>WNFO01004626.1_pt1 | contig 11909 bp, 12 predicted proteins | sample 5400251 | NCBI WGS metagenome assembly WNFO01 (sample SAMN13153354, study PRJNA577476) | soil metagenome | isolation source: 100 cm saprolite under Madrone tree | place: USA:California | collected 2016-06-14
TTTCGCCGCGCAAGAGAATGGTCAATCCGAGATCGCGCTGTCCAGCCTTATAAACCAGATCACCGCGCTTCACGAGGCGTCGTTCGCCCAATGGCTCAAGTAGCGAAAGCTGGTGATCGTTCAGTTTCGGAAACGCGATGCTTTCCGTATCGCGATAAAACTGTTCGTCCTGTTGTTCGTCGGTCACTCGACAGAGTTTACGCCGACCGTCGCAGAAGCAAAGTGGAACAGAAATCGCTTTTCAGTGCCGCGAACAGGCGGACTGCACGAGGCTCAAGGCGGCGTGCTGTCCTTGGCGCCGACCTTTTTTTAAGAATTTTTCAAATTTTTTGAAATGTCGGCCTCCAAAATCTTTAGAAAGGTAGAAGCCAATCAAAAATCGATATGAACCTCGTATCAGACGCCCCCATTAATGAGACCGGTGATTTCACCAGTCAATTTGTGCTGTTCCCGACGTTTTCCGGACCCGAAGAGCGGGCAGAACTACCGACGTCGCGATTAACGCGCGAGCAGATGGATGCATTTTTAGCGGTATCCGACAACGCCCGCAGCGCACATTTTCTTACCCCTCCACCCGAGCCGCCAGCAGCGACGCCTGAGAAAGGCCTGGCCGCCGGTGTGCTGAAACAGGCGGCGCGCGATCTGCGCCGGTTCCGTGCCGCGACCAACGGCGTAAAGCGCGAACTGTATCTCGATGCCTACAGCTGGATCACCGCAAATGATTTTTCCTGGCCGTACTCATTTGTGAATGTTTGTAAATTGCTCGAGGTCAGCCCGGAAGTTGTCCGTACAGAAATCTTCGCCGACGCCTCGTTAGGCTTGCTTGATTATTGGACAACGCGGGCCGGCCGTCTCTCTGGAAAACTCCGGGCCTCTTTTGTTCGCGTTTTCGCAAGCTGCCGTAATCCGGAAGCCGCCGAGGCCGATCAGTTGGCTTCAAGTATTTGAGCGAATATGAAAAAACGCAGCATCAGACTTGTTGAATGGCCGCGCTGGATTTGGCAGTCGCTCGTCAGGACGGCCCGCCGCAATCACGATCCGTTTTTGGTTTACAGTATGGCTTCATTTAATTACGGCGGCGGATGGAACGAACTTCTTCTGAAAGCCTCACTCCGCAGCACGTGACCGGAGAATCGATCATCGTTCTCATTAACAACTGATTTCCCGTATGAAATTATCTATCGAAGCGGCAGTGGCATCGGCTGTAGCAGTAGCCTTTGCAGTGTTGAGTATGGCCGTCATCGCGAGCGAACGTGAAACTGTGGGCGCCACCGGGTACAGCCCGACGACCAGCGCCACGGTGAGCTACGTGAGCCTGCGATGATCTGACAGTTCGTTGCCCGGACCGCAGTCTGCAGAAATACAATAATATAGTCTATTCGATCGGCTGACGGCTGGCGGAGTTTTGCCAGCCTCGCTGAGATTTTGTTCTCGCAAAGTCGCGTTCATTGAGCGACCCTCTGCATCCACGAAGGCAATTCCGGGAACGCTGCAGGAGGGTGGTGCTTCGTTTCAAACGACGCATTGGACCGTGGTGTTGCGTGCGCGCGAGCCGGAGTCAGCGGAATCGGCGCGGCAGGCGCTCTCCGGATTTTGCGAAGCCTATTGGCCGCCCCTTTACAGTTTTCTTCGCCATCGAGGTCATTCATCCGCGGATGCGCAGGATCTTGTCCAAGGTTTCTTCGCCTATCTGCTTGAGCAAAACACCTTGACCCGCGCGGATCAGCAAAAGGGCCGACTTCGCACGTTCCTTTTGGGATCTCTGCAGAATTTCTTGTTCAATGAGTACGACCGCGCCCGAGCGCTCAAGAGAGGTGGCGGCCGTCAGATCGTCTCGATCGAGGAGCATCTGCCGGAGGCCGAGGCAGCGATGTTGGCGACCTCTCATCTCAGCGACGCACGTTGCTACGATCTCGTCTGGGCCTCGAACCTCGTTTCGCGCGCCTGGCAGAATTTGCAAAATGTGTTTGTCGCGGAAGGCAAAGCTGAGTGGCTCGAAGAATTAAGACCGTTTGTCGCCGGCGGAAGCGTCACGGCGCCGAATCAGGAGGAAGCCGCTGCTCGACTCGGAGTGCCAATCGCTACTCTGCGCACCTGGCTTTCGCGTCTTCGCCAGCGTTACCGCGAATCATTGAGAACGGAAGTGGCAAGTACTGTCTCTGATCCAGCAGATGTCGATCAGGAGCTACACCACCTCTATCAAATACTGATGGCATGAATTGATTCTTTGCTAATGAACGACAACAACAATGGCCTGGAAACTGAGAAAAAGGAGGCGCGAACTGCTGGGACTTGCGCGACTTGTGGCCGAGCGCTGACTCAATGCGGCCCGACCGGAGAATGCCTCCGTTGTCTCGTCACCCTCGGCTTTTTGGCGGACGGCGAACAAGCCGATAGACCAGCGGCGCGCGGTCGACTGACGCCAGGACCATTGAGGTATGCCCACTTCGAAGTGGAGATAGGAGCCGATGGCTTCCCGGTCGAGCTCGGTGCGGGAGCGATGGCCATAACTTATCGCGCTCGCGATACTGTGTTGAACTCGACTGTTGCCCTCAAGGTCATCGACCGGAGCGTGGCGCAGAATCCCGGCGCGCGGTCGCGTTTTCTGCGCGAAGCGCGCGCGGCTGCGAACATTCATCACCCCAACGTCGCTCGGGTTACTTTTTATGGCGAACAAGACGGCGAGTGTTTCTATGCCATGGAACTCGTCAAGGGCGAAACGCTGGAGGCCTGTGTGCGGCGCGATGGGCCAATTTCGTTTGCAGTCGCTCTGCAAGTAATTGAGCAAGCAGCACGCGCGTTGGCTGTGGCAGAAGTCTGCGGTGTAGTGCATCGAGACATCAAGCCATCCAACCTCATGCTCGAATCTGATGCGAGCGAGACGCTCATGCTAAAAGTGATCGATTACGGAGTGGCCAAAGTAATGGGGCCTCAGGCAGAACCCGGCGCCGAGCAAACCCAGGCCGGCTTCCTTGGCACGCCTGCTTTTGCCAGCCCGGAGCAGTTCGCTGGCGCTGGGCAATCGCCCATTGATACGCGTTCCGACATCTACTCACTAGGCGTCACGCTTTGGTATCTGCTCACTGGTCGGACACCCTTTGTCGGAGGTACGATGGAAGAAATCCGGGCGAAACAAACTAGCGAGTTACCCTTGGAACAACTCAAGACGCTGCACCTTCCAGGGCAGGTTGTTACCCTGCTGAAATCGATGCTGGCTCCGGACCCGAAGGACAGGCCACAAACGGCACGCGAGTTACTTTCTGCTGTTCACAGCTGCTACGCACGATTTAACCCTGAAGCGCGCTCGCGACGCAGGCGAGTTGTGCTTGCAGGCGCAGCATTGACGTTTGCAATCGCAGCGATTGCGGTCGGGAGCTGGTTTTACCAACGCACGCTGTCCTTCACCCCGATCGAGCGATCGATCGCCGTCCTGCCTTTCGAAAACTTAAGTAACGATAAGGAGAATGCGTATTTTGCCGAGGGAATACAGGACGAAATTCTCACACGCTTATCCAAGATCGCCGATCTGACGGTGATCTCGCGCACTTCGACTCAGCATTACAAAAGCGCGCCGGAAAACTTGCGCGAGATCGCAAAGCAGCTCGGCGTCACCCACATTGTGGAAGGAAGTGTGCAGAAGAACGCCGATGCCGTGCGGGTAAACGTACAGCTGATCAAGGCGACTAACGATTCCCACCTCTGGTCGGATACATTTGATCGCAAGCTGACTGATGTCTTTTCGGTCGAAAGTGAAGTGGCCAAAGCCATCGCCGATCAGTTACAAGCTAAACTCACGGGGCAGGAAGCGGAAGTCATCGCGGCGAAACCTACCGATAATCCTCAGGCCTACGATGCCTACCTGCGCGGCTTGGCCTACACGCTAAAAACCGGATTCACACCCGCGAATTCCTTTGGTGCGCAGAAATACTTGAAGGAAGCAGTGCGATTGGACCCGAAGTTCGCCCTTGGCTGGGCGCTGCTGTCTTACGTCGATGCGAGTGGCTATCTAACACAGAGTCTTCAACCGACCGTCGCTCTTCGCGAGGAAGCGCGCGAGGCAGCCGACAAGGCTCTTACTCTGCAGCCGAATCTTGGCGAGGCTGTGTTCGCCAAAGGTTTTTACCACTACGCCTGCCTGAAAGACTACGACACCGCGGTGAATTATTTTGAGCAAGCATATCGCCTCCTGCCGAATAACAGCCGCATTCCTCAATCTCTGGCCTATGTCGAACGCAGGCGAGGCAACTGGGACAAGAGCGAGGCGTATTTCAACGAAGCCGAGAAGCTGGACCCACGCGATGTTAGCCTGCTTTCACAACATGCGCGCTCCTATGTATGCCTTCGTCGTTTCCCCGAAGCCCTCCGTAAGCTTGAGCAGATTCTCAATATCACACCCGACGACATAGATACTCTTGTGGTAAAGGCGCGAATTGCGCAAGCAGAGGGCGATCTCCCGCGTGCTTTCGCGCTTCTGGCTCCTCTCCGGCTTGGGGCCGACTATGCCAACGCCTTGGAAACACAAGTTTACCAGGCAATCCTGGAGTCCCGCCCTGCGGCGGTCATTGCTCAGCTAAAAGAAATATTAGCCAAGCCTGATCAAGCATTGGGTTATTACAATGGCGAACTGCGCTTTTGGTTAGGCTGGGCACAGGAAGTTGCGGGCGACCACGTCGCTGCGCGCGAAAGTTGGAGTCAAGCCCGAAGCGAACTGGAACCTTTCCTCAAAGACCAGCCTGGAAATTTTGTTTTGCTGGGCGATCTCGCACTTACAAACATGGGTCTTGGTGATAACGCTGCTGCACTGACTCTGGCCGAGCGGGCGATCGCGATGTTTCCGATCGACAAAGATGCATTGTCCGGTCCCAGGCCGCTCGACATTCTCGCCCGGGTCGCGGCCCGGATCGGCGATCCGGACAGGTCAATCGAGACTTTAACCAAGCTGCTTTCGATTCCATATGAGGCGCCGCTAGCCGCAAACCCGCCGCTCACTCCTGCGTTGCTCCGACTGGATCCAATGTTTGATTCACTGCGCAAGGATCCACGCTTCCAAAAACTGGTTGCCGCCCCTGCGCCGAAATAAGCCTTTGTTGCTATTGCGGGCCTGCAACAAATTCGGCGTCTGACACAGACGCCTTACAGTTCGCGCGCCAAATGAACTGCTCAAGTTCGATCGTTCGAATTTGAGCTGATTCGAATAGACCGCTCGCGACCTGATCGCGCTGAGCGCAAGGTGAAACTGGTCTATGGCAAAAACACCAAGTGGCTCTTGTTCGACTCAGACCACCTCCGGAAATTGGCTCAGTAAAAAATAGGAGGCGTTATGATGAAGAAAATAATTGTCACTGTAGCCGGCACGCTGATTGCGCTGCTGGCATTTGCACAGCCGGGTTCGAAGGGTACAAAGGCTACCACAGAACCAATAACGGTAACGGGAACAGTTATCCCATCGGCGATAGAGGAAGGCGCGGCTGCCAGTTATCAGCCCGCCAAGACGCTCGTCGTCCGTGCGGATGGCTCGAATAATCCGGGCCGTTATGTTCTCAACGGGCCCGGTCACGTTGTGAACAAGCTGGGTGAAGTCATCCAGACCGCAATCAAACCCGGCGCTCGGGTGCGTGTTTATTACGCAAACATGGGCGATTTGCGAATGGTTGATCACGTAGTCGTGTTAGACTGAATCCAGGCGGCACGGGATGTCACAAACAAAAGCTGCACGGTCCCGCGAGGGATGGTGCAGCTTTTTTGTGGAAGCGTAGCGGCTCTCATGCCAGCTATTATGAAACGGCTTCTAAATCTCCCTTTTACTTGAGTGCGGATGCGAGCCTGAGAAGACTCTCTCGAATTTGTGCCGGGGTCCAGGCGGCGAAACCGAAGAGAAACGCCGGTTTTAGCTTCGCCTGAATACAAAAGGTCGATAGCGGTACTGGCCTGACTCCGATCTCGTGGGTGACGTGCCTGATCCTTGGGAAGTCTTCCTCCCGCTTCAGCCAGGCGACGACATTCAATCCGGCTTCCTGAGTCTCCAGAGTGAAACGATCACCCAGTAACTTATGGAACTGTTCGATGAAACAATCTCTCCGCTCTGAATATAATTTCCGCATCCGCTTTATGTGGCTTAGGAAGAATCCCTCCGCTATGAACCGAGCAAGGGTTGCCTGGTCAATCGCGGGCGAATGTTGATCCATCACGCTTCGGATCTTGACCATCGAATCTACCAACGACTCTGGCGCGACGATGTAACCAAGGCGCAAAGAGGGATAGAGGATTTTACTCATCGTGCCGGCGTAGATTGCGCGGCCGGAGTTGTCGAGCCCCTGCAAGGAAGGCAGTGGCGGCCCGGTAAAGCGGAACTCTGAGTCGAAGTCGTCTTCGAAAATAAATGCGTTGTGAGCACGCGCCAGATCAAGCAAGGCGGTCCTGCGCTGGAAACTCATTGTCATCCCAAGGGGAAATTGATGGGAAGGCGTTACATAAATGATTCGCGGCAGAGGCTCTTTTCGCAATCGTGCGATCACCATCCCTTCGTGGTCGAGCGGTTTTGGAACGACTTTAGCGCCGACGAAAGTAAAGACTCTTCGGGCCTGGTGAAAACCGGGATCTTCAATCCATGCTGCCTCGCCCGGATTTATCAACGCCATTGCGCTGATCAGCATTGCCTGCTGCATTCCGCCGACGATCACGATTCGATCTGGATGACAACGCGCTCCTCTAAAATCGCACAAATAGGCTGCGATCGCCTTGCGCAGGTCGGCGTCGCCGCGGTTGGACGCGTAGCGCAATAAGTGGGCTCCTTTTTTCGCAAGAACCTGCGCCCTGAGCCGTTCCCACACATCGATGGGAAATTCATCGACTGCGGGAATGCTCGGGGTGAGCGACACGCCTGGTCCGGCCATGGTCGCTCCGAGGTCGAACTCCTTTCCAACACGCTGATCCGGAAGTCTCCGCACTCGATCAGAAACGTGAACCGGACCCTCTGTCTGAGGATGGGCCTCCGGCCGACGTGCGCTCAGGAAACTTTCGGGAAGAGGGTCCGCAACGAATGTGCCGGATCTGGCCTTTGATTGAAGATAGCCTTCAGCGTGAAGTTTGGAGAACGCAAGATTTACAGTCAGCCTTGCTATCCCCAGGTCAGCCGCCAGAGCCCGAGAGGAGGGGAGCCGAGAAGCGCTATCGCTGAAGTTCCCGGACCTGAGTTCGTCGCGAATTTGCCGGTAAAGTTGCTGGTGAAGCGGTTCAGCTGCGGTCCGATCAAGTCGGATCATTTCGAATGCTATGATCGAACGCCGGCGCCGCTTCTTAAGGGGCGATTTATTGTTAGACATAGCCACCTTGCTTCCTGGAAATCACTGTTCCATTTGTACGCAGGTTCTCAAGAAACAACTCAACCATCGCCAGCAGGCAATGTGACATTGGTAGCTAACGACTGGGTGGCCGCGATCTTTTCAGCGAGGTCAGAAAAGGAATGACGAGAACCGCGCAAGTTGCGTAGAGTGCACCGGCCATTTTCTCCGCGGCGGCGCAGAAAACCGGCGGTGCGAGCCGCACTGGCATCAACTCCACTTTCCAAACCCGAGAACATCTCATGAAAGAATTTGACGGAAAAGTCGCACTGGTAACTGGCGGAGGATCAGGAATCGGCCGCGCGACGGCGCTGGCTTTTGCTCGGGATGGGGCGCAGGTCATCATCGGGGATCGCGACGTTCAGCGCGGCGAAGAAACAGTGTCGATGATCCGTGACGCCGGCGGGACAGCTACTTTTCGGGAGATGGACGTTTTAGTTGCGGCTGAGGTCGAAGCGCTGGTGGACCACGCGATTGAGATGTATGGCCGGGTCGATGTGGCCTTCAACAACGCCGGCATCGAAGGTGACGTGCGGCCCTTGGTCGAGCAGACTGAGGCCAACTACGACGCGGTAATGGACGTCAACGTCAAGGGCGTCTGGCTTTCCATGAAGTACGAGATCCCCCGGATGCTGGAGCAAGGCTGCGGCGCCATTGTGAACTGCTCGTCGGTCGCAGGCGTGATCGGGTTCCCGGGAATTGGGATCTACGCTGCCTCGAAACACGCGGTCATCGGACTCACGAAAACCGCTGCCCTGGAGCATTCCGTGAAAGGGATTCGAATTAACGCGGTCAACCCAGGGTTGATAAACACTCAGATGGCCGACCGGCTCGCCGCAGGCATCGGTACGAGCAAGGAGGAGTTGGCACCTCTGCATCCCATCGGGCGTATCGGTCGGGCCGAGGAAGTGGCCGATGCCGTTCTGTGGCTATGTTCTGCCAAGGCGTCTTTTATCACGGGGCACAGTCTAATTGTCGACGGCGGATTCACCGCGCGCTGACGCAACCATCGGGTGATCCGAGCGACAAGACCGGAGTAGACGGAATAAATCTGTAAGATATTACGGAATATTCCACCCATCTTTCGTTAGACCCGCGGGAAATAAAGGCATGATAGAACCAACTGTGCTTCAAGAGAAGGAACGCCACGGGTGTCTTACTGCGTACCTCGTGCTTGCGATCATCGCCAATGCTGCAACAGCGTTACTCTATCTATTTGGAGCGGAAGCAATCAAGCGCAGCACTCCGAATATACCCGACTGGGCATTCCCAGTCCTGATCGTGCTCGTTCTGTTCAACCTGGCGTGTGCCATAGCCCTTCTCCGGTGGAAGAAGTGGGGTTTCTGGGGACTTGTTGCCTCAGCCGTTATTACTCTCGGTGTTAACCTGACAATCGGTTTGGGGCTTTCGTCTGCGGTCGTTGGCCTTCTTGGCGTAATCCTCCTTTACGGCGTTCTTCACGTAGGAAAGGATAACAAAGGATGGCCACAACTCGGTTGAAGGCAAAAGTGTGGTACTAAGAAAGGTGAGAGTTGAGAGCCGATTGTTGAGGGTAAAGCAAAGCTCGGTTCCGCCACCAGCAGCTGAACTCCGTCTCGCTAAGCGGAGCCACCGGTAGGTTAAAGAGTAGAAGATTGAAGCAATGACGACATTCTGTCTTATTCACGGGAGCGGACAAGGCCCCGAAGGCTGGAAGCTACTCGTGCATGAACTCGAACAGCGAGGGCATAGCGTGCTCACGCCGGCATTCCACCTGGACAGGACTGACGAAGGCGCAGCGTGGCATGCTGATACCCTCGTTGAGGCGCTCAAGAGTTCGGGCCGCGAGCCAGCGGACGTTGTTTGTGTCGCTCACTCCGCGAGTGGGATGTATCTCCCGCTGGTTGCGGAGCGCTGGCGACCACGTCGAATGGTATTCCTAGCTGCGCTGGTTCCGCGGCCTGGTATTAGCATCATTGAGCAGCATCGAGCTGATCCTTCGATGTTCAATCCCGCCTGGGTCGGGCAAAATCCTATGAAGGATGAGGTCGCGCTGGAGTTTGTGTTTCACGACTGTCCACCGACTCGCCTCGAATGGGCACTGTCGACGTGCATCTATTTCTATGCGAAACGAGCGATAGAAGAGCCGTGCCCGCTAACGACTTGGCCTCCTGTGCCGGCAACTTATATTGTTTGCGCAGAGGACAGGACAATCACACCAGCGTGGCAGCGCAGGGCTGCCCGTGAGTGGTTGGGTGTCGAGCCTGTCGAACTTCCTGGCGGGCACTGTCCGCATGTCAGCCAGCCTGAGGCCCTGGCAGACGTACTGGACAGGATCTCACGGTAGAACATCGCTGCTCCACCTAACAATAATTACAAATTCCGCATAATAGGAATCATTATGACAAGGGCGTCTGGTAATGTAACGAAAGGAATGAGGCTGGTTAGGCTGAGAGCGCCGGGAGGCTTGGAAAATCTCAAATTGGTCGAGGAATCCGGCAGCTGCCGGACCAAACCAAGGCCGGGTGAATTGCTGGTCAGGATCCGGGCCAGCTCGTTGAATTTCCATGACGACATGGTGGTGCTGGGGAAAATACCGTGCGCCGACGGCCGCATTCCGATGTCCGATGGCGCTGGAGAAGTGATTGCGGTCGGGGACGATGTCGATGAGTTCAAGGTCGCAGATACCGTCGTCAGCACGTTTTGGCCCTATTGGCTGAGAGGCGAAATGACGCCCGCTACCAAGCGGGATATACCGGGAGATAGCATTGACGGCTATGCCCGCGAGTACGTGTGCATGCCGGCGCAGGCCTTCACGAAGGCACCGGCAGGCTACACGCATCTGGAGGCGGCAACGCTCACCTGCGCAGGAGTCACCGCCTGGAGAGGCTTGGTGGTGTGCGGCCAGGTGAAGCCCGGTGATACGGTGCTGATCCTTGGCACGGGTGGTGTATCGCTGTTCGCGCTGCAATTCGCGAAAGCTGCGGGCGCCCGAGTAATCGCTACGTCTTCCTCCGAGGAGAAGTTGGAAAAGCTCTTAATTACAAGGCCGTGCCGGACTGGGGCCAGAAGGCAAAGGATTTGACGGGCGAACGCGGTGTCGATCATGTGATTGAGGTCGGTGGACCCGGCACGTTGACGCAGTCCATAACAGCCTGCCGGACGGGCGGGCATATCGCACTCATCGGCGTCTTGACTGGTTTTGCGGGAGAAGTGTCGATCCCGGCACTGTTTTCGAATCAGATTCGTATCAGCGGGATCTCCATTGGCAGCAGAGCAGATCAAGAGGACATGATTCGGGCGATAACGGCCAATCGTTTGAAGCCCGTTATTGACCGCCGTTTTCCGCTGCAGGAAATCGTCGCTGCCTTCAAGTATTACGAGTCCCAAAAGCATTTTGGCAAGGTTTGCCTCGAACTTTAAGATAACTCAGTCGCGAAAGTTCAGGCTGAAAAAGGCGACTACGTTCGCCTGTGGGAAAGTCACTCTCTGCTATGAACCCGCGAAAGGGTAACTCGTTACAGAGAGTTAAACGCTAGTTAGGCCACTGAGACACTTTCATCGGAAACACCAGCAAACGCGAAAAATGAATGTCCTTGATTCACTCGCTCATTCGTCGCATCATTGAACGAACCAAAACCATCACTCAATACATAAATAATATATGACCACAATAACCACACCCTTCTCAGGCGGATGCGCTTGCAGCGCGATTCGCTACGAGTCCACTGCAGAACCGGTTATGATGCTTCACTGTCACTGTCGCGATTGCCAGCGAGCCAGCGGAGGTCCGTTTTCGTCTTACGTCATCGTGCCGACGGAAGCTTTCAAGCTCTTGCAAGGCTCACCGCGGTTCCATGCCTCGCCCAGTGAGATGGGTGGTAAGACTCGCCGGGGCTTTTGCCCTGACTGCGGCTCGCCGATCGTGGTCAAGCCCGACTCGGTCCCTCAATTTGTCGCGATCAGAACTGCGAGCTTGGATGATCCGAGCTGGTTCAACCCGCAAGTGGATGTGTGGACATCAGATGCGCATCCGTGGGACCAAATGAATCCCGCGTTGCCAAAGTTTGAAAAGTATCCTCCGTCTGGAGATTCAGCAGGCCCGCCGGTATCCTAACAAGGTACCAATGTGGCTAACGATGCGCTGCAGCAAACCCAGCACTTTGTTGATGCCCATCGATTCTATGCACACTCTTGACTTCAAAGTGCTGGCTCGCTGAGCTTGCGTCCTGAGGCCCTTTAAAGACAAGGACGTTAGTCATGGGGAACGAAAGATTTGGCTTCTGATCGCGCCGGGAGTGTCAGCTGCAAATTCTGGAGGAGCCTGAGTTCTTACTTCCAGCACCTCGTGCTTTCTGCTAACAAAATCTCTAATGAATCCGTTTTCGCCGAACGATCGCAAGCGACGCGCGCGTACTAGACGGAATCATTTCGAAGGTATTGCCAAAATTCCACGTGTTTCTCGTTAATGGCGAGGCAAAATGCATCTGACACTTCGCGGTGAGATTAGGACGGGGGTGGGCAACTTCTCTTATTGGCTCGACAAATTAGAACCGTATTACACTCGGAAGACCGGCATGCGCCTGTTTC
>WNFO01006234.1_pt1 | contig 11907 bp, 10 predicted proteins | sample 5400251 | NCBI WGS metagenome assembly WNFO01 (sample SAMN13153354, study PRJNA577476) | soil metagenome | isolation source: 100 cm saprolite under Madrone tree | place: USA:California | collected 2016-06-14
GCAGGATGGCGGCGAACAGGTTGATGGCTTGTGTCAGCAGCGCTATCACGAGTCGACCTTCCTGCTATGTGGGGCCGAATTTCCCACGCAGTGCTTCGCGAAACCCCGCCTTCGCCCCTCGCAGCCAATCCCCCCGCTTTTCGAGCGCAGGCTGCACGGGTGTCGAAGCTCCGTTGCCAGTCATCTTCAGAGCGCTCGCTACGCTTCCAGCAGTCCATGCACGAGCAGCCCGATCACGGCCAGAAGGAAAGCCGTCGCGAGGAACTCGGGAACCCTGAAGATGCGCATCTTGGCGCTGACCGTCTCGATCAACGCCAGCAAAACGCCGCCGATCGCCAGCTTCAATGCCAGTGCCGGCAGCGAGTACACCATGGCCAGCGGCGCATCGACTTCGGCCACACCCCACGGGAAAAACAGGGCCAGACCGATGCACGAGTAAGCGAACAGCTTCAGCGAAGCGGCCCATTCCAGCAGCGCCAGATGGCGCGCCGAGTACTCCAGGATCAGCGCTTCGTGCACCATCGTCAGTTCCAGGTGCGTGGCCGGGTTGTCGACCGGAACGCGCGCGTTCTCGGCGAGCGAGACGATCGTGAAAGCGACTCCGGCGAACGCCATGCTCGGATAGAGCTGGAATTGGCTGTGCGCCATTTTGTTGACGATGTTGGCCAGCGAGGTCGAATTCGTGATCAACGAGGCCGAAAAGAGCGTCATCAGCAGCGCCGGCTCCGCCAGAAAGCCGATCAGCATCTCGCGGCGTGCCCCGAGCGTTCCAAACGCGGTGCCGATGTCCATGGCGGCCAGCGATATGAACACCCGCGCGAGCGCGAACAGGCCAACCAGCGCGATCGCGTCGGCGACGGGCGCCAGCGGCAGATCGGTCGACAGGGCCGGCACGATTCCGCACGCCAGCGCCATGCAGCCGAACACGATGTACGGGGCGGTTCTGAACAGCATGGAGGCGTTGTCGGCCGCGACCGGTTCCTTGTAGAACAGCTTGTGCAGTTGCCGATACGGCAGCAGCAGGCTGGGCGCGGTCTTGTTCTGCAACCACGCGCGGCACTGGTTGACCCACCCGGTGAGCAGCGGCGCGGCCGCCAGCGCGACCGCGAACTGCAGCATCTGCGCGAGGAACGCGGACGGACTGATCAGCATGGCGTCATCGGGATGCGGTCACCGGGTGGAGTCAGCGGCCCACCAGCAGCAGCATGACGACCAGCGTCAGGAAGCTGTACAGCAGATAGATCGAGATCCGCCCCTGCTGTACCCGACCGGCCAGCCGGGCGGCACGATCGACCAGCGCCTGCACCGGCTGATAGATCCAGTGCCAGAAACGATCCTCGATCACGACCCGGTAACGGGGCCGCGCATCGAACGGGGAGGGCAGTTCGCGCCGCATCCAGAAGAACGCCTCGAAGATCTGCCGGATCGGTTGGCCGAAACCCTCGGACGTGTCCTGCATCCGCGCGGTCTGGTGGGGGAACCCGCAGTCCCAGGGCGGTGCGCGCCTCAGGCGCCCGTGGTACACGATGCGAACCGTGATCGCGGTGAACGCGATGCAGGCGGCCACGACGAGCAGAAAGATGATCGGACTGTAGCTGGCGCGCTGAATCGAGGTCGGGGCGAGCAGCAGCCAGCCGTTGGCATGAACGGTCTGGGCCAGGCCGAATCCGACCAGTAGATGGGTCACGCGGTCGACGCAGTCGATCGCCTGGATCGGGGCGAGGCCAAGCGCGACGGAACCGGCCGCCAGCCAGGCCAGTCCGATCCTCTCCAAGCGCGAGGCATCGCGTGCCCGCTGCAGTTTTTCCTCGCGTGGTCTGCCGAGGAAAACGATGCCGAAGAACTTGACCATCGCATACGCGCTCAGCGCGGCCACCAGCGCGACAGCCGCGGCGACCACCGGCACCAGCATGTTCAGAAACGAGGTTGGCAGGTTGGTGGTGAACAGGAATGTCTGCAGCAGCAGCCACTCCGACACGAATCCGGACAGCGGCGGTAGCCCTGATGCGGCCAGAGCGCCGACCAGTGTGAGCCATGCGACCCACGGCATCGTGCGGATCAGCCCCCCGAGCTTGCCCAGGTTGCGCTCGCCGGTTGCGTGAAGCACCGTGCCGGTCGCCAGGAACAGCAGGCTCTTGAAGAGCGCGTGAGCCGCCACGTGAATCAGCGTCGCGGTCAGCGCCAGGGCCGCCAGCGCATTCATTCCGTACGTGTGGAACATCAGCGCCAGGCCGGTGCCGACGAATATCAGGCCGATATTCTCGATCGATGAAAAAGCAAGCAGTCGCTTCATGTCGGTCTGGACCGTCGTAAAGACCACTCCATACATGGCCGTTGCCAGGCCGAGCGCGAGCAGCAGCACGCCCCACCACCAGATCTGAACGTGCAGCAGGTCGAAGGCAACCCGCAGCAGTGCATAAACGGCGGTCTTCAGCATGATTCCGCTCATCAGCGCGGAAGCCGGCGACGGCGCCGCCGGATGCGCTTCCGGCAGCCAGACATGCAGCGGAACGATGCCGGCCTTTACTCCGAAACCGATCACGGCCAGTACGAACGCGATCGACGCCCAGAACGGCGACAGCTGCTGGACGCGCAGATTGGCGAACGTGAAATCGCCGGTATTGGCCTGCAGCACCCCGAAACACAGCAGGATCGCGAGGGCACCGATGTGCGCCAGCAGCAGGTACAAATATCCGGCGTGGCGGATCGCGCTCACCCGGTGGTTGGCGATCACGAGGAAGTACGATGACAGCGCCATCGTTTCCCAGGCGACCATGAACGCGTACGCGTCGTCGGCCAGGACCACCAATGCCATGCCCGCCAGAAACAGGTGATACTGCAGGCACTGCAGACCCGGCGGTGTGCCTTCGCCCTTGCGAACGTACCCTGCCGAGAAGATCGAGGTGCCTGCCGAAGTGGCGCCGATCACGGCCAGAAAGTAGGCCGACAGGCTGTCCATTCTGAGGTGGAAGGGCAGGCCGGGCAGGCCCAGGCGCAGCACGGTGGACTGCGGCGGCACGAACAGTCCGTGCAGCGCCACTGCGGCCAAGGCCAGTGACATCAAAGCGCTGATCGGGAACAGCCCGTGCGCAACGAAGCGCGTGCGCCGCAGAGCCACCAGTGCCACGACGCCGATGCCGACCCAGATCGCGATGACTGTCAGTATTGTGTCGAGGTCGAGCATCCGGTCCATTCCGCCGGCCCCGCGCGTCACGGCGGTTCGCCTGACCGAAGGTTAGCGCAATCCGTAGTGTTGTCCGTGCGACATCACGTGATGGGGTCGGGAAAAGTTCAGCCGGTCCGGACATAATGCGGCACTTGGCGCGGCCGCCAGCGGCGGTCTGATCACGCGACGGGAGGTCCTATGGGTCGACGGCTTCGTTGGGCGTTGTTCGCAGTTGGATGCGTGACGTTGAGCGGGTGCGAAACGGTGCGCGATGCGGCCGATTCGGTCGGATCTGCGGCCTCTTCCGGTTGGAACTGGGTATTCGGCTCGGGTGGCGAGGTGGCCACTGCGACGGTCAAGCCGACGCAGGGCAACAACGTATCGGGCAAGGTCGAATTCAAGCAGGCCGGCAGCGTGGTGCACGTGAAGGTCGATCTGGTCGGGCTCGCGCCGAACTCGGAGCACGGGTTCCACGTGCACGAACGCGGCGACTGCTCCGCTCCCGATGCGATGAGCGCCGGCGGGCATTTCAACCCCGAGGGAGTCCCTCACGGCATGTATGCGCATCCGCCACACCACGCGGGAGACATGCCGAACCTGAAAGCCGACGACAAGGGTGAAGTGCATACCTCCTTCGAGGTCAGCTACCTGTCGGTCGGAAGCGGCGGCAGCGACGTGGCCGGCCGCAGCGTGATCGTGCACCGCGATCCGGACGACTACAAGTCCCAGCCGGCCGGCAATTCAGGGCCGCGCCTGGCGTGCGGCGTGATCGTCGAGAGCTGATTGGAGTGGTGGCCCCCCTTTAGGGAGAGGGGCCTCAAACCCGTTCGAACACCAGGTCCCACACGTCGTGGCCGAGCCGCTCGCCACGCGCATGGAACTTGGTCGGTGGCCGCTCGCACAACGGATTGGCCGGTATCGGGGCAAACCCGGGATGCAGGTTGCGCAGTTTCGGCTGCTGCGTCAGAACCTGCATCATCTGCTCCGCGTAGTGCTGCCAGTCGGTCGCGCAGTGGACAATGCCACCTTGCCGCAGCCGGCCGGACAGGCTCTCGATGAAGGCCGGCGCGACCAGCCGCCGCTTGTGGTGCCGCGCCTTCGGCCAGGGATCCGGAAAGAAGATGTGAACGCCCGCTAGGGACTCCGGCGGCAGCATATCGCGCACGACTTCGACCGCGTCGTGCTCGACGATCCGCACGTTGGTCAGATTCAGCCGGGCCAGGTGCATTGCAAGCGAGCCGATGCCGGCCTCGAACACCTCGACCGCGAGAAAGCTCAGCTCGGGGTGCGCGGCGGCGATCGAGGCGGTGGTCTCGCCCATTCCGAACCCGATCTCCATCACCATGGGTGCGTCGCGCCCGAAGCAGGCGGCCGGCTCGAACGGATCCGTGCGAAACGGCACCTGGTAGCGCGGAAAATCCACCTCGTACGCGCGTTGCTGGGCGCGGGTGACCCGGCCGCGCCCCGATCCGAACGAGCGGACCGTGCGAAGCCTGCGCGGTTGAGCCGGCTCCGGGTTGATTCCGGGCATGGGGATGGAGGAGACTCCGGTGGGAACCGCCGAATGATCGCGACCGGCAATGACCGGCGTCAAGTCGGCGTTACGATTCGGTTCCAGGTCTTTTGTAGATCGCGCGGAGGGATGCCATGGAAACGGTCACGCGGGACAAGCTGGTATCGGACGTCAAGGACGTGTTGGACGATGTCGAGCAGCTGATGCGGCAGGCCGCATCGGCCGGCGGAGAACAGGCGGCCGAGTTGCGTAATCGTGCCGCCGATGCTCTCGAAAAAGCGCAGGACAAGCTGGAACGGCTGCAGCGCGACGCGATTTGGGCCACTCGCGAAGCCGCCGATGCGGCCGACAAGTGGGTTCATCAGAATCCGTGGAGCTCTATCAGCGCGGCCGCCGCAATCGGACTCTTGATCGGCGTGCTGCTGGGTCGTCGCTGAAAGCTGCGGCAGGGGCACCGGTGGGAGCACTGCGCAGAGCGGCGAGAGCGGCCTCGTCCCTTCTGCTGGCGCGCGCCGAGTTCGCTGCCGTCGAGTTGACGCAGACCAGCGCCGATGCCCTGCGCTGGCTGCTGTGGGCTTTGGCGGCGACCTCGATGCTGGCGCTGACGCTGATCGCGGCGACCGCCACGATCGTGCTGGCACTGTGGGATTGGCTCGGATGGTTCTCGCTCGGGTTGCTGACGCTGGCCTACGCGATCGTGACCGCTTACCTGTTGGTCCGGCTGCGCCGGGAGCTTCGCAGCCGTCGGCCGCTGCTCGCACAGACGCTGGCCGAACTGAGCAAAGACCGTGAGGCGCTGTTCGGTCGGGGCGCCGACGCCGGGCCGGAGCCGAGGCCATGAACCGGCGTCGGGCAGACCGCAAGCTGCACCTTGAGCTTTTGCGCGCGCGTGCCGCCGCCAATCGGATCGAGCTGTCACTGGCGATGCACGACATTTCGCAGCGACTCGATCCGCTCAGGCGGGCCGCCGATTCGATCGGCTCGCTTGCCGGCGTGATCGGCAGCCGCCGTCGCGCGCTCAGGTGGCTCGCAGTAGCGGCCGCCGCGCTCGCCCGCGCACGTTGGGTGCGGCAAGTGGTCGCAGGTGCAGCCACCAGGCTGCGTTCAAGCGCCGCGCCGCGCTCGCGCGCGTTTGCACTGACCGCGCTGGCGGCGGGCGCGGTCGCGCTGTTGATCCGGCGCGGTCGCGGCTCGCAGGCCCGGGACGCGACGACACAGGCCGGTCGCGGCGAGGAAACCGGCTAACATCGAGCCCGATGGCCATCTGGACCCCCGCCCCCCGGCACGTCGTTCTGGCGGTATTTCTGCTGTCGGCGCTTTACGTGCACCTGCGCGGCCGCGTTCGTTTCGGCCTGGTCCGCGCGCTGACCGACTTCACCGTGCTGCTGGCCCCCTACAACGCGATGATGTACGCGTTTTCGAAGGTCAGAACGTCGGCGTTCATCGATCCGTCGCAATTTCCCGACCTGGCGCCGCTGTCGACGCATTGGCGCGAGATCCGCGACGAGGCCGCGCGCCTGAACGACGAGGGCTTCATCCGCGCCGCGGCCGGTTACACCGACATGGGCTTCAACTCGTTCTTCCGCACCGGCTGGAAACGCTTCTATTTGAAGTGGTACACCGTCGACTTGCCGTCGGCGCAGCGAATGTGTCCGCGCACGACCGAGCTGCTGAAGGCGATCCCGAACGTGAAGGCCGCCATGTTCGCCTCGCTGCCGCCCGGGGCCCGCCTGGTCCGGCACCGCGACCCCTATGCCGGCTCGCTTCGGTACCACCTCGGTCTGATCACGCCCAACAGCGACCAGTGCTACATCGTGGTCGACGGCGAGCGGTACTTCTGGCGCGACGGCGAGTCGATGATGTTCGACGAAACCTATATCCACCACGCCGAGAACACGACCCAGATGCAGCGCGTGATCCTTTTCTGCGACATCGAGCGCCCGCTGAAGAGCGGCGCGATGACCGCCATCAATCGATGGTTCGCGCGCAACGTGATGAAGGCCTCGGCGTCCCAGAACGTCGAAGGTGAGAAGATCGGCGCCCTGAACCGGCTGTTCGGCGGCTTCTACCAGTTGCGTCTGCGCGCCAAGCAGCTCAAGGCCCGCAGCCGCACCGTGTACTACCTGTTGAAGTGGGCCCTGCTGGGCGGGCTGTTCTATCTGGTGTTCATATAGGCTGCCGCGGGCGCTCTTTGTCGAGCGGTGAGGCGCCTCGCGGCCGGTGAGCGCCCTGATCGCAGGCGGCCCACCGGCGCTCGACATGCGGTTCCGCGCTAGTGCGAAGCGGCGCTGGTCACCGCGTCCACGAAGCTCTTCCCGTTCGGCGTTCCAAGGCCGGTGACGTTGTCCCAGCCTTCCGACGTGGTCAACGAGGTGTCGGTGCCGAAGGTCAGCACGAACCAGCGCGTCGAAAACGGGCTGTTGTAAAGGGCGCTGTAGAACTCGAAATCCTCGGTGTTCTGCAACGGCTGAGCCAGATCAGAGGCGGACAGGCGCGTCGTCCCCGCAGTTGTATGGATCCTTCCGCGCACGTTGTGCTCGGACCCGACAGGAACGATGTCCGTGATCGCGCTGCCCGGCAGCTGGTATAGCAACTGCGCGGCCTGGCCCAGCGCCTCGCCGGCGCTCTGATTGGCGATGGCCCACAATGCCGAGAACATCGGGCAGGCCAGACTCGTGCCCCCGACCACCCCGACCAGAGGGCCGGCCGGCCCGCCGCAACTGCTGCCGTCGCAGATGAACTCGGCCCCGGTGTACGGATCGGCCAGGAATGCAATGTCGGGTACCCGGCGACCGTTTCCGGGCAGCCCGGACTGGTAGCCGGGCTTGGCATAAACCGCGCTGGTACCGCCGCCCGCGCCGAACTGGAAGCCCAGTTGCAGCGGGGGAACGACCGGCGTGCTCCCCTGCGCAATCGTGTTGACGATCCGGGTCAGGTTGGTGCCCCAGCCGGTCTGAAACAGAATGTTGTTGTTTGCGTCCAGTGCAAGGCTGGTCCCGCCTATGGCCGTTGCCCAGGGAGAATCGGCTGGCGTACTGACGCCGAACAAGGCGAGATTCGGCGTGAAGCCGCTGGGATTGGAGTCGCCCCCATCGCCCGACGAATAGTGCACCGAGATCCCGTGGGCAGCGGCCAGGCGGTTCAGACGGTTCCAGGTCGTTTGCAAGCCGGCCGGCACGTCAGCTTCGGCCTCGCCGTAGCTGTTCGAGATCACGTTGCCGAGATGGTGCCGGATCGCGAACAGGACCGCTGCCTGCAAGTCCGTGTCGTTGGGCGTGGGTGCGATCACCAGTGCGATCCTCGCGTTCGGTGCCACCGAATGGACCCACTGGACATCGAGCGATGTCTCCGTCGCCCACCCCGTGTCGGGCGCCGGCGGCGGTCCCCCCGGGTAGTACACCTGAAAGTTCGCAGCCGTCAGATCAGGCAGTCCATAGACCTGCGAAAAGATCTCGGAGTCCTGCGCGATGGTCGGCGAGCCGATCGCATCGACGATCACGACCGTCTGTCCGGCGCCATCCAGCCCGGCACCGTACAGGCTGTTCAATCCATACGCGGTCTGGACTTCGCTTGGCTGGTATCCACACGGGGCCAAAGTTCCGAGCGCCGAATTGGTGATGTCCTGGCCGTATCGATTGCCCGAGTAGGTGGCCGTTGGCAAGCCGCCGTTGGTGGTGAAGGTCTGCGTCTGAGGCGACCGTATGCACTGCGATGAAAAGAAAAAGCCGTTGGTGCCCACTGCGAGCGGCCGGGCGGCAATGACCGAACCGGTGTCCGGATCGATCGGTCGAACCAGGTGGGGTTGCATGGCATGCTCGGACAGACCGCTGACCGCCGCAACCACGGAACCTGCGGGCTCTTCGACCGTCGGATCGCTGGTGTTGGACCGGAACGTGCGCCCCCGGCCCTGGAACTGGTGCAGCTGAACCCGGAACGCGTTCTGGATGTCGTGTGCCGAGCCCTCCACCTGCACGTACAGATTGTGTTCGCCAACGGCCGAAATCGTGAGATGGTTCTTCAATGCGAACTGCTGCACGGCCGCCAGGTCCGCAGCGGTGGGCGCCAGATTCGCCTTGAATGCGTCGGCGCCGAGCCAGCGATGAAAATTGGGCGAGCTCTTGTCGTACATCTGCTGGACCTGCTGATCCATCGTGCTGCTCTCGTTCTGGGAACGGAGCCAGAGCGTCAGGCGGATCGTCGCCGCGGAGTCGACCGGACCGAGGTCCCTGGCCTGCCGGATCGTGGCCGGCGTGCTGTCCGCGATCACCCGCGCGCTGGCGGATTGAGTGGTCGCGGCGCCGCCGATTACGCACGCCGCGACGGCAAGTAGAGCGGTCCCGCGCAAACTACCCCTGAGTCCGAAACGCGATGTGACCCGAGCTCCAAGGTGCTTTTGAGTGGTCATCAGATTCTCCTCGACAGATCGAAGGTGCCGATTCCTCGGCCGAAACCGCTTCGGCGCTCGATGCGCGGCAGGCTACGCCCACCGGTTATGCGCGACAACCACAAGTAACTTATGGGGAAGCAAACCGAGAGGGCCGTCTTACTTGGTGTTCACATCTGATGCGGCGCGGTCTCTTTCGCCCCGTTGGGTGCACGGTCTTCAGCAAAGCGCTGGCGGTGGTCTCAAGACCTCACAACAGGCACCGCCAAGCATTGGCGAGGGGTTTTCTCCAACGTATAGTGCCGCCATTCTCAACGAGTTGAGTCCGCCGATTGAACCGGAAGAGCCCGGGTGGGCACAAACATGCGCGGGCTCTAAGCGTTGGGAGGGGAACATGTCGGAGAGTCGCATTTCGGCGGCCGTTCCGGCCGCGACCCCATTAAGGTTCATCGAAAAGCAACGCGCAACTACGGTTCTGTAATTGCCAACCCGTATCCGCATCGCCTGAGGATAGCGGCGATCCGGCGTCTCGCTGGGGCGCAGAGCACGTGGGTGGAGAAGGTTGTTTGAGCATTCGGCAAGTCGGGTGTGCGTCCCAAAAGAACCAACCGGAGGCTAGATCATGAGGGCAATGATATTTACGGCCGTCGCAGCACTGCTACTTTCCCCCGCGGCCGTCACGGTCGCGCAAACGAGCTACTACTTTCAGTCGCACTACGCCAAGCTCAATGCGTCCGGGGACGACAGTCCCGGGGCGCGCGCCGGTTACGAGTACGACAACCGTGCGTTCCCGGCGCCCCACGTGCACTATTCTCAGCACCGGCGGGCCGCGGCCGCATTCGACGTGCTGCAAAACGCGCCATCGCAGCATACGGCGAGCTGGACCGAGCTGGGTCCGTTCACCCCGGTCGAACCCGCACCTTTGACGTTCTCCGGGCGCCAGGCGATCACCTCGGGCCGGATCACGGCGCTCGCGATATCGCATCGATGCGTGGCGGGCGACTGTCGCCTGTTCGTCGGCGCGGCCGGCGGCGGGGTCTGGGTCACCGCCGATGCCATGGCGTCGACGCCCACATGGACAAGCGTCAACAACGGCATTCCGACCACCGCCATTGGCTCGCTACTGATCGATCCGACCGATTCGTCCGGCCAGACTCTATATGTTGGAACCGGCGAAGGGAACGGCTCAAGCGATTCCGAAGCGGGCCTTGGCCTGTACAAGTCCACTGACGCCGGCCAGACCTGGTCGCTGGTCCCGGGAAGCCTTGCCGTGGCCCACGACCGCTCGGTCGCGGGGATCGCGGTGGACCCGCGGGATAGCCAACACATCTTCATCGGTACAGCCGTGGCGCGGCATGGAGCTTCTGCGGTCAACGGCGGCCGCTTTACGCCACCCAATGCGCCGACCGTCGGCCTGTACGAGTCCCATGATGGCGGTGCCACGTTCACGCTTGAATCCGGCGTCCGCAAATGGAAGTGACTTTTTCCGCGGTGGGGTGAGCGCGGTCGCGGTCGATCCGACCTCGCTCGGGGAGGGCGGATCGACCCGGATTTACCTCTCGGTGTTCGACTATGGTCTTTACAGAACCGCGGCCAGCGGCGGGTACGAGCAGGTCTTTGCTTCCGCCGGCGCAGGTGCGGTCGCGACTTCATCCACGTCGCGCACGGAATTTGCTCTGGCCGCCCTGGAAGACGGCTTGCGCATTTACCTGGGCGACACCGGAACCGGTGCCGCGGACTTTTACCGGGTCGACAACGCCAATGTGCCGGCAGCGGCGCTGACCAGCGCCGGAGTAAACAGCGGCTGGACCCGGCTGTCGAATTCCACCCCGGGCACTCCCGGATTCGGCTCCTACAACTTCTGCATGGGGGGGGCGTCGAGCCAGTGCTGGTATGACATGTACGTCGTTTCACCGCCGGGGCGTCCGAACACCGTGTACCTCGGCGGATCGTTGCGATACTCGGAACTGCTGGGCCCGTCCAACGGACGCGGGGTCCAGCGGTCGACCGATGCGGGCGTGCACTTCACCGACATGACCAACGATACGCAATCGCCGCCGTACGGCATGCATCCGGACCAGCACGCGGCGGTGTTTGCGGCCGGTCATCCCGACATCGGGTTCTTCGGATCGGACGGCGGCCTGGTGCGCACCAGCGGAACCTTCGCCGACCATTCGGCCGATTGCAGCACGCGCGGGCTGACCGGCGCGGATCTGACGGATTGCCAGGCGTGGCTGAAGGCGATTCCGGTGCACATCTCGACGCTGAACGACGGGCTGCGCACCTTGCAGTTCCAGAGCGTGTCGTTCAATCCGAACGATCCCCGCAATGATCTGATCGGCGGCACGCAGGACAACGGAACCTGGGCCTACGACGGCACGACCGGCAACTGGTTCGAGAGCATCTTTGGAGACGGAGGCAATTCCGGCATCAGCCTGGGCGCGACCGCCGATCGGATGCACACCTACACCGGAGGCCAGGTCGACGTCAATTTCGACCACGACAACCCGCTCGCCTGGGACTGGGTCGCCGATCCCTTGCTCGCGAGCGGCGAGGGTGCCTCTTTTTACGTGCCGATCATTGCCGACCCGGCGGTCGCTGGAAGCTGGTTCATCGGGCTGCAGCACGTGTTCCGCACGCAGGATGACGGCGGCTCGAAGGCCTATCTCGACGTGCACTGCAATGAATTCTTCGGCGATTTCACCGTGCCCTGCGGTGACTGGGTCGCGCTCGGCGGGCCCGCCGGTCCGGGCACGGCGGGGGACCTGGTCGGGTCAGGCTACGGGACCGACAAGTCCGGCTCCTACGTCGTGTGGATCTCGCGCGCTTTGCAGAACCCGTCGA
>WNFO01018142.1_pt1 | contig 11907 bp, 9 predicted proteins | sample 5400251 | NCBI WGS metagenome assembly WNFO01 (sample SAMN13153354, study PRJNA577476) | soil metagenome | isolation source: 100 cm saprolite under Madrone tree | place: USA:California | collected 2016-06-14
CTCCTTACTGTCCTTCGCGTCTCCACCGCAGGCCACGGTTGGGAACCTTGTGGGGCGCGGCTCTTACTGGCTAATCGAGTTGTAAGTGGACGACCTTGCTGAACGGTATCGAAGCCGTGTAACAAGCGTTCTCAATTTTGACGGATAAAAGGAGCAGCAAACATGAAATCCCTATGCGGTTTGTCCTACGTGGTACTGACCTTCTGTGGAGCACTAAACATGAAACGAGTACTTGGTTTTTTGTTCGGCGTGTTGGCAACTCTCTGGATGGCCGCACCCGCGGCTGCTTGGAATAATGACTCTTCGGAGCCAGGGAGCGTCCTGGTCTTCCCTAAGTTTATCGGCGGATTTGTCTCTACCGTCGACCGAGGTGGTTGGCCTAAGACCGTGTTCGAAATCAGCGTGACCTGCCCCAACGGCGCCACATGTCCGCAGTTCCAGAATATCCAACTTCGGGCGCATTGGGTCTGCCCTCAGGACACCGACACGAATACTTGCCAAGAGGTTGACTTCGACATCTTTACTTCGGTGAAGGGGACGGCGCTGGTGGACCCCTCAGGCTTCTTTGGCTATCCCCAGGCCCCTTGCGACCGTGGCTATCTACTCGTTTGGGCGATAGACCCTTCATCGCTCATGCCAATCAAGTTCGATGGGCTGATCGGGGACGCCGTCATCCGTACGTCTGCGACCTCGGCCCGGGCATACAATGCTGTTCCCATCCAGGCGGGCGAATCGTTGGGGACCGGGGACCAAACCGCCGCGGACACTGGCGGCGCCCTGGCTTTCGACGGGAATCATTACAAGCAGGTTACGGGAACAATCTTCGGGTCCATCGCGTACGAGAACAACGGCCCTCGTTTTCCAGTGCAGACGGACCTAACCCTGCTCACGCTTGATGTGGTGTCAGGCCAGCCCAACCCCGTCACCTCCGCGGCCCTGAGGTTCTACACTTACTATGAGGTCGCGACGTCGGCCCACACGCAATTCACCTGCTGGGAAGAGGTCCGGCTGACGGACATAGACCCAAGCCTCACCATCAGTGGTCAACGCAGCCTTAAGGGGCTCGTCGAGTCCGACCCCGCGGTGCAAAACGGCAGCGGTGTCACTATGCTAGGGCTCATCGACACCGAGGAGGACTTCGCGAACCCTATATCCATAACAAGGGACGTAACCGTGATGATACCAGGAACTGATGTCGCTGGGTTCTGTAAAGCCGCGTTGAATAAAGACTTGACCATTACCATCAGTTGTAATAGCATAACTAAAATTGTCCCGCAAACATTTATCGATTCGATCAATCTCAAGCGGGAGTACACGTACCCGCTTTTCAATGACAGCATGCCGGTGGCGACAACCTTCGTGCCGTAACTCGCCTGGATTGCTGCTGTCCCTCGCAGGGGCTAGGCGTACGCCTAGCCCCTATGCTATTGTGTTCGCGGCCGCGGAGCCTGAGAGACTTATTGTCTTACAGACCCCGTCATTTCTTAGCATGCTGGAAAGAGACAAGCGTCGTCAGTCTAGCCGCGACTGAGGGGGCCACGGGACTCCCTGGGTACCATCTTGCCCTTCGATAGAAGATCATTTCTGCGGTTAACGGCCGGCGGGCTCGCGGCGGGATACGCCGGCCTCGCCCGATCTGGGCCACCCCTTCCGACATACGCCAAGGCCCTCACGCTGGAACCAGGCAAGGAATGGCGCTTTAACCCCCTTCTCATCGATATCAATGGAGACGGACATCTCGATCTCGTGGCTACCGCGCGGCTTCTCAAACCTGGCCTTCACATGTGGCTTGGCGACGGCAAAGGCAAGTTCACCCCGATCAAGCCGACTTGGAGCGATGTCGGCTATGGCGCGCTTGCCGTTGGGGATATCAACGGCGATGGATTCCCGGACATCGTATTGGCGAGCCACTTTGGAGTTGTGCAGACCCTCCTCAGTGACGGAAAAGGGGGATTTACAGAAAAGACTTTTCGGACAGACGACGGGCACGTGGCAGCCCAACTCGCTGATATCAATGGGGACGGCTCTTTGGAACTTATCTTGGTCGGATTTCAAAAGGCGGGCATCGAGATTTATTACGGTGATGGAGAGGGAAACTGGAAGCTCCACACTACCCTTCCTGAGGTCCGACCCGAACAGACAATGCCCGGCCGCGCACTGGCCGTCGGGGACCTGAATGATGACGGCCACGTGGACCTGATCGCGGCCTTTCAACGCTGGGGAGTCTACATCTATCATGGCGATGGCAGCGGAGCCTTCACCGGCGGGTCGGCAACGTTTCGACTGCCAAAGGACACGGCAGAGTCGCTTGTCCTTACTGATGTGAACAAGGACGGCCACCCGGATATTGTCGTCAACGGGAACGCTTGGGGCCGCGATCAGGCGAACGGCCCGGACGTCTATTTGGGTGACGGCCATGGGGGATGGAAAGCCTCGTCGGCTGGGCTGAAAGTCCTGAAATATGGTTCAGCCGGCATAGCGCTCGGAGATCTGGATGGCGACGGGAACCTCGATATTGTCGCTGGGGGAAGCATTACGGGTGATTTCCAGGACGGGTGTGGTCTCTTTTGGTTTCGGGGCGATGGAAAGGGAGGCTGGTCCCTCGTTCCGGAAAGCGGGCTCCCGAACAGAGGCTTATCGGTAGTTCACTCCATCACGCTGGCGGATGTGGATCACGATGGATTCCCTGAGATCATTGCCCTAAGTGGCGGCGATAATGGCGCCATCACGATGTGGAAACGCCGATAGCTGGTGTGACCCGGATGGGCATGGAATGGCCCCATGAAAGATCCGCACAGGTCCGGCGACGCTCTTCGTCGTGCCCTAGGCGCCAACTTGCGGTGCCTGGGGCGACTTAAGCTGAAACTCCAAGCTTCGAAGGGAGGATTCCAATGGCGATTTCGTGCAGGCTAATTGCACTGGCTTTGGGGATTTCGCTGTGTGCGTTCGCAAATCACGCTGGCGCCCAAGACAATGGCGCTGCGACCGTGGCTGAGGTCAACGGGCAGAAATTAACCCGCGCGGAGCTCGGGCAAAAGCAGGCGGCGAAGCTGCTTCAAGCCCGCTATCAATACTATTTAGCCGAACGCGAAGCGCTGGAGCAACTCATCGACGAGCGTTTGCTCGAAATCGAGGCTCGCCGCGAGCATCTGAGTGTGGAGCAGTTTCTCCAGCGTGACGTGAACAGCCAAGTCAAAGACCCCACCGAGGATCAACTCCAGGTTTTTTATAAGGGCATGCACACCAAGGAGCCGTTCGCAGCCGTACGCGAAAAGATCGTCACCACCCTCCGTCAGCCTCTCTTGGCGAAAGCCCGTGCCGCCTATCTCCAGACCCTACATGACCGGGCAGGCGTGCGCATTGCTCTTGTCCCGCCCGAGGCCGAGGCGGCGCTTGACAACGCTCCACGGCGCGGCCCGCAAGATGCTCCGATTGTGATCGTCGAGTTCGCAGACTACGAGTGCCCTTATTGCCAGCGAATCGATCCGGAGCTCAAGAAACTCCAGGAGGAATTCGCCGGGAAGGTGGCCGTGGCCTTTAAGGACTTTCCTCTGCCGATGCACCCGCACGCCGAGAAAGCCGCGGAAGCTGTCCGCTGCGCTCAGGAGCAGGGCCAGTTTTGGAATTTCCACGACATGCTCTTCGAAAACCACCAAAAACTCGAACTAGCACAACTGAAAGAGTATGCAAGTGCGCTCAAGCTCGACGCCGCGCGCTTCGACCAGTGCCTGGATGCAGGGGAGCAAGCTGCGGCCGTAAGAAAGGATTTTGCCCAAGGACAGCGTCTTGGATTAACCGGTACGCCCAGTTTTTTCATCAACGGTCACTTCTTGAGCGGCGCGGTCAAATACAGCACCTTGCGCGAGATCGTCGAGCAGCAACTGGCGACGCTGGTACCACCCCCGCACCAGGTAGCGTCGCGATGATGCAAAAGCGATTGACGGCAAAGGTTGGGACTCCACAGCCGCCACCCCAGCGTGGCGTGCCGATTTACGCCCGCCCATCTCTTCGCGCCATTCGCGCCGCGTGCGGAAGTTTTCGTCGTCCCCCTTGGCGAAAAGAAATCCAGCGATGCGAATACGGCCGATCAGAGTTGGTCGTGGCCGGAGTAGTGCAGCTACGTTCGCTATGAAATTGTCGTCCCGGGGACTCGCGCGGCCAATCCAACAATCATGCGGCTTCGCTTGGCTAAGAAGACTTCCACCAATGGACCATCCAAAATCGGGCTGATTCCTTCTGTGAGTGCCGAGCCTACTTTTTCCTTCTGGTGATTTACCCCGGGACCGGTAACTGACCTGGTCGCCTAGTCCGCAGCCGCAGCCTAGTCCATGGGCTAGTCCGAAGGGCTACCCATATGTGCTCCAGACTTCCCCCTGTATCAAATTGGAGTAACCACCGGATTGTAGCCTATTCCAGAGTTGGCTACTGTGACCACGATTTGGACGATCTACCGCTTTTGCGCTTCGGCTCCCGAAGATGGGACTCAAAGGGCGGTAGCTTAGCTAGGTTAGGCTTACGAGAGCTGACATAAGCTCTCCAAGGTCGTTTGGAGAGGGGTATGGCCGCTGAAAACATCAGCTATCAGTGGTACGCGCTGCGGGTTAGAAGCCGGTACGAAAACACGGTTGCCGCGCATTTGCAGGGGAAGGGCTACGAATCGCTTCTGCCCCTGTATAAATCCCGGCGGCCGTGGTCAGATCGGTTTAAAGAAATCGAGCTTCCCCTCTTCCCTGGCTACGTGTTTTGCCGGTTTAACCCACTGGACAGGCTCCCAATTCTTACCGTCCCTGGGGTTGTTCACGTAGTGGGAGTTGGCAGAACCCCAGTTCCTATTGACGAAACCGAAATTGCTACCATCCAAGCCGCCCTGAAATCCGGATTACCCAGCCAACCCTGGCCGTTCCTGCAGATCGGGCATAAGGTGAGAATTGAGCATGGCCCTCTTTGTGGCATAGAGGGAATCTTGCTGGGTTTCAAAGGACATCAGCGCCTGGTGCTGTCTGTAACTCTCCTCCAGCGGTCAGTCGCCGTTCAAGTAGATGGAGCCTCGGTGCGAGCCATGCCTCACCAGGGCTTGGCTTCCAACAGCCCTGGGACGTCTCAAGGCGCTTCTTGGCAGCCCGCAGCTTAGCCATGCTTGGCATTCCCGCGCTCATCGCCAGCCTAATTCAATACGGAGGATCAGCCATATGTTCCAATTCTGCAAGATATGCCACTCGAAGGTAGCGGGGAGCGGTCATTCTATCGGAGGGAGGAGGTGGGTAAGCCTCTCAATGGCCCTGCTGCCTTTGCTGGTGCCCCGCATAGCTCCCGCGCAGGAGAGCTCCAACAAAACACAAAGAAGTGGCCAGCAGTTAATGGCCCGAAACGAAAATGTCAGCAAAGATGCTCAGAATGCCGTCCCCGTTGACCCCAAGTATGCGATCGGGGCTCAGGATGTTCTCAGCATCAGTGTGTGGAAGGAGTCAGACCTCACGGAAACGGTTGTGGTTCGACCGGACGGAAGGATCTCGCTTCCGCTCGTGAACGACGTGCAGGCGGCAGGGCTGACGCCAATGCAATTAGCGGGCTCGGTCACCGCGGAGCTTCGAACATACGCGTTGTTCCCAGGCATGACCCTTTTGCAGGCGCTGTCCAGCGCTGGCGGATTCACTCAGTTTGCCGACGTGAAGAAAATTTACCTGCTGCGGACAGAGAACGGTGGACAGGCGAAATTCCTTTTCAACTACAAAGAGGTAGTACACGGGCGTGCGCCAGAGCAGAACATAGCCTTGAGGACTGGCGACACGCTCATCGTGCCGTAAAGGCGAGGAATGTTTAGAACCACTCACAGCCTCTGGGCCACCGCGGTTACTCTGGCGCTCTGCGTGCCAGGTGCCTCGGCACAGGAGAGAGGACAAGCGGTCAACGAGCCGAATACCCCGCAATCGCCGCTCCCGCTCCTTCTAAGCAAAAACACATCGGCGCCGGACACGGGTGGACAGGGGTTCGGCGAAGCATCAGCGTACGCTCCTGCGCTGTCGGGCGTGCAGGCCTTTACTCCCGGCTCGGCCCAAACGACCCGCAGTTTCTTGTTACCTTCAGTGAGTTTCTGTCAGTGGGTGGACACCAACCCCTTTATGAGTCCGCGTCCAGAAGGAATGACGCTGAGTTCCATCCTGGGCAATCTTGTCTTACAGCGAAATTTCGGTCGCTCCGAGCTGACGCTGGATTATGCGGGCGGCGGCACGGTGGCCAACCGTCAGGTAGTTTCGCCCGGGGGAATGGGTCTCAACTCGATTGTCCAGCAACTCGAAGCCACGCAAGTAGCTCGGTGGCGCCGATTCGCGCTGCTGCTGAGCGACCAATTCAGCTATTTCCCCGAATCCTCGTTTGGGTCGATCCCGGGTGGCATGACCAGCCTCGGCCCGGGAACCGGCGGCTCGCTTGGCGCGGGCTTGCCGGACATTCGTTCCTTTCTAACGCCGGATCAGTCCATCCTCACGACCCGAGGCGGGCGGGTGAGTAATACATTTGTCACCCAGGGTGAGTACGACCTCAACCTCCGCTCGTCCATCACCATCGCGGGGGCTTACGACTTCCTACGATTCATCGATTCGCCGCTGCTTGGCAGTTACAGCGGAATGTTCATGACGGGCTATAACCACCAGATCAGCAGTACAAATACTCTTGGCGTGATATACCGCTTCAACGCCCTCCGCTTTGCGAACCTGGATCGCACGATTGACGACCATGTCGCACAGCTTTCCTATGGGCGAAGAATCACCGGACGACTCTCCTTTCAGATTTCCGCTGGTCCGGAGGTAGGCCTGATCCGATCGAGTGGGGTTGCGCCGCAGACCCGACTGTTCTGGAATCTGGAGAGCGAACTCCACTACCGCATCAATCGAACCACTCTCGACCTCTCTTACGAGCGCGGACTTACTGGTGGTGCAGGCGTATTGGCTGGAGCGGAGGCTAGCAGAGTTGAAGTGACGGCGAATAAGGGTTTGTCGCGGACATGGCAGGCCTCATTCGGCATGGGCTATGCGAACAATCGGAACGTAAACAGCGCCACCTTCTCCGCTTCAAATCAAACTTTTGACACTTGGTATGGCAGGGTGCAATGCAGCCGGCCCGTCGGGCACAGGGCGGATGCGTTCGTGGGTTATCTCGTGCAACTCGAAGGTTCCAACGCCCCGATCTGCACGGGGGTCGCGTGCGGGAAAAGCTTGGCGCGACACCAAGTCTTCGTTGGTTTGAACTGGCATCACCGCCCGTTTGCCACGAAATAACACCGAGCGAGCCAGGGTAAACAAAAGAGAGATGGCAAAATACCGAGAGTTGACCTTCGAGGATTACGCTGCAATCTTCCGGCGGCGCCGGTGGCTGATCCTCATACCAGCGCTCCTGGGTGCCATGCTGGGATATGCCCTGTCCTGGAATCTGCCCAAGAAATACACATCGCATACAACGATCCTGGTTGAACAGCCTACTGTGCCGGATAGCTACGTGAAGCCAGTGGTAAGCGAAGACTTAAACCAGCGGCTCGCCAGCATGCAGGAGCAGATTCTGAGTCGGACGCGCTTGCAACATCTCATTGAACAATTTGGCCTCTATGGGAATTCGGCCAAACTAGTGTCGATGGAGGATGCGGTCGAGCGGCTGCGGAAGGCGATCTCGGTGACACCCCTGAACCCGATGGCCGGTACAAGATCCACCGAACTGCCCGGTTTCAATGTAGACGTCACTCTGAGAGAGGGGCGGCTCGCCCAGCAGATTTGCAAGGAGATTACCTCGATGTTTATGGAGCAGAGCCTGCATCTTCGGCAGCAGCAGGCCGAGGAGACGACGCAATTTTTGGTCAATCAATTGGACGATGCCAAAGCCAAACTCGACGAGCAGGACGCCAAACTGGCTTCCTTCCAGAGTCGCTATATCGGCGAGCTCCCCGAGGACGAAAAGACCAATCTGACGCTCTTAACGGGCATGACTCCGCAGCTCGAAGCTGCTACACAGAGCCTTAACCAAGCTCAGCAAGACAAGGCATTCACGGAATCGCTACTGAATCAGCAATCTGCCACGTGGCAATCATCGAAGGGGGGCCAGAATTCCCAAACCCTCGAACAACAGCTCAAAGACCTGCAGAATGAGCTGCTTTCGAAGCAAGGGCATTATACGGAGGATTATCCGGACGTAGTGAAACTCAAGAACGATATTGCACTGGTCCAGAAGAAGCTTGCAGATGCCTCCACCCAGGTTCACGCGCAGCGAAATGAACAGCAGGTCCGTGTACCAACCAACGAGCCGCCGGAGATCCAGCAACTTCGGGCTCGGCTTCACCAGATCGATCTAACCATTAGACAGAAAGCACGCGAGCAGGGCGAGCTTCAACACCAAATCAAGATGTTACAGGGCCGAATCCAGTCTAGCCCCGCGATCCAGCAGGAGTTCAAAGCGTTGACGCGGGACCACCAGACCGCGCTTGATTTCTACAATGACCTGCTCAAAAAGCGGAACGAGTCGCAAATGGCTACGGAGCTGGAGCGCCGCCAGCAAGGCGAGCAGTTCCGTGTGTTGGATCCGCCCAGTTTGCCGGAGCGGCCCTCGTTTCCCAAACCGTCGCTTTTCGGCCTCGGCGGGCTAGGGGCAGGGTTGGTCCTGGGATTGGGGCTGGTGCGATTGACGGAGTGGCGCGACAAATCGATACGCACCAAGCGCGATATCGAAATTTATCTGGGCGTGCCCACTCTGGCCCTATTGCCTTCGATTGGCCCGTCTAGGAGAGAGCAGAACGGCAACCGAAATCGCGAGGCAATCGCTGCAGTCAAACGAAGGGTATCGAGCTTACACGTTTCGTCTTGAAGGAAAAGAAGAATTATGTACAACAGGTTCTTCAACTTGCGGGAAAACCCCTTCAATGTCAATCCGGATCCCCGCTATTTGTTCTTCACGCCGAGCGCGCTGGAAGCGCTGGCAAGCTTGACCTACGGAATTCAGACCCGAAAGGGAATTGTTCTGCTGACCGGCGAGGTAGGAACGGGCAAGACCACGCTGCTCAACAAGCTGTTGGACTGGCTCCATGAAAGACAAGCGGCTACTTCCTTTATCTTCAACACTCAACTCAGCGTAAGCGACCTGTTTGATTGCCTGATGGCCGATTTCGGTATTCCCCTTCAATCGCGCACGAAAGGCGAAATGCTGCTGCGGCTCAATCGGTGGCTGCTGGACCGGCACGAGGTCGGACAGTTGGCGGTCCTGGTTGTGGACGAGGCACAAAACCTTTCGCCGCAAGCATTGGAGGAGATCCGCCTGCTCACGAATCTCGAGACCTCAAGCGAGAAATTGCTTCAAATTGTTCTGTCCGGCCAGCCAGAGCTGGAGGAGAAACTTAGACATCCCCAGCTGCGACAGCTTCGGCAACGGATTACGCTGCGTTGCAGGACGAGCCAGCTGTCACTTGCCGAAGCTTGCGGCTACGTCGCGGAGCGCCTTCACATTGCTGGAGCGAACGGCGAACCAATCTTTTCTACGGAAGCCATCGAGAGCATCTGCAACTATTCCCGCGGGATCCCCCGCGTGATCAACGTGCTTTGCGAGCATGCGCTGATCAACGCCTACGTCGATCAACAGAAGCCCGTCCCCGCTCAGATCATTGATGAGGTGGCGCGCGAATTTGAACTGGATCGCTTCGAGCCGAGGGCGCCGTCGGCCAGTTCGGTACATCCGCCGAGTTCATGGCCGGTCGAGGCACTGCTCCAAGACTTCGCCGCGCATCTGCATCGAAACGGAGAGCCCAGCTCGATGTGCGCCACGCCGGAGGGAGAGCAGCCATGAGCCGGATTTACGAGGCCCTCAGGAAGGCTCAGGAGCAGGGAGCAACAAGCATGCCCATGGAGCAGGCGCAACGACCCGAGCCCTTCGTTACGCAAGCCGATCATGGCGGCCGCGCGGGGCAAAGGAGTCCAGAATTCCTGTCCCCAGCTGGACCGGAGGGCGCGCCTCCAGCATCCTGCTATCTTCGACTCGATGAGTTGCGGCAGCGCTGCGCGAAGCCCGGCTGGAAACTAAATCCGGACTACGCCGTTTTCTTCGGCGAGCAATCTCTCGAGCGGTGTGCCGAACAGTTCCGCACTTTGCGCTCGCGTCTGTATCGGTTGCGCGAAAAAAGACCCATCCGCACGCTGCTAATCACCAGTGCATCTCCCGGGGAAGGTAAATCGTTCGTGGCCCTGAATCTCGCTCAAGCCATCGCGCGCCAGCACGAAAGGCGGGCCTTGTTGATCGACGCGGACCTGCGCGCCTCCAGATTGCACGTTCGTATGGGAGCTCCGTCCGCGCCGGGGCTGAGCGATTACCTTGCTGGCGAAGCCGATGAATTCTCCATCGTTCAGGCAGACGCGAAGGAAGATATTTTTTTCATCCCCGCCGGGAGATCCGTCTCAAATCCGGCGGAACTGCTTGCAAACAACCGGCTGAAGAGCCTGCTGGGACGAATGGCTCCCGTATTCGAGTGGATCATCGTAGACGCGCCTCCTGTCTTACCCGTGTCGGATGCCAGTGTGTTGGCCGGAATGTGCGATGGCGTGATTTTTGTGCTCCGTGCCGGGAGGACGGCCTTCGACTTGGCGCAGACGGCGTGTCAGGAGTTTCGGGAAAACAATCTCCTGGGTGCGGTGCTGAACGGCGTCGATGAAGACGTGATGTACGGCGCTTACTCGTATTACGCCGGAAACGGGTTGGACAAGAGATGAGGGCCGAGTTGCACGTTCTGCAATGTGAAGTCGTGGTTTGCTGAACGGCCTGGTGCTGCGAAAAATGAACCTGACCACAGAAAAGCCTAGTCTTGGAAAATTTCTCAGGGTCGCTCTACGAGCTCCCCATTTCTACCACGGGAAGCATCGTGAAGTCCTCGCCGAGGAACTCTTCCGTAGAATTCTCTGCTGGGAACGGAAGCGCGCGGAGCGTTCTCGCAAGTCTTTCCTGCTAATGCTTATAGATACGGGAACAGTTCTCCGAGCCAACCGGAAGCAAAAAGTGCTGACAAGAATTTTATCAGCGCTTTCTGCTTCTACCCGGGAGACGGATGTTGCCGGCTGGTATCGAGAAAGCGCCATTTTAGGAGTCATCTTCACCGAAATCCGCGAAGCAGAAAGGAATGCGCTGCAAAGTTTGGTTTTGGCCAAGCTCTCGGAGGCGCTGCGTGCGAGTTTGGCTGCAGAGGATGTCGATCAGATTCACATTTCATTCCACTTCTTTCCGGAGGATTGGGATAAATCGAGCGCCGGTCGCTTGTCCGACGAGAAGCTGTATCCAGATTTGTTCGAGCGAAATAAAGCCAGGAAGTACCGTCACATGGTGAAAAGGGCTATGGATATTGTGGGGAGCATCGCGGCCCTCATTCTATTCTCTCCTTTGTTTGCCTTCATTGCTTTGGCCATCAAGCTTACGTCAAAAGGACCGGTCCTTTTTAAGCAGCCCAGGATAGGCCAGTACGGAACTATATTCACATTCTTGAAATTCCGGTCCATGGTGCTCGCAAATGACCCGGGCATTCACAGAGAGTATGTTAAGCACTTCATCGCCGGGAAAGTCGATTCGACCGGCTCTGGCCAGCGCCAGAACATCGTCTACAAGATTCAGGACGATCCCCGAATCACGCGTGTGGGAAAGTTTTTGAGAAAGACGAGCCTGGATGAGCTCCCGCAATTTATCAACGTACTGAAGGGCGACATGTCCCTGGTCGGACCGCGACCCCCAATTCCCTACGAGCTGGAGGTGTACCACCTCTGGCACCGGCGCCGAGTGCTGGAAGTAAAGCCGGGTATCACTGGTTTGTGGCAAGTCAACGGTCGGAGCAGGACCAAATTTGACGAGATGGTGCGGATGGATCTCCGATACGCGAGGATGTGGTCGCCGTGGCTGGAT
>WNFO01041992.1_pt1 | contig 11902 bp, 15 predicted proteins | sample 5400251 | NCBI WGS metagenome assembly WNFO01 (sample SAMN13153354, study PRJNA577476) | soil metagenome | isolation source: 100 cm saprolite under Madrone tree | place: USA:California | collected 2016-06-14
ATCCGGCCGGCCCAGCCGTGGGCGTGGGTCGCGGCGTTATCCGAGTTCGGCGGCGGCCTTCTGCTCGCCCTTGGATTGCTGTCGCCATTCGGCAGCCTGGCGATAATTGGGGCCATGTCTGTGGCCATCGCCACGGTCCATTTGAGCCGCGGGTCCAAACCCACGCCAAAAGACCTAGCCTCGGCCGTATGGATGACCCACGGGTTGGTGATGAACGGCGGGGTTCTCCACGCCGTTGACGTGCTCAAGCCAGCGGAGCTCGATACCGCCATTGCCGGCTACGACTATCTCGGCTTCGCGGGCGCAGCGGGCGTCCTATTGCGGGCCAAGAAACTCGGTGACTCAGACAAAGATGCAGAAGAGGCGCGCTTGGATCGGGAATATGCGACAGCGGTGCCGGACGACGCATCCTTGGAGTCTGCAATGGATCGCGTCGATCCGCCGCCCGAGTCCGGAGTTGAGACGCAAGATGAGTCTGACGAAGCGCTGGTCGAAACGTACCGAATGGCAGCTAGCGAACACGGACGGGCCCAATGCATCGGGGGACTACAGAGCTGGAAATCGGGCGCATAAGCGGCTCGCCCTCGCTTATCGGACGCTGCGTGCGAGAGGCCCTGGCTCGCAAGCTAAGTTGCTGCACCTACTCCGAGATCGTGATGTTGGGGTGCAAGGATGGGCAGCAGCACATGCACTTGAGTTTGCTCCGGCGGCAGGAGAGGCAGTTCTTGTTGAACTCACTGCCCAACCGGGCCCTGTTGCCTTTAGCGCACGAATGACGCTACAGGAGTGGCGGGCCGGCAGATTGAGATTTCCGTAGCGAACTGGCTTTCATTCGAGGTCCGGCCCGCCCCGTTTCCGCGGCCTGCAGCGGTTTCGCAAGGGGGTTCGCAATGGGGTGCGCAGTAAGGGTCGTTCGAGGGGTCGCTCAAGGGGTCGCAGCTGAGTTCATTTGGGCGCCGATTTGCCGTTCAAACCGAGCTAGTCAATCGCGGACTGTCTCCGTAAACACACACGTCAACCACCTGACCAATCGAGCCGCGCGGCAGCGCATCCAAAGTAGTGTTCAGAATCACTCGAGAAGTCGGGTGGAATAGTCGTGCAAGTAGACAGGCATGAGTCTGATTGGACGGTTCGACGTCGACCGATAAGCTGATCGGAGTCAGCAAATCTCTCGACGCATCGAGCACTCTGTCTTCAGGGATCTGCGCGAGTTCGATGTCAAGCGCGCCGGCGGGGCGACCAGGCGCGTCGGCGACGATCCAGCGGCGTCCGCTCGCCCATCGCGTCTCGGCGCGCGCGTCGAGCAGCAATCGCTTCAGCTCGTGCCTGTGCTTTGTCCCTGCGAACTAGTTCTCGGCGGAGTGCCAGGAATACGCTCGCAGCAATGAGGCGGCGGGCATGACGCGACGTGATGCCAAGCTCCCCTGCGATCTGGCTGAACGTCAGGCCGAGTCGCCGAAGGCGATGAACTGACAGTAGTCGGAATAGGCGACGGTTCCGCTCCGGATGCGCACGAACCTCATCCACAAGATCCAGCTCGCGATCGCGCCAAGCCATCGCCTTGGGCAGTGTTCCTTCGATGAGAGTCCATGACTGGCGCAGCTGGCGCCCCGAAAACTCTCTCGGCTTTGGCCAGCCCCGCTGCGGTCGGGGATAACTAGCGATGTCTCGAGCATCGAGGTAGTAAGCGCCATGAGGTCCGCGAACGGCTGTGAGGCGCCCGTCCCGGATGTGTACGCGGAGTGTCTCGACATGGCAGGCGAGCCGCCGGGCGGCTTCATCCAGCTTCAATAGACCGACTGCCGACACTCCACCATTTTCTAGCTTCAAGGTAAGTGGGACAGTCCTGAAAGGGGATCTATTAGGTATGGGGAAATCCGTCGGCATCGGAGACGTGCGCGTACCAAGGCATGCCGGCCGCTGGCGTGCGCCGAAGGCGAACCGAACCCGGACCGGGGTCAGACTCCGGCCCATTGGAATAACCGAGCTGTGCGAACTGCGCTTAGGGCCTCCGAGGATCGTTTCTATGTCAGACGACCAACTCACCCGCGCAGTAGGAATCCTGGCCGAGATGCTCGCGGATCGCGCCGAAAATCTTGAAGGGGATTCCCCTTCAACGAATCTCGTGATAAGACGTCTCCGTGAGTAAGAAGCATCAGTCGGTCGAAAGCGGTCCTGTGCGCGTGGCGACCTACACACGGATCTCGACTGACGAGGAGCACCAACCGTTCTCGCTCGAAGCCCAAGCTGAACGCCTTGGCTCGTACCTCCGGAGCCAGGACAGCTGGCAACTTATAAGGCGCTACACCGACCAAATGAGCGGCTCCACGCTGGAGCGCCCGGGCCTGCAGCAGGCTCTCGCCGATGCGCGCGCGAAGCGCTACGACATGCTCCTTGTCTACCGAGTCGACCGTCTGTGCCGGTCGGTTCGTGCGCTGCGCAGCTCCTCGAGGAGCTTGACCACGCCGGCGTCAGCTTCCGCTCCGCAACAGAGCCCTTCGACACCGGCACTGCGGCGGGCCGGATGATGGTCCAGATGCTCGGCGTATTCGCCGAGTTCGAGCGCGCCACGCTGATCGACCGCGTCATCGCCGGAATGGAGCGCAAGGCCGCGCGCGGCGAATGGCTGGGTGGACACGCACCGTACGGCTATCGCCTTAACCGCGACACTGCTCTGCTCGAAATGGACGAAGCCGAGGCACCGGTCGCGCGCCTGATCTTCGATCTCTACGCCAGGAAGCACCTAGGAGCCCGCGGCGTCGCCAGTTATCTGTCGCGACACGGGCACCGTTCGCGCCCCGGTCATCTGTGGAGCCACGTCGGCGTCCTCGGCGTCCTGCGCAACCCTGTGTACGTCGGCAAGATCGCCTTCCGGGACGTCGAGTACGAGGCACCGCACACTCCGCTGATTGAGCCCGAGGTATTCGCCCACGCTCAGCGCCTGCTCCGCAAACGTGGCGACGATGCTTCGACCCGACGGAGCAACACGACCGACTTCCTGCTCAGCGGGCTTGTCGTCTGCGCAGCGTGCGGGCGACGTTACATCGGGACAGCTGCACATGGACGAAGTGCCCGCTATCGCTATTACACGTGCTTCTCACGCAATCGCCACGGCAGCCAAGGCTGCCGCTCCGACGTCCTGAGGGCGGACAAACTCGACGAGGCCGTGCTGGAGTCTCTACTCGCCACGTACGCCGATACGAGGCTGGTCAAGACCGCCATCGACGCCTCGCGTCTAAAGGCGGCGCAGCGAGTGCCCGGCCAACGGTCAGAGCTACGGCGAGTCGAAGCCGAGATCGCTCACGCTGAAGCTGCAGTCCAGCGTTACTACAGCGCCTTCGAGTCCGGCGGTCTACCCGAGACGCGGTTCCTCAGTCGAGTACAGGCGCTCGAGACCCGGCTCACCGAGCTTCGCGCGCGACTAGAAGTCCTGAGGGAGTCCGACCGCATAGAAGTCGTCGTTGCGCCGACCGCCGAGGTCATGCGCAACGTGAAAGAAACGCTCCGTGACGCAATGCTCAACGGCACGCCGGGTCAGCGAAAAGCTCTGCTCAAAGAGCTGGTGGTCGAGGTGAAGGTTGAGAGCCGGGACAGCATCGTCCCAACCTTCCGGCTTCCCACTGCGCCGGTTCGCGTTATGGAAGCAGTGGTGGGCCTGGATGGACTCGAACCATCGACCAGCCGATTATGAGTCGGCCGCTCTGACCTTCTGAGCTACAGGCCCCGTTCGGATTCAAGAGTCTATTCCGGCCCAGCCGCTCGTTTTGATCCTGCCCGATTCTGGGTATTCCGGCCCAGCCGCTCGTTTTGATCCTGCCCGATTCTGGGTATTTGCGTAGTCAACTAATATTCGGGGGATTGGACATGGCAGCGCTTGGACTCTTGATTCTTCGGCTGGTCGTCGGCTTGACGCTCGCTGCGCACGGGAGTCAGAAACTCTTCGGCGTGTGGGGCGGTCCCGGGATGACCGGCTGGACCAAGGCGGTCGAGAAGCTGCGAATCCGGCCGGCCCAGCCGTGGGCGTGGGTCGCGGCGTTATCCGAGTTCGGCGGCGGCCTTCTGCTCGCCCTTGGATTGCTGTCGCCATTCGGCAGCCTGGCGATAATTGGGGCCATGTCGGTGGCCATCGCCACGGTCCATTTGAGCCGTGGTTTCTGGACCACGAAAGGTGGCTTCGAATTCAATCTGACCCTCATCGCGGCGGCTGTGGCATTGGCGCTCGTAGGGCCAGGGGCCTACTCGTTGGACAGCGCGTTCGGCATCAATCTCCCAGAACCGCTCACGTTGATCGTCGGCACGGTCGCGCTCATCGCCGGCGTGGCGGTGACTCTGGGAACCCGCAGCCCTCAGCCCCAAACCGAGACCAAGCCGCAGACGACCTAACCGTCCAGCTACCTCACCCCTTGACGGGCAGCAGACCCCGCCGCTCGAGCTCCGCCAGGTAACTACGAACCTCGGGGTCGGCGAGCAGGACCAGGACGGCTTCCATCGCCCTCCGCCGATCGTTCTTGACGGTCTTGATGCCGACTGGCGCCTTCTCCAGCGGCTTGTCCGGCGCTAGTATCGCCTCGACCTGGGCGGCGATGCCTGCGAGCCGGATGAGTGCATCGTCAGACGGCGTTGGGATGCCCGAGCGATCAGAACTCAATCGTCTCGACCGTCTCGACGATCCGAGCCTGCGGGTTGCGCATGACCCTCTGGCCGTCGCCGCTCCAAACCCGGCGCATCTTGGCCAGGAGCCCTTCAGCTTCTTCGAGAGTGTCGAACTCCAGGTCGATCAAAACGTAGTTCGGATCGTCGACCGATCGCAAGACTTGATATCGACGAACGCCCGACCCCTTGCGATCGACCGGGTCGTTGTCGAAGGCTTGCTTCCAGCCGGCGAAGGTGGGGACTGCATGTTCGATCCGCAAGATTGGCATGTGTGACTCCTTAGTTGACGGGCGAAAGATCCGGAGCGATGCATTCGCATTCGTTGCCGTCCGGGTCGTCGACGTAGAAGGTGCGCACGCCCTTGAGGATCGGATGAATCCCCGAGCGCACCTGTAGCCCTTCGGCGGCGAAGCGAGCCTGGAGCTCCTCGTACTCTGTCGCGTCGATTCGAAACGCGAGGTGATGCAGCACGCGCCTTGCCTTCTCACGCGGAAACTCTGTTGCACTGAGCGGATGCGGGACGAGCACGATCATCTCAGGCACTCCGTCACTGCCCTCCGCTGCACGCAGGAACTTGTTGGGCAGGCCCGGCGGCGAAATCACCTCGAGGCCGAAGAGGTCGCGGTAGAAATGCAGGGCTGCATCCATGTCGCGCACCCAGAGCACGATCTCCGCGAGACCGGCGACAGGTCGCTTCAAGCGGCGACCGCTTCTCTGATCGCCACCAGGTTGATGTCGCGCACCCGAGGCGGTACCGAGCAGCCGGGGGCGAGCAACAACCCGCGGCCGCCCGTGTCGGCGATCGCGCGCTTCGCCTCCGCCTGCACCTCGGCGGGCGGACCATAGAGCAGGCTCTTGCGCTGGCCGAGCCCACCCATCACCGCGCGGCCGCTCAGGTTGCGGCCCTGAGACAGCGTCGGCGTGCCGAGGTTGTGGATCGACCAGCTCACGACCTGCGAGGGCATCTCGTTGACCAGGTCGAAATGGAGCTTCGAGCCGCACAGGTGGACGACGTTGAACCACGCCTGGTGCGGCAGCTGGCTTAGAACCGCCTGGTCGCTCGGCAGCACGAGCTCGCGATAGACGTCCTCGGGCATGGCGTCGCGACTGGTGTAACCCGAGATCGCGTAGAAGATGCCCGCCGCGCCTGCGGTGATCGACCGTTGGCTGAAATCGACGAGGGCTTCGGCGATCCGATCGAGCACCGGCCGCACCAGGTCCGGATGCTTGCGAAGCTCCCTCACCACCCGCGACGAATTCTTGCCCACCAGATACCCGGCGACCGTGAGCGGGCTGAAGACCGTCTGGATCACCGGCACCCCGAACCCGAGCTGCTTCGCCACGATGTGCAGCGAGTCGACCTGGTCGTCGAGCGCCTTGCGGTTGACCAGCGCCACCGTGCTCCACGCGTCGAGGTCAGGGACTGCTTCGCTTTCCAGCACCGGGCCCTTGAGCCGATGACCGGCCGGCTTGTACACCGAGCCAAAGGCCTCCGCGAAGCAGGAGGCCCGCGGTTGGAACTTCACGAAGTCCCACTCGAACAGCCGTGCCCGCTCTACGGTGACGGCGGCCAGGTCTGCCGGCGACCACTCTTCGCGGTAGGTGTGTCCCCAGGCGCCGAAGGGCGGCCGGTCGGCCACGCCCATGGCAATCGCCGCTTCCACCCGCTTCCGACCGTCCATCGATTCGAGTTTAAGCTGGACTCGGTGGACGATATCGAGGCTGAGGCTGCGCAGCTGCGGGCGGCCGCCGAGGCGCGACCCATGAAGCTGCCCGTCAACCGGCGCGTCGACCAGCGCCACCGAGTCGTGACCGCGGACGGCCTTTCGGTCTGGTACACGATCCAGGTGTCGCCGCACAGCCGCATCCAGGAGGTCATCTTCGAGCGCTCCGACCGCATTCCCTCCGATGAGGAGTGCCAGCGGTGGCTGCGGCTGCTCATCGTGGGGGCGGAGGCGGCTGAGGCTCCCGGGCTGCCGGGAGCGAGGACACGCCGCTTCGAAGCCTTCGAGCACAGCCCCGAACGCGAGGCCCCGCTGGCCTAGTGGCACGCTCCGGGGTTCCGACGCATATTCGCGGCCTCGACGGCCGGAGCCAAGGCGCGGGTGGCGCCGCGAGGAGCGCATTCCTACTGGGGTCCCCGCGTCGTGGGCGCGGGGGCAGCGAGCAGGCGCCGGGGCCCGCAAGGCAGGCTTCAGTGCCTCTCTCGGGGTCCCCGCGGAATCCTTGGATTCCGTGGGGTGAGACGGCACCCGGCCGTCTAGGACGATGAAGATGCGAGGAACGTCCGGAGTGCGCCACTAACATGCCGCTGGAGAAGGCAGTCCTCGAGGAGGTGCGGCGGGCGGTCGGCCGCGAGCACGTCATCGATTCGAGCAACGACCTGCGCATCTTCGAGCGCGACGCGTCTATCGAGGGCGCCGTTCCAGATGCTGTGGTCCTGCCCGCGAACACCGCGGAGGTTTCTGCAGTGATCAGGGTGGCTGCCAAGCACCGCATCCCGGTGGTGCTCCGTGGCGCCGGCACTGGGCTGTCGGGCGGTGCCGTCACCATCCGCGGCGGCATCGCCCTGCAGGTGACGCGCATGCGCAGGATCCTCGAGATCGACCCGATCGCGCAGACGGCGCTGGTCGAGCCTGGTGTGGTCAACCAGGAGCTGTCGCTCGCGGCCGCGTCGCATAAGCTGTTCTACGCACCGGACCCTTCGAGCCAGAAGGCGTGCACGATCGGGGGCAACGCCGCCGAGAACTCGGGCGGTCCTCACTGCCTCTATTACGGCGTCACCACCAACCACGTCCTGGGCATGGAGGTCGTGTTTGCGGACGGCAGCGTCCAGTGGGTGAGCGGAGATGCGCCCGAGCGGGTCGGGCTCGATCTTTGTGGCGTGCTCGTCGGCTCGGAAGGAACGCTTTGCGCGATCACCAAGATCAAGGTGCGGCTGCTGCGTACGCCGCCCAGCGTCGCGACGCTGCTCGCGGCGTTCCCGACGATCGAGGCCGCCAGCCAGGCGGTGTCCGCGGTGATCGGAGCCGGCATCGTACCCGCTGCGCTCGAAATGATGGATGGCTGCCGTGCGCGGCGTGCTCGCGCAGAACCAGGGCTACGCGATGCGCGAAGCCCAGAGTCCAGCCGAGCGCGACCTCCTCTGGGCCGGCCGCAAAGGCGCGATCGGCGCCCTCGGGCGCATCAAACCCAACTACTACCTGCACGACGGCGTGGTGCCGCGGTCCAAGCTGCCTCAGATCCTATCGGCTGTCGGCGAGATCGGCACCCACTACAAGCTTCCGGTCGCGAATGTCTTTCATGCCGGTGACGGCAACCTGCATCCCAACATCCTTTTCGACCTGCGCGAACGCGACGTGCTGCCGCAGGTTGAAAGCGCGGGCGAGGAGATGCTGCGCGCGGTCGTCGAGCTGGGCGGCGCGCTGTCTGGCGAGCACGGGATCGGACTCGAGAAGAGCGCCTTCATGCCGTGGGTCTACAGCGCCGACGACCTCGACGCCATGCGGCGGGTGAAGGATGCGTTCGACGCGCACGGGATCATGAACCCGGGCAAGATCTTCCCCGACCCCGAACGCAAGGTCCGCCACCTCGCCGGACGCACTGGGCTCGCGATCGAGGCCAAGTGGTGGTAAGCAACGCCGCGGTCGAGAAGCCGGTTAGTGCCGAGGACCTCGCGAAGCGGCTGCACGAAGCGGCTGACGCGAGACTGGCGGTTTTTCCGGTGGGCGGTGGCCGTGCATCGGAGATGGGCGATCCGCCCGCTCGAGATGGCATCGAGCTGAGGACGATCGCCCTCGACCGCGTGCTCGAGCACTCGCAGGCAGACATGGTGGTGAGCGTCGAAGCGGGCATCACGATCGAAGCGCTCCAGGCGGAGCTGGGCAAGAGCGGCCAGTTCCTCCCGCTCGATCCCTTCAACTCACCCGGCCACACCATCGGCGGCCTGCTCGCCGCGGGCTGGACGGGCCCGCTGCGACTGCGCTATGGCTCGCCGCGCGACTTCCTCATCGGGATCAGGGTGGCGCTCCCGGACGGCCGCCTGGCGACCGCCGGCGGGCGCGTCGTCAAGAACGTCAGCGGCTACGACCTGATGAAGCTCCACAACGGCGCGCTGGGAACGCTAGGGATCATCGTCGCCGCGTCGTTCAAAGTGTTCCCGAAGCCGCTGCAGGACGTGACGGTCGAATCGACGCACGAGTCGATGGTTGATGCCTGGGTCGCCGCGGAGCAAGCCCTCGCGATGCCGATGGCGCCGGCAGCGGTCGAGCTGTTCTCGAACGGGCGCGTCCTCGCGCGATTTCTCGGCAGCCCAGACGCCACCAGGCGAATGGTGGCCGACCTGGGCTGGAAAGCAGTCGATGCAGCCGCATGGGACCTGCACTCCCAAGCCGCGCCCGCGCGCTGGGCGCGGATCGCGATGCCGCGACATCAGCTGCGCTCGATCGTCGACAACCTCGGAGCCGACGAGCATTGGTGGGCCTCCCCCGGGACCGGGATCGCCAATTGGGCTGTCGCCGGCGGCGCTGACGACGTACGGGCTGTGCGCACGGCGGCCGGCGCCGCTGGAGGGTCGGTCGTGCTGCTGGCCGGGCCGAGCGAGTTTCGACACGATGCCGGCGCGTGGGGCACGCCACCTGCCACGCTGCACCTGATGCGCCGCCTTCGATCGGCCTTCGACCCGAACCACGTGATCAACCCGGGGAGGTTCGTGGTGTGAGCGACATGCCTGCTCACGCCCCACTCCCCAACCCTCTCCCCGTCGGGGAGAGGGGGTTATTCGCGCGACTCAGCGACGACGACCTCGCGACCTGCGTGCATTGCGGGCTCTGCCTCGACGCCTGCCCGACGTTCCGGCAGACAGGGCTGGAAACAGAATCGCCGCGCGGGCGCATCTACCTCATGACGCAGTGGAAGCGTGGCGAGCTTCCATTCACGGAGGACCAAGCGCGGCACATCGACCTGTGCCTTGGGTGCAGGACCTGTGAGGCGGTCTGCCCTTCCGGCGTCCCTTATGGACGGATCATCGAGGCCGGGCGATCCGAGGTGGAGCGTTTGCGACGCCCGGCGCCGAAGCACTGGCTCGCGCGGACGGCGCTGAGGCAGATCGTGGCCAAGCCGCGCCGCTTGCGCACCTTCGGCGCGCTCACGAAGGCGGCGCAATCCCTGAGGCTCACGTCGATCGTGCGATCGGGGCGGCAGCTGCCCCGGTTGCGCTCGCGATTCCAACCCCCGGCGGGGGGCATCGCACCGGCCATCGGCGCCAGGAAGCACCGCGTCGCCTTTCTGGTGGGATGCGTGATGCCGATCCTTTACCCGCAATCGCACGAGGCGGCGGTCAGGCTGTTGCAGCTCGCCGGCTGCGAGGTCTGGTTTCCGCGCGCCGAGAGATGCTGCGGCGCACTGCTCGCGCACAACGGAGACCTCGAGGGGGCGGAGCGACTGCGCGATGCCAACATGCTTGTCTACCGCGACTCGAGCTTCGAGGCGCTCATCGTCGACTCGGCGGGTTGCGGCTCACACCTGAAGGACTTCTACCCAGAGCTCAACGGGCGCGTGAAGGATCTGACCGAGTGGCTGGCCGAGATCGGGCTGCCCGCTCCCCAGCGTGAGGTGAAGATGCGGGTGACGTACCAGGACGCGTGCCACCTCGCACACGCCCAGCGCATCCGCAAGCAGCCGCGCGACCTGATCCGTGCCATCCCCGGTGTCGAGCTGGTCGAGATGAGGCACCCGGACATATGCTGCGGCGCGGCCGGCCTTTACAGCACGCTGGAGCCCGCCATGTCGGCGCGGATCCTGCGCGAGAAGCTCGACGACGTGGCAAGCACGCGAGCGGACATGATCGTGACGGCCAATCCGGGCTGTCAGATGCAGCTTGAATCGGGACTCAGGGCGCAAGGCTCGGCGATGCGCGTCGAGCATGTCGCCGAATTAGTGGCTCGCGCCTTTTTGCATTAGCCCGATTTTCTTCAGGCGCGGAAGCGCCTGCGTCTTGGTCACGTCGACCTCGACCCGAGCCACCGCCACCGTCACGTTATCCGGCGCTCCGAGTTCCCGACACCGTTCGATCAAGCGCTTGGCTCCATGTTCGAGGTCGCCATCTTTGAGGAGCAGCCTGCCCATCTCCTCGACGCTCACACCCGCGGTCTCGATGCCGTCGCTGCACAGGACGATCGCGTCGCCTTCCTGGAGCTTGATCTTGTCCTCGAATGATTGAATCGACTCCCAGACCCCGATCGCCCGGGTGAGACGGTGCTTCAACGGATGCGAGGCGGCCTCCTCGGGCTTGATGACACCGAGCCGCACCTGTTCGGCGGGCCACGAGTGATCTTGCGAGATGAGCTTGGCGTCGCCGTTGCGAAACAGGTATGCGGGGCTGTCGCCGACGTTCAGCACGCCTGCCTCGCCTTTGCTGATCGCGGCCACGACCATGGTGCTGCCCATGCCCGCCCAGTCGGGGTTGTCGCGGGCCGCCTCGAACACGGCGGTGTTGGCCTGCTTGCACGCACGCTTGAGGCGGTCGAGGCCTGGTCCCTCGTCGCCGTCCTCGGCGAGCACGCTGGTGAGCGTAGTGACGGCGATGCTGCTGGCCATTTGCCCGGCGGCGTGACCGCCCATTCCGTCGCACACGACGAGCAGGGTGTCGAGCCCTGCCTTGTCGCGCCAGACGATCACCGAGTCCTCGTTCTCCGCCCGCTCGAGGCCCGGGTCGGTCGCCGAGGCGACCTTAAGGCGCATTTCCGAGACGGTTAGCCGCCGAGGACGGAGAAGTGAACCGCGTTCTGCCCGACGGTGATTCGGTCACCGTGGTTGAGCTCCTTCTCCTGGATCGGCTCGCCGTTGACAAGCGTCCCGTTGGTGCTCCCAAGGTCGACGATCCAGAACTGGTCGCCACGCCGTTCGACGCGGGCGTGATGGCCGCTGGTGGCCGGATCGCGGAGGATGAGGTCGTTGTCGGGCGAGCGCCCGAGGCGGAGCGCGCTGTCGCCGGCCCGATGCGTGTGGCCTGCGTCAGGGCCTGATTCGATCGTCAGCTCTGCCTGTCGACCTGGGCCGCCTGTCCGCAGCGGTGTGGGACCGCCGATGACCGGGGCGTCGGGTGGGGCCGGAGGCGCCGCCGGCGGTGGTGGCTGCCATGCGGGCATCAGGGCGGTGGCGTCGTGGGCAGCGGCCGCTTCGGCCGCGGCGGCCGCGCCCGGCGCGATTACCGTCGCGGCCACATCGGGCATCGACTGGGCCGGGGGGG
>WNFO01004632.1_pt1 | contig 11901 bp, 4 predicted proteins | sample 5400251 | NCBI WGS metagenome assembly WNFO01 (sample SAMN13153354, study PRJNA577476) | soil metagenome | isolation source: 100 cm saprolite under Madrone tree | place: USA:California | collected 2016-06-14
GCGCCGGCCGAGCACCGCGGCGGCGTGCTCTCGGCAATCTATTTGCTGGCTTATGTGTCGTTGGGTGCCGTCTCGCTCCTACTCGGTGCGGTAGCGACCGCGCACGGGCTCGGTTTCGCCGTCAATCTCGGCGCGGGCGTGATCGCCCTGTTCAGCGTGATTACAGTCGCTTTGGTCGCGATGACGCGCGCCGGGTCATGACGCAAACAGGTGAATAACGCCGGACGGCAAGATTCGCAAAATAGCGCAGCGATGTCTGGCCGTGATCGAACCCGGTCAAGCCCACCCTGCCCTACCTACCGCTCGGTGAAGGCAACGTCCAACGAGTTGAATACGGGCTTGAACATGTACCGAATAATCGATTTTGAACCGGTTTGAATGTGAGCTTGAAGGACCATTCCAGGCGCAATCGGATAGCTGGTCGCACCAGAACTCACATGGTCCTGTAGCAGACGAACCGTGGCTTTGTAATAGGGCTCGCTACTGTTCTGGCCCGGGGTGCCTTGTCCCGGCGGCGGGTTGAAGGTAGTCGCCGACACGAATTCCACCTTGCCGCGGACAGAGCCGAATATCGCGCTGTCGAAAGTCAGGAGCCGTATCTCCGCGTCTGCATCCGAATGAATGTGACCGGAGTCCTTGGGATCGATTCGTACCTCGGCTACCAGCTCACGGGCCGTGGGAACTATCCGAGCCACCGGATCACCAGCCTTGACGACCTCCCCGATCGATTTCGGGGTTAGTTCCTGAACAATTCCATCCGAGGGAGCGCGCACCAAAAGTCGCTCGAACCGGTCAGCGAGTTTGATCAATTGCTGTTCGGTCTCTGCCAGATCGGAGGCCGCCTTGACACGCTCCTCGCTTAGCTTCTGCATAGCCTTGGCGTCGGCTTCCGCCACGCTACTTTCAGCTTCGATGACAGCATCTCGCGCCGAAACGAGCTTACCTTGAAAATTCGGGATTTCACCCTCGGCATGTTGCAAGACATATTTTGCTTCGAGCCAGCTCTTACGAGCACCAAGGCCGGCTCGTTGAAGGCCGTCTTGTAGCGCAACCAATTCCTGCTGAACTTCAACTTGCGCACGCGCAGATTCCAGACCTGAATTCAGCGTCGCGATTTCGCTGCGCTTCTGAGCGGCCTTGGCTTCGAGGGTCGCGCGCTCGTGGCGTCGTTGAATGACGGAGCTAACGTACAATTTTTCCTGTTGCGCGGCCAAGTCAGGAAAGTCCTTCTTCAAACTGCCGAAGTCCGGTATCTCGTCACGGCTTTGCGCCTCAATCCGGATAAGTTGAAGTTTCAGATTCGCACGGCGTGCCTCATACTGGTCCCGGTCACTGATTGCCGCTTCCGGCCGCAGCCTGATCAGGGGTTGTTGGGCGGCTACAGTCATGCCCTCGTGAACAAAGATTTCGGCGACGATGCCACCCTCAAGATGTTGAACATTCTGAACCTGGCCGCGCGGAACTATCTGGCCCTGTGCGACGGTAACCTCGCGAACCTGAGTCAAGGCACCCCAAACGATTGCGGCGATGACGAAACCGGACGCGGTCAGCAGTGTCGCGACCATCAAACGAGGTGGCCGGCCGTCCTCGAGCACGAGCGGTCGTGTAAGCCGTCGCGCGATTTCCACTCGCCTGGCAGCTGGTGACGACAAGGTATCTAGGGCCTCCGGCGGAGCGCAAATCGGCATCGTAAACCTCTGAATAAAGGAGACTTATTCTCAGTGCTGGCAGATCAATCAGGCAGCGGCATAAATCCGCTCCAACACTTTCTCCGGCGGCCCATCCAAAGCGATTTGTCCATCCTTTAGCACGATGACCCTATCGGCCACGCGCATATGGCTTGGGCGAAACGTCGTAAATAAAACGGTTGCACGGCCCTTAAGCGCCGCAAACTTTCTGAGCAGATGTCGTTCTGAAGAAGTGTCGAGGGACGCCGCGGGATTATCCAACATAAAGATGGGGGCATCCTTGATGAAACAACGCGCGAGGGCCATTCGCTGTTTCAACGCGTCTGGAAAACTCTCGAAATCTGCTGCTGTAAGTCGTTTGTCGAGCCCCCCAGCCGTCAGCCGCTCTTCGCTGTCGAGCCCCATCTCCGTCAAGGCTCGCATTACATCCGCGTCACTTGCATCCGGCCGGGAAAGGCGAATATTTTGGGCCAGGCTACCGTAAAAGAAATTTGCAGTCTCGGGCAGGAATGCTATCTGCGATCGCCATTCGGCCGGATCAATTTGGCGCAAATCCATATCGTCCACCAGCACAGACCCGAAGGTGGGAGGATATAGCCCTGCCATCACCCTTAGAAGCGTTGTCTTGCCCACACCGCTGGAACCTGTAATCGCAATCATTTCGCCGGGCTTGATTTCAAGCTGAATATTGCGCAAGACCGCTTCCGGTCGTTGCGCATGGCGAAACGCCAGACGCTGCGTCGAAATCTTCCCCTTGAAATGGCGAAAGAATGATCGTTGGGCATGAGCATGTCTTTCGCTACGTATCTTCACCAGCCGGTCGATCTGTTTGAACGTCTGCATCGCCTGCTCTATTCGAGGCAGCGAAAGATAGGTCGATTGCACAGGCGCAAGCACTCGCCATATCAATGCCATGGTTCCAATCAGCGCACCTGATGTCATCGAACCATTGCTAACATGGAGTGCGCCAAGACCAAGCGTTGCGATGCCGGCTACACTGACCAGCATCTCGCCTAAATACTGCTGAATATTGTTAAATCTGCGCGCGCGATGGCTCAGGCGAGAGATCAGGCCTGAGAGGTATCGATGGCGTGCGATCCAGATTTCCTCGGCGCTGAGCGCCCGGATTACGCGGCGTTTACTGAAAAGTTCTTGCAGTAAGAGATGTCGGCGCTGCTTCGCAGAACTGATTTCACGCACGTAGCTGCGCGTCATCGGAATCGTAACGGCGGCGAGCGCGGCATAAACCGCGATCAGCGAGATAGGCACCCAGACGAGATGGCCGCCCCAAACCGCGATTGCTACGATGAAGATAAAAATGAAAGGAATGTCGACGATTGACGACGCCAACGTTCCTGTAAAGAAGTCGCGCATGCTTTCGTATTGTTTGAGGCGCGAAACCTGAGCGCCAATGGGAGCCGATTCTATCATTGAGACCGGCATGTTGAGAATGACTTCGAATGACTTCATGCTGATCAACGAATCAATTCTTGCGCCGAAATAGGCCATCGCACGCGCCCGAATGCTTCGCAATGCCAGGTTCGTGGCAATTACAATTCCGGCACCTACAGCAAGCATAATCACTGTATTCGTCGATCTCGTGCCAATTCCCAGGTCGTAGACGAAAATGACAAAAATCGGCAGCGTGAGCGCGGCGAGATTTCCTAGAAAACTGAAGGCCAGCATGGCAGCAATCGCTGGTTTAAATCGCTTTACGGCGGAAAACAGCCAGGACTTTCCTTCATCGAGGAGCTCTTCTTTGCCAGTGGGATTCCAGACGATGAATACAGAACCAAGCTGGCTTGTCGGGACCAGCTGTTTCCAGGATGCAGAGCTTCCTTCGAATACCAGCAGCGTGCCATCTGCATGCCGTTCGACGATAAGTATGACGTCAGAGCCGTCGCAAGAAAACAAACAGGGCATAGCCTCATTGGCTATCTCCGACTGCCTGACCGATCGCTGTGACGTTCCGTAACCCAAAAGCGTGAGAACAAGACGTAAGGCCTCAATACTTTCAACTCGATCAAAATGCGGCAGAGCTTCGCGAATTCGGCGGCCTTCCCCCGCCCACCCAAACAACGCCAGCGTGGGGGCAAGGCAAGCTTCAGCGGGCGTCTGAGGTCGGACGATGTCATTAATGTCCGTGACGAGCGAAGTTTCCCCAGAAGATAGTTGGGCATCCGAAGGGCCGGCAAATTCTTCGGCAATCCGGGCGAGGCTCGCGTGAACGGGGTTGTCCAATTTCACCGGGCCTGCATCCGGGATGCCGTCGAGAGCGGGGCTGACGCTGCTGTGTATGGTCATGACGCCGCTCTCTCGAACGTGCTTGGCGCAGGAACGGACCAAGTGGCATGTCCGTCTTCAACGAGAATCAGACGATCGCAAAGGGCTAACAGGGATGGACGGTGTGTTACGACGATTACAGTCAAACGACCGCGCAGCGTTTCGAGCGCACGTATCAACGCGGGTTCCGCGACCGCGTCGAGGACCATATTGGCCTCATCCAAAGCGAGCACACGCGGCCTATTCGTCAAAGCACGAACGATGTTCACCTGTTGGGCGATAGACATTGGCAGGTCGTCGCCAATTCCCCGGCCGAGTTCCGTTTCGTATCCGTCCGGTAGCAGATTGATCGTTGTTTCCAGGCCAAACAGTTGCGACATCTTTCGCGCGAAATCGCGCTTTTCTGGGCTGAATACCGTGAGGTTCTCCATGATCGTGCCGGAAAACATCACCGGCGCGGCTCCCACATAGGCGATACAGGGCCGTATGGCTTGGAAGTTCGGCTCCATCGTTGAGACACCGCCAATGGCGACGCGGCCCGAGGTCGGTTCGATGTCTCCTTGAATGAGCTTCAACAGTGTGGTTCGACCTGAACCACCTCTGCCTTTGACACCCGTGATCGTTCCCACCTTGATCGAAAGATCGACGACTTCCAAGGCGGGATCGGCAGCAGTGTCATACCTGAATGTGACTTTCTCAAACTGAATGTCACCGACGACGCTTGTAAGACCCACAGGAGCAGGAGCGGGCTCAACGGAAGGTAAGTCAAGCAGCAACCGAACTTCGGCACGGCGGTGGTCTACGTTTTCCCTCTCCGTCCAGAGCGAGATTGCGCGCAAAAGAGGCTGGAGAATTTGACCTGACAACATGGTGCAACAAGCCAAAGCGCCCATTGTCAGATGATCATTTATTACTTGAGAACCTCCTATCGCGACCACAATGAGTTGCGAGATATTGCCATAAAGCATTGCCGAGGTTTGGTTGGCCTGGCCGGTTAGTATGGATGCCATTGTTGTTTCGGCAACCGCCTGCTGCAATCGCTCGAAGCGTCGCTGCATCTGCGGCTCCATCGCCATACCCTTGACCGTATGTATCCCGGCTAAAACTTCGGCGATGAAGTCGTACTTCCGATTGTCTTGCGCAGTACGCAAATCCAGAATCTTTCGGAATTTGCGCGCACGACCAATGGCAAGCGCGGCAAACATCAAAAACAAGACTGCGGGAACGAGTACCATCGTGCCACCGACAATGGTCAACACGATCAGCGCTATGCCTACAAAGGGTAGATCGATCGCGACCAGTCGGGCCTGACCACTGTGATAGTCGGCCAGTGCCGCTGCGGCGGCATAACGGCTGATGTTTACCGCGGCGGGACAGCGCTCAAACGAGCCATTAGGGGCTCGAAGAAAACGTGAAACCCCTTCGTTCTCCACCTTCTCGACGAACTGCGTCGCATGCCAGGACAAGAGTGCTGATCGGGAAATCTTCAAGGCATAATCAATGGCAATCGCAAATGTGAGACCCAAAAACAGGTAAGCGAGCGTCGCCAAAGAATGGTTTGGAATGACCCGGTCATAGACCTGCATGATCGATAGCGGGAGCGCCAAAGCCAGTAGATTTACTGAGAAGGATGCAAATTTGACTGAGATTGGTACTGACGGCTCTCGAACGAATTCACCATCGCTCAACGATACGAAGCTTACCTGCTTACCACGAGACGAGCCATCAGCGCGGCGCGTGAACCTCCGCCAACCCTGCCTCAAGGGAAAAACGCTCGAAAACTTTTCAAATAACACAACGGGCACGCTATTCAGACCTAAAGTGTCCGATGATTATTAACGAGATGCGTTAGCGCGGCGTTAAGTCAGCTTGAATGGCTTCGCAAACAAACCGGCATCGATACATTCAGCATCTGGTTAAAGCTGACGTCCGATCTCTCTTACGTCGCTTCGCAAGGATTTAAGATGTCTGTTGTTGTATGGACGCCGAAGGTCGTCGTCGGTTGACCAAAGAGACGGCAGTACAGGTGTCAGATGTCCGACAATGATGTTTTGGTAGAGTTGCTGGGTAGCCCTGAGATCAGGACGATCCGGAAGCCGGAAAACATCCTTGGACGCGGCAATGGTGATAGCGATGATACCGGCGGATACGATCTCACCAACCCCAATCTTCATCACGGCGCCGAAGAAATTTACCGGCCGGTTCAATCATCGGAACCACTGGGAGCAATCCCCTCGATTGGTGCTGGCGCGACAGTCAGCGACACCTTCCAGCTTCAGGTCATCGACAGCGGAACGACGGCCTCGGTATCGATTGCCGAGAACGCGACCACAGCCGCCACCATTAGAGCGCCCGCACCCGATGCTGGCTCGACGCTCACCCATTCCATCGTCGGCGGCGCCGATGCCGCCAGGTTCACCGTCAAGTCCTCGAGCGGAGCCTTGTCGGTCGTCCCAGCTCCCAACTACGAGAAACCGACTGAAGCCGGCGGCAACAACGTCTACGACGTCACCGTCCAGGTCTCCGACGGCACCCTGACCGACACTCAGGCCATTGCCGTCACGGTCAACAACGTCAACGACAATGCCCCGGTGATCACCTCGAACGCGGCTGGCACCACGGCGTCCGTGAACGTCGCCGAGAACGGCACCGCGGTCACGACCGTCACCGCGACCGACGCCGATGCCGGATCGACGCTTACCTACTCGATCGTCTGCGGCGCCGATGCCTCACATTTCACCATTAACGCCTCGACTGGCACACTGTCGTTCGTCTCGGCACCGGACTACGAGCACCCTACCGACGCCGGCGCCAACAATGTCTACGACGTCACTGTCCAGGTCTCCGACGGCACCCTGACCGGTACCCAGGCCATTGCCGTCACGGTCAACAACGTCAACGACAGCGCCCCGGTGATCACCTCGAATGGCGCCGGCGCCACGGCGTCCGTCAACGTCGCCGAGAACGGCACCGCGGTCACGACCGCCACTGCGACCGACGCCGATGCCGGATCGACGCTCACCTACTCGATCGTCGGCGGCGCCGATGCCGCCAGATTCACCGTCGACGCCTCGACCGGTGCTCTGTCGTTCGTCTCAGCTCCCGACTACGAGAACCCTACCGACGCCAGCGCCAATAATGTCTATGACGTCACTGTCCAGGTCTCCGACGGCACCCTGACCGACACCCAGTCAATTGCCGTCACGGTCAACAACGTCAACGACAACGCGCCAGTGATCACCTCGAACGGCGCCGGCGCCACGGCGTCCATCAACGCCGCCGAGAACGGCACTGCGGTCACGACCGTTACTGCGACCGACGCCGATGCCGGATCGACGCTCACCTACTCGATCGTCGGTGGCGCCGATGCCGCCAGATTCACCGTCGACGCCTCGACCGGTGCTCTGTCGTTCGTCTCAGCTCCCGACTACGAGCACCCCACCGACGCCGGCGCCAATAATGTCTACGACGTCACCGTCCAGGTCTCCGACGGCACCCTGACCGACACCCAGTCAATTGCCGTCACGGTCACCAATGTCAACGACAACGCGCCAGTGATCACCTCGAACGGCGCCAGCGCCACAGCGTCCGTCAACATCGCCGAGAACGGCACCGCGGTCACGATCGTCACCGCAACGGATGCTGATGCCGGATCAACTCTGACCTATTCGATCGCCGGCGGCGCCGATGCTTCGCATTTCACCGTCAACGCCTCGACCGGCGCATTGTCCTTTGCCTCGGCACCGGACTACGAGAATCCAGCCGATGCCGGCGGCAACAATGTCTATGATGTCACCATCAAGGTGTCCGACGGCACTCTCACAGATACGCAGGCGATCGCCGTCACGGTTGCCGACGTCGCCGAGCACATTCAACTCGGCAACGGCAGCGTGACGTTCACCGATACCGGCGTGACCGAGCTTTCAATCACGGGCGGCACGGGAAACGACACGATTACCGGAATGGCCGGGGTCGATCATCTTTATGGCGGGGCCGGCAACGACACGATCGTGGGCGGGGGCGGCGCCGATATCCTCGATGGCGGGACCGGAACCGACACGGTCGACTATTCGGCCTCGTCGGCAGGTGTCACCGTCAATCTCGCCAACACAGGTGCCCAGAGCGGCGGTGACGCGGCCGGCGACGTCCTGTCGAATTTCGAAAACATCACCGGCTCGGCCTTCAACGATACGTTGATCGGCGATGCAGGCGCCAATGTGCTCACGGGCGGTGCCGGGAACGATGTGCTGATCGGGGGCGGCACAGGGAACCTGTTGGTCAACGGCAGCTTCGAGGCCAATCACATAGTGGCGGGTTCATGGGCGCCGACGGCCACCCTCACGGGGTGGACGGCGGCGTCGGGCGATTTCGAAACGTGGAACCATCTCACAGTTTCCGGCCAGACATACACAGCCTCCGACGGGGTGCAATCCATCGAACTCGACTCCGGCATGGGGCTCGACAGGTTCTATCAGGACGTCCAGACCGCTTCTGGCGCGCAGTATACACTGTCGTTTGATGCCGCCATGCGCGCCGGTACTCCCTCATCGACAGGGACCATACAGGTCTTCTGGAACGGCAACCTGATCGATAGTTTTGATCCGACATCGACGTCGTGGGCCACGCACAGCTATACGGTGACGGGCGACGGCGGCTCAGATCGGCTTACATTTGGCGAAGATGCAGCTGACAATGACAGCCTGGGCGGACTGATCGACAATGTGCGTCTCGTTGGCAACGATATCCTTGACGGCGGCGCCGGCAACGACACGCTGATCGGGGACGCCGGCAACGATACACTCATTGGCGGCAGCGGAATCGATACCGCCGACTATTCGACTGCGACGGCCGCTGTCACGGTCAACCTGAGCATGACGGGCGCGCAGAACACCGGCGCCGGTACCGATACGCTCTCCGGGATCGAGAACCTTACCGGGTCGGGCTACAACGATACCCTCACCGGCGACGCCAACGCCAATGTCATCTCGGGCGGGGCCGGCAACGACACGATTGCTGGCGGCGCCGGAGCCGACACTCTCGACGGCGGGACCGGCATCGACACCGTTGATTATTCTGCTTCGTCGGCCGGCGTGACTGTCAATCTGACTAATACGGGCGCGCAGAGCGGCGGTGACGCCGCCGGCGACGTCCTCGCCAACTTTGAAAATGTCACCGGCTCAGCCTACGCCGACGTGTTGACCGGCGACGCCCATGCCAACATGATCTCCGGCGGGGCCGGCGACGACGCGCTGATCGGCGACGGCGGCGCGACAAATCTGATCGTCAACGGCAGCTTCGAGACTGCGGTCGTCGGTGACAACTCCAACCAGCTTTTCAATGCTGTCACCGGCTGGACCGCGGACACCGGCCAGATCCAGATCAAGGGTGCCGGCTATGGCGGCCAGTATGGCAACGAGGGAACCCAATTCGCCGACCTCGATGCGGACACGGGGATCGATTCGTTCCATCAGGACATCCAGACCACGAACGGACAATCCTATCAGCTCAGCTTCGACGCCGAAGGTCGCAGCGGCTATGCTGCCACGACGCAGACCGTCAACGTCTACTGGAACGGCGCCCTGATCGATTCCTTCGACCCTAGCGGCACCTCATACCAGACTCACACCTATTCCGTGGTCGGCACCGGCGGTCTCGATCGGCTGACATTCGCCGAGTCGAGCGCTGACAATGACACGATCGGTGCCGCGATCGACAACGTCACCTTGTTTGCGACCGGCAACGACACACTCGACGGCGGCGCAGGCAACGATACCCTGATCGGCGGAACGGGCGCGGATACTCTGATCGGCGGCACCGGGATCGACACGGCGGACTACTCGACCAGCGCCAATGGCGTGAACGTCAATCTTGCCACCAACGTCAATACCGGTGGCGATGCCCAGGGCGACAGCCTGACCGGCTTCGAGAACGTCACGGGGTCGAACTACAACGACACACTCACTGGCGACGGCAATGACAACACGCTGACCGGCGGTGCCGGCGACGACACCCTCGTTGGTGGCGCCGGCAATGATACGCTCATCGGCGGAGCGGGCAACGATACCCTTGTGGGTGGAACTGGAAGCGATACCGCCGACTATTCGAGTTCGACCAACGGCGTCACCGTCAACCTGAGCATCAGCGCCGCGCAGGACACCATCCACGCCGGCACCGACACCCTCTCGGGAATCGAGAACGTCGCAGGGTCGAGATACAACGACACGCTCACCGGTGACAGCAACGACAACGTCATCACCGGCGGCCTGGGCAACGACACGCTCAGTGGCGGCAGCGGTTCCGACACCTTCATTTATCACGTGGGTGACGGCAACGACACCGTGACCGGCGGTAGCGGCGCGAGCTGGACCGATACCGTCAACCTCCACGACGGCACTTCTGCGCTCGGCACCTATGGCGTCGATTGGACGCTGTCGGTCACGTCGGGCTCGATCGTCTCGACCGACACGGCGCATCATGTCATCTCTTTGTCCCAGGATGCCGGCGGTCACGTCGATCTTAGCAACGGTGCGACGATCAATTTTACCGAACTCGAGCGCATCACCTGGTAGGTCGCCGAACTGAACTGGCCGTGTATTTCGGCAATCCATGTCGGATGCGAACTTGATCCGCAATCTCTGCACCGTTTACTGAAAACTTTATTTTGTCTGCTAGGTTGAATTGTTCGGATGGCGGAATGAACGGTTCAAGAAGCACATCCGTCTCGATCGCCTGTTTTCGACGGATTTGTTTTACGCGCGCCGCCGGTATTTGGATAGTCAGCGCAGCTCCTATCACTCAGAATGATCCGCGTTGTAACAATGGAAGCCCCCTCGCTTTTGCAAGAACTGGATGACGCGGTCTCGAGAGGATCGGCCGAAAGTCGGTTGCGAGCGTTGTGGCACACCACCGATCTACTGATCGCCGGCACGTACACCGAAGATCAAATTTGGACCTTCGGAGAGGTGATCGGAAGGCTGGCCAGCGAGATTGAAGTCGCGGCTCGCACCCAGCTCGCCCAGCGGCTGGCTCGCATCGACAATGCCCCGATCAAAATCATCAATAAGCTTGCCTTTGACGATTCGATCGATGTCGCCGGCCCGATCCTTCGGTACTCCGAGCGGCTCGACGTTCGAACCTTGGTTGACAACGTTAGAACCAAAAGCCAGTCTCATCTTCTGGCTATATCCAAACGAAATTCGATTGCCATTCCGGTAACGGACGAACTCGTAGCACGAGGCAATCAGAAAGTTGTTAGCTCGGTTGCAGCGAACAAGGGTGCGCGCTTCTCGAATTTCGGCTTTTTGCACATGATCAAACGCTCCGAGAATGATTCAATTCTCGCTGAGCAGCTTGGCCTCCGTAAAGACATACCAAGACATCTTTTTCAGCAGCTGATCGCAAAAGCTTCAGATGATGTGAAGAAGAAACTCGCGCGGGAGCGCCCCGATATCGCAAGCCAAATTCTATCTTCGGTGACCGACGTCACGGGCGCGTTGCATTCGAAGTTCGGACCGGCATCGAAGAACTATTTTACCGCAAAGCGGGTCGTGGCACGCAAGCACCAATATGGTAATCTTACCGAGAACTGCATCCTTGAATACGCTCGGTCCCGTAAAGTGGAGGAAACCACGGCCGGACTGTCGCTTTTGTGCTCATTGCCGGTCGACGTGGTAGAGCGTGCGTTGATCGAAAACAACAGGGAAATGACATTGATCTTGGCGAAAGCCCTCGACTTCTCGTGGGAGACCACGATGTCGTTGCTTTTCCTTCGCGCAAAAGACCATCGAATTGCTGCACGAGACCTGGATGGCATGAGCGAAGAGTTTATTCGTCTCAACTCCCAAACATGCCGGAGTGTTCTAGAGTTTTATCGTTCACGTAAGAGCGCTGCGGCCGCCGAATGTGAGGATCGTCGCTTACCTCAGCTACA
>WNFO01011716.1_pt1 | contig 11898 bp, 8 predicted proteins | sample 5400251 | NCBI WGS metagenome assembly WNFO01 (sample SAMN13153354, study PRJNA577476) | soil metagenome | isolation source: 100 cm saprolite under Madrone tree | place: USA:California | collected 2016-06-14
ATGCTGGCGACTGCCAATATGGAGGAAACCATTTTGTTTTATCAGAGCGTGCTTGGATTTACGCCAACCATGAAATCGCCGGAGTACTCGATAGTGGAGCGGGATGGGCAAACCATCCACTTCCAAAAGGCTGCATCCGAGGAGGTTATGAAGTGTGTCCGCGAGCATACCGAGATTTACATTGAAGTTTCTGGCATTCATGTTTTGTGGGAGCATGTGAAAACCTTCAAGAACCGCCACAGAATTCGGGATTTATTTGATAGGGAATACGGAATGACCGAGTTCCACATTGGAGATCCAAACGGGTGCTTGGTGTTTGTAGGGGAGCCCACACCCAAGCGAAACTGACGCCAAGATATTCAAACTGGCCCACCACAGGCGAGCTCAAGCTCGAATCTGCAATCGTAGAAAATCGGTTAGAGCATGGAGCCCGCTGAGACAGAGGGGTCAACCCTCGCATCCACGTTCCCGAGTGAAGTATTCCTCTTAGTCTGCATTAACTTGGCCATCACATCCTGTGCTTCCATCCGGTACGACTAGTTTATAGAGTGTTAATGTGGAAGCAAGCAGAGCTTGAGGAATCGACCCAAGGAGAAAATACACATGGGTCTTGTTGACTCCATCGTAGGCAGGTCTTTCAGAGATGAAAAAGCCGGGCGCGTAGTCGTCTTTACCGGGGACCGGCGCAATCGAGGCTACGTTGTACAGTCTGACGCCGATGAACTAAAAATCAGATCTTTTCTAAAGATGTTTTATTTTGCTCATCTTTCCATTCTTTTACTCGGGGGAATGCTAGCCAATGCATGGTCGATGTTTATCGTCCATCTACAGGAATTAGGCAGGCCAGCTGCGCATTTACTCAGAACCGAGGGCATTTATCTAGGGATCTCTTTTCTTATCGTGGGACTCCCCTATTTTTCGCTTTGGAGATCGTACAAGAAGGCCTTCTTAAATTTTGTTTCGGTCCAAGATGAGGTTTTGGTATCGGGCAAGAATCGGGAGAGGCAATCTTGGATTGTTAGTCTTTGGCTGGTCGCGTTCGGTGCTCTAATACTCATGGGAGTTATCTTCTACCTGGTTGGGCGCAGGTAATTTGGTTTAAATCTGTCGATTTTGACGCGAGGGTCAACCGGTCTATCGCAACAGATGGTAGGGGCTTGGTGTGAGATTAGGACACTACCCCAGTGTGGGTAGACCGCGAGGTGGCCCCCCTCCTCCTATGTTTCTCGCAAGTGTTGATTCTAAAGATAGTTAAAGTGCTTTGTTTTGATACACTCTTGCAAGTGTTGATTCTAAATGAAGTTAGTCGGAGACCGATGAGGCGCCGTTTGGAGGCGAGGCTTAGCTCCAATCTGCAATCGCAGAAAATCGGTTAGAGCATGGAACCCGCTGTGACAGAAGCGCCAACCCCCGTACCCTTAGGTGCGGCACCCCGCCTTACTTCTGCGCCTCGATTTCAGTAACAAGAAGCTCATTACGATATCTTCGTCACCCGCCTCGGCAGCCGTCTCAAACGTTGGCAGGAATGCGCGCAACCCACCAAGAAAAACTGAGGAAGGGCGGGCCAGCCCCCCGAGGATTTACTTCGCTGTCGCCTTCGCGCCTCTGGCGGCCTCTTCGATAAGCTTTGCGACAGCCCCAGGCTGCGATACATAGATGGCATGGCTGCCCTTGACCTCAACAACCGTGGAGCCCGCCCGCTTGGACATGGCACGCTGGGCGTCAGGTGGAATCATCTTGTCCTCGGTGGTGACCAGGTACCAGCTCGGCTTGGTCCTCCACGCGGGTTCGCTGATCGCGCCGCTAATGGCCCCCAGGCCCCATGGAACTTGGGAGTCAGCCATAAACGCGGCTTTTTCTGGGTCCACGTCGGCTGCGAAAGAGGCTGGAAACTTCGCCTTGTCGAGGAACAAAAATCCGTCTTGCGGGGGCAGTATCGGAGGTACGGGCGCGCCGGGCGGCGGATCTTTAATAAGCGACCCCACCGACTCGCCCCTGTCTGGAGCGAAGGCAGCGATGTATACGAGGGCTGAAACCTTTGGGTGGTTTCCGGCTTCGGTGATCACCGCTCCGCCATAGGAATGGCCGACGAGAATTGTAGGTCCGTCTTGAGTTGCAAGAGTTCGCTTGGTAACCGCTACGTCGTCCTCCAACGACATCGTCGGATTCTGGACGATGCTGACATTGTAGCCGTCCCTCTTCAGGATCTTGTAGACGCCCTCCCAGCCAGCGCCGTCCACAAAGCCACCGTGGACTAGAACGATGTTCTTAGCCATCGTACTCTCCTTAGTTGAGATTGCCGAATATGCGGATAATTCGGGCATCGGGAATCATTGAGGGGGGCACGTCAGAGCTGCTAGGCTTCGCTTGAACTCTCGGCCCAGGGTCAAGAATCCCAGAGTCGTCATCCGCAATCAGCACGATGCATGTTACTCGCGCGGTTTGCCAAACTCAACACCGGTGCCCTCGGGATGACGGGGAGGGACGCTCGCGGCTCGCGGTGGCGGTCTGAAGACCGCCGCTCGACGGCGAAAAGGCGGATGGCCGGCCCGCTGTGAGGGTAAATTTGCGTTCTAGCCCGAGGTGGGAGATGCGTCCGATGGCGCCGCGGGAGTAGGGGCTGGAGCTGATTGAGGAGGCGGCGATTGGGGATCGGGCGGGCGACATGTGATCGGCAGACTGTTCATGGGAGGTGCGGATGGTTTCGCGCCAGGAATTGGTGCCGTAGGCGTTGATGTATTCGTGCTGGGCGAGGGGCAGGGTTTGGGGTACAACGGCGAAAAGCAGGTCCCTTGCTGCTCTCGGGACGACACGGCGCGCTGGCGGCCGTCGCAAAGCACGGTCCTTGGAGCGATTGGTGGACATGAAAGTCTCCAGAAAGAAGATTAGATTTGGGATTTTGGGGGGAGTCTCGCGGAGGCGAGACGCACTTCTGAACGAAAATAGTCTACCAGGGTGCCAATTATTAGTGTCGATTGAATTTCGGTCCTGGATGGGTTTGGGAAAGACGAGCCGCAGTGGCAAGAGTTGTTTCCGATTGGCCCCTGATCCGGGCACAATACTGACGAGCGACAAACTGTAGACTAAAATAGGGTGCGTCCGACTTGGCCGGGAGTTCTACATGATGTGCTGCACTCGGTATTGTGCTGCAGAAGCGTTGTTCAATTCCAAAGTGGCTAAACGTGATCTACGGCGCTACCGACGGCGTGGCGCTGACGCAACGACGCGGCTCATGCTCGCGGAAATCCGACGTTTGCCGCTGGAGGGACAACACCTTTTGGATGTCGGGGGTGGGATTGGGGTCATCACTTGTGAGCTTGCCGACACCCGTATAGCTGGCGCGGCCATAGTGGAAGCATCACCCGCTTATTTGGAGGTTGCCCGGCAGGAGGTCGGATTAAAGTACGGATCACGTTCCACCCAATTTGTCCTTGGCGATTTCGCCGCAATCGCAGACACGCTGCCGGACGCCGACGTGGTCACGCTTGACCGCGTGGTGTGCTGCTACCCGGATGCCGAGGTGCTGCTCGGGGCAGCGGCCGCGCGGACGCGGCAGGTACTGGCCTTCACCTATCCGCGTGACCTTTGGTACGTGCGGAGCATGTTTGCATTCGGGAACTTCTGGCTGCGGCTGACAGGCAAGAAGTTTCGGGCATTCGTTCACGCGCCGGAGCGGATGGCAGCGGTATTAGAGGCTGCTGGGCTGGTCCGTGCCACGCAACGTGAAACGTTCGTGTGGATGCTCGACGTGTATCACCGAAGCGGGGCGCGGCCTAGCGTGGACTGAGATCCAAGATCAATGATGCCACTCGCGCTAGCGGGCGGATGGCCGTGTGCATTTCACTCGGCGCGAAGAGCCTGGATGACGTCGATGCGCGCGGCGCGGGCGGCCGGCAGCCACGACGCGACGACGGCGGCGGCCAACAGCACGAATGCAGAGAGGACCACGGGCAAGGCGCCCGGCATCTTAACGTCCAGGAAATAGCTGCCCGCCAAACGCGCGGCCACGAACCCGAATGCCGCGCCCGCGAGGACGCCCGCCGCAGCCATCACGGCGCCTTCCGCGATGACACCTCTCAGGAGATGGCGCGGCTGCGAGCCAAGCGCCAGCCGGATGCCGAATTCGCGGGTCCGCGCGCTGACCGAAAAGGCCAGCACGGCGCTCAATGGGCTGATCGGCGGACATCTCGCGAATAATGCGGGTGACCGGCGTGACCAGCGAATAAGGATTTGCATCGGTGTGGATGAAGAGGCGACCGCCAAAAATTGGACCCTCTTGAAAGGGGGTATAAACGGTGACCATGGGCTCAGCAATGACATGTTCGTCGTCAATATCGGCGGTCACGCCGATGATGCGGTGCGGCGCGGCGTTGATCCCAGGTGCGAATTGCAGCACGGGATCGGTCCAATAAACGTGCCGATTGATGGCATCCTGATTGGGGAACATGCGCTGCGCGAGAGTCTCACTGACGATCACCACGGGATCGTTCTTTTGGCCGTCGGAATCGTTGAAATCGCGGCCGGCGATGATGGGAACGCCGAGCGAGGCAAAGAATCCCGGAGAGATGACGCGCATGTGCGCGCGCGGGTCTTCATTGGGGACATGAACATGACCATCGGCGGAGAATTGCAGACCGAAACCGGAGCCAGCATCGCGCCAGGGAGCAACCATGGCGAAAGCGGTGGTGCTCACGCCGGGCAGCCCATCGACGCGACGAATCGATTCCTTGTAGAAATCGACGACTTGCTGAGGCGTTTTTCCGTAGGACATGGCGGGAACGTTGACGACGAGGACTTGGCGCGTGTCGAAACCTCGATGCGCCATTTGCAGCGCGATCAGCGTAGTGATCAACATAGTTGCGCCGGCCAGCAGTACGAAAGATGCCGCAATTTGCGTCACCGCGAAGATCCGCTGGCGGCGGCTGGTGCTGCTGGTGATGCGCACGCTGCCGCTCGATAGGCTAAGGCCACTGGACGCTTCGGCCGAAGGCAGGCGCGGGACAAACGCCAAAATCACCGCGGCGACGATGGCCAGCGCTGCTCCCACCCAGAGCATGCTGTTGTCAACGGTCAGATCTAGGGCGCGCACCGAGAAGCGCGAGGCGTAGCGGGCCAGGATGGCCACCATCGGCTGCGCGCTCATTACGCCGAGCGCGGCGCCGGCGCCGCAGAGCAGAAGGCTTTCGGCCAGCAGCATGCGGCGCAGCGCGCCTGTCGTTGCGCCTAGCGCAGCACGGGTGGCCAGCTCGCCTTCGCGGCGAACCGTGCGCGTGAGAATCAGGTTGGCGACGTTGGAGCACGCGATGATGAACACCAGCGCTGACGCGGCGAGCAGCACCAGCAGCACGGTCCGGGCGCCAGAGGTGAGCTCGTCGCGAAGACGCTTGGCGCTGATCTGGAAGTCCCCTTTGGCGGAATAGGCTTCGGGATGTGCTTTGGTCATAGCCCCGTAGACGGAGCGCAGCTCGGCGCGAGCTTGCCCGAGGGTGACACCGGGAGCGAGACGGCCAAAGAGCTCGGTCATGCGATGGACGCGGCCGGTCACCATGGTTGCGGAGAGGTGGTGCGGGCTGGTGACGATGTTGGCGATGATTTCGGTCTCCTGGGGATAGGGGACGCAGGGTTCGAGAACGCCGATGATCGTAGCGGATCGACTTCCCATGGGGCCGCTGCCGAGGCGAACAGTCTTTCCGATGACGCCCGGATCCTTCCGAAGAGTGGTGGTCCAGAAACGATAGGTGAGAACGACGACGCCGGCAGCTTTGGGACCGTCGTCTTGAGGCCCGATGAGACGACCGAGAACGGGATGGAGGCCCATTACGTCGAAGTAGGTACCGCTGACGACGCCAGCTTGCACTTCGCGAGGCTCACCCAGGCCGATCACGGTGAAACCGAAGGCCGAGAAATCGCCGAACGCGCTGAGGGTTTTAGCGCTGGCGCGCAAATCCTGAATTTCGGGCACGGAGAACGCTGTGTTTTCGTCGCCGGTGCCCGGAGCGCTCTGGCGAATGTAGATCAAACGGTCCTCGTCGCGGTTGACGAGCGGCTTGAGGAGCACGCCGCGCACCAGCGTGAAGATGGCGGTGTTGGCGCCGATGCCCAGCGCCAGCGTCAGGATCACGGTGATCGCAAGCCCTTGGGTTCGGGCGAGGGAGCGGAACGCGAATCTCAGATCGGTAACTAGTGACATAATTTTGCACTTCCTCCCCGGAAATCAATGCCCCAAGCGATAGAAGCAACCACTAGCTTTGCATCCGTTTTGCCTCATTTTAGCGAACTGATGCCGAGGAGAGGAGCAATTAGCAATCCACCGTAACGATCAATGTAAGCTCTTTCCTGTGTTCGTGTTACTGCAATACGGCAGGGTGTCTTATGCCTCGCATTGCGCGATTTTGGGATGTCTTGCCCAGATTCGGGACATCCTCGACTGATGACCCCGTGCACGCCTTTGCAATGAATTGACGGCGCTGGATTGTGCCTCGTATAGTCAAAGATTAGTGTAATTGCGGGTGTTCAAGTGCATGCTGCCGCTGCAGGCTGCGGTCAGGAGCAGGATCCCGGATGGCTCGCGAAATCGCCAAGACGTACGAACCGCAACAGATTGAACCGCGATGGGCGGAGTATTGGGTGCGCGAACAACTCTTTCGCGCGGACCCGAACGCGCCGGGACCGGTGTTTTCGATCGTTATCCCGCCGCCTAACGTGACCGGCTCGCTGCACATCGGGCACATGATGGACCACACGGAGATTGATATTTTGACGCGCTGGCACCGCATGCGCGGTTACAACACTTTGTATCTGCCGGGGATGGACCATGCGGGCATTTCCACGCAGCGCGTGGTCGTGCGGCAACTGGCGGAGCAAGGAATCGATTACCGCACGCTGGGCCGGGAGGAATTTGAGAGACGCGTGTGGAAATGGAAAGAAGAGAGCGGCGGGTCCATCACGAAACAGATGAAGCAGATTGGCGAGAGCTGCGATTGGTCGCGCGAACGGTTCACGCTCTCGCCGGAGTATTCGCGCGTGGTGCGCGAAGTGTTCGTGCGCCTCTACGAAGAAGGGCTGATCTATCGTGGACACTACCTGATCAACTGGTGTCCGAGCTGCTTGACGGCGCTTAGCGACCTAGAAACGGTGCATGAAGAGCGGCAGGGGCACCTCTGGCACATCCGCTATCCGGTCGTGGCAACGGACGAGCATCTGACGGTCGCGACGACGCGGCCCGAGACCATGCTGGGGGACACGGCAGTGGCGGTGCATCCAGAGGACGAGCGGTACAAGCAGTTGGTTGGCAAGAAGGCGCTCTTGCCGCTGATGAATCGAGAGATTCCGATCATCACCGACGAAATCGTGGACCGTGAGTTCGGCACCGGGGCGGTGAAGATCACGCCGGCGCACGATCCCAACGACTTCGAGGTTGGGCGCCGGCACGGTCTGCCCGAGATTGACGTGATGACCGATGACGCCAAGATGAGCGCGGCGGCGGGAGCATACGCGGGACTGGATCGCTTTGAAGCGCGAAAGAAAATCGTGGAAGACCTGAAAGCGCAGGGCTTGCTGGAAAAGGTCACCGAGCATACGCATGCTGTGGCGTTGTGCGAGCGCTGCCACACGATTGTGGAACCGCGGGCCTCGACGCAATGGTTCTGCAAGATGAAGCCGCTGGCCGAGCCTGCAATCGCTGCCGTGGAGCGCGGTGAGATCCGGATCATCCCCGAAAACTGGCGCGAGGTGTATTTCCAATGGATGCGGAATATCCGCGACTGGACGTTGTCGCGACAGCTCTGGTGGGGACACCGCATTCCGGCGTGGCATTGCGGGAATTGCAAGGAGATTACCGTTGCGCGCGAGGCGCCCGCGAAGTGCCCGAAGTGTGGCTCGACAAACCTGGAGCAGGACCCGGATGTCCTGGACACCTGGTTCAGCTCGGGGCTTTGGCCATTTGCGACGCTGGGCTGGCCGGAGAATTCGCCGGATTTCCAAAGGTACTACCCGACCAGTTTGCTGATCACAGGCTACGAGATTCTTTTTTTCTGGGTAGCGCGCATGGCCATGATGGGCATCCACTTCACCGGCAAGGTGCCGTTTCGCGACGTCTACCTCCATTCCATTGTGCGCACGGCGGACGGGCAAAAGATGTCCAAGTCCAAAGGCACGGGAATCGATCCCATCGACGTCAATCGGAGATACGGAACGGACGCGATGCGCTTTACGCTGGCAACGATGGCCGCGCCGGGAAGCGACTTGATCTGGACTGAGGACCGAATCCAGAGCTCCCGAAACTTTGCGAACAAGATTTGGAACGCGGCGAGGTTCTTGTTTGTGAATCTGGACAAATTCGAGCAGAGCGGCGTTTCTCTGGATCAACTCGCGGCGCCGGAGATTCGCGTGAAGGCGCCCTACGCCGCCAGACGCTGGCCGTGGAAGGACTTTTTTCGTCCTTTCCGGAGTCGAGTTGCGCTTATTGATGAGTGGCTGTTTGCGCGTCTCGCTAGCACGATTGATTTGGTGAATGAGGCTCTGAAGAATTACCGCTTTCACGAAGCGGCCCAGTGCGTTTACCAGTTTTTCTGGGGCGATTTCTGCGATTGGTACATCGAGTGGGTGAAACCCGAGCTGCTGAGTGCCGACAAGAAACGCGCTGTTGCTGCCTGGCGCAATTTATTTTCGGCGTTTGACGCCGCACTACGACTCCTGCATCCGTTCATGCCCTTCTTGACCGAGGAGCTCTGGCATCAACTGCCGCAACGCTCGGGAGCGAAATCCATTGCCCTGGATTCCTTTCCGGAAGCGCACGCAAACTGGAAGAATGCACGAGCTCAGGAACAGTTTTCGCTGATTCAAGAGTTCGTGCAGGCGTGCCGGAATATCCGCGCCGAGATGAAGCTGGACCCGAAGAAAAAAGTGGCAGCGGAATTCTCGAGCTCGGACGCCGCCGCGCATAGTGTCATGGAGGCGAACCGCGACGGCATTCTGCGGCTCGCTGCGCTCTCGGAGTTGAAGCTCAGCGCGGAGCGCTTGGCTTACTCCGGAGGCGCGGTGCGCTCGACGGCGCTGTTTGATGTGTGCATCGCTTACGTCGCGGAAACGATCGACGTCGAGGCGGAAGGCGCGCGATTACGCAAGCAGATTGACGGATTGGAAAAAGCGATCGCGGCTAAGGAAAAGCAGTTGGCCGACGATACCTTTCGCAGCCGTGCTCCAGAGAAAGTCGTGCGTGGGTTAGAAGCGACGCTTGCGGAACAAACGACAGAGTTGCGGAAGCTGCGTTCGCGGTTGGAAGAGCTCAAGGCCGCCGCATAGCGTTGGGCGCGTGCGCCGGATCGCCGCAAGCTTAAGCCTACTTGTGGAGAGCGTGCGGTAAACGTAAGCTTACGGCGCACGCTTACACGAAGCCCGCCCGCAATCATGAGACGCAGCAAAAAGACGGTGACGGAGACGCTTCCGGGAACGACGGACCGGCGAATTGCGGCATTGGTGACGCTGCTGGCAGAAAACGCGACCATTGTGATCAGCGGGGCGCGCGTGGCGCGGGAGATCGGCGTCTCGAGGTCTACCGTCTGGAAGTGGGTGGAGCGGCTGCGCGAACTTGGCGTGCGGGTGAAGGGGCATCCTCGGAGCGGATATTTTTTGGAGAGAGTGCCGGACATTCTCACGGCGGACATGCTGCGGCAGCGACTGAAGGGCGGCCTGTTCGGAAAGCGCATTTATCATTTTTTGAAAGTGGATTCGACGAATCGCGTGGCGCTGGAATTGGGGCATGCGGGAGAGCCGGAGGGCGCGGTTATATTGGGAGAGGAACAAACGGCAGGGCGAGGGCGCGCTGGGCGCAAATGGCATTCGGAGCGAGCGGCGGGGATTTACGTGACGCTGCTTCTACGGCCGAAGCTGGCGCCGGTGCAGGCACCGCTGCTGACGATGATGGCGGGGGTTTCGGCGCACACCGCGATTCAGGCGCAGACGGGGCTTACGGTGGATTTGAAATGGCCGAATGATTTGCTGATCGGGGGGAAAAAGGTCGGCGGGATTCTGACCGAGATGCACGCGGAGCCGGGACAGATTCGTTTTGTGATCGTGGGAATGGGACTGAACGTGAACCAGGACAAGTTTCCGGCGGACCTGACGGGGAGTGCTACATCGCTTCGGGTCGCGAGCGGGCGGCCACAATCGAGGCTGGAGCTGCTGGTACGGTTGCTGCGGGAATTCGAGCGCGACTACAATGATTTTTTGAACGAAGGGCCGGGGGCGGTTATCGACCGATTCACCAAAGTTTCGAGTTATGCCCAGGGGAAACGCGTGCGAGTGAGCAATGGCAAAGAGAGTTTTACGGGAACGACTTCGGGGCTGGGGCCAGAAGGATTGCTGCAAGTGAAACGCGACAGCGGACAGGTGACGACGGTGATTGCGGGCGACGTAGCGGAGGCGACGTAGATGCTGCTCACCATAGATGTCGGTAACACGAATACGGTGCTGGGGGTGTTTCGAGGCGACGAGCTGATCGCCAATTGGCGGCTGACGACCGCGCGGCAGCAGACCGTCGATGAGTACGGTGTGCTGACGCGCAATTTGTTCACGCTGGCGGGATTGGACCGCGACGGAATTCATGGGGTGATCATCAGCTCGGTGGTGCCGCCGGTAAATTGGACGCTGGCGGAAATGGCGCGCATTTATTTTGGGCAGAAGGCGCTGTTTGTAGAACCGGGAGTGAAGACGGGGATGTCGGTGCTGGTGGATAATCCACTGGAGGTGGGGGCGGACCGCATTGTGAATGGCGTGGCGGCGTTTCACAAGTATGGCGGACCGTGCATCGTGGTGGATTTTGGCACGGCGATTACCTTCGATGTGATTTCCGACCGGTGCGAATATTTGGGCGGAGTGATTGCGCCGGGATTGGGCATTGCGTCAGAGGCGCTGTTTGCGCGGACGGCGAAGTTGCCGCGGGTGGAGATTAAGGATCCAGGAAAAGTGGTTGGCACGAATACAGTCACGAATATGCAAGCGGGGCTTTATTACGGCGCGGTCGATATGGTGGATGGAATGCTGGCGCGGATTAAGACGGAACTGGGGAGGGACACAACGGTGGTAGCGACGGGCGGGCAAGCCGCGCTGGTGGCACGCGGATCGAAACACATTCAGCACACCGATGAGTTTCTGACGCTGACGGGATTGCTTATCATCTGGAGCAAGAATCAGGCTGCGGAACCCGGGAAGATTGGCGGAGGGCCTCGCGAACCGCGCCCGGTAGCGGAGATGAAGAAAGCACGGAAGTGAGCAGCGCGCCACGCCAATGCCGGTCGGCCGACGGCTTCAACTACATGGACGGCTGGAACTACTTCAACTACTTCACGGAAATTGAAGAGTATTTTTGGAAGAAACGGGGCGCGCATCTGCTGGTGTCGCCGCTGGACTGGGCGATCATGGAGACGTGGCAGAAGGCGGGCGTGCCGCTGGAAGCGGTGCTGAAAGGAATCGATCGCGCGTTTGAGAGTTATGGGCGTTCGCGGCGGGGTGCGGGAAAACCGTTGAAGAGCCTGGCGTACTGCACGGATGCGGTGCTGCAAGCCGCGGAAGATGCGCTGGAGGCAGCGACGGGCAGTGCGCCGAAGAATGGCCGCGAAGCGAAGGAACCGTTTCCACGCGAGGAGTTGAAAGCGTATCTGGCAAGGAACGCGGCGCAGGTTGCGGAGGCGGCGAAGAAAAATGAAGGCCGACATCCGGAAATGGCCGCGCGGCTCGCGGAGATTGCGCAGTCCGTGCGGGGTAGCGCGCTGCCGCTGGATTTGCCGGCGAAGGTCGATTTCGAGGATTTGGAGCGCCGGTTGACGGTGCTAGACGACAAGATCTCCGCACTGGTGATGACGAACGCAGCAGAGGAATTGATGCTGCGCATCCGGCGCG
>WNFO01005165.1_pt1 | contig 11897 bp, 9 predicted proteins | sample 5400251 | NCBI WGS metagenome assembly WNFO01 (sample SAMN13153354, study PRJNA577476) | soil metagenome | isolation source: 100 cm saprolite under Madrone tree | place: USA:California | collected 2016-06-14
CCGGATGTATTCGACGGATTCCGGTTTGCGAAGCTCCGTGAAAGTGAAGGGGATAGGACGAAGAATGGACATCGAACTGTCACCATATCCCACGAACAGTTGTCTTTTGGAGTGGGGCGACACGCATGGTAGGCATTCCTGCTTTATGACTTTGACCTGACCCGTCAGTGTTCGTTAACAGTCCCGGACGATTCTTTGCGGTCAATGAAATTAAGACGCTGTTGGCTCATATCGTCGCTACTTATGATGTCAAGATTGAAGAAGGGAAAGCGGTTCCGCGCGACCTTTTCCTCTCTGGAGCGCGATTTCCCCGGAATGCGAATGTGATGTTCAGGGCCCGGCAGAAGTGAATCGCTCTTTCGGGACCAGACTAGAGCGATCGTTGTACGGGACGGAATGAAATGTATTTACCTCTAGACTAGATAGTCACTTAGTACGAGATGACGGGATATGATGGGATATCTTATGCTGGTCACTGCACGTGCTGTCTGGGTACAGAATTTAGTAAAGATCAATCAAGATGAGATTACGAGCGGCTAAGACTACAAAACGTGGCACGCGGTGAGATGGAATGAAGTCGGAAGTCTGGCGTGTCGACAACTAAAAATGAAAGTGATAACCAGAGTGCGATCTGCAGAGAGTCGTACATACGTCCGAGAAACTTGAGCAGTTGTTGGCTGGTTACCAGCTGAGTTCTGCGCCTCCGCTTTTTAGGGATCTTGATATCTATATAACGTTCTCCTCAGCAATAAACACCACCGGGGTGATGCTTCATACACTATGAACTCGGTTTTTTTGACGGGCTTCACTGGCTGTTCTGTTCCATCTTTGCATAGCAACTTTTCGAGCGTACCCAGAACGTCCTCGCCGCCCATAAGTTTTGCCAAAAACTGTGTCCTTCTTATCAAGACTGGGGGGAGGCCTGAATGTAGTATAGAACTGCGATCTGTGAGAAGTCATCAAACAGGATCTTGTGCAAGGTAAAAGCCGGGAGGACTGGAACAGGTGTCATATTGAGGCTTCCGTGTCCACCATTGGACCATCATCTTGTTCACATTGCAGGATCACTGAGGGTGTTGTTTCCAATTCCGAGTGATAAGGAAGAACACCAATGGGACTCGGCGATGGGTATTGAGCAAACAGATTACTGTATGTGATTTACAGGAAAGGGAATGGCAATCAATCACTTTCCACATGTGGCATGCACAGGGACGTGTGTTCGGCAGTTTTATTCTATGATAAGTGAGCAAGCAAGGGAGACTGACTGACGACACCTCATTGGGGCCTGGGCATGTCTCTGACGGCAGCGGGAAACTTCCTTCCCAGAGCTGTCTGTCACCGTAGGGCCCTGCCACGGAACGTCTGACTTTTGAGCTAGCATCAGTAAATTGTGCAAGACTTTTCAACTTTTTCACTTGGGGAAGTAAATAAGTGAAAAAGCTGACATTGACTCATCCTGATGGAATACAAGCTTTTTACAAGTTGGGCCCGGAATACGTGACTTGGAGAAGCGAGGACCGTCTGAATGTGAAGTCGGAGTCAAAAAAGTGAAAAGTAGTCAGGCACGCCGCACCGTGACCTGCCAATATTGATCACTGCTACAGTGCTACGGTCGCATTTACATCCTGCATCCCGATATTCCTCCCATCCTATGCCCTTCTCTTTCAGGAACGGTCTCCCCATCCAGAGGCTTCCATTCCGCTTTTCACTTTATCTGCTCGGACAATTTTCAACCGGAGGCGCTCTCTTAATCTGTGCGCAAATCGGCGACCCTTTTGAGTTATGTGCTACCCACCCGTATGGACTTGTCACCATCAGTTTCCTTGATGGGCGTATCATTTTGTTGATGTCGGCCCATATTTTTGTCCTTTCTACTCTGCGGTGTCTGTGCGGAATGCAGATGATAGGCGCTACTTTTGATAACAGAAGAAACGTCTCAAAATGCATTTGGCCCTGTCACTTCACATCTATGAACTATGTGGACCCCTCTTGACATCCCATCCTCGCCGAAATAACCCTTCACAGATTACTCCCGCTGGAGGTTGCGCGATACAGATGACGGCAGATGGTTTGGGATTATCTCAATACAGTTGAAGAACTCGAAGCCGTCGGCTTCCTCCCTCCGATGCCGATAAATACTGGCTAGGCCTCCCGGCCCTCCCCCTTGTCAGTTTTCACTTATCTTCTTGGGCGTCCTGTTCCCTGAAACGACTTCTGTGTAGAATCTTCCATCACCCCCGGTGCAAGAGTCCACTAGACGCAGCCAGGAATGGTTACTCATTTCACCGATGACTCCAATCAAATGGCGGTCATTGGGCTGCCGAGTTTGATGGACCTCTGTTTCTCCTCCCCAGTCTAGTCATAAGTTCATATGTTACTGGCATGCCGTTTCTCGACGAAGAGAGGCTCGAGATGATTCATTATCTTCTCAATCACGCTCATCCAGATGACGGTGGCTGGGGTTTGTACGTGTTATCCAACATGTCAATTCAAATCACAGACTGACGCACCCAGACACATTGAGGGACAGTCGACAGCAACGGCATCAGAAAAAACCCGCTTTGCTAATGAGGGCTAGCGAGAGCTAGCGACACTTAATTATTGCTCGCTAGCTCTTGTTAGCAAAATTATTGCTTATTAGCAAAGCGGGTTCATTCGGACAAGACTCAGTCTTTGGTGCAGGCATGCGAGGCCCATGTATGGATCGAGCACGAAAATACCCATGCGGTCCAAACGTCCTGGGCAGCAATGGCACTCATGTACGCGAAGTACCCTCATACGGAGCCGATCGTAAAAGCTGTGAGACTGGTCATGTCGCGGAAGCAACCGGTTCGTGGTCTAGTTTCACCTCCTGTCCAACTCGTCATCATGTCCATGATATCATTTCAGGACGGCTCATGGGCGCAAGAGGCCATCGAAGGGAGCTTCGTTTGGACATGTATGTTGTCATATAATAACTAGAAAGTTTGTTTTACCGTCTGGATGCTTCAGACAATACACAGACAAATACACTCCTAATATGAGCACGTCTACAATTGAAGTAGGGACGAGACCTCAGTCTCGATGCTACTAGATTGAACCTTTGATTGTGCCGAGAGTCTCTCCCCGCATTCGAGTATAAGTATTTACGTGGTTAGTACTGACAATGCCATTCTCGGGCAATCGGCCTCTGAGAATACACAATCAGAGGATCCTTCATAAGAACCGGAGAGAAGATTTTATAAACAAAGCCCTTCACATCGTAGACAAAGAGAGGAAGAGGTAGTCATGACAAAAAAACCAAACAGTTATCTCCTCTTGAATACTAACGGCACACGAAGAGGACGGGAACGCCATCCGAAAAATCTCCACGTCAAACCTTGGTCGGACGCCATTATACGCGCATACCGCTCTTCAAAGTCTCGCGGAAAAATTAAGGCTACTCCTTGACCTCAATCTTACTATATATCTTGCCACCAGCATTGTTATGTCGACTAAGTTACGCCCTCAGTTTCGAAAAACCTGAAAGAAAATCGGGAGGACTACACTCTCAACTACATTGCAACACTGCGCACCGTCTCCCTAGGCAAGCGCGGGAACCTGCGGAGTATTCACCAGTCATAATGACACTTCTTCAATGAGCAAGATATGCTTTGACTGACTCGGAATCGAATGAAGGCATTTTTCGGCCAATCCTCAAGGAACCGATCTGGCATGGCATGAAACTGTGTGGTTTCTTCCAATATTACGCTACGAGACTTTATCAGAACCTGTCCCCATGATATAAAGCTACCAGCGTACGATTGTAGTGTAGGCTAGGAATGTGTAGATTGATTCTGTCCCTGACAGGATAGGGAATGTTGTCTTCTTGCCATTAACATTACTCATCGTCAAGGGTATCCTGCGCCGCGACCTTCGGGACATCCGTTATCTGATAACCATATCACATAGTCAACTCCCGGTTGAAACACCGTGAACCCGCCAAAAAGCTCACTATGGGGCTGTGGACGGGCTGTAGGACTGGTGTGGTAATATAATCGAAAAGGATTCAGAGAGGCCGAAGAGTCGTATAAAACGCTACCTAGGGATATGAATCTTTATCTTAGCGGAAAACCGGATGAACTTACGCTAATGAATGTGTGAAGCGGCTCATGTCTTCGTAGGCCTTTGGAGATGTTAGCTCTCTATACGATTCGAAATTCATAGAACCCACAGACATTCCGTTCAGGCTGGACGTAACCCTTTTGATATGTTGATACAGATGGTCTTGTTCGCCAGGATACAGAGCCAATAACGCAAGTAAAAAGCACAGTGTATGCGTTCAAGTTCCGGTTTGTAGAGAACTATATGGGGGCAGCATAGGAAGAAGATGGAGGTGATCCTACCTCATGTCCAGCAAAAAGGAAGATAAACATGTTTCCTAGAGGGAAGTTAAGACGATTTTTAAGAATGCTGAATGATCCTGACGATGAGTACTACCAATACTTAGCCCCGCCTCATTGCCCGGTCGCCCTGTGTTGCATACAAAAGGCCACTAAACAGGTCATAACGCTCTTCAACTTTGTCAGCATTTTTGCGAGCTTCCACCATTTCCCGCATGTACTGCTACTCGAGACTCGGGGTCGAGATGAGACTTCGGCTCGGATGGAGACGCCAAGCCGTTGACCAAAAGGGAGCTGGCCGTGGTTGACTACAGTCGACATTCGAAGTGGAGAGGATGGCACGTACGACATCGCAGAATGGTCGAAATTAAAAATTCGACACGGTTGACACTTTGTACGAGTGAGCGCGGAAACAAAAGATGAGATGGGCGGCCCGGGATTGCTACTACCTACCGTGATGAGAGTAGTCGCGGGTGGCGTGACTCCCCCGTCTTTGGTATACATCTGCCCGACCAATGCCCGACCACCACTCTATCATGATCACCGTATAAATTTTATTTCACGTACACCATGGCCTCCGCCATCGATAACTCCAATAACTCCAACCCGCTGGCCTGGCTCTTCCAAACACCTTCTCGCCTGGCGATTCGATGGTGATAACAACTCCTTCTCACCCGTTAGCGACTCGATGGCGATAACAACTCTATACCCCTTAACTCCACCCAATAATCTTCATTGATTTTTTCTTTTCTATTTCTTCGTGTTTCCATTTCATGTTCTTCCCCAAGTTTGTTTTTCTTTCTCTCCCACTCCATCTTCCACACAGTCCCTCAATTCCTCTTCTCTCTATCCATACTATCCATAGATCCGCTCCCTCTGTCTGCCCCCTCCTCCAACTGACTTGCAGAATGCTCGACGACATCACTTTGAATGTGTCATATCTCACAGGACTCTTTGTCATGATCTCTCTCTTTAGGTGTTTCACTCTAAGGGGTGATCCGGTGGTCAGGTCCTCCCCTTCTCATTTACGCTATTCCTGAACGATGTTACGCGTTTCCAGCTCGACGCCATCCCAACAGTCGGGTTTTCTGACCCGATCCTCTCGTACCTCTCGGCTATTCGATCTGTCTTTGATTTCGATCGCATGCTCAAAGAAGGATATCGCAAAGTAATTCTGCCTCTCACTATTCGCCCGCCCTTCCCGAGCCAAACTGATGACGCTCCTACCTTTAGACAAGACCAGGTCTATTCAAGATCGCCGGTTTTCAGAGATGGATGGTGCTGGCTGCAGGACCTGAGCTGATCGATGATATCTGGAGGGCCACAGATGATGTCCTGTCTGTAACTGTCCCAACCAACGAAGTATGTTCAGTTAGAATGCAACACCGAGCACTCATACTCACTAAGGATTGTCTAGCTCATTCAGTCAGAATACACGCTAGAGGTATCGAACCCGTTCGACGAATACATCACGTCCTTGGTTCGTTCCAAATTAGCGCGGAATATTGCAGTCACTTTCAAGGATGGCCGCGAGGAGCTCGTCATGGCTATGGATGATTTAGTCCCGATACACGAGGATAGTACGTGGCAAAGTTATAAGCAAAAAGGCTTTAGTTCACACAGCCCTGCAGAGTGGATGAAGGTTCCCATTCGAGAGACCATGGAACGCGTAATTTGCCGCACCACGAATCGTATATTTGTTGGAGCTCCTCTGTGTCCGTGATCACTCGCCGATTCTTCGATCCTTCAGCGGCCTTTACTCTTATTCTTATTTCCAGGCCGGAACCATGACTATCAAACTTTGAATTTAACCTTCGCGACGAATCTCATAAAAGCTGGCCTCATCATCAGCTTGTTTCCGAAGCCTTTCAAGTTGTGTGTAGTCTCCTCGATCCGTGTTCCGCGTGTCACTCACACACTTAAGTATTGTTTCACGCATGCTATCTAACCTTCCCTCCCAAATTCAACGAGAAATTGAATATATCAGACCTATGGTTGAGGAACGGATTGCGAAGATGGAGGAGTATGGAGAGGACTGGGACGATAAGCCGGTTTGTCACACCATTTTCCTGATATCTTGTATCTCATTACATGGCTGATCCACAGAACGACACGCTCATGTGGCTCATGAGCGAGACCCAGAAGGTAGATATGTCTGTCGAAAGCTTGGCACGGCGAATGCTCGCAATGAATCTTGTGGCTATACATTCGACGTCTTCGGCAAGTGATGGCATTCCGTATCCACCTATGGTGCAATCCTGATCATTGCGTGTCGATAGACGATGACGCAAGTATTGTACCGTCTTCTTTCCCATCCTGAATATATGGAACCCCTTCGTCAAGAGGTCGACGCGGTGATTAGTGAAGAAGGTTGGACGAAAGCTGGGATAGACAAGATGCACAAGATAGACAGTTTCCTCCGCGAGACCCAACGGCTTGACGGCATTGCCTTGCGTTCGTTAGGTTCCTTTCCAAGCGCCCCAGGTATGAGGTACTGATTCGCCCTCCGCATTTTCCCAGGGTCCATGAGCCGTCTCGCGTTGCGCCCATTTACATTTTCCAACGGTGTGACTGTTCCTGCAGGCACCGAAATCGCCTTTCCGTCGAGTGCCGCTCATAAAGATGAAAGAGTCTTCACGAACCCGGATGTATTTGACGGATTTCGGTTTGCGAAGCTCCGTGAGAGCGAAGGCGATGAAACGAATAACAGATATCAAACTGTCACCACATCCCACGAGCAGCTGTCTTTTGGAGTGGGGCGACACGCATGGTAGGCATTCCTGCTTTATGACTTTGTCCTGACCCGTCACCGTTCGTTGACAGTCCCGGACGATTTTTTGCGGTCAATGAAATTAAAAGGCTGTTGGCCCATATCGTCGCTACGTATGATTTCAAGTTTGAGGAAGGGAAAGGGGCTCCACGCGACCTTTTCCTCTCTATGGTGCGTTTTCCCGGGAATGCGAATGTGATGTTCAGGGCCCGGCAGAAGTGAATCGCTCTTTTCGGACCAAACTAGAGCGATCATTGTACGGAGCGGAATGAAATATAAATGTGTTTGATGTCTTGGAATTAAATGTATTTACCTCTACCTCTAGACTTGATAGCCACTCTGAGCGAGTAGTACGAGATGACGGGATAACGTTCTGCTGGACACAGAATTTGGGAAAGATCAAGATAAGATTACGAGCGGCTGGGACTATAAAGCGTGGCGCGAGGCGAGATAGAATGAGGAAGTCCGGAGTGTCGACAACTTGAAACGAAAGTGATAACCAGGTTCGTTTACTCAGCTCCTATGAATGACGACAAGGCAGCGATTTGGAGTGAATTCCCCCTTGGCTCACTGCAATATAGCCACGTATAAAAACAGTTGACGTTCAAGATTCTCGCCCGGATTTCCTAGATTAGAGTTTGGGTAGGAATTTTGAATAATCCTGTCGTGGTAACATTCCTCCGTACCAAGGTGGCTAGTGTACACTATGGACACTTAAATAGTGCGATGTGCGCCTTGCTCAATGTTATCAGCCCCCTTTTGTTCTCGAAAGCCCTTCTCGTGTGCCCTCTCACTCCCTCGTCTTCTCTCTCTGTAGACCTCTCCTGCCGCGCGTCGGCGTTCTTGTTCGGCTCTTCACGCGTCATCGAGCTCTGCTCGTATCCTAGTTTCACTAATGTCTTCATAGGCCTTCGGAGATTTTAGTTCTCTATACGATCCGAGATTCTTAGAACCCACAGGCATTTCGTTCAGGCTGGACACAACCCTTTTAATGCGTTTGATAAAGACACTCTTGTTCGCCAGGATACAGAATCAATAAAACAAGTGAAAGCACAGTGCCAGTGCAGGCGTTCTGTCTGTACTAGAGAACTACATGGGGGGCAGCATAGAAAGCGATCCCACCTCATGTCCAGCAAAACGGAAGATAAACACGTTTCCTAAGAGAGGAGGTAAGACAAATTTTAAGAATGCCGAATGATGATACTGACAATGAGTATTATTATACCAATAAGCCCTTAATCACTTAGCCCCGCCTCACCGCCCGGTTCGTCCTGTGTTGCATACAAAAAAGCCGCTAAACAGATCATAACGCTCTTCAACTTTGTCGGCATTTTTATGAACTTCCACCATTTCCCGCATGTACTGCTGCTCGAGACTCGGAATCGAGATGAGACTTCGGCTCGGATGGGGACGCCAAGCCGTTGACCAGAAGGGAGCTGGCCGTGGTTGACTACAGTCGACATTCGAACTTGAAGGGCGGAGAGGATGACACGTACGACATTGCAGAGAGGTCGAAATTAAATATCCGACGCAGTTGGCACTTTGTTCGAGTGAGCGCGGAAGCCAAATGATGACTGTGAGAGTGGTCACGCCACCGCGACTCCCCTGCCCGCTCTCTATCAAACATTACACACTCTTCTTCTCTAACGAACGATACTTTCTCCTTATCTTATCATGATCTTTCACGACCATGGCCTCCACCATCGATAATTCTAATAACTCCAACCCGCTGGCTTGGCTCTTCGAGTCAAGAACGCCAAACTCCTCGCTCGTTGGCGACAACAACTTCATCACGCCCGTTGGCGATTCGATGGCAATAACAACACCACCCCCTTCAACACCACCCAATCCTCTTCATTTACTTTCTCTGATTTTTTATTTTATTTATTTTTCTTCGTCTTTCCATTTCATGTTCTTCCCCAAGTTTATTTTTCTTTCTCTCCCACTCCATCTTCCACCCAGTCCCTCAACTCCTCTCCCCGCTCTATCCCTAGATCCGGTCCCTCCGTCGCCCCCTCCTCCAACTGGTTTGCAGAATGCTCGATGACATCGCTTTGGATGTGCTATATCTCGCGGGATCCCTTGTCATAATATCTCTCTCTAGGTGTTTCACCCTGAGGGGTGATCCGATGGTCAAGTCCTCCCCTTTTTATCTACGCTATTCCTGAATGAAGTTACGCGTTTCCAGCTCGATGCCATCCCAACAGTCGGGGTTTCTGACCCGATCCTCTCATACCTCTCGGCTATCCGATTTGTCTTTGATTGCGACCGCATACTCAAAGATGGATATCACAAAGTAATTCTGCCCCTCTTGGACCAAACTGATGACGCTCTTACCTTCAGACAAGACCAAGTCTATTCAAGGTCGCCAGATTTGGGAGGTGGATGATGCTGGCTGCCAGACCCGAGATGATCGATGATATCACATTCGAGAAACCATGGAAAGTGTAATTTGCCACATCACGAATCGCATTTTTGTTGGAGCTCCTCTGTGTCCGTGATCACTCGCCAATCCTTCGATTCCTCAGCGGCTTATATTCATTCTTCTTTCAGGCCGGAACCATGACTATCAAACTGTGAATTTCACCTTCGCGATGAATGTCGGTGCTGCCAGGGTTACACGATGCAGATCGTAAAATCTGGACACATCATCAGCTCGTTCGCGAAGCCTTTCAGGTTGTGTGTAGCCTCCTCCATTCGTGTTCCGCGTGTCACTCACACACTTAAGTATTGTTTCACGCATCCTATCTAACCTTCCCTCCCAAATCCAACAAGAAGTTGAATATATCAGACCTATGGTCGAGGAACGGATTTCGAAGGATGGAGGAGTATGGAGAGGACTGGGATGATAGGCCGGTTTGTCGCACCATTTTCCCAGTATCTGGTATCTCATATCATGGCTGATCCACAGAACGACATGCTCATGTGGCTCATGAGCGAGACCCAGAAAGTGAATATGTTTGTCGAAGGCTTGGCACGGCGAATGCTCTTAACAAATTTTGCAGCCATACATTCGACGTCTTCGGCAAGTGATGGTATTCTGTCTCCACATATGGTGCAATCCTAATCATTGCGTGACGATAGGTGATGACGCAAGTATTGTACCGTCTCTTGCCCATCCTGAATATATAGAACCCCTTCGGCAAGAGGTCGACGCGGTGATTAGTGAAGAAGGTTGGACGAAAGCTGGGATAGACAGGATGCACAAGATAGACAGTTTCATCCGCAAGACCCGGTTTGATAGCATTACCTTGAGTTCGTTAAGTTCCTTTCCAAGCACCCCGTTATGAGGCACTGATTCGCCCTCTGCGTCTTCCCAGCGTTCTCGGACCGTCTCGTGTTGCGCTCATTCACATTTTCCAATGGGGTGACTGTTCCTGCAGGCACAGAAATCGCCATCTCGTCAAGTGCCGCTCATAGAGACGAAAGGATCTTCACAGTTACATGCGCGCGGAATACAAATTCGGAAAAAAAAAAGGATCTTCACAAACCCGGATATATTCGACGGATTTCGGTTTGCGAAGCTCCTGGAAAGCGAAGGGGATAAAACGAATAACAGATATCAAACTGTCACCATATCCCACGAACAGCTGTCTTTTGGAGTGGGGCGACGTACGAGGTGATGATGGGATATATTACGCTAGTCACCGCACGTGCTGTCTGGGCACAGAATTTGGGAAAGATCAAGATAAGATTACGAGCGGCTGGGACTATAAAACGTGGCGCACGGCGAGATGGAATGAAGTCGGAAGTCCAGAGTGTCGACAACTTAAAATGAAACCAGAGCGCGACCCGCACAGACATGCATACGTCATAACTTGAGCAGTTGTTGGTTGGGTTACCAGGTGAGTTCTGCGCCTCCGCTTTTTTCGCGAGTTTCTTCGCCAGCCGAACTTTATAGCCATCGAAGGCGTCTTGATATTTACATAACGTTCTTCTAGCAATGAACACCACCGGGGTGATGCCACATACATTACGACTTCTGCAATTTTGACTGGTTTCATTGGCCACTCTGTTCCATCTTCACGCAGCAATTTTTCGAGCGTATCAAGAAGATTCTCACCGCCCAGTGGCAGCCACAGGTTTTTCCAAAAAAAAAACGGTGTGCTTCTTATCAACATTGGATGTAGGCTCGAATGTAGTATAGAACTGCGATCTGCGAAGAGTCATCTTGTGCGAGGGTAAAAGCCGGGAGGAGTGGAACAGGTGTCATCTTGAGGCTTGTATGTCCACCATTGGACCATGATCTTGTTCACATTGAAAGATCACTGAGGGTGTTCTTTCCGATTCCAAGTGATAAGGATGGACACCAACGGGATAGGTGATGAACGTTGAACGTTGGGCATGCAGATAACGTGATTTACGTGACATGCACAGGCACGTGTGTCCTCGGCTGTTTTATTCTAAGATAAGCAAGCGAGGGTGTTTTCCACCCGATACTCCTCCCGTCGTATGCCCCTCTCTTCCTGAAACGGTTTTCATACCACCTTCCACCTTATCTGTTCCGATCCTTTTTTACCAGGGGCGCTCTCCTCCCGATTGAATCTGCACGTAAATAGAGTCGGCTACCCTTTTGGTTTATCCGCTACCCACCCATATCGACATGCCACTTTCAGTTTCCTTGATGGATGTATCATTTCGTCGTCTCGGTCCGTGTTTTTATCCTTTCTCCTTTCGTTTATTCTGTTCTTCCCTTTGCGGGGCCTGTGCGGAATGCAAATGAAAGGCGCTGCTCTTTTCAGTAATAAAAGAAAGGTCTCAAAATG
>WNFO01004634.1_pt1 | contig 11893 bp, 11 predicted proteins | sample 5400251 | NCBI WGS metagenome assembly WNFO01 (sample SAMN13153354, study PRJNA577476) | soil metagenome | isolation source: 100 cm saprolite under Madrone tree | place: USA:California | collected 2016-06-14
CAACGCCGATCCCCCGTGCCATTCCGGGGCGCAAGGACTTCAACACCAGGACCACCTCCAAGCTGGTGGGGGGCGTGAACCCAGCGTCGACCGAGATCGCCGCGGACCAAAGAAGGGGATACGCGGAACAACCGGCCTTTCGGTCCGATAACGTTGCCTTCCGTCAACCTCGACGGAGCCTTCTTCATCTACGCCAATGCTGACGGAGACCAGGCCGCTGGTGCTGGCGGAACGGGTCGAACGAGATCGCGGCCTGGTTCTGCGCGTTGCCCTGGATGCGCACCGGGAAGCCTGTGCGCTCGCTGCCGGTGGTGATGTCGACGGCGTGCATGAAGAGCGCCGCCGCTCCGCTGGTGCCGCTCGCGTACGTCTTGGAGACGAACCAGGCGGTGCCGGCCGCGTCGTCGATCACCGGCGTTCCTGTGATGCCGACGTGGGGCGCGAGATCGGTGCAGCCGATGTCGCTCGCGTTCCAGGGCGGGACCACCTGACGCGTCCACCTCGCAGCGCCGGTGTCGGGGTCGAGCCCGTACCTGAAATTGTCTTCGGTGGCGACGAAGAGTACGCCGTTCGAGACGAGCGGCTGCGCGTAGACCTGGCCCGTGACAGCGGCGCTCCACTGCTGACCAAAAGCAAGCCCGGTGACGAGCGATTGCGTGAGCGAAGGCTCGTCTGGATACCAGCCGGTGCGCAGCTCGTCTGCGCCGTATGTCGTCGTGCCGGCTTTCCCGGCGGCGAGCGAGAGCGCCCCCGCGACGGCGAGCCGGACGAGGCGTACGCTGGCTCTCCGGTGGCGGATGAATCCCCCTCCTTCCACATGCTAGACCGGCCGCGCCCCTCGGCGCACGCCCGCTGGTGCGTGTGCTCGCTCAGGAGAGGCGGCGCCCCTGGTGCACCGCCACCGCCGAGCCGGCCGCGAGAAAGGCCGAGGCCGGCGCACCTTGCAAGAGCGGCGCGAACGAGGCGCCGCAGGGCTGCTGCTCTCGCTTCTTGCCCCGTTCGATCGCCATTTGCCGCTCGACCTCGCGCGACCTGGGCGGCCCGTGACTCTCGAGTTGAGTGAAGAGTTGGATGGTGATCTCGGTGATGTGGTCCACGGCGTGCTCGCCGGCGTGCTTGTTCGCCTTCGAGAACGATTTGAGGCCGCTCAGCTTGCGAACGTACTGCAGCGCCGAAGCACGAACTTCCTCTTCGGTCGCGGGCGGCTCGAAGTGGTACAGGGTTTTGATGTTCTGGCACATGACCGGAATATGCCCGAAATCGGACAAGGGAACGGGCTTCGTATTCGTATCGATCTCGCCGATCGTCGTTCTTCGTCCTGATGCCAGGGGTTCTCGAAAGCCGCTTTCGTGCTACCAAGGTGACCGGTGAAGTCCCAACTGGCGAAGCGTCTATTGCTGCTGGGCAGTGTCCTGACCCTCGGGCTCGTCGTCCTCGAACTCGCCGTGCGGTTGATCGAGCCTCGAAAGGTGCTGCGCAGCTACTTCATGACTTCCGATCCGATCCTCAATCACAAGTTCATTCCCGGCGCGCGCGGCAAGTTCAAGACCACCGAGTTCGACACCGAGTACGTCATCAATTCGCTCGGACTCCGCGACCGGGAGATCTCCCGCACCAAGCCGCCAGGCGTCCGGCGGATCCTGATGCTTGGCGATTCCTTTACGGAAGGGAACGGGGTCGAGGCCTCCGAGACCTTCTCCAGCCTGCTCCAGACGATGATCGACAGAGCGGGTCTCGCTGCCCGCTGGGAAGTGATCAACACGGGTGTGGGGAGCTACTCACCATTGCTCGAATACCTGTACCTGAAGAACGGCGGCCTCGATCTCGATCCGGACCTCGTCATCCTGAACTTCGATCTGTCCGACGTCTACGACGACCTGCAGTACACCGCGCTGGCAACGCTAGACGCCAGTGGCGACCCGGTGGCCGTAAGCGCCGACGTGGAGCCTCCACCGAGGTCGCGGGCGGTCGCGTTCCTGGTTGCGATCAAGGACTTCGCCAGGGAACATCTCCGCCTCTACAACTTTCTCCGCCGCCGCTTCGTGATGCTGGGGCCCAAGCCGGACGCCTCGGGTGACATCCGGGTGGACAAGTACGCGATGCTTCGTGGCAACTATCAGGGCAAGGAGGACGCGGGCTGGGGGCTCGTCCACGGTTACCTCACCAGGATCCGCGACACATTGCAGGCTCGCGGGATCGACTTCTGGGTTGCCGTCTATCCGTACGGGCTCCAAGTCAGTCCGCGCGAATGGGGGCATGGCAGGCTGTACTGGGGTTTCGAAGCGGGGAAGGTCTACTCCGCGGAGCCACAGCAGTGGGTGGAGCGGTTCTGCCGCCGGCAGGGCATCAACTCGATCAACATGTACAGCGACTTCAAGGCGCTCACCCAGACCACTTACCCCGTGTACTTCGACCTCGACGGCCACTGGCGCCCGGTCGGGCACGAACTCGCCGCCAGAGTGCTCTTTAGATCGGTGCTTCCCTACCTGCGAAAGCGCGAGGCGAGCTCCGCGCACTGAGAGACCGGACCCGCCGCCGATCCATTCCCTGGTGGACCCATCATTTGATCGACCTGTCAAACCCGTTCATTACCGGCTCGCGGCATGCCGCAGCCCCAGCTTCCCCTCGCTCGCCACGATTTGCTCGAAGAGCACTTCGGCGATGCGACGATGCCCAGCAGCATTCCAGTGGGCGTCCACTCTGTAGTACAGCTCGGGGTGGTGGGACGGATCAGGCGCTTCGACGAGGGGTACGTCAGCCTCGTCGGCCAGCGCCTTCAGCCGGTGGTGCCGATCGGGAGGTTCGACCAGGACGGTAAGCATGACCACGGACCAGCGCCGTTCCGCAGAAATGGCCAGAGCGCGGCGGACGATCGCATACGTAAGCTCATCTTCGACGCGAGGCTGCGGGGACGCGGTCGGGACAGACTCGCCCTGCTGCCCCGCCATCCACGTGATGACCTCGCGTCCGAGACTCACCAGGCGGGAGTAAGACACCAGCGGCACGGCATCGACCCACATCGCAAAGCGCTGGACCATCGAGGGCATGGACACTGGAAGTTCGACCAGCGTCCTGTCGTTGCGAACCTCGTAGAGGCGCTCCCGGACGTTGTCGCCGAAGTCATTGTCACAGAACTGTAGTACGACCAGCTTCGGGTCTTACTGGACTGCGTCGCGCTCGAGGATTTTGATCCACCGCCCGTTGCCGGTGTTGCCCACACCATAGTTGATTACCGTCATCGGGCCATAGCGTTGCGACAACCTCTGGCCGACGAGCCGGGGGAACTCCTCGCCGTCGTTGACACCATAACCCTCGGTATACGAGTCACCGATTACGAACAAGCGCACCGCCGTCTCGGCGATGACCAGCGCGCCGACGCAGGAAATCGCCAGCGCAGTCAACTTCGCGAGCCAGACCCTGCGTGTGCGTCGCCCCTGCCTCGCAGGCGCGGGAGCCGTGTCGTCGGCATTGGGGCGTATCAGGGTGGTAATCAAGCCGGAATCTCCTCTGAGACCGGGAGACCACCGGACTCCTGAAAATCGAGAACAGGAGTCGCTAGAAAATCGTGTAGATGAAGGGCGCTGCGCCCGTGGCGCCCAGCACCACGAACAGTCCGACCAGCAGCAGCACCACGATGGTGGGGAGCAACCACCACTTCTTGTTGTGAAGCAGGAAGCTCACCATCTCACCGACCATCCCGCTCTGGGACTCGCTGGCTTGCTGCTCGAAGCGGGAGGGCTGCTTGATTGTTTCGTCGGCCTGATTCGTCATCGGCTTCACCTGTCTGCCTAGAATTGCCGGAAGTAACGGTCTACGGAACGCAATGCCTCGCGCTCCACCCAGTAGCTGCGAGCGTCGGGGTCGAAGTGGCGACTGAGCGGGTCGTGGCCCAGCAGCCTCATCAAGAGGCCGGTGGGCGTCAGGACCAAGTAGTAGATCACTGCGAGAATCAGGAAAGAGACGACGATCCCGATCGGCGCCGTCGCGTAGGAGAGGCCGAGGAAAGCCATGCGCAAGATCGGCGGCACCAGCCATCCGACGACCGGGACGGCAACCGCCAGGGCCCACACGCTCCACGCCGCCCAGTGCAGGCCGGTCCGCCGCTGCACCGTGTGGCCCAGGATTCCGAAGAAGACGAGCCAGAGGAGGCCGAAAACGGCCAGCTGGCGGGGCGAGGGATTGCGGTTGATGCGAATGAGGTTCATGGCCGTCCCTCAGTCGAGCTTGAATTGCGAGAGGTAGGTATCGATCTGGTGATCTTCGGTACGTGGCTGCTGCTCCTTGAGCAGGACGAAGTCGTCGATCACCAGCGCGTCCATGTTGGTCGACATGAAGCAGCGATAAGCATGTTCTGGAGTGCAGACGATCGGTTCACCGCGGACGTTGAAGCTGGTGTTGATGATCACCGGGCAGCCCGTCTTGGCCTCGAATGCCTTGAGCAGCTTGTAGTAGCGGCCGTGGCGCTCCGCGTCGACCGTCTGGACGCGCGCGGAGTAATCGACGTGCGTGATGGCGGGCACGACCGATCGGTTCTGCTTGAGCTTCTCCAATCCGGTGGCACCGTTGGGAGCGGTCAACCTTTTCTCGGGTCTGACCGGCGCGACCAGAAGCATGTAGGGGCTGTCCTCGCCCCGACGCATCTCGAAGAACTCGCCGACGCGTTCCTGCAAGACCGAGGGAGCGAACGGTCGGAACGACTCGCGGAACTTGATCTTGAGATTCATCACTGACTGCATCTTCTGGCTGCGCGCGTCCCCGATGATGCTGCGCCCGCCCAGTGCGCGGGGGCCGAATTCCATTCGGCCCTGCATCCATCCGATCACCTTTTCGGACTTCATCAAGTCTGCAACGAAGTCGCAGAGCTGATCCTCCTGCTCGAAGTGCCGGTAGATCGCCTTCCGGTTGTCGAGGAAGGTCCGAATCTCGGTCTCCGAGAAGCGAGGCCCCAGCAGCGAACCATGCTGGGAGTCAATCCGGCCGGGCTTGCGCGGCTGGTCCAGCAGCTGATGCCAGATGAAAAGAGCGACGCCCAGCGAGCCGCCGGCATCGCCGGCCGCCGGCTGGATCCAGATGTCTTCGAACGGAGTCTCCCGCAGGAGTCGCCCGTTGGCGACGCAGTTGAGAGCCACACCGCCCGCGAGGCAGAGCTTCTTCATCCCGGTCTGCCGGTGGATGTGGCGCGCCGCGCGGAGCATGATCTCCTCGGTGACGACCTGGATCGAGGCGGCGAGGTCCATCTCGCGCTGGGTCAGCGGAGACTCCGGCTGCCTCGGCGGTCCGCCGAAAAGATCGTGGAACCGATCGGAAGTCATCCGCAGACCGTGGCAGTAGTCGAAGTACCGCTGGTCCATGCGGAAGGAGCCGTCGTCCTTGAGGTCGAGGAGATGCTTGCGGATCCGATCCGCGTAGTTCGGCTCGCCGTAGGGGGCGAGCCCCATCAACTTGTATTCGCCGGAGTTGACCTTGAATCCGCAGAAGTACGTGAACGCCGAGTAGAGCAGGCCGAGGGAGTGCGGGAACCGCAGCTCGTGCGTCAGGGAGATGCGGTTCCCGCGCCCGACCCCGTAGCTCGCCGTCGCCCACTCGCCCACCCCGTCCAGCGTGAGGATGGCGGCTTCCTCGAACGGAGAAGGAAAGAAGGAGCTGGCGGCGTGGGACTCGTGGTGGTCGGTGAAGACGAGGCGCTTGGTATATGCGCCTTTCAGTCCCTTGCGGATCTCGCCCGGGACGTGAAGCTTCTGGTTGATCCAGATCGGCATCGCCTTCAGGAAGGATCGGAACCCGATCGGCGCGCCCGCGAGATAGGTTTCCAGGATCCGTTCGAACTTCAGGAACGGTTTGTCATAGAAGCCGACGTAGTCGATCTGCTCCTCGCGGACCCCGGCCTCCTTGAGGCAATACTCCAAGGCGTGGCTGGGAAACTCCGCGTCGTGCTTCTTGCGAGTGAATCTCTCTTCCTGGGCGGCCGCCACGATCTCGCCCTCCACCACCAGTGCGGCGGCCGAGTCGTGATAGTACGCCGAAATGCCCAGGACGATGCGTGGCTTGCCGGTTTTGTTCATTTCGCGGGCTGCAAGGGTTCGGGGGAATTCTCTCTGCGCACGATTCGAGAGTACTGCCTGGGAGCGAAAAGGTGTCGATGCCGGGCGCATCCCGTCAGCATCATGACACTCCCCCTGCGTGATAGGCCTGAAGCGGCTTGATGCGGAGGTCGTCGATCTTCTTCCGCGAGAGCGCCTCCGCGAGCCGGCTGGCGAGCTGGATGTTGGTGATCAGCGGAACGCCGAAGTCGACCGCGCGGCGCCGGATGTAATAGTCGTTGGAAAGCTCGGTCTCCTGGTAATTCTTCGGCACGTTGATCACCAGGTCGACCATGCGCTTCTCGATGATCTCCAGCGCGCCCAGGGAAGGGCCCTCCTCCGAAGGCCAGTGCACCAGGGTGGACCGCACACCATAGCTTCCGAGAAACTCTGCGGTGCCCCGCGTCGCGTAGAGGCGGACCCCCTGCTCCTGCAGCAACCGGGCCGCGTCGATGAACGCGACTTTGTCCGTGAGCGGTCCGGTGGAGAGAAGAATCGAGCCGATGGGGAAGCGGAAGCCGACCGAGAAGAGCGCCTTGAGGAACGCCTCGTCGAAATCGTCGCCGACGCAGCCCACCTCGCCCGTGGAGGCCATCTCGACACCGACGGTCGGGTCTGCACCCTGAAGCCGAGTAAAGGAGAACTGCGGCGCCTTCACTCCCACGTAGTCCAGATCGAAGAACGACTTCTGCGGTCGCGGAACCGCCTGCCCGAGAGCAGCCCGGATCGCCAGGTCGACGAAGTTCTCGTTGTAGATCTTGGAGACGAAGGGAACGCTGCGCGACGCGCGCAAGTTTGCTTCGATCACCCGGACGTCGGTGCCCTGGGAAAGGTACTGGACATTGAAGGGTCCGGTGATGTTCAACGACTTCGCAATCCGGGCGCTGATCCGGCTGACTCTCCGGGTGGTCTCGAGATAGGTGCGCTGCGGCGGGAGCACCAGCGTGGCGTCGCCCGAGTGCACGCCGGCGTTCTCGACGTGCTCGATGACTGCCATCGCGAAGATCTCACCCTTCACCGCCACCGCGTCGACTTCGATTTCCTTCGCGTTCTCGAGGAACTTGGAGATCACGACCGGGTGCTGGGGCGAGACCTCGGCGGCCCGGGCGAGGAAGAAGCGCAGCTCTTGTTCGTTGCTGGCCACACCCATGGCGGCGCCGCTGAGCACGTACGAGGGGCGGATCAAGACTGGATAGCCGATCTGGTCGGCGAAGGCGCTTGCGGCGGCCGGTGAGCTGACCTCGCTCCAAGGCGGCTGGTCGATCCCGATCTCGTCGAGCAGCGAGGAGAACTTGTTGCGATCCTCTGCCCGGTCGATGTCGAGCGGCGAGGTTCCGAGCACGCGAACGCCGTGCGCGTGCAACTGCAGGGCGAGGTTGTTGGGGATCTGGCCGCCGACCGAGATAATCGCGCCGACACATTTTTCTCGCTGATAGATTTCGAGAATGGTCTCCAGGTCCAGGTTGTCGAAGTAGAGCCGGTCGCAAACGTCGTAGTCAGTGCTGACGGTCTCGGGATTGTAGTTCACCAGGACCGATCGGTAGCCCAGGGCGCGCAGCGAGGCGGACGCATTCACGCAGCACCAGTCGAATTCCACCGAGCTGCCGATCCGGTAGGCACCCGAGCCGAGGAGCAGCACGTTGCGGTCGGAGTCGGAGGCAACGTCATCTTCGCTCGCGTCGTAGGTCAGGTACAGGTAGTTCGTCTTGGCTGGGTACTCACCCGCGAGAGTGTCCACCTGCTTCACGAACGGCCGGATGCCATAAGTCTTGCGGAGTTCACGAATCGACGCCTCGTCGGCTCCGAGGATCCGCCCGATCTGCGCATCGCTGAAGCCGGCACGCTTGGCGGCCGCTAGCATGGTCTTCGGACAGGGGCCGCCCGCATAGGCCTGCAGCGATCGTTCCGCGGCGAGGACATCGTGGATGCGCTGGAGGAACCAGGGATCGATGTGGGTGAGGCGGTGGACCTCTTCGATGCTGCGGCCGGCCTTGAACGCTTCCGGGATGGCGAAGATCCGCTCGGGCGCCGGTGTAGCCAGCGAAGCGTCGACATCGGCGAAGCGCGGCAGTCTGGTGGCCACCAGTCCGTCAGCCCCGATCTCCAGCATGCGGAGGGCTTTCTGCAGGGCTTCCTCGAAGTTCCGCCCGATGGCCATCACTTCGCCCACCGACTTCATCGCCGAACCGATCTGATTCACCACGTTGCGGAACTTCTTCAGGTCCCAGCGAGGCACCTTGACCACGACGTAATCGAGGGCCGGCTCGAAGCACGCGGTCGTGGTCAGGGTCACCGTGTTCATCAGATCCGGGAGCCCGTATCCGAGCGCCAGCTTCGCCGCGACGTAGGCGAGCGGATATCCCGTGGCCTTCGACGCCAGGGCCGAGCTGCGGCTCAGTCGCGCGTTGACTTCGATCACTCGATAGGCGCTCGACTTTGGATCCAGCGCGAACTGGATGTTGCATTCTCCCACGACCTTGAGGTGCCGGATGACCCTCAGAGAGAGCTCCCGCAGCCGGTGATAGTCCTCGTTGGTCAGCGTCTGGCTGGGAGCGACGACGATGCTCTCACCAGTGTGGATGCCGAGCGGATCGAAGTTCTCCATGTTGCAGACCGTGATGCAGTTGTCGAACCGGTCCCGGACGATCTCGTACTCGACCTCTTTCCACCCGTTGAGATACTCCTCGATCAGGACTTGCGGTGAATGGGCGAGGGCCTGGGTGACCCGCTGCACGAGTTCGGACTCGTTCTGGCATCTTCCCGAGCCGAGGCCACCCAGGGCGAAGGCGATGCGAATCATCACCGGGTAGCCGATGGCCTCGGCCACCTTCTTTGCCTGGTCGACGCTGCCGACGGCCTGCGAGCGCGGCGTGTCCACGTCGATCTCGCGAAGACGCTTGACGAACAGCTCCCGGTCCTCGGTGTCCTCGATCGTCTGGACCGGCGTTCCGAGCACCTGAACGCCGTGGGCCTGCAATACCCCGTTGATCGCCAGCGCTCGACCGCAATTGAGCGCGGTCTGGCCTCCGAATCCGAGCAGGATGCCGTCGGGCTTCTCCTTCTCGATCACCCGCTCGACGAATGAGGGGTCGACGGGCAGGAGGTAGACACGATCCGCCAGGCCTTCCGAGGTCTGGATGGTAGCGATGTTCGGGTTTACCAGGATCGTCGAGATGTGCTCTTCCCGCAGCGCCTTCAGCGCCTGGCTTCCCGAGTAGTCAAACTCTCCCGCCTCGCCGATCTTGAGAGCGCCGCTGCCGAGGACGAGGACGCTACGCGGCTTGGTCTGCATGCTGAAGGCTCTTGGCGAAGACGTCGAAAAGGTGGGCGGTGTCTGTCGGTCCGGGCCGCGCCTCGGGATGGAACTGGACCGAGCTGAAGGGCTCGCTCCGGTGCCGGATGCCCTCGTTGGTCCCGTCGTTCGCGTTGAAGAACCACGGCAGCCAATCCTTCCCCAGGCTGCTCTCGTTCACCGCGTAGCCATGGTTTTGCGAGGTGATGTAGCAGCGCTTCGAACCCACCTCGATGCAAGGCTGGTTCTGGCTGCGATGCCCGAACTTGAGCTTGTAGGTGTCGCCGCCGGCGGCCAGACAGAGCAGCTGGTGCCCCAGGCAGATTCCGAAGATGCGCATGTGCCGGCGCATGGCCTTCTGGATGACGGCGATGGTCTCACGGCACATCTTCGGATCGCCGGGGCCGTTGGAGAGAACGACTCCGTCGGCCTCCTCGTCGGACCAGTCTGCGTTCCAGGGCACTCGCACCACGGTGAGACCGCGGCTGAGCAGGCTGCGCATCATGTTGTGCTTGCAGCCGAGGTCGACCACGATCACCCGTCGAGACCCGCCGCGGTAGATGATCCGTTCCGGTGTGCTCACCTCGGCAACGACGTTCCGCTGGTTGGGATCGTCCCACGGCACGTCCTGATCCCCGGCGACGATCTTGCCGAGCATGCACCCCCTCGTTCGGAGGCGCTTGGTGAGCGCGCGGGTATCGACGCCGCAGATGCCGGGGATGCCGTGGCGCGACATCCAGGCGTTCAGCGACTCCATTGCTGACCAGTGGCTGAAGTCTTTGGAGAGGCTGGAAAGGACGACCCCCTTCACGTGCACCCGTTCACTCTCGAAGTGAAGGGAGAGCAGGTCTTTGTGCCCGAAGGCGGTGGCGCGAGGCTCGCCGGGGATGCCGTAGTTGCCGATCAGCGGGTACGTGAAGACGAGGATCTGCCCCGCGTACGAAGGGTCCGAGAGGGACTCGCCGTAACCAACCATGCCGGTGTTGAAGACCACCTCTCCGGCGATGGAAGTCGAAGCTCCGAAAGAAGCCCCTTGGAAACAAGCGCCGTCCTCCAGGATGAGCTCGGCATTCATGCGGCTGGGATCCTCCTTGAGTTTACAGACAGACTACGACCGGGGCGCACGCGACATTCGCGGCTACTGTCGGCTGGACGGCCCGCGCTGCGAACACCAGATCGACCGGAGGTTCGACTATCGGACTTATGTTGGACAGCAGTTGGACGCGCAGTATGGCAATGCCTTGCGCTGCAAGTTGATCAGCCCCCAGCCGATTGGCAAGTCGTTGGCGCGTTGCCGGGATTCCTGCCACCGCGCCGCACACCGTGCAGGCGATCCGTGTACGTCCGCCGTCTAGTGTCATTGAAATCTGCAGTAGTTCAATTTGCACCACATCGATTACCGGCCCGCACTTTCGCGAGCGAAGGTGCGAGCCGCCCTCCCTTGCGGCGCGGTTGTTGACCAGGAGACTTTAGCGAAGCGGGGGCTCGTTCCAATGAACGGGTTCGCACCCGCAAGCCCAAGAGAGAGGTCATTCATGCATTTTCGACGGATTGGACTGCCACTGCTGCTCGTACTCGCCGCGGCCTGCGCCCCGGGAGTTCCGGGAACGATCGTCACCGTGGGCGTCCTCGTCGCCGTGTCGCCGTCCAGCGCCGTGGTCCCGCCCGGCGCCTCGCAGAAGTTCCAGGCGACCGTCTTCGGGTCCAGCGACACGGCCGTCGCGTGGTCGGTACAGGAGTCCTCCGGCGGATCGATCGGCGCCGACGGCACCTACATTGCGCCCGCGGCCGCCGGTTCGTACCACGTCGTGGCCACCAGCCACGCCGACCCGACCAAGTCCAGCGCGGCCCCGGTTTCGGTCACCGTGCCGATCGGCGGCGACGGCACGTACACCGCGCCTGCGATGTCAGGCACGTACTTCCCGACTCGCTCTACCTTTCCAGCAAGCCGGCCTTCTTCGGCGCAAATCCCTGGCCGTGTGGGTGGACCCGGTCGGTACCACGAAACTCTACACGCTCCCGGCGAAGGCCAGGTGGGACAGCGGTAAGCCGAATCCCTAGCCAGACGCCCATTCGAAATCGCTGAGCACATCCAGGACCGGGTGTGCGGAACGTCCTCCCTCGCGGCGCGAACCGCGTTCACGAGGGGGCTTCACCAAACGGAGGCCTGTTCACCATGAGACACACGACGTCCGCGAGTGGGGCACCGATAGGGAGATCACCTACGCCGATCCGGCAGATTCCGCTCGCAGTTCTGCTCCTCGCCGCCGCAGCCTGCGCGGGCGGAATCCCCGGGGATGCGGAGTTCGCCAATTCCAACTCGGGGAAGCTTACGATCGCTGGCGAGTTGGTGATCTCGTCACCGCTCGTGCTCGACAAGCTGACCGTGAGAGCAGGCGACATCTTGAACGGCACCGTCACCTACCAGAACACCAGCGCGAGTCCGATCGTTGTTCAAACCATTGCGATCGCCGCCCGGCCACCTGGGGGAACCAATGCCGGCGGCCCCTATACCAATCTG
>WNFO01004637.1_pt1 | contig 11889 bp, 11 predicted proteins | sample 5400251 | NCBI WGS metagenome assembly WNFO01 (sample SAMN13153354, study PRJNA577476) | soil metagenome | isolation source: 100 cm saprolite under Madrone tree | place: USA:California | collected 2016-06-14
GTACGTGTTTTCCTGCTAGAAGCCGCCACCGCCGCCGCCACCGAAACCCCCGCCCGAGAAGCCGCCTCCCCCACCGCCCCCGAATCCGGAGCCGCTGGAGCTGCGTGGAGCGGAGGTCATGACGCTGCCGGCCTGCGACGACATCATGTTGAGGTCGTTGACAAACATATAAGGCATGAAGTTCGGCCCGTAGCCGCCCTGATACCAGTTGGGCGGCTGCGTGTAGATGCCCTGGAAGGCTTTGCTCCAGTTTTTCTCCACGCCCAAGGCCATAGCGAAGGGCAAAAATTTTTCAAACATTTCCGGCGTTTTTACCATGCGGTTGAAGCGATCGGATTCGACGTGCACGAGGAAGTCTTCGAAGCCGAGGACCTCTTCGAGTGCGCGCGCGCCTTGCTCGGTGTGCGCGGGCATGAACCAGCCGAAGGCGCAGATGACGATGCCGGTCAGAATGCCGGCCGCGATGAAGGGCAACGGCTCCATACCGAAAGCGTTGGCCGCGGGAGCCGCGCCCAACACCATCAGGATCCCCACAACAACGCCGAAACCAATGTAGCTGGCGCGCACTGAGTCCGGACGCCGCCGGTAATATCCGCTGGTGACCAGCGAGCCGAAGATGCGGTCTTTGATTCTGGGCAAGTACGTGTAGAACTTGTTGTGCAAGTCGGAGAGCGTGACGGCGTCACTTCCGCCCTCAGAAAAAAGACCGTCGAGGAGTTCCTGCTCGTGCGGCTTGAGCGAATTCCATTCGTTACGCGGCTTGCGCAGGTGAAACGTGTAGTCCTTGTCATGAAACAACCCCAGCAATTGATCTTTCTTTTTTTCCTCGATGAGGATGTAGCCGCGGACGGCGAGGTCAACGATCGAAGCCGTGATGTCGCGCATATCGGCGGAATTGTCCACGAGGGTGCCAACCTCGCCGGGAGTGAGCTTGTCCGGCGGCTCGTACCGCGCGGCAATCGGACGAAGGCGGGGATCGCGGCCGCGCGTCCACCACAGCCAGAACATCAGGACAAAAGCGATGATGGGAATGACCAGGGGCCAATTGCTGCGGAGAAAAAGGAAAAGCAGTTCGGCACGGCCGGGCTCGTGGACAAAGCCTTTATCGAATGCGACCGCGACGGTTAGACCTTCGTGATAGCGGAGCGATTCGCGCGTGCGAACGTCAACTCCGTTCGCGGCAATGTCAACGTCGGCGTCTTGCGCGCGCGAGCGGTATCCGCCCGTGAAAGCATTGGCGCGAATGCCGGTCGTTCCGGTGGGCAGAATGATGTGCGCGCTGGCCGATTGGATGGGAACATCCCACTCATCGCCGGTTACGTTCCAGTAGAGCTCATCGTGGTCTTCAAAAAAGCGGAGGGCGTCCGAGACCGTGTATTCGATGGATATGGTCTGCGTGGAGTTATCAGCATCGGGGACGTAGATTTTTAGCTTGCGATAGTGGCGCACGCGGCTAGATTCGAATTTGAGTTTTCTGCCTTTGCCGTCGCTGATGCGCTTCACGTCGAGGAAGAGCGTGTAGTTGAGCCCCTGCGGGGTGACGTACTCGATAGGGACTTCGCGATAGAAGCCGTGCCAAGGGCCTCCGCTGAAGTGGACTTGAATGTTTTCCGTGACGTCAATCGACCCGTCGGGCGAAACGATAACTTCGGCGTCGAATTTTTCGATCCGGAGTTCACGCGTGATGAGTGCCTTCGCCGGCGGCAAGACAAGGGCAGTGACAAGGACAATGACAAACAGGAAGCGGACCCGGTTGTGGCGCAGGCGCATCATGCCGGCTGCGGTCTGAGTCTCATGCCGAAGGCGCGTTGAAGCTTACCTTGGGGGCTTCGCGCTCTGCAGGGGCCGTGACTTCGAAAAACTCGCGTGCTTTGAAACCCAGCATATTGGCGAGGATGTTCGTGGGAAATTGCTGGATCTTCGTGTTGAGGTCGCGGACCACGGCGTTGTAGTAGCGCCGCGCGTTCTGGACGTTATCTTCGATCTCTGACAGCGAATTCTGCAGCGAGGTGAAACTTTCGATGGCGCGCAGCTGGGGGTAGGCCTCGGAAAGCGCGAAGAGACTTTTTAGCGCTCCTGAGAGCATGTTTTCCGCCTGCGCCTTGTCGCCGGGACCCGTCGCCGTCATGGCGCGGTTGCGCGCATTGATGACCGCCTCCAGCGTTCCTTTTTCGTGGCCCGCGTAGCCTTTCACCGTTTCGACGAGGTTTGGGATCAGGTCGTAGCGGCGCTTGAGTTGCACGTCGATATCGGCCCAGGCGTTGTCGCACTGAACTTTCAGCCGCACCAGGCTGTTGTACACGCCAATAAGAAAGAAAATGATCAGAACGAGGGCGCCAAGAATAATCCAGCCGATCATCAGCAAACCTCACGCGGGGTGGAGTGGGTGCACATTTCGGATGGGGCCAATATACGTGGACGAGGAACGAGTGTAAAGCAGTCGAGGGGCGCGTCGCGCCGCGGCCTTGAGTATCTCTGGCGTATATTGCAGGATTGATTTATGCTGCGCGCGACGCTTTGAGGCTTCCCTCTATCATGCTCTTCAAGACACAGAGCGCTTCCGTGTACGGTATCGACGCCTATCTCGTCGAAGTGGAGGTCGACGTGGGCTCGGCGCGCATGCAGGACTTTAACGTCGTGGGTCTGCCGGACAACGCGGTCAAAGAGAGCCGCGAGCGGATCAAGTCAGCACTGAGGAATTGCGGATTCGAATTCCCTCACGGGCAGGGCGTGACGATCAATCTCGCGCCGGCAGACGTCCGCAAAGAGGGGTCGGCCTTCGATCTGCCCATGGCATTGGGGCTAGTCGGATGCATGGGCCATTTTTTCGGCAAACAACTCGACCAGTGCATGTTTCTCGGCGAATTGTCGCTCGACGGGAGCGTGCGCTCGGTGCGAGGTGCGCTCTCGGCAGCGCTGGCGGCTCGTGAATTTGGATTGAAGGCTCTTGCTGTGCCGGAAGCTAATGCGCGCGAGGCGGCCGTGGTTGAGGGTATTGATGTGTTCGCGCTGAAGTCATTGCCGCAAGCGGTCGACCTGGTGAACGCCCCGGAGTCTTTTCACCCCGTCATAGTCGATGCGAAGCAGATGCTTTCCGAAGCCGCTCAGTATTCCGTGGATTTGCGCGACGTCCACGGGCAACAGGCCGCCAAGCGCGCATTGGAAGTGGCCTGCGCAGGCGGGCACAACATCTTGTTTATCGGGCCTCCAGGTGCGGGCAAAACCATGCTTGCAAAACGCATCCCCACGATTTTGCCGCCCATGTCGCTCGAGGAAGCCATCGAGACAACGCGCATTCACAGTGTGGCCGGGACTCTGGAAGATAGCCGTGGACTGGTGGGAACGCGGCCGTTTCGTTCGCCGCATCACACCATCAGCGACGCGGGCTTGATCGGCGGCGGCGCTGTGCCGCGGCCCGGTGAAGTTTCGCTAGGGCACAACGGAGTTTTATTTCTCGATGAGTTGCCGGAGTTCCAGCGAAATGTCCTCGAGGTGATGCGGCAACCGCTTGAGGACGGCGCCGTGACCATATCTCGCGCAGCCGTTTCGGTAACCTTCCCGTCACGCTTCATGCTGGCGGCGGCGATGAACCCTTGTCCGTGCGGGTACTTTGGCGATCCGACGCGCGAATGCCATTGCACGCCGCCGATGATCCAGCGATATGTCTCGAAGATCTCCGGGCCCTTGCTGGATCGCATCGACATTCACATCGAAGTTCCGGCTGTGAAATACAAAGAACTGCGCGCGCCGGCGTCATCGGAAGACTCCGCCGCCGTCCGTCAAAGGGTAATTGCCGCGCGGCAGAGGCAGCTAGACAGGTTCCACGGCGAGAAAAAAACTTACGCCAACGCCCAAATGATGCCCAAGATGATTCGAAAGCACTGCGTCATCTCAGCCGACGGAGAAAAATTGCTAGAGAACGCCATCACCCGCCTCGGGCTTTCGGCGCGCGCCCACGACCGTATCTTAAAAGTTGCCAGGACCATCGCCGACTTGGACGGCGCTGAAAGCATCGAGCCTCGCCACCTGAGCGAGGCGATTCAATACCGCACCCTGGACCGCTCTTACTGGGCCTAGTGCGGAACAGGCATTCTTGTCTTTCTATTGGCGCCGCTTAAGTCTGGTTAGATTGACCCCGGGATTATCAAAATGGAGAGACAAGCGAGATTGCCTGTCCAACCCTAATTGCTCCATTGACTTGGGTTTAGCCGCTGTGTTACCGATAATTGCGCTTTTTTAGGTGGCAACGACCCGCGGCTGCGGGCTGCGCATGGCGCCAGAAACCAAGCACCTCGAAATCACTTTGGAGACGCAGGTCGAAAGCGTCAATCTCGCCGAAGAGATGTGTCTTCGCGTGGCGGAGGCGGCGGGATTCGGCGAGGACGACTGCTACCGGATCGGCATGAGCGTGCGCGAGGGCGTCATCAACGCGTTTCATTACGGCAACCAGGAGCGCCCCGAAAAAAAGATTCACCTGGCTATCGACCTCACCTCGGACAAAATGATCATTCACGTATTGGACGAAGGCATAGGTTTTAGCCTTGCTGATGTGCCGGATCCCCTGGCGCAGGAAAATTTGCTCAGCACTTCCGGACGCGGCATCTTCCTGATGCGTGCATTCATGGATGAATTTGATGTCGTTCCAGGCCGCACAGGCGGAGCGGAGATCGTGATGGCGAAGAAGCTGCCACTCGGCGGGCACTCCGGGCCCAACGGCCAAGGTAACCGGGGCGCCGCTCCCCATCAGAAAGCGTAAACAAGCAATGTCCTTACATGCCACACACCGTGATGCAGGTCCGGTAACAGTAGTGGACATCAGCGGACGGATTACGCTGGGCGAGGAAAGCGCGCTTTTGCGAAAGACGGTGCGCGGATTGCTCGATGATCAACGCACAAAGATTGTCCTCAATCTTGCGGACGTGAACTACATCGACAGCGCGGGAATCGGTGAATTAGTTAGCGCCTATACCGCCGTGAAGAAGAGCGGCGGCGAACTGAAACTGCTGCATCTGACGAAGAAGGTGCACGACCTCATTCAGATCACCAAGCTGTATACCGTGTTCGACGTTCATTCCGACGAAAACGCGGCCCTCCATAGTTTCCAGTAATCCTTTTTCCGCGAAACTGAGAACGGTAGGTTCTTTCTTTTTTTCTCGTGCGGACAGCTTCCATCCGGCACAATCTCTCTATGGACCTTCCCCAGGCTTGCCGATGAGAAATGGCGCTGACACCGCGTGGATCGCTGCCCATGCGAAAACGCTGGGCTTCGATTTGTGCGGAGTCGTGCGCGCGGAGAAATTCCCAGAGCTGGAGCGCATGCAGGAATGGTTGGACCGCGGCTACGCCGGAGAAATGAAATATCTGAACGATCCACGGCGAATCGATCCGCAGAGCGTCATGCCAAGAATCCGCAGCGTGATTGTGTGCGCCCTGAACTACAACTGCGATCGGCCCCGCTCCACAGAAATGGTGAAGGAAAGAGACGCGGAGGATCCTCGCGGATGGATTTCGCGTTATGCGTGGGGCGACGACTATCACGATGTGTTGCAGGAGAGACTAGACGCGCTCGTTGAATCTCTGCGCGAACGCTTCACAGTTCCATTCGAAGCGCGCGCTTACGTGGATACGGGACCGGTCCAGGAGCGGGTGCTCGCGAAACATGCAGGCCTGGGATGGCTCGGGAAAAACACGCTGCTGCTCAACCAAACGGTCGGCTCCTTCTTTTTTCTGGGCGTCATTCTCACCACTCTCGATCTGGAACCGACGCTCGGGGCAAACGAGCTACCGCCGCCGGATTTATGCGGGAGCTGCCGGCGGTGCCTGGATGCATGTCCGACGCAGGCCTTTGTCGAACCCTACGTCATGGATGCCCGAAAGTGCATTTCCTATTTGACGATCGAACTGCGCGGCTCCATCCCGGAAGAGTTCCGCGAGCCGATGGGAAATCATGTTTTCGGCTGCGACATCTGCCAGGACGTTTGCCCGTGGAACCGGCGCGCACCGATTGCCACTGTTCCGCAGTTCCAGCCAAGAGTTTTTCCTGCACGAGAGGAAAACGGCGACCGGACGTCTTTGCCGCCGCAAGACGAATCGCTCTACCTTCCAGGACTGGAGTGGCTCCTCGGGCTGAGCGAAGCTGACTTTCGCGAACTCTTTCGCGGAAGCCCCGTCAAACGGACCAAATGGCGTGGTCTGATTCGCAATGCCTGCATCGCGGTGGGGAATTCCGGCCTGCGGCCGGGGATGGCGGATCACCATCGTTTCAGTGATCGATTGCAACAGCTCGCGGCTTCCGAGGATCAGGTCCTCGCCGAATCTGCCCGTTGGGCGCTTTCGCGCATCCAGTGATGGCGAGGGGCCGGTAATTCAGCCGGGCTATCTGGCTCGGACTCTCTCCGGCGAAGTTAGCGAGCGGCACTCCACAACATCAGTTAGAAGCCCTTAACTTTTCCCGCCTTCTTATAGCATTGCCAAATGATGTGCCACCCCAGCAGTATCACGACCAGCATGGTGACCCATGCCCAGCTTGCGCTAATTCCGAGATTGCCTCCGGCGAAGTACGCAGCATGGAAGTTGAGCATCGCCCAGATCAGGGGGAGCGAGAGATAGGTGTTGTGCCGTGACCTCGAGCCCGCGAGGGCGACGACGGCCGCATCAGGCGCTTGGCCATTCTTGATTGCCGTGATAATTTTCTGCTGGCTCGGCCAAATCCGGAACCAAACGTTGAAGGCCATAATCGTACCGAACATCGCCCCGATGTGGATCAGGTACGCGCGATAAGTGAAGTGAGCCCATGCAGCCATCAGGAAAAGCACCACCCCGATGAGGACGAAACCGACCGTAGCGAGCACCTTTATATTCTTTCCCGGCCCGGACTTTGCCAGGATGTCGTAAAGGATCACACCAAAGAAGGTGACGGCCACCATCACTATTGCGCCCAAACCCCAGCCCTTGTCCGGATTATCCAGAAGAACGGTCCGGTTGCTGTAAAAGACGATACCGAGGAGCAGCACTCCCGTGATCCAGGTCCAGGCCGCACCCCAGCGAAACCAGAACAGAGCGCGTGGCATTAACTCCGGCACGACTTTCTTCTTGGAATCCGCGTCGAGTGTTCCCGCGAACGGGCCATTTACGAAGTTGAAAAAATAGAGCAACCCAATCCATACAATCCCGGCAAAAACATGCAGCCAACGGAAGAGTTGGTCCAAACCACTGAGATTGGTCATGACGTTCCTCCTTTTGAGTTTGGCCCTGACGGGCGCGGGTTTAGATGGGTGCAGTTCAGCGAGTTATAACCGAACGCCTGCGAGCGCGCCATTATACTCAGCCAGTGAGGGTGGTGCCAGAGATATCGTGATGTATCTGGCGTTTTGGCTCCTTCGCCAGACTTCGGTGCGCTGTGAGATTTGCTCTCGAGGATTCGCCGAGGCGATCTCGAGGACCTGCAGGCTGTCGCGAGCCCGGTAGTTCAGCCGAGCTGACAGAGTTGTGCGTCTCTCCGGCGGGGTTATCATAGCGCCTGCACAAGTTGTATAATCCGGCTCGCAGGTTGACTAACATTCCGCATTGCTGGAGTTCCCATGAATCGTCGTACGTTCCTGTTCAATACGGGTATCGTCGGCGCGGGATTGCTCGGCGCAGGAAACTCTGCACCCGGGCTTTTGTCCGTCGGCGGTGCGATCAAGTCGGATTCAAATCTCAAGCCAGAGGAAAAAACCGTGGCATTTTCTGTCCCCCCGTTGCCATACCCGTTCGACGCACTGGAACCCTACATCGACGCCAGGACCATGGAGATTCACCACGACAAGCATCATGGCGCCTACGTCACCAACCTCAATAAGGCTCTCGACGGCCACGCCGATCTTCAATCCAAATCCCTAGAAGATCTTCTCAAGGGCCTCGATTCCATTCCGGAGAATATCCGCGCCGCGGTGCGCAATAACGCCGGTGGCCACTGGAACCACTCCCTTTTCTGGACCCAAATGAAGAAGGGCGGCGGGGGCGAACCTAAAGGCGACTTGGCTGCCGCAATCAGTTCGACCTTCGGATCGTTCGCCGGCTTCCAGGAAAAGTTCGCCGCCGCCGGTCTGGGACGTTTCGGCTCGGGGTGGGCATGGCTAATTGTGAAGGAAGGCAAGTTGGCGATTGACTCGACTCCGAATCAGGACACTCCATTCATGCTGGGAGGCAAGGCCGTGCTTGGACTGGACGTTTGGGAGCATGCCTATTACTTGAAGTATCAAAACGTGCGCGGGGATTACATCAAAGCGTGGTGGAATGTCGTTAACTGGGACTCGGCAGCCCAACTCTATGCTGCGGCGAAGAAGTAGGCGCTGCTGCACAGATTCTCCGGAAAAGCAAAGGCCCGCTCCCAATTGTAGGGACCGGGCCTTTCTGCTCTTTTCCTCGTTCTATTTCTAAAATCGGTTCAAGCCATCATCTGCCGCTTCGCAAGCGGAACAACCGCCGCGTTGCGGGAGGGATTAACGTAGACCTGCGGAACCGGAGGCGTGTACGGCCGGGACTCACGTGCTGGCGCCGGCGAAGGCAATGGCATGGGCCCGCCCGTGTGACGCGAGGCTTCCCGCACCAGCTCCATTCGTCCACGCACGTGGAATTTCGCAAGCAGCGAAGAGACGTGAAATTTGACGGTGCGCTCCGACAAGTTCAGAGACGCGGCAATTTCCTTATTTGCGAGACTTCGCATCACGCCGCCGAGAACTTCTTCCTCGCGCCGCGTCAGTTGCACGGGGCCGCTGACCGCATGCCCGGCCTGCAGGAGCTTCTCCGCCTTTTCGGCGAGACCTGCCAATATGTCATTTTCAGCCTGGACCATGACCACGTAATCGCTTGGCGTCTGCCCGCGCACCATGCAGTGCATGGCAAGCAACCCGGCAGCTTGGTCGACCGGGAACCCTCCTTGCGGGTCTGCTTGCACGTGAAAATGAGCGACGCCAGAGTTTTTTTCGTAGAAGTAATACAATTCGCGGGTAGTTGCGGAGCGGGAATGACTCAAATGCTCAGTCCGTTCCCTTCTTCGGATGACCTTCACAAGAACCCCTCCCTATGCAGCTTCGTGAGACATCCGAAGCTCTTAGTTTAGATTGAACCCCTCAGCTTGAGGCAAGTTTCATTGCGAAGGCAAGCGGACAAGTAAGAAGCCTGAGAGACGGCTTTGTACTCGGCACCTGGACCTTCTATAGGTACACCGAGTAAGGAGAAGGAGCTCCCTGCCAGTTCGCCTGCGTTAATGAGACCGAACCCTTCACTGCCTGCACCCCTTCTTCCGAATTCGACCGATTACAACTTACTCAAAAATGGATAGTTAGCTCCTACTCTTTTCCGGCCAGGCTTGCCGTTCCTGGTAGGAATTGCACTCGCCACGAAATTATTCCCTTGCCCGGCTCTCTTGATACCTCTCCACGTCTCAGGTTCGAGGGGCCGGTGCCCGAAAGCTCTCTCACTGGGTCTTTGGTCGTCGATCACGAGACTCTGGTCGAGCCCTGGTTCCATAACTAGTTCTGAAGGCAGAATTTAAGACACCAGTACCCCTCGCGGCCATCAGATATACACGCAAACAAAGGTTTGACAAGACGAAAATTGCCTGTAGCCTGTGGAAAACTCGCCCACGTGCTCCGGCTATGCTGTTCCGGCTTATCAATACACAAGGATGCGAGTTTGATTGGGTGAAACTAATTCATACACGATGCCACGCCAGCGGATTCTGCGTGTGACTAGAGACCTGGCGAAATTCATCAGGTAGAAGAACGGAACAAAAACCGTCAGAAAAACATAGATCCAGCCCTGACCGCCGACTTGCGAGCGGTACGCCGGCAGCACATCGGTAACCGCAGCCGCTCGCAAAGCGCCTCGGATCATCGCGAAAAGAACCGGCAGAAAAGTCAGCGCCGCCAAATGAAAGGCCGGCCGCGAGGCGAGTAGGGTATCCAAAGTTACCAGCAGTCCGAGAACAAGCGTAAGGCAATACAAAAAGTGGGTGGCAAACGCCATCCCCCAAATTTTCCGAGCATACACGCGCGTGATTAAGATCTGCCGGTTCGTGAATTCCAGTAATCCCCTGGAGTCCGTTTCCACAAAGGATGCCACCAAACATTCCGGCAGGAAGACGATAGGGCGCCCGGCTCGCTCCAGCGCCCGTGTCATGGAGTAGTCGTCGCTCACCGAATATTTCCACTCTTCTATCACGTTTGCTTGGTCGAAAACGCTGCGCCGGATCGCCGTGCCTCCACCCCAACAAAAATTCTTTCCCTTTTCGCTGAGCATGGTGACGATGGGGGCGTTCCAAGCAGCGAGCAGCGCGCTGGCAAAGTTGCTGCGGTTCGCGATGAACCAGCGCATGGTCGTCGTAGCGCCGATACGCGAATCATTCAACGGGGCCACCATGCGATGCAGCCAGGTTCTTCCGGGGCGTCCGTCCGAGTCCGCGAAGACCAGCACGTCGAAATCCGGCTCCAGACGTTCGACACCGATGCGCAGGTTGTTGACCTTCTCGCCGCAACCCTCTGGCTTTTCCGTAATCACTACGTGAGCCTTGGGCTTCGATTGCCCGGCGACGCGTTTCGCAATGCTGCAAGCCGAATCGCTGGACGATGCCATCAGGAAAAAAATCTCGTACTTCGGGTAATCGAATTCGGTCAGCGACAAAAGATTGCGTTCGAGGCCCGGCTCCATGCCTTTGCACGGACAGAGCACCGCCACCCGCGGGGCATAAAACCCCGGATCCGTCAGCATGCGCCGTCGCGCGTAACCCAGCCACTGCAGACCCTGCCCGATCAGGTAGAGACCCAGCAAGATTTGCGCGAGGACCAGGAAATAGAAGACATTTTCCACGTATTCTCAGAATATCAGACGCAGTACACTCGCGCGCGGGCTCTTGGGCGAGTAGAATCGCGGCGGTAAACATCTGCGCTAAGGAGAACCTTAATGGGCAATCGAGTCGATTTTGCAATGGTGACGACCGGGACCGACCTGGCTGGATACCGGATAGTGCGGACTTTTGGAATCGTCCGCGGAATCATTGTCAGGTCGCGCAGCGTGATCGGGAATCTGGGCGCGGCTCTGCAAACCATCGTCGGAGGCAACATCACCATTCTCACCAACCTGTGCGAGAAAACGCGCGAAGATGCCTTCGAGCTGCTCCTCCAGCACGCCGGCGAGCACGGCGCCAACGCCGTCATTTGCATGCGCTATGACGCCACCGAAGTGATGCAGGGCGTGACCGAGGTGCTGGCCTACGGCACCGCCGTGCAGGTCGAACGCATTTCCTAATCGTTCCACGCCGCGCGTCCATGGAAGGTCGCGGGCCGTCTCTCGCAATGGTAGAATCCCGGCTTCCCATGTATTGCACATCCTGCGGCGCAGAGGTTTCTCCGGCGGGCCGATTTTGTTCTTCTTGTGGTTCGCCCGTGGATCTCAACACGGCGGCGACGATTGCCGGGAACGAACTCGGCCCCGAGGCGGAGACCATTGCCCCCTCTCATACGCCACGCCGGCCGTCTTCCTCGCCATCTTCTCCTCGCTCCCCACGCACGCCTTCGAGCGCCGGCAGCATTCTGACCAGCTCCGATCCCATCGGCGGCGGGAGATTCACGCCCGGACTGATTATTGCCGAGCGCTACCGCATCGTGGCCCTGCTTGGCCGGGGCGGGATGGGTGAAGTCTATCGCGCCGAGGACCTGAGGCTCAGCCAGCTCGTGGCGATCAAGTTCCTTCCGGAGAGCCTTTCGCAAGACCCTGCCACGCTCGCGCGATTTCATTCGGAGGTGCGGATTGCGCGCCAGGTGTCGCATCCCAACGTTTGCCGCGTCTTCGACATCGGCGACGCCGAAGGGATTCCTTTCCTGAGCATGGAGTACGTGGATGGCGAGG
>WNFO01008749.1_pt1 | contig 11889 bp, 8 predicted proteins | sample 5400251 | NCBI WGS metagenome assembly WNFO01 (sample SAMN13153354, study PRJNA577476) | soil metagenome | isolation source: 100 cm saprolite under Madrone tree | place: USA:California | collected 2016-06-14
GCGCGCTGCGCGAAGTCTCCCGGTTCGTGCTCAATAGCACCCTCGGCGTCGGCGGGCTGTTCGACCCGGGCAAGGTCGCCGAGCTCCAACCGAGCCAGGAAGACTTCGGTCAGACGCTCGGCCTCTGGGGCGTCTCCTCTGGTCCGTATCTCGTCTTGCCGTTGCTCGGACCGACGACCGTTCGCGACGGCATCGGCAAGGGCGTGGACAGCGCGATGAATCCGCTGACGTACTTCGTGCCGTTCGTGGGCCAGGTCGGCATGAAGGTGGGAGACACCGTCAACGATCGGGCGCTGAACTACGACCTCTTCGCGGGCGTGGAAGCGACGACGGTCGACCTCTACAGCTCGGTGCGGCATTTCTATCTCAAGCGCCGGGAGCAAATGATCGAGGAATGATCTTCGACGAGCCGTTGATCACGAGCCCCCTGGCCATGGGGCTGATCGTGTTCGCTTGCGCATTCGGTGGTGCGCTGCTCGGCCTGCGGCTCCGCGCCGTCCTGCCCGAGCATCATCTGAGCACGGACTCGAAGGACATCGTCAAGCTGGGGATCGGGCTCATCGCGACGATGTCGGCGCTCGTCGTGAGCCTGCTGCTCGCCTCGGCGAAGACCTCCTACGACGTCCAGAGAAGCGACCTCATCCAGATGTCGGCGAACGTCATCGTCCTCGACCGCCTCATGGCTCATTACGGTCCGGAGACACGGCAGGCTCGCGAGCAGGTTCGCAACTCCGTTGGGCAGGCGCTCGAGCGGTTGTGGCCAACGGACCATGCTCGACCGACGCAGCTCGCGCCGAAGACCGACTCCGAGCGCTTCTATGACGAGATCCAGGCGCTCGCGCCAGGGAGCGAGGCTCAGCGCTCTCTCAAGGCGGAAGCGCTGCGGCTCGGTCTCGAGATCGGGCGCGCCCGGTGGTTGCTTCTCGAGCAGAGGGGCGGCTCGATCCCGCTCCCGTTCCTGGCCGTGCTGACCTTCTGGCTCGCGATGATCTTCATGAGCTTCGGAATCTTCGCACCGGCCAACGCGACCGTCATCGCGACGATGCTCGTTTGCGCATTGTCGATTTCAGGCGCGATCTTCCTGGTCCTGGAGCTGGACACGCCGTTCGGAGGACTCATTCACATTTCTAGCGCTCCGCTGCGAGACACCCTTGCGCTTCTCGGGCACTAGGGTGATCGCCGGCACGATGGGGCGGCGTCCGCGGCGGATGAGACGAAGGTCAGAACGGCCACGAGAGGAGAAACACCGTGCTGAGAACGTCGATGGCGTGTGCGGTGCTCCTTGGCGTATTGCTGGTGTTGGCCCTGCCAGCGGCGCCCGTGATCGCCCAGGGGCCCACCCCCCTTCGGGTGGTCCTGCCCACCGACCGCACGGTGCTGCCGATCCCGGAGCCGACGTACCCGCATAGCACCGTGTTCGATGTCCGCAACGCCACGCCGCCGCCGCGCTTCGAGGTGAAGGCGCCGGCCAAGGCGCCCAACGTCCTCATCGTGCTCATCGACGACATGGGGTTCGGCCAGTCGAGCGCCTTCGGCGGGCCCGTCCAGATGCCGACGGTGGAGCGCCTGGCCAACAGCGGCCTGCGCTACAACGAGTTCCACACCACGGCGCTCTGCTCGCCGACCCGCACGGCGCTGCTCAGCGGCCGCAACCATCACATGAACAACATGGGCTCGATCACGGAGACGGCAACCTCGTTCCCCGGCCAGACCGGGCAGCGCCCCAACAGCGTGGCGCCGCTCGCGGAGATGCTGCGGCTGGAGACCAACCAGTGGGCGCCGCTGATCTACGACGGGATGAACCAGGTCGAGCCGTCCAAGGACCCGAACTACCACTTCATGACCGATATGACCAACCAGGCCATCGACTGGATGGGGTACCAGAAATCGCTCACGCCCGACAAGCCGTTCTTCATCTACTTCGCGCCCGGCGCCACCCACGCGCCTCACCAGGTCCCGAAATCGTGGATCGCGAAGTACAAAGGCAAGTTCGACCAGGGCTGGGACAAGCTGCGCGAGGAGACGGTGGCGCGGCAGAAGCGGCTCGGCGTGGTGCCGCCGGAGACAAAGCTCGCGCCGAAGCCGGAGGCGATCAAGGACTGGGCCGCGCTGAGCGCCGACGAAAAGAAGCTGTTCGCCCGCCAGATGGAAGTGTTCGCGGGGTTCGGCGAGTACGCCGACGCCGAGATCGGCCGCCTGATCCAAGCCATCGAGGCAACCGGTCAGCTCGACAACACGCTGATCTTCTACATCGTCGGCGACAACGGAGCGAGCGCCGAAGGGGGCATGGTCGGGCTCTTCAACGAGATGACCTACTTCAACGGGGTACACGAGACCGTCCAGGACATCCTGAAGCATTACGACGAGCTCGGCGGCCCGGCGACCTACCCGCATTACGCGGCCGGGTGGGCCGTCGCGGGCGACACGCCCTTCACCTGGACGAAGCAGGTTGCGTCGAGCTACGGCGGGACGCGTAACGGGATGGCGATCCACTGGCCCAAGGGCATCACAGCAAAGGGCGAGGTGCGATCGCAGTGGCACCACGTCATCGACATCGTGCCGACCATTCTGGAGGCGGCCGGCCTGCCCGAGCCGAAGAGCGTGAACGGCACGGCCCAGACACCCATCGAAGGTGTGAGCCTCGCCTACACGTTCACCGACGCCAAGGCGCCGAGCCGGCATACGACCCAGTACTTCGAGATCTTCGGGAACCGGGCCATCTACAGCGACGGCTGGCTGGCCGGCACCGTCCACCGGGCGGCTTGGGAATTCAAGCCCCGGAGGCCGCTCGAAGACGACGTCTGGGAGTTGTACGACACGCGGACGGACTTCAGCCTGGCAAACGACCTGGCCGCCAAGAACCCCGAGAAGCTCAAGGAACTGCAGGCGCTCTTCCTGAAGGAAGCCGTCAAGTACTCCGTGCTGCCTCTCGATGACCGGACGTTGGAGCGCCTCAACGCAGCGATGGTCGGACGGCCGGACTTGATGGCCGGCCGCACGTCGCTGACGGTCTACGACGGCATGATCGTCCCGAAGAACGGGGCCAACGGGGTGATCCTGGCTCAGGCCGGTCGCTTCGGCGGCTGGAGCCTCTATATAAAGGATGGCAAGCCGACGTACACCTACAACTGGCTCGGTCTACAGCGGTACACGGTGGCCGCCCAGCAGGCGCTGCCCGCCGGGAAGTCGACCATCCGCTACGAGTTCGCTTACGACGGCGGTGGGGTCGGCAAGGGCGGCATCGGCACGCTCTTCGTCAACGGCAAGAAGGTCGCCACGGGCCGGATCGACCGGACCCAGTGCTGCGCTTTCTCGGCGGACGAAGGCGCCGACGTGGGCGTGGACGAGGGCACGCCGGTCATCGAAGCCTACAAGGTGCCGTTCAAGTTCACCGGGAAGATCGCGAGCGTCACGATCGAGCTGAAAGACGTGAAGACGGCGGATCGCGAGGAGGCGGAGCAAGCCCGCAAAGTGGCAAGGCTGAAGAAGGGGCTGGCCGACTGATCACCCGGCCTCTTTGGAACCTACGACATCGCGTCGTTGGCTGAGGACCGAATTGCTTTCAGCATGAGAGGAGGAAATGCAATGAAGGGCACACGAAGACGTCTGCTGGTTCTCGTCGCACTGTTCACCGTCGCGGCGCTCACGACAGCATCGGCCTCAGCACAACCGAAGCCGAACATCGTCGTGATCATGGGCGATGACATTGGCATCTGGAACATCGGCGCCTACCACCGAGGCATGATGGCGGGGCGGACGCCGAACCTCGACAAGATCGCCGCCGAGGGGATGCTGTTCACCGACTACTACGCCGAGGCGAGCTGCACGGCGGGCCGCGCCGCCTTCGTCACCGGTGAGCTACCGATCCGAACCGGCATGACCACGGTCGGCCAGGCCGGAGCCACCGTCGGCCTGCCGGCGCAAGCGGCGACCATCGCGACCGTGCTCAAATCGATGGGGTACGTCACGGGCCAGTTCGGCAAGAACCATCTGGGCGACCGCAACGAGTACCTGCCCACGGTGCACGGCTTCGACGAGGTCTTTGGTTACCTGTATCACCTGGACGCGATGGAAGACCCCTGCCATCCGAACTATCCGCAGAACCTCAGGCCGAAGGTGGGCCCGCGCAACATGCTCCACTCGTGGGCGACGAACGTCGACGACTCGACCGTCGATCCGCGCTGGGGCAAGGTCGGCAAGCAGAAGATCGAGGACAAGGGTGAGCTGTGCCCGAAACGCATGGAAACGGTGGACGACGAGATCCGTGATCTCGCGCTCAAGTTCATCGACAAGGCCAAGGCCGACGGCAAGCCGTTCTTCCTCTGGCTCAATCCGACTCGCATGCACATCGTCACGCACCTCTCCCCGAAGTATCAGGGGATGCGCAACTCCGAGAACAACTGGACCATCCACGAAGCCGGCATGGCACAGCTCGACGACGACATCGGCCTCGTGATGAAGAAGCTCAAGGACATGGGCGTGGACAACAACACCATCGTCGTGTTCACCACCGACAACGGCACCGAGGTCTTCACGTGGCCGGATGGCGGACAGACCCCGTTCGCGCAGTCCAAGGGCACGATCATGGAAGGCGGCTTCCGCGCGCCGGCGATGATCCGCTGGCCGGCCAAGGTGTCCGCGGGCAAGGTCGAGAACGGCATCATGTCAGGGCTCGACTGGTTCCCGACTCTCGTGGCGGCGGCCGGCAACCCGAACATCGGGGACGAGCTGAAGCGCGGCAAGCAGATGGGCGACCGCACCTACAAGGTGCATCTCGACGGCTACAACCAGATGGACATGATCACCGGTAAGGGGCCGTCGAATCGCCAGGAGATCTTCTACTTCGGCGAGAGCACGCTGGGCGCGGTGCGCGTCGGTGACTTCAAGTATCGCTTCATCGACCAGCCCGACGGCTGGTTGGGCGCGAAGACCCACGTCGACGTGCCCTACCTGACCAATCTTCGCCTCGATCCCTTCGAGCGCACGGGCTGGCCCGAGAGCGGCACTCGAGCCGGGGCGCAGCAATACTTCGACTGGTTCAAGTACGAATTCTGGCGCTTCGTGTTCGTCCAGCAGGAAGTCGAAAAGCTGGCCATGACTGCGGTCGAGTACCCGCCGATGCAGAAGGGCGCCAGCTTCAACCTGGACGCCGTGAAGGCGAAGATCGAGGCGGCCCGGGCGGCGATGAGCAAGTAACGCACGAAGGTATCTGCTTATCTTCAGCGCGGGCGGCTCAGCAAGGGGCCGCCCGCACCTGACCTTTGTGACGGTGATGTTGTTCGTCGTGTCGGGCGGGGGCAGGCGCCGAACAAACAAACATCGCCGAAAGGAGCCGACGGTGAAAACTGTGAGCACCGTCCGATTCGGACTACTTGTGCTGTGTGGGCTGCTGCTCGCAGCCGTCGCGGGCCAAGCGCAAACCGACCCGCTGCCCTCCTGGAACGACGGCCCGGCCAAGCAGGCGATCGTCGACTTCGTGAAGGCGACCACCGACGAGGTGAGCCCGAGGTTCGTGCCGCCCGCGGCGCGTATCGCCGCGTTCGACCAGGACGGCACCACGTGGGTCGAGCAGCCGATGTACACGCAGGTGCTGTACTGCCTGGAGCGGGTGCCGGTGTTGGCGAAGGCGAAGCCGGAGCTCAAGGACGTCGAGCCGTTCAAGACCGTGCTCTCCGGTAACCGCGAGGCGATGGCAAAACTCACGATGCCGGACCTCGAGAAGATCCTCGCCGCGACGCTCACCGGCATGACGGTGGAGCAGTTCGGTGCCCCGGTGAAGGACTGGTTGGCGACCGCCAAGCACCCTCGCTTCAAACGTCCCTACACGGAACTGGTCTATCAGCCAATGCTCGAGGTCATGAAGTTCATGCGCGCGAACGGCTACAAGACTTACTTCGTCACCGGGGGCGGCCAGGACTTCGTGCGCGTCTACTCGGAGTCGGTGTACGGCATCGCTCCTGAGCACGTGGTCGGTACCGCCGGCGGCACCAGGTTCGGCTACGACAAGAGCGGCCGGCCGATGCTCACCAAGGAGGCCAGGCTGCTGCTCAACGATGACAAGGCGGGGAAGCCCGAGGGCATCCATCTGATGATCGGACGGCGTCCCGTCGCGGCATTCGGAAACTCGATCGGCGACAAGCAGATGCTGGAGTACACGCAGGCCGGCGATGGCGCGCGACTGATGATGCTGGTGCACCACGACGACGCCACGCGCGAGTACGCCTACGGGCCGACGTCCAAGGTCGGCACCTTCCCGGACGCCCTGATGGCCCAGGCGAAGAAGCAGGGCTGGGTCGTCATCAGCATGAAGAACGACTGGAAGCGCATCTTCGCGTTCGAGTAGGCTGCGACCCGATCGGGCCGGTCGAAGGCACCAGGGGCAATAGTCGAGCTCGATCGCCTGGGGACAAGGGGACATGGGCCGGGGCAAGAGGGAGCGGAGGCGGGCCGCAGCGGATCGACCGGCAGAGCCGGTTCCCGAGTCGCAGCGTGTCTCGAGAGCGGTTGCGCTCGGAGTCGCCGTGGCTCTCGCCGCGCTGGCGGTCGCGGCCGGCGCCTGGTGGTTGCAGTCGGGCCGCCCGGTGAGCGTGCCCTGGGCCGGCGGCTCTCCGCCGTCGCGCCCGCCGGCAAATTACGTGGGGCACGCGGCGTGCGGGCAATGTCACCAGCAGGCCGAGCAGAGCTGGCGGGGATCGCACCACGATCTCGCCATGCAGCCGGCGAAAAACGACAGCGTCGCCGGCGACTTCAACAACGCGCGCTTCAGTTACGCGGGCGTGACGTCGACGTTCTTCCGCCGTGACGGGAAGTTCGTGGTGAACACCGATGGCCCCGACGGCGTGCTGCACGACTACGACGTCACGTATGCGTTCGGGACATCGCCGCTCCAGCAGTACCTCATCGAATTCCCTGACGGCCGCCTCCAGGCGCTCGGCATCGCCTGGGACACACGGCCGCGCGCCCAGAGCGGGCAGCGATGGTTTCATCTCTACCCGGGCCAGAACGTGACCCACCGTGACGAGCTGCACTGGACGGGCCTCAGTCAGAACTGGAACTACATGTGCGCCGAGTGCCACTCGACAGGCGTGCGGAAGAACTATGACGCCCGGACGCGGCGGTTCAGCACCGCCTATGCCGAGGTGAACGTCTCGTGCGAGGCGTGCCATGGGCCTGGCTCGAGCCACGTCGCGTGGGCGAAGAAGGAAGGCAACTGGCGGAGCCTCGACAACTCGAAGGGACTCGCCGTCGCGCTCGACGAGCGCAAGGCCGTCACGTGGGCGATCAGCGCGGAGACGGGCAACGCGAAGCGGACGCCGCCAGGCAAGCCGACTCGCGAAGTCGAGCTGTGCGGGCGCTGCCACGCGCGCCGCGGCCAGTTCGCCGACGACGACGGCCACGGCCGGCCGCTCGGTGACACCCATCGAGTCGCGCTGCTCGAGGATCGGCTCTACCACCCTGACGGGCAAATCCGCGACGAGGTCTACGAGTACGGCTCCTTTCTGCAGTCGAAGATGTTCAACCGTGGCGTGACGTGCTCGGACTGCCACGACCCGCACAGCGGCAAGCTCCGCGCACCTGGGAGCCAGGTCTGTCTCGGCTGCCACGCGAGCCAGACGTACGAGACGGCGAAGCATCACTTCCACGCGGCAGGGTCGCGCGGCGCCGATTGCGTCGGCTGCCACATGCCCACCACCACCTACATGGTGATCGACCCTCGTCACGACCACAGCGTCCGCGTTCCGCGGCCGGATCTCTCGGTGAAGCTCGGCGTGCCAAACGCTTGCACCGCGTGCCACGCCGGGCGCCCACCCGAGTGGGCGGCCAAGCAGGTGGAGACCTGGTACGGGCACGCACCGCGCGGATACCAGCGCTACGCCGAGGCGCTTCGCACAGCCTCGGTCGGAGGACCCGGGGCGGGAGATTTGCTGCAGGCCGTGGCCCGCGACGGCGATCAGCCGGCCATCGCGCGAGCGAGCGCGCTCCAGGGGCTGCGCGTCTTCACGAGCCCCGCGGCTGTCGAGGTGCTTCGCGCGGGATTGAATGATCGCGATCCGCTCGTTCGGCGAGCCGCGGTGGGCGCGCTCGAAGGCGCCGAACCGGCGCGGCGCGTCGAGCTGCTGGCCGCGCTGCTCGACGATCCCGTCCGCGTCGTGCGCATGGAAGCTGCGCGCGCGCTGGCCGGCTCGCCCCCGGAGCGTCTGACAGACGCACAGCGGCAGGCGCTCGATCGCGGCCTCGCGGAGTACATCGCCGCCGAGCAGTTCAACGCGGATCGCCCGGAGTCCCACGCGAACCTCGGCCTGCTGTACGCCGCTCAACGCCGCTTGCCCGAGGCCGAGGCGGCGCTGAGGGTGGCGCTCGAGGTGAACCCGCGCTTCGTGCCGGCGGCGGTGAATCTCGCCGACCTCTACCGAGCGACCAGCCGGGACGAACAGGGAGAGCGGGTCCTGCGCCATGCCCTCGAGAACGACCCGCGGAGCGCGCCGGCCCGCCACGCCCTCGGCCTGCTCCTCGTCAGGCAGAAGCGGATGCCCGAGGCTCTGACGGAGCTCGAAGCAGCGGCGCGCCTGGCTCCCGAGAGCGCCCGCTACGGATACGTGTACGCGGTGGCACTCAACGGGACGGGGCGGCCGAAGCAGGCGATCGAGGCGCTCGTGCGTGTGCTCTCACGTCATCCGTACGACCGCGACACGCTCGCTGCGCTGATCGCCTACTCGCGCGAGCAGGGCAATCCAGGCCAAGCGCTGGCGTATGCCCGGCGGCTCGCCGAGCTCGAGCCAGCAAACACGGAGGTGCGACAGCTCGTCCAGCGTCTGGAGTCGGAGGCGCGTCGCTGACCTTCACGCTGCCCATCCGTCTAGCCTGGGAATCGCGAGAACCCGCCAATGTGCCTGGGTGGCACCATTTCGGACCCTTCCATCTATATAGGCGGTGGCCAGCGCGCGTCCCTTGTATGCGCCCAAGGTCTCATTGATCCCCGGCTTGGGCATGACGGTGGCGTGCGGACCGGCGAGTGTCCAGCGCGTGAGCGGACCGAGCGGCCAACTGCCACGGCCCGACCGGATCCTCGTGTACGACTTCGCGGTGACGCCGGACGAGGTGAGGCTCCATCCCGAACCGCCGAGGAGATCAAGATCGGGCATGCGGTGGCCAATGCCGTGGCCAACGCCCTCGTGAAAGAGCTCAATCAGTACGGGTTGCCGGCAGAGCGCGCACTCAGCGCGCCGTCTGCCGGTGGGCGCCTCCTCATGATCAAGGGCCAGTTCGTTTCCATCGACGAGGGCAACCGCACCGAACGCGTGCTCATCGGCCTGGGCGCCGGGCGAACCGGAGTTCAGGCCAGCGTGCAGGTGTATGAAATCACGCCCGAGGGAATGCGCAACGTGGAGTCACTGCAGGCGGACGCCAAGAGCAGCTACAAGTCCGGCATGGCGCTGATGATGGGCGCCGGTGGGTTTTGGGACACCGTCAACTCGGACGGCAGTCGCCTGGCCAAGAACGTCGCCAAGAACCTGGGACAGTTCTTCGTGATCCAGGGGTGGATCTCGCCGGAGGCGTTGCAATGAGCCGGGCTACCCTCCGGGGCGTGCGCCGTCGGCCACCGAGCACGCTCCGAACATGAGGAAGCCGCCGCCCTGAGAAAGGACGGCCCCTGACATGCCACCGGAGTCTTCCACGATCACGACATTCCAGGCGACTCCGCCAAGGTCCAGGTCCTCGCCGTGGAGCATCAATCGGCCCGCTCCGTGGCCCACCGCCGTGATGCGGACGGTACGGCCGGACGCGTCACCTCCGACGAGGCGACGTCCGACGTCGACCGAGAGGACCGAAGGGAGCGAGACCGTCTGCGCCGTTCCTCGGACACATATCGAGGGGTCATCGCAGACCATCACGCTCTTGATGGCACACCGCATCGGCGTCGACCCGTCGTACACCGCCGCCTGCGCGGCGCACACGCTCGAAAGCAAGATCGCAACGAGACTGAGGGCTCTCACCACGCCTCGCATTGTTGGGGCGACGTGCATCGGGCGCCATTGGACCTAGGTCCTATGGCGCCCGACTCCTGGCCGATCTGAAAATCCCGTATCGCAACCCGGGGCTTCGTCGTCTGGACGCTGCTGTCGATCCTCGCCGCAGGAATTCACATCCCGTCCGCCGAGGCGGCGGATCCGGTGTCCCCGTCGAAAGGTGTCCCGGCGCCCGTATCGGCCGCGATCCCAGTGGCCGAGGTGGCGACGCGGGCCGCGCAGGTGCCGAATCTCCTCCGGAGCGTGACCGAGCCCGTCACTGCCGGCGCTGAGACCGAGCTGATCCGAAAGAGGCTGCCCGAGCTCCGCAAGCAGCTCGATCTCGAGGTCGCTGCGGCCTCGACCATGCTGCAGGCCGAGCCGACGCTGGACATGATCCAGACGCAACAGCAATTGTGGCAGCAGAGGCTGCTGCAGACGAACGAATGGCTGCGTCTGCTCACGCACCGGGCCGGCCTGCTCCAGGCGGCGCTCAATCGTCTGGCCGACCTCCAGAAGACCTGGGACGAGACCCGGGAGGCTTCGAAAGCCGCCAGCGCGCCGAACCCGGTCATCGCGCAGATCGACGCCGTGCTGGCGGACATCGAAGCGGCCAAGACGACGCTTGCGGCGGAGCGCACGGCTGTGCTGGATCTCCAGAGTGTCGTCGCGGAGGAGGTGGGCCGGGCCAGCACGGTCCTGGCGCAGTTCACCCAGGCTCAGAGGCGGGCCATGGGAGGAATGCTCGAGCGGGACAGCCCGCCCGTGTGGGCGGTCGAGGAATGGGCTCGCGCGCGCGCCGACCTGCCCGAGCGAATTCGAGGGATCGCCGGCGTCCACTGGAACGAGTACACGCGGTATGTGCGCGATCCGTCGCGGGGCATGACGCTCCACATCGCAATCTTCGCGATGCTCGCGGCAATATTCTGCGCGGCGCGTCGCGGACGGCGCCGGTGGAGCGCCGTCGGCAACGACGAGTTGAGGACCATCGCGGTGTTCGACCGTCCCTACGCGGCGGCGCTGATCGTGACGCTGCTGATGGTCTCCTCGCCGCTTTGGGAGACGCCCTCAGGTGCCCGCAAGCTCTCCGTGGTCCTGGTCCTCGTACCGGTGATCCGACTGACTCGGCCCGTGATCGACGTGCGCCTGGCGTCCACGATCTACGCCCTCGGGGTCCTGTTCGCGCTCGACAGCCTCCGAGGGGCCGTCGGCGGTGTGTCAGTGCTCGAGCAGGCGCTCGTCGAAGTCGAAACGCTCGCGGGGATTGTGGTGCTGGGACGCTCGTTGACCAGTGGAACGCTTCGGCGCCCGTCTGGAGCGGGCGCGGAGACCGAACGGGTGCGCGCGTTCCGGATGGGTGCCGGCCTCGTCGTCCTCGTGCTCGCGGCCGGATTGGTGGCGGGGGCCGCCGGCTACATGCGCCTGGCCCGGCTGCTCGCCTCCAGCGTATTCAGCGGCGGTGTCCTGGCGCTCACGCTGTACGCCTGCATCCGCATCGCGACCGGCGTGGTGGCGCTCACGCTGCGCGTGTGGCCGCTGAACCTGCTTCAGATGGTCCAGCACCATCGCGACCTGCTGGAGCGCCGCGTCCACGGCGTCCTGATCGTGCTCGCGATCGGGGCGTGGGCCGCTCGCTTCCTCGACCGTATCGGTCTCTTCCAGCCGGCCTGGTCTCTGGGTGGAGCGATTCTCACGGCGAAGCTGGGACGCGGCTCGATCAGCTTCTCGGCGGGCGACGTGCTCGAGTTCGTCCTCACCGTGTGGCTGGCCTACGTGGTCTCGGCGTTCCTCCGCTTCGTGCTGCAAGAGGACGTCTATTCGCGGACGCAGATGACGCGCGGCATCTCCTACGCCGTCTCGAGCCTGTTGAACTACGTCATCC
>WNFO01004639.1_pt1 | contig 11886 bp, 7 predicted proteins | sample 5400251 | NCBI WGS metagenome assembly WNFO01 (sample SAMN13153354, study PRJNA577476) | soil metagenome | isolation source: 100 cm saprolite under Madrone tree | place: USA:California | collected 2016-06-14
CGTTACATGCGGGAATCGCGCCAGATCGGCAAGGTAGTGATCGAGTTCACGCCGGGTTTCGACCCTGCGTTGACCGATGGCGTGTCGTTGCCGTCGCTGCTCGAGCCGGGACGGGCAGCGATGCTGCGTGGCGAGGCGACCGATTTGGTCAGCGGCGGCATGAGCGGCTTCGGGCTACGCACAGCTCAATGGCTGGCGGAGCACGGCGCACGGCACCTTGCTCTGCTGAGCCGGCGAGGCGCGGCGACGCCCGAGGCGCGCGAGGCGCTCGACGAGCTCAAGCGGCGCGGTGTGGCGATCGCAGCGATGAACTGCGACGTGAGTGACCGCAAAGCCGTAGCGGCCGCCTTGGCCGCGATGCGTGATAGGATGCCGCCGCTACGCGGAGTGATTCACGCCGCGATGGTGATGGACGATTCGCTGATCCGCAGCCTGGATCGTGAGCGGCTGCACAACGTGCTGGCGCCGAAGGTGTTGGGAGCAGGAAACCTGGACCGCCTGACGCGCGAGGATCCGCTGGACTTCTTCGTGCTGTATTCCTCGGCCACGACACTGCTCGGCAACCCGGGACAGGCCGCATACGTTGCAGCCAACATGTCGCTGGAGGCTTTGGCCAGCGAGCGCCGTGCCCGAGGCGCGCCGGCCACGTGCATTCTGTGGGGGCCGATAGCCGATGCCGGATACCTGGCACACAACTCTTCCGTGCGCGAGGGGCTCGAGGCGCGCTTGGGCGGCCGCGCGCTGGCGGCCGCTGATGCGCTGCGCGTGCTCGACCGAATGCTTGCCGCCGGTGCCGACGCGCCGGCCGCGCATCTCGCGGTGCTCGATACCAACTGGAACACGTTGCTCCGCCACCTGCCGGGCGCCGGGGCACCCAGGTTCTCGGAGCTGGCGCGCCTTGCGCAGCTCGAAGGTGCGGCGCTTCCAGCGACCGAGGATCTGCGCCGCTGGCTCGATTCGCTGGGCACCGAGGAGCTGCTGCCCGCGCTGCTCGGTGTCTTGAGGCAGGAGATCGGGGCAATTCTGCGGATCGCGCCCGAGCGCATCGAGCCGGGCGTGTCGCTGTATGAGGCTGGGATGGATTCGCTGATGGCGCTGGAACTGGTGATGGCGCTGGATACACGCCTGGGCGTGAAGTTGCCCGAGCTGGCCCTCGCCGAAGGCCCTACTGTCGAGCGGCTGGCGCAGCGGATCATTCGGGAGCTGCGTCCCGCGGCCGAGCAAGTGGACCAGGGGGCCCCCGGTGACGGGCTGGCGGCGACGATTCGCGTGGTCGCCGCCCGGCACGCCGGCGAAGTCGACGAGGAGATAGTGGGTGGAGTTTCCGCGGAACTGCTAGGCGCCCCGGCGTCGGCGACGAGCTTGTTGAGGCCGCACGCCGAGTTGCAAGGGGGGGACGGCGATGGCACCCGCGCGTAGCGGATTGCCCGGTCTGACCGGGCAGCTGAAAGAGCGCCTGATCCAGGAATCGCTCGAGCGCAGATCGCAGCGGGCACAGGTCGCCGAGCGGGCGCTGACGACTGATGCGGAGCCGGGCCCCGTGCCCAGCGACTTGGGCGATCCGATTCCCGAGGCCTGGTGCCGCTTCGACCAGCACCCCGGCTATCAGCAGTTGCGGATCATTCGTTCGGGCGCGGCGCTGCTCGGCATCGACAATCCGTTTTTCCGCGAGCACGACGGCGTGGCCGGCGCCACCACGGTGATCGAGGGCCGCACGTACACGAGCTTTTCCAACTACAACTACCTCGGACTCAGCGGCCATCCGGGCGTCAACGCCGCCGCCAAACAGGCGATCGACCGGTACGGAACCTCCGTCTCGGCTAGCCGGCTGGTGGCCGGCGAGCGGCCGATCCATCGGCGGCTCGAGCGCGCGCTCGCCGACGCGTACGGCGTCGAGGACTGTGTGGTTTTTGTCAGCGGCCACGCCACTAATGTCTCAACGATCGGGTACTTGTTCGGACCGAGGGACCTGGTGGTGCACGATGCGCTGATCCACAACAGCGCGCTGCAGGGCATCGAGCTTGCCGGCGCGCGGCGGATGGTATTCGCACATAACGACGCGAATGCGCTGGATGCGCTGCTGGAGCAGCACCGGCGGCGTTATCAGCGCGTGCTGATCGTGCTGGAGGGCCTTTACAGCATGGGCGGCGACGTGCCGGAGCTTCCTCGGTTCGTCGAGATCAAGCGACGCCACCGGGCGCTCTTGATGGTCGACGAAGCTCACTCGTTCGGCGTGCTTGGCGCGACGGGTCTGGGCATTCGCGAGCACTTCGGGTTGCACGGGGGCGACGTCGACATATGGATGGGCACGCTGAGTAAATCGCTGGCAAGCTGCGGCGGTTTCATCGCGGGCGAGTGTGCGCTCGTCGAGCACCTCAAATGCGCTGCGCCCGGATTCGTCTATAGCGTCGGGATGGCGCCGCCCGTCGCGGCCGCCGCCCTCGCGGCGCTGGAGATCATGCGGGCGGAGCCGCATCGTGTGCGCCGCCTGCGCCAGCGCGGACAGCTCTTCCTTGAGCTGGCACGGTCGTTGCGCGTAGATACCGGCTCAAGCGCGGGCCTGTCGGTGATTCCGGCGGTTACGGGCAGTTCGATGAAGGCGGCACGGCTGTCGGCGGCGCTCTTTGCGCGAGGCATCGAAGTGCAGCCGATCCTGTATCCGGCGGTTGCGGAGCACTCCGCCCGGCTACGGTTTTTCGTGAGCTGCGAACACACCGAAGAGCAGGTCCGCTCGACGGTTGTGGCGCTCGCCCAGGAGCTCGAGTGCCTTTGACCGAGGCAGCTGCGGCCGCTCGAGCCTCACGGCTGCGCATCGTGGTGTGTACGTGCGACAGTCTGTTCGGAACGCTCGTACTCGTCCGACTGCTAGCTTGTGAACGCTTGCGCGTGACCGGTGTCGTGCGCTCGTCGCGCGTGCTAAGCCCGCGCTTCGGATTCTTGCGCGGTGGCATCGAGCAGATCCGCCGCACTGGACTGGCCTATGCCGCATACCTGTTCGGTGCAACCTCGGTGTTCGAAGCGATGTGCCGCACTGCGCAACGACCGCGCGTCGCGCGACTCGCCGCTGAGCGCGCGATCCCGATGCTTGCGACGCGCGATATCAACAATGTCGACGGCCGCGATTTCGTTGCACGGGCGGATCCGCACGTGCTAGTCAGCGCGTTCTTCAACCAGCGGCTGTCGGAGCAGGTGCTAATGCTGCCAAGCCTGGGCTGCGTCAATATCCATCCTTCGCTTTTGCCGCAATTTCGGGGCGCTGACCCGGTCTTTCACGCCAAGCTTCGCCGGGTGCGACGCATTGGCGTCACCTTGCATTTGATGAGCGCTAATCTCGACGAAGGTAACGTCCTGGCGCAGGAGGAGGTCGCTGTGCCTGAGCGGGCGAGCGTGTTTGCGGCTACCGCAGAACTTTTCCAGCGCGGCGCCGAGCTGCTGGTCGAGCGGCTCGGGCGGCTCGAGCGCCGGGACGCGGGCGTCGCACAAAACGGCGCCGCAAGCTACGACAGCTGGCCGACGCCGGCGCAGGTAGGGCAGTTCCGTTCGCAGGGTGGCGCGCTGCTTCACGCGGCGGATCTGGCACGATGGATGAATCGGATCGCCGGCCACTCGGCGCCTATCTGATGTAGCCGCTTCACCGGCAAGAGCTGAAACGGCCGACGTCAACACCGGCAACTGGAGAAGCAAGTGCCGATTCTTGACATCGATTCGACGCGGGCATTGCGTCATCTAAATCAACAGGCACACAGCCGCTGGTCAAGCATAGCCGGCGCGGACAATAGCGAATCCGTGGGCAGCGACTTCTTCCGGCCAAAGTTGCAGAAGACCTTTTCCCTGAATCGGGCGTCGGCAGGCTACGTACTCGGGTCCTGCTTCGCTCAGGAAATACAATTCGCCTTGGGAAGACGCGGAGTCCCGCTACGCTCCTCTATCTTGGATTCCCCCAAGGAAAGCTGGTTCCTGCAGGATGGGAGCGACGGCTTATTGGATTCCGCCGGGGAAAGCCGCTTCCCGCTGGCTGCAAGCAACTACTGGCCGCTGCATTTCTTCCACCGGTTCAACCCTCGATCGATGCTGCAGGAGTTCGAAAATATCCTGTCGAAATCGCCATCCATCGCGAACGGAGCTCTGATTTTTGAACGGCCGGATGGCTTGTTTGCCGATTACCACTACGACCCGCGCTTCCGCTTGCAGACATTCCAGGACTGCATCGAGCGGAGGAAATTCGTACGCCAGCGAATCAACGCGTTGCTGCAGGTGGATTTCGTCATTCTCACCTTGGGGCTGATCGAAGCGTGGGTCGATGCGGAGTCCGGCCTGTATTTGAACCGACCTCCGCGCCTGGACTTGATTGAACAATTCCCTGCGCGGTTCCGCCTGCAGGTCCTGGGTGAGGCCGACGTCTTCGAATCGATGAAGAGAATCCTCGAGCTGCTGTACAGCGCGAATCCCGACATGGGCGTCGTGCTGACCGTTTCGCCCGTCCCGCTCGCCGCGACCTTCACGGGAGACGATATAGCGGTGGCCAACGCAAATTCGAAGGCGACACTGTTGTGCGCCGTCAACCGGCTGCTGCAGGCGTTTCCGCGCACCTGCTATTTTCCCTCCTACGAAATCGTCACCCACTCGAATCGCAGCGCCGCCTGGGCGGCGGACGGGCGGCACGTACGCGCGGAGTTCGTGGAACGAATCATGGACTTCTTCTGTTCCGAGATGATCGTTGCCAGCTGACGTGGCAGCGTCCTTAAAGACGGGCATGCGCAAACTCCTCTTGCTACTGGCCACCGCCTCGGCCTCCATGACCGGCGCGGCCGCCGCCCCGCCGGCACTGATCTACGCGGGCAACTACGGTGCGCAATGCGACGGATCCAACGACGATACGGCGGCGATCAATTCCGCGATTGCGGCTGCCATCCATGCGGGTGGTGTGATCGTGCAGTTGCCTGCGGGTTTCTGCCTCACCAGCGCTCCTCTGAAGATCAACCGAGGCGTCATCCTGCAGGGCTCCGGCATCGGCGTGGCAAGTGGGGTCGGCAATAGCGGCGGCACGGTTCTGCGCAGCACGAAGCCCTTCGGGGACGTGATTTCGATCACCGCCGAAGGCGGCGTGATCGTGCGGGACTTCGCGATCGACGCACCGGGCGTCATCAAGTCGGGCGACTCGGCAGGAATCCGCATCGCTGGCCCAAGCGGCGCGGGCAGCATCAACAACCACTCGCGTTTGGAGAACCTGCTCATCTTCAACATGGAAAACGGCATTGTGCTCGATGCGGCGTCCAATCTTGTGATCAGCCGGTGCCACATTCAAGACTACCGGGTCCGTGGAATCGATATCCGCCAGACGAATGCGACCGACTACGGCCAGAACACCATCGAAAGTAGCGTGATATGGGACCTGAACGTACACACATCGACAGACGCGATCTTCTACGCGCAAGGCGGCGATTTCCGCATCGTCAACAACAAGATACTGGGCAGCCGCTACGGATTGCGCGTCTGGCTCGAGGCTGGGGGAACCGGGACACTGCTGCTGACGGGAAACAGCTTTGAGGAACAGCGGACCAATGGGATCCGCATTGCGCAGCGAGCCGCCCGGAAAAACCTGGGCAACGTCGCGATTGTCGGTAATCAGTTCTCGATCATCAAGCCGCGCGCGCCGCAGTCAAGCATCGCCGTGGCTGCCGGCACCGCCGGTAACGGCGCGCCGAGTTGGATCAAGAACATTGCGATCGTCGGTAACGTCTTTAACAACGCACACAATGCACCGTACCCGATCATTTCCCTGCGGGACGGTACGGCGATCACGATCGCCGCCAATGCGCTCAACGCAAACGGGCAGGCCCAACCGCTTGGAATCGATGTCGGGGGCAACGCCGTAAAGGCGCAAGTCACGGGCAACGATGTGGTCGGCGTTACCGGAGGCAACGAGTACACCCCCTCGGCTATCCGGTTCAAGACACCGACCGCCACCGTATTCTTCTCCACGGGCGGCGCGACCGTCTCCCCTGGCTCAACGGTGTACCTGACTCCGGGCGGTGTGACCGCCACCGAGGCGCGGGCGCTGTTGTATATCCCGTATAGCTGCTTCGCGCTGAACATGATGTCGCATGCGGAGGGCGCCCCGATCGGGGCCGAGACCTTTACCTACACTCTTCGGGTGAACGGGATGGACCAGGCCATTACCACCAAGGTCACGGGAAACACCACCGACGGGCAGGATAGGACTCATGTGGTGGCGATCCCGTCCTCCGCCGGCCCCAGCACTGCGCAGCGTGTAAGTCTCAAGCTCGTGACGAGCGCCGGTGCCGCCGCGGTCGCGCACACGGTGAGCGTGCAGATCACCGGGAACGACTAGCGCCCCGGGTGAACCGCAAATGGAAGAAGCCGAACTGTCTGCAAAATGGAAAGAGCTCGATCGCCGCATCGATGAAATCTCCGGTCTGCTCGCTCGCATTCAGGCATCGATCGACAACCACCTAGTCGGTGCGCTCGATGCCATACGAGCGAGTCTCGCAGACGTCGGCTCCGCCGACAACTGGGATCATATGGATCGGCGGATCGACGAGGTGTTCGGTATGTTGAACGCCCTGTTGAGTGAAATTCAGAGGTCCGGCGCGCCTTGCGAAGCCGCCGCAAGCGATCGTGGACTGTTTGTCATCGGGCATGCCCGCAGCGGGACGACCGTGCTGGCCGATGCGTTGAATACCTCGGATGATATCTGTTGCCTCATGGAGCCTTACTTTTACAGATCCATCGACAAGGCGAACTTCGCCGACTCTTTCAACGACATGCACCGCGGCTTCGGCAATCCGCCCATCAAGGGCTATTGGGTTCCGAGCTTTCGGGGCGCCACGGGAAGAGGCGTCGTGAGTCATTTGCGCAAGACGTATCGGTACGTGGGGGAAAAGCTGGCACTTCGACAGCGTGAAAAGGACTACGATCCTGACAGGTTCCTGGAATTCGCAGTCGAAGAGCTCCACAAGTCCCCCTTCATATGCGTGATTCGGGACCCGATCAAGGTCACCTCTTCGGTCATCGATCTATTCGAGAGCTCCGACTTCAGCGCGCCCACGATAGCCGCCCTCGTCAGATCCCAGTTGGAGACGTACCTGTTGATTCTGCGGCTAGTGTCGCTGGTGCCATCTTTCTACCTGCTGGTGCACGAGAATGTCGACCGCGACGTGCTGGCGAGCCTGGGCTCGCACCTGGAGATCAACCTGGAGCGGGCAGCGGCTGTGTATCTGCCGGATTTCAAGCGGACGCCGCACACAGAGGAAGCGGAACGAATCCTGGCCGACGACGCCGGAGTCAAGTCGCTGCAGGAGATATATAGCCGCCTCAAGGATCTTTTGGATACCAAGTCGGTGAAGATCCGCGCTGACAAGTACGCAGATTGCAGGAGGTTATGCGAGGCGGTGGCGCATCTTCTTTAGAAAGGTGGCCGGACGCGGCAACCGCGTCCGGCCCAGTCCCGGGCCCTGCAGAGATCCTAACCTCGCGCGGATCCCTGCAGGTGCAACCACAGTCCTCGGTCAGTGAGTCTTGCAATAAGAGGTCGGCGTTTGACCCAAGTACGCCTTCAGAATATTTATCTGCGAAGTCGGGTCATTGACCGCGGTGCTGTCATTGGTGGTGCCCTGGACACCCCTGGTCTGATTGTTCGCGGTGTTCGGCGGTATTGTTGGTGTCTGCGCGGAATCGCCCCGGATCCCGTTCCAGAGACGCTCCCAGGTCAACCGAGCCGCCGGCATAACGATCTGATCGGGTTTCACCTCGTGGTGTAGGAAATCGCATTCGGGCTGGAAAACCCAGTCCTGGATGTTGCCTTTGTTCGCCACAAACTGCTGTTCCGTGCCCAAATCCAGCGATAGCTCGCGATTCATATGGCACGAGCGGCAATTACGCGCGACAACGTTGAGGTACAGATCGCTCGGCTTGAGTGAGGACCCAGGCGGCTGCGCGGGCCCAGAGCTGACGGCGCCGCTCCAACCCGCAGGAACGAAATTGCTGTTCTGGCTTGAGGCCCCCATCGAACGGTCGCCGGTCGACGCCGCATACCACCCGAGGATCAGTTCAACACCGGCGGTCGGACGCGTGATCGTGCCGTCCGTGAAGGTCGCGAACCTCCAGGCTCCACCCGTGATCACCCCGTTCTGATCAAAAACGGCATTCGTCGGCGGCTTAGCGCCTTGGTTGATCAGAACCGCCTGGTTGTACTTCTTCAACTGGATCTGCTGCCCGTCCAGGGTCGCGTCGCTGGGCGTAGCGGCTATTCCATTGTCGACGACAAGGGGACTCAATGAGCTCCTCCGGTTATAGATGTAGGCTGGATTATCGAAATGCGATGCCTGACAGGCGCTGGCGGTCCCGAGGGCGGAGGACAGGTCATTACAGCCAAAGATGGAGTTGACGGCGTCAGCAGGCAGGTACCGGAACTCCTTGATATACCCGTGCGGTGGCCAGCCAGCGCCGGAGGACGTCAGGGTGCTCGGAATATTGCCGCCATGGCACATCAAGCAGACACCAGGCGACTCCTTCGTGCCGAGTCCGTCGAGTTCCGCAGCGAATATGTTTCCGCTCTGCACTCGTTCAAACGGCGCCGGCTGCAAGAATCCAATCAGGTCCGGTCGAGCCGCGTTAAGCACCGGCGGAAATGGGGCCTTCGGGCCGCGTGTGCCGACGTTCGGGACGTTCGGGTCGAACGGGTTGAACTTGCAGTCCCAAACACCCTGATCGTTGTTGACTCCTGCGACTCGATCAAGTGGCCAGATGTACTGCTCATCGACTTGATCATTGCGCGGCGCGAGCCCTTTCTTAATATTGTGCGCCTGATAGTTACAGTCACCCCCAATGATGACCGGCGGTGTGCTGTTTGGGTTCACGACCGACTGGTCGAGAGTGAAAGGCACTTTCTCCTTGTCCTGAACGACATAGGGATAGATCTGCCCGAAATTGAAGCCAGGATTGCTGGCGTCGGCGGCCGGGGCAAAGTCAAAGGCGACGTCGGCAATCCGGCCGCCGTTGCGCTGATCTGTCGACCGCCGCTCCAAGGCGATGGTCACAGCTTCAGGCGTATTAGTGGTCGATGTGTTGGGATCAGGGTCGCCGGTGACAGGGTCAACCAGCAGGTACTGCGTGGGGCCATAGTTCTCCAGGTACGAGTAGATCTTCGCGTTCGGGGTCCTGCAATCCGGTACGCAGCGGATGTACTGGTTGCGGATGAAGCCCAGGTCCGCGGCATTCAGGATAATAATGTGAGCGAACGCGTTGATCATGCCCGGACCGTACGTGTTCGGGTGCTGAGTTTGATCAACGAACGTCTGCTGCCCGTTCGGAGTCCACTGCGTCCTGTCCGAGATGAAACGGGCGTTCACCAACCAATCGACGAAGTCCTTTTTGCTTCCGCTCGGATCGATCAAGTTCATGTACGCCTGGGCGGTAAAGTGATTTTCCACCAAGGACTTTCCCGCCGAGAACGTCAGAAAATTGCGCTGGCTGTTGGTAGAAGTTCCCACCTGCGGGGGCGGTTGCGACAGTGCGGTCATCGCAATACCTGCCCCAAGCAGGATCGCCGCACCCGTTCTCAACAAAGAAACTCGTGGCCCACCCGCAAGACTGTTGTTGGTAGTCATTGCTATCTCCTTATGATAAGGAATATGTCATAGGATTATGTTAGATGTTTGCGCTGGAATAGGACGTTAGGACGAGGAACCTGATTAAATGGGAGAAGGGCGCCTCAGAAGGCTCATGGAAGGGAATCGTGTCAGGTGCTTATCGGCATAGGCAGACCGAGAGACCCTGCTTCGACCTGCCATGGAAGTGGGTTCTAGTCTAGCAAGTCGCTCGATCCGGCCCCTGGATCGTTAGATTGTGCGACGTCGATCTCCCGTCCCTTCACGCACGCAATCGAAGTGTAGCCGGGACTGACCGGGTTACTTCGATTGCGAGCACCTCCACTCCTGCGGTTGGCTTTCCTTTGGCGACCGCCTCAGAGGCTACCTCCCGCGTTCGGAGCCAGTCAATGAGGCGAAACCCGCGATTTATGCGACGCAGACACGCAGTGTTTCATTCTAGCTGTGTTTGTTGCTGTTGGGATTCAGGCAACGGGTCGCGGCCAGAATGAGCCGAATGCACAATGCACACATGAGTCGCACGGATGTGCGCGTTGGTGGCCGCCTTTGGCGTTGTTCGAGCGCTCGAGCCGCGTTTCCGGCACTGTGGCGTTTTCCCAAGGTGGCGGTTATCGCGAGCGTGGTGCGCTGCGGTGCTCCACACTGGTGCACTTCCGACCCGAATCGGGATCAGAAGTGGAGTGCCACTGGCGTGAGACTGGCGATCGCCGTGATCCCAACAGCAAGCGGCAGAGGGCCGATCGAATCAGCCTGAAGAGTGGGCCGCGTGCCGGCGATTCGCTGGATCTAGATGATTCTCCGGTAATCGAGATAACCTCGCCGCGTCACATACCTGCCACCTAGATTCACCTGAGGACGCTGAACGCGCCCACACGGACGGCATAACCCGCCTTTGACTACCGGATTACCCCCTCCGGTGTTCTCCCACTGGCGCAACCGAGCACACCGTATTGCGACACAGTCCGTTTGTTGCGAGATTCTGTCATGTTGGGGGTTACAACGGAACCGCGGTGAAACTGCGCCGGCGGGCGCGGTTGAGTGACGGCATAAACGGCATCGGACCGGCCGTACTCGACCAAGCTTGCGAATTTCAATAACCCGTAGCGTAGGCCGGCAGTTATCCAAGCGGGGGGGTCGTGTTGGCTTTCCACTTAATCGCGTGGAGCGCGAGAACGGTGGGCTTGGAAGCCGCCGTGCGCAGCTGGCAGCTCTCAGAGCCTGCTTGGCGCCCATATGCTGCCGTATCTCACCACGCGGGATGTGTGGACAGCGAGCACTGCGGAAATTGCAACTCACTCGCTGAAGCCTCGATAGCTCACTCCTCGTCATTGCTGACACGCATCACAACAGGTTTCCAAACTCTCGCGGGTTTGGTTTTGAGCGCTTTTGAACGGCGCTACGGCAGGTTCGAGACTCAGGAGATCACATGTATAACGCGCAGTTGATTCGTCTGGGATTGGGGGCGGTTCTCCTGGGTTTCCTGGCGCTGCCCGCCGCCGCTCAGTCGTTTCGCGTGCAGTGTCCAACCAGCACGATCACGCACCCGAACGCCGTCAATAACAATTCGGAACCTGCCTACGTCGGTCCGACATACACCGGCACGAGCGGATATGGAACGACCCCCGCTAATGTGAACGGGGCGATCAAGTGCCAGCAGATCTCCGGCGGCGATGGCTACGCGACGATGGGCGATGGCACCCAGACCTACTTGTTCTCGTTCGGGCCGTTGTCGGGGATCACCGATATCGCGCTGGGCAAGCCCGGTACCGAACCTCCGAACGTCTTCAACGTCCCGTTCCCGGTCTCGACCAGCAACTACCTGGTGCCGGGTGATCCCGCCACCACCATAGCCGCGACGACCGTGCCGCTTTCGTCAGGCCAGTTAACGACCCTCGCGGGTATGAACTACAACGGCGCGGTGGGACTGGCTCCCGACGTCGCCAACTCGGTCAACGTTCTCAACATCAGCGAGACGGGGAACACCGTGACAGTGGTCGGCTTCACGCCGCTGGATCTGAACCTGAAGGTGGGCGACCAAGTCGTCATTAACGGCGGTACCGACCTGCCGGCCGGCTACAAATCGGTGAACGGACAACCCTTTACAGTGACAGCGATCAACGTCCCCAACCCCTTCTTTCCGCCGAACTATGCCTTCAATTACACCGCCCCGACCAGCGGGCTCGCCGCGGTGAACGAATCGCCGAGCGTAACCGCATCCTTTCCGAAGTCGATTGACGGTCACGTGGATCCGCGCCAG
>WNFO01004640.1_pt1 | contig 11885 bp, 9 predicted proteins | sample 5400251 | NCBI WGS metagenome assembly WNFO01 (sample SAMN13153354, study PRJNA577476) | soil metagenome | isolation source: 100 cm saprolite under Madrone tree | place: USA:California | collected 2016-06-14
GATTCTGCCAGATTATCGCGCATGCGAACAGCGGCTAGATTGTGCCCACTCTCAGAGGAGATCGACTATGTCCGCTGTTAACAAGTCCGGCACATTCACCCTCGGCGGGGATCGCTCCGCAAGGCGGCTCGGCTACGGCGCCATGCAGCTCGCGGGCCCCGGCGTATTCGGTCCGCCGAAGGATCCAGAGGCAGCACTCGCCGTCTTGCGCGAAGCGGTGGCGAGCGGTGTGAACCACATCGATACCAGCGACTTCTACGGTCCGCACGTCACCAATCAGCTGATTCGCAAGGCCCTGCTTCCGTATGCCGATGACCTGATCATTGTGACCAAGATCGGGGCCCGGCGCGGCGCAGACGGATCATGGCTACCGGCTTTCTCCCCGAAAGAGCTGATCGAGGCGGTGCACGACAACCTGCGAAACCTTGGCCTGACTGTGCTCGATGTGGTCAACCTTCGCAGCATGTTCAGCCCCCATGGGCCCGCCGAAGGCTCAATCGAGGAGCCGCTCAGCGTACTGGCTGAGCTCCAGCGGAAGGGACTGGTACGTCACATCGGATTAAGCAACGTTACGCCTGCGCAGATCGAGGAAGGGCGCCGGATCTGCGAGATCGTCTGCGTACAGAACCACTACAACGTGGCGCATCGGGCGGACGATGCACTGATCGATGAGCTTGCCCGCCACGGCATCGCCTACGTGCCGTTCTTTCCGCTGGGCGGCTTCACCCCGCTGCAGTCGTCCAGCTTATCCGATGTGGCACGGCGCCTCGGTGCCACCCCTATGCAAGTTGCCCTCGCTTGGCTGCTCCGTCGCGCGCCCAACATTCTTCTGATCCCTGGCACCTCCTCCATCGCACATCTGCGGGAAAACCTTGCGGTAGCTGAGTTGGATTTGCCGGAGGATGCGGTCATGGCACTGGACGAAATTGGGGCACAACACACCGACGCTGCCTGAAGCGTCGTGACCAACCGCGGCCTTGTCAAGCTCAGGCTACTAGATACGGACCCTCCGTGAATGTCGTGTCGTGATAGCCCTTGCTGCCGAGCGCGCCAATGTGCTCCGAAAATCTCGATTCTCTTCGAGGCAAGCAAGTACGTGGGGGAAGTCGTGTCTGGGACGCCAGTCTAACTCTGCAACCACCAGTTCATTGACGTAGACGCGGTCAATGATCGGAAAGAGTTCCCACCCGCGAGCCTCGTACCATTGGCTGCTCCTGGCCGGCTGTTGACGAAACGGCCGGTCCGGCCTCTCTTGACCTAGGCTGTGTGATAACCCCGATGTTTCAGATGAGTCGGGGTAGTTGGCCCGAGACGGGGGTGAAAGTTTTATTGGTGATTCGGATTCGGAACAAGAAGGAAGGGCATTTCATGCCCTCATGGCCTTCATCAGGGGTACGGCCCCGAGGATCTGCATCGCGCGTTTGAGGTTGTAGGCCAGCACGTGCAGGCTCATCTCCGTTTTCACATTCGGTAGTCTCTTCATCAGGAAGTGCGTGGCGCCCATCCAAGATTTTAGAGTGCCGAAGACATGCTCAGCAGTTTGCCGGCGGATGCGCGCCGCTTTTGGCATCCTTTCCAGGCGGGCCTGCATCGCCTCGAGCACTGCCTCGTGCTCCCAACGCGTAATGCGCCGATAGTCCCCCGTCGTGCACTTGGCCTTGATCGGGCAGCGCGGACACGCTGAGGACCAGTACCGATGCAGTGTCTGGCCGTGCTCTATCGTGGTCATGCGCCAGATCGCTCGCTGACCGGCCGGGCATCGATACTCATCGCGGCGAGGGATATAGCGGAAGTCGCGTTTGTCGAACAGTCCCTTGGCCAGGTTGTTGGACGTATGGGACTTCGGCACCAAGGCGTTGATCCCGGCTTGCTCGCACTTGAGGATCTCAGGGCCCGCGTAGTAGCCGCGATCAGCCAGGGCGGTGAGCTTGTCAGTGCCGAGGGCCTCTTGAGTCTGCTGGCCCATCGAGGCGAGCTGTGCCCGATCCGTGCCCTGGTTGGTCACCTCGTGCGTGACCACCAAGTGATGCTTGGCATCCACCGCGGTCTGCACGTTGTAACCGACCACGCCGGAGCCTCGGGCACTGGTGGCCATTGAGCGCGCATCCGGATCGGTCAGTGAGATCTGCTCATCGGGAGCCTTGGCCATCTGCTTGCCCAGCTGCTTCAGTCGCCGCATCTGCGCCTTGACTGTCCCGACCTTCTCTTTCAGATGCTCCACTCGCGCCTCGGTCACCGAGCTCGGATCACGATCCGCGCGATCCAAATCCGCCAGGTAGCGGGCGATACTCTCCTCGAGCTGCTGCATCCGCGCCCTGAGCTTGTGCTTGGTGAAGTTCCGATCCCGGCCGTTGACCGCCTTGAACTTGCTGCCATCGATCGCCACGAGCGCATCGGAGAACAGGTTCAGGCTACGGCACAGGAGCACGAACTCCCGGCACACCCGCCGAATGGCCGGGCCGTTGTCCTTGCGGAAATCCGCAATGGTCTTGAAGTCCGGTGATAGCCGTCCGGTCAGCCAGATCAGCTCCACATTACGCTGCGTCTCGCGTTCCAAGCGTCGGCTCGACTGGATGCGGTTCAAATAGCCGTAGATGTAGATCTTCAGCAGCGTCGCGGGGTGATACGACGGCCGACCGGTTACCTCGGGCTCTGCGCCCTCAAAACCCAGATCCTTCAGGTCCAGCTCATCGACGAATACATCCACCACCCGGACCGGGTTGTCCTCGGCGATGTAATCGTCCAGGAATTCGGGAAACAACGTGCTCTGAGATCGGTCCTGGCCCACCACGTATCGCTTCATGACACGCTCGCGAGGCTACGCTGCTCCTATTTTATCGAATGCCGCGATCGAGCAATGCGTTTTCACACAGGCTAGACCCACAGCTGATTGCCAAAGCTCACCGCCTGCAGACCGTATCGCACCTGGTCGACGCCGGGGAGGCTAGACCACGCATCAATCTCATAAACCGCGCCTATCTCTTGTTGTTGCCATGCGCGCGTCCGCAATCCAACCGGGGCCAACGATATCGTCGACTGTGATCGCGATGGGTTTCTCGTTCCCCATGGTTCCGGCTGCAACCGCATACTCACGTCGGTTTCCGAGGGCTCTGATCCCGTCCATCGTCTTATCGCCTAGCCAAACCGTACTGGACCACCCTAGAACCTGCGACAACTGAAAATCCGCGTGTCGGTGGTTCGATTCCGCCCCTGGCCACCATCAGATCAAGTACTTGGGCGTGTCGTCCCAACATCAACTGTGAAATATGAGGGGACCTGTGAAAAATATTTCACTCCAGTCCGCTCGAACTAGCGCTCGCAACCTCTTGCTCGCGCTTTCATAACCCGCCGAGGAAACAGACCGAAACAACGGACAGATCTGTCCGTTGTTGCAGTCGGGCTTAAAGCCGGCCGAGGCATCTCTCGCCTGCTGGCGCGTGCGCGCTGGGAGGGACATGAGCTGGGGCGATCGACGCGAAGCGCGACTCGACGGCTCCGAACGCGGCCACACGGCCGAAGGAGAGAGCCGCACGGGTCGGAGCGGACGACCGCACTCTCGAGTGTGAACGCGCCGGAACGAGCATGCTCTTCGGCAACCTTGGGGCTCCGGCCAAAGCTAGGCCCGAGGTTCCTGAGGTGCCCGGCTCGGAATCATCTAAGGGGCACCATCAAAGTCGAGAGCGGTCAGTCACCCGTACGACTTGTATGGGCGAGTCCGGCCAACTCCGGCCACTCGAGCAGAACCCTCAAGTTTTTAGATGGCGGACATTGGAAGGACCTTCGAGGGACCGAAGGACTTGCGTCGGAACCGCACCGCCACTTAGCTCGGAAACTTCAACTCCCGCTCCATCGCCTGAAAGCGCGGCTCTTTGCGCAAGGGGTCCAGGAGCGGGTCGGTCTTAAGCCCGATCAAGCCCGTATCGCGAAGGCGCATCGCCGTGTCAAGCCAACCCAGCGCCTTGCTCTCATTCCCCCACTGCGCGTGAATCTGCGCGAACTGGTAGGCGAACCCATCGCCTCCCATTTGCTGAAGCTTTGGAAGTACGGCTTCGGCCTCATCATGACGCCCCAGCTTGTCGAGCGTCATCGCCAGGCACACCAGACTCTGGTAGTAGTCGATTTTTACTTGGCACGACAATTGAGCCAGCTTGAGGTTGCCGAGCAGATAGTAGGACCATCCCCGGCGCGCATACGACTCGGGTGGGGCCGGGTCGACTGCGATGGCGTCCGTGTAGGCCGCGATCGCCTCGCTGTAGCGATGTGCGTAAAAAAGCACGTCACCCAGCCCTTGATGACTCCGGACATTCAGCGGATCGACGGCGACGCTGCGCTGCGCAGCGGCAAGCGCCGCCTCCGATCTGCCCACGCGTGCGGCATACCCGGCAAACCGGGACAAAACTTCTGCATTTCCCGGCGCCAGCGCAAGAGCACGCTCGTATTCACCGTCCGCACGCGTGAAGTCCAAGCTGACGTTCAGAAACAGGCCAAGGGCCAGGTGGGCTTCGCTTAGCGCTGGGGCGAGGGCAATAGCTCTTTCCGCATCGGCGCGCGCCTTCGCGAGAACGTCGCGCTGTTCGGCCGTCCGGGCGAAGTAACCGGCATAGAACGACAGCGCGAGCGAGCGGGCTGCGAACGCTAACGCGTAGTCCGGATCGAGGCGTAGCGCTTCGGCGAAGGTCCCCATCGGCAGGCGTGCTTCCTCGGCGTTGGTTGTACTGCGCGTCTGGCGCAGGCCAAGTAGGTAGGCATCAAACGCAGCCGGGTTGCGCGTGCCGCCCAGCTCGATCTTCGCGCCCAGATCCCCGAGCAGTGTGATTTTGAGCGAGGTCGAGACCGCGGTTGCGATCTCGGTCTGCAGTTTCAGAACATCGCCGAGATCCCGGTCATAGGTCTTTGACCACAGATGAAAGCCCGTCACCGCATTGATGAGCTGGGCAGTGATGCGGACGGTGTGTGCTGAGCGCCGCACGCTTCCCTCGAGGACTGCGGCGACATTGAGCTTGTGGGCAACGGTAGTGATGTCCGGATGCTCTTTGAATGAGAAGGATGAGGTGCGGGCCGCGACCTGCAGTCCGTCGATCTCGGCAAGGGAATTGAGCAGTTCTTCCGTAAGGCCGTCGGAGAAGTACTCCTGCTCTTTGTCTCCGCTGAGGTTCACGAACGGCAGCACCGCCAGGGAGTGCGGGGGCGGGGCGAACGCCGTCGGGGCTCCGGTGGCCGCGCCTGCCGGTGGCGTCGCCGGCGCGGCCTGGCGCTTCGCGACCCAGAACCGGTCGATTGCGAAATAAGCCAGAGCTCCTGCGACTACCACGGCAACGATCGCGAGCAGCACCGGCTTTGACCGCCGGGATGCGCGCACCGGCTCCCTGATTGCCGATGTAGCAGCACCCGACACTGCGCTCATCGGCGACAGCTCCGGCGACAACAGGCGCTTTATCCGTTCAACGAAGGCAAGCGGTGTCTCGCCTCCCGGCAGGCGCGTCCACTGCACCGCCCGGAACGCGTCCGGGACAAAGGCCTCCTGGTCGCGTGTACCGTCAACGACGACCGGCACGAGGAACGCCTTCTGCTCGGCCATGTGGTGTGTACGTTCGATGGCGAGCTTCCATTCGTGGCGAAAATAGCCCTCGAGCCGCTCCTGCGTGTGCTGGGAGACAATCGGAATGAATAAGGCACAGTCGTGAATCTCGTGCCGGATCTTCTGATCCCAGGCGTCCCCGCCCCGCAGCTCGCTCTGATCGAGAAAGACCTCGATGCCGGCCACACGTAGTGCCTCGCAAATCTTTTGGGCACCCTCCGCATCCTGTGAGGCGTAGCTCAGAAATACCGCGTGCGCTGGCCCAGGCACCGACGTGACATCCCCCAAAGTATCGCCGGAGGTCTTCTCACCGCCTCCGCAGGCGGCAGCTTAGCCCATGTGGCTCAGTCTGGCCGAACTGGGTTGCCGGCTGAGGGACAATCGGTCCGGATCGACGGGCAGTGCAGTCAATGTCCGCTCCACTACTCTTGAACGGCAGCTATAGGGAGAGTCGTCGGACCGCGGCGTCTTTGACGGACGAGCAGTAGAACTCCCATTCCTCGTGTGTCATTTCGAGACTCTCTAGGTGATGGTGGCCGACGCGGATTAATTTGCATCTTATGCGTTCCCGGCACCGAGGCGATGTACACGTGACCCGTTAGCCACGTCCGCTTTGGGGTCGGAAGCAGCCAGACCGCCCCGGACCTTGATTCTCACTTGATTGGTCGCGCGCCGGTAATGAGGATATCCACCAGCCTCCGGGCGCTTTGCTGCCAGCCAGGGCTGGTCGCCACATTAGCAACACCGACAAGGGCCCGAAGAAGATCGATCGGGTCAAGGTCCTTGCGTATGTCACCGCTCTTGATCGCGCGCTTCACGAGTGAGCGAATCGCTTCATGTATCTGGGCGTAGGAAGCTTCGAACACCTTCTTGGGGTCGCCGACCAGCGTATTCAGCACTGGAGCGATGATCTGTTTCGTTTCGACGCCATCAACGAACAACAGCAACCAGGCTCGCAAGGCTTCAACCGGGGACATGGTGTCGGCCAAGGTCCGCTCCGCCGCTGCCAGCTTTTCCATCTCAGACCGATAAACTGCCACAAGGAGTTCTTCGCGCGTCGGAAAGTGCCGATACAAGGTTCCCGGCCCGACAGCAGCCTTTCTGGAGATGTCTTCCAGACTCGCATTCGCGCCTGAGCGGGTGAACTCCCGCTTGGCCACTTCCAAGATACGTTCCCGGTTCCGCTGCGCGTCCGCGCGCGGTTTCCTGTCTGTAACTTCAGAGGTTTTCGTGGCCATCGAGAAAATCCTTGCAACCGGAGGCTGCCTCCGATAATCTGTGAAGTATGCGGAGGTGCCCTCCGCTTGTAGCAAGTTAGGGACGGATCGTCAATATCGCTGGGTACGCGTATCGAGCGTGCCAGAAGGAGAAATGGATATGCGTATTTTTGTCACCGGAGCTACCGGCTTTATCGGTTCAGCCATCGTTCCAGAACTCATTAATGCTGGTCATCAGGTGCTCGGCCTTACGCGCTCGGAGGCCGGCGTCAAGTCGCTTATGGCCGCGGGCGCCCAAGTGCATCGCGGCGACCTTAGTGACCTCGAAAGCCTGCGCAAGGGCGCGGTCATGTCGGACGGGGTGATCCACACGGCTTTCACTCACGATTTCTCGAGGTTCCAGGAAGTTTGCGACCAGGACAGGCGCGTCATAGAGGCCTTGGGCTCGGTGCTGGCCGGCTCAAACCGGCCATTGCTCATCACCTCCGGGACTGGTATTGCAAATGCAGCACCGGGCCGCCCTGCGACAGAACAAGATGCCCCGGAGACTTCCCACCCGATTCCTCGGGTGGCCTCAGAGCAAGCGGCGGCCTCAGTTGCGGCAAAGGGCGTGCGCGTGGGGGTGATGCGCCTTCCCCAGGTTCACAACACCGTCAAGCAAGGGCTCATCACTTACGCAATCGAATTGGCTCGCCAGAAAGGTGTATCCGCCTATGTAGGCGACGGACGCAACCGCTGGCCGGCGGTGCATGTCCTCGATGCGGCCCGTCTCTACAGGCGGGCACTGGAGAAGCTGGAAACAGGGGCGCGATATCATGCGGTGGCCGAAGAGGGAGTTCCTCTGCGCGACATTGCGGAAGTCATCGGCCGAGGCCTGAGGGTGCCGGTCATTTCAGTGTCCCCGGAAGAGGCCCAGAGCCATTTCGGATGGCTGGCCGCGTTCGCCGGTCGAGACCTTCCGGCCTCAAGCGCGCTCACCCAGGAGCGTCTGGCATGGCGCCCGACCGGGCCTGGGCTGATCGCAGATCTCGAGCAAATGCGTTATTTCGATGCTGATGCAGGTGTGGCATTCGCAGCATCAGCGAGAGCAACCCGTTGATTGACGGATATTGCTTGAATTGAAACCAGAGGACCGAACAATGCAAATCAAGGAACGCGTTTTCATTGTCACGGGCGCTTCGTCGGGGATCGGGCTGTCAACGGCAATCGCCCTGTCTGATCGCGGCGCGAAAGTTGCCCTGCTCGCTCGCAGCGCCGATGCGCTACAAAAATTGACGCAGCAGCTTCCAGGCAGCTTTCCCGTCACTGCAGACATGACGCAGTTTGACCGTGTACGGGAAGCCGTACGCGCTGTGCACCGGCACTACGGCCGCGTTGATGGGCTCGTAAACAATGCAGGGCGCAGCTATGCGGCCGCAGTAGAGGAGATCGAACCTGCAGTTTTTGACGAAATCTTCCATCTCAATGTGTTGGGGCCGATTGTCGCGATGCAAGCGGTGATTCCGCTGATGCGGGCGCAAGGCGGCGGAACCATTGTGAACGTCAATTCGGGGACTGCGTTCATGACTGTCCCGCAATACAGCGTTTACTCAGCTTCAAAGCGTGCGCTTCTTGGATTCAGCCTCACGGCACGCACCGAGCTGGAAAAGGACAGCATCGTCGTCAGTGAAATCTACCCGTTTATCACCGCGACGAACTTTGGCAGGAACCGGATGGGGAATCCGGCCGGCGGCGGACCGTCAGCCAATTACGCCGATGGCGACAAGCCCGAATTCGTCGCCGGCCTCGTACTGCAAGCCATCGAAGAGGGCCAGGCTCAGTATTTCGCGAATGATCGTCTTCGCAAAATGGCCGGGGTTGCGGCCTAGGAGATGCCGCCCGTTTGCGCTCACGCCGCTCGCGCGCGGGCCACCGCGCGCTATGCTGCCCTACGATTCGGCGCGGACCGTTCGATCAGGCGCCGTGGCACTCAAGGGGTCTTCCCGAGGCGGTCGTAGGCGGCCTGCCGCATAGAGGACGCTCCCGAACGGCAGCAACGGGCCCACAAGCTGACGCTCTGTTTTGCCGCTGATCTCGCAACGCTCCAACGCAAGCTGGCTAGCTGCGCTCCGCGAAGCTCTGTGCCAGGAATGTGTCGAGCTCAGATTGGGTGTGCCATGAATGTGCCTTGGTGTGGCTGGGGAGGCAAACGCGCAATGATGCCCGTGCTGCCGGTGTGTACAGACTCGGTCACCGCGAGGTGAAACTCCCGGGGGTTGTCGCAGGAGCCTTCCCGCCAATCCGCTCCAGATGCCTCTTCGCGATCTCGAGGAACGCTCGCGCAGCGGGTGAGACGCGACCGCCGCTGGCATGAACCGCATAAAAGGGCCGCGGCGGCGGCGCGTACGCATTGAGCACCTCGACGAGTTGATTGGCCGCAAGCCCTTCGATGACGATCGCTCCTGGAAGTTGGGCAATGCCGAGCCCTCGGGCCGCCGCCTCGAACGCGAGCGGGATGCTGTTGACGACGAGCCGTCCGCGCACCGGGACCTCCAGGGCACGACCGCGAGAACGGAACGTCCAGCGACCTCGTGGCGCGAGCGGCGTGAAGAGGATGCACTCGTGTCGGCGGAGGTCGCGTGGAGTAAGGGGCGTTCCACGGTCGCGCAGATATTCGCGGCTTGCAAAGCAACGCAGTTGTCCGCGCCCTAGCTCGTGTGCCACGACGGAGGTGTCCTTCAGCGTCCCCGCTCGAAACGCGAGGTCGAACTTCTCCTCCACGAGATCCACATGCCGATCGGTGAGAACGAGCTCCAACCGCATCTGCGTATGTCGCGCGAGACATTCCGCGACGACCTCGCCGAGTAACCTCTCCGCGAGCGTCACTGGCGCCGTCACGCGCAGTCGCCCAGCTGTATCCTCGGACGTCGTCGCGATGGCGCGCCCCGCCTCCATGATCGTCCCGAGCGCCGGACCACACGCACGGAAGTAAGTCTTACCAGCGCTGGTGAGCTCCACGTGACGCGTCGTTCGGTGAAAGAGGCGCGTGCCGAGTGCGCTCTCGAGCTCGGCGACCCGACGGCTCACCGTCGATCGCGGTACGCCCAGCGCGTCTCCAGCTGCGCGAAAGCTCCGGAGCTCGGCGACCCGCACGAAGAGCTCGACGGCATCGATTTCGATTGTCCCATTCATGGGACACATTATCCCACACTATGCGACTGCTTCACTAGACGCCTGGGTGAGTATCATTGTCGCAAGTTAGAGGAGGCCCGAGTCATGGCTCAGAAGCTTGCCGTGGTCGTCACGGGGGGCACTGGCACGCAGGGTGGCGCCGTGGTGAAGAGCCTGCTCGAGCGCGGTCACGAAGTTCGCGCCGTCACCCGCAACAGCGACTCCACGAAGGCGAGAGAGCTCGCGAACGCGGGCGTCACGCTCGTCCGCGCGTCACTCGAAGACACGGCCGCGCTCACGAAGGCACTCGTAGGGGCGACCTCCCTCTTCGCGATGACGACGCCGTTTGAAGGAGGTACGCAAGCCGAATTGCGACAAGGCATCTCCGCGGCGGACGCGGCCAAGGCCGCAGGCGTACATCTCGTCTTCACCTCGGTCGGCTCCGCCAATCGACAGACGGGTGTTCCGCACTTCGACAGCAAGTACGAGGTCGAAAGGCACATCGCGAAGATCCGCGTACGCGCCACGGTCCTGGCGCCCGTGTATTTCATGGAGAACCTCTATTTCGGCAAGGAGCAACTCGCGAAGAGCATTTACGCCACGCCGCTCCCGCCGACGAGACCGCTCGCGCAAGTCGCCGTCGCGGACATCGGGGCCGTCGCCGTTCGCCTCCTCGAGGACCCAGGGCGCTTCGCGGGCAAGCGCTTCGACCTCGGGAGCGACGAGCTCACAGGCAACGACATCCTCGCCATCCTCTCGCGTGTCACCGGTCGCCGGTTTACCTATTTCCAGGTTCCGCTGGCCGTCATCCGCCAACGCATGGGTGAGGACGGCGCCAAGATGTACGAGTGGTTCGAGCGGGTCGGCTTCACGGTCGATCGCGCAGCGCTCTTCCGGGAGTTCCCCGACGTCGCTTTCCACGACTTCGAGTCGTGGGCGAAGGCACAGGATTGGAACACGCTCCTCGATGGCGCGTAGGACGTCCGCGCAGCCGCCGCATTCAGCAAGCCACGGATGAGGTAATACCGATGAGTCGAATCCCGACCCATACAGTCGAGGATGCACCCGCAGCATCTCGCCCATTTCTGCAGGACCTTATCCGGTCCTCTCCAACGGGACGCTTCCTGAACGCGCATGCCCAGATGGCCCATTCTCCGGCGGTCCTGGCAGCCTACACGTCGCTGCGCGCCGTGATCGCCGAGCGCGGCACTTTAGATCCCAAGGTGGGTTGGGCGCTAAATCTCGCAACTGCCGCCACGGTCGGGAACGACTACATGATCGGTATCGCCGGTCGATTCGCACGTATGAGCGGTTGGACCGAAGCACAGATCTCCGCGCTGCGGGCGGGCACAACTACGGGCGATCCCAAGATCGACGCGCTGACCGGTCTGGTCAGGGAAGCGGCTGCCAATTCAGGAAACGTGACCGATGTTGTGTGGAAGGCCGCTCAACAAGGCGGCTGGAGTGATGAGCAGCTCGCCGAGGCGTTCGCGTACCTGGGTCTCACGGTATTCACAGGTTATTTCCTCAATTACGCGCAAACCGACATGGATGCCTCGTGATAGATCGAGCGGAGCTGACTCGGCGTTTTGTACAAAGGCATCCGCTCGACCCTCAGGACGCGGCAGCCACGTCCGCCATCCGTGCGCTGGCCGCCTCTACCAAGGGCACACAGCGCGGGATCGAAGCGCGGCCCCTATTCGACGCCCTCATGGAGAGCGTACAGCCGCAGGACGACGTGAGTTTCCAGAAGGATACGGTCGGGGGAATTTCCGGGCTATGGGTCCATCCGCCCAAGCCCCGCCCTGGGGCGGCCATCCTTCACTTTCACGGCGGATGGTTCCACTTTGGAACCGCCAGTGCGTTTCGGCACTTTGTGGGTCAGATCGTGGCTCGGGTAAAGACCAGCGCCTTCATTCCGGATTACCGACTTGCCCCGG
>WNFO01006366.1_pt1 | contig 11884 bp, 5 predicted proteins | sample 5400251 | NCBI WGS metagenome assembly WNFO01 (sample SAMN13153354, study PRJNA577476) | soil metagenome | isolation source: 100 cm saprolite under Madrone tree | place: USA:California | collected 2016-06-14
CCTCCCCCCTCCCCCCGTTTTTTCGTAAGTGTTGATTCTAAACGAGTTTAAGTGCTTTTAGAATGAACACTTGTAGAAGTGTTGATTCTAAAGGGACTTACAGTGACGCCCGGCCTTGATGCCACGGCCGGTATCGGATCGCAACAATCCCACAAACCGCGCACTTCACACCCCACACGACCCTAATACCTAAACCAAGCTTCCTGCAATCCCAATCCCCAAAGAATATTTCAGAAATATGCTCGCTCATTTTCTCTCCTCACTTTTTCCCCGCTGGCTGTCTAGCGCTCTCCCAATTCATCCTCCCTATCGAACTGGTCTAGGAGTTTGTGACGAACAACGAAATCAAAATACCTAACAGATCGTTCAAACATGTAGTTTTCTCGCAGCAGCTGTATCCCGCCGGAGGATATTCCGAGCTTGTCCAACGACGCGCGCTGTGCTACTGGCACTGCCTTCATCTGTGTCAGGGAGGACGCTTCACAATAGTTAAGGATCCCAACTCTTCGAAGCATCTCTTTCTGTGTCAAAGGTTTCAGGGCCGAACGAACCTGATCTCCGAATGGAATGCCGTCCAATCCAGAGCTCCAGGTATTCAGGTCGGCAACACACGTCTCCATGGACAGCGGTTGCTCAACCTGCTGTGAAACAGTGGAAAAAGGGAATGCGAGAACCGCCAAAATCAGAACCGCTGCTGTCTTAAACATGGTCTTCCTCAGTCGATTTGGACGCTCGGGCCGGAGGCGGTGGCGGAGACGGCGTCGAGGCGGGCAGTTACGGCGCGGGCAACGTCGAACATGCTTTTTGCGCCGAGGGCGTTTTCGCCGAGGAGCGCGACGGGCTTGCCGGTGTCGCCGCCGATGCGGATGCGCGGATCGATTTCAATTTCGCCGAGGACGGGGACGCCGTAGGCTTGCGCGGTTTTTGCGCCCTCGCCGTGGCCGAAGATGTCGATGGGCTTGCCGCAGTGCGGGCAGGCGAAAGTGCTCATGTTTTCGACCACGCCGAGGACTTCGACGCTGACCTGGCGAAACATTTCGATGGCTTTGCGGACGTCGGCGAGGGCGACGGTCGAGGGCGTAGTGACGACGACGGCGCCGGTGACCGCCACGGTCTGGATTAGCGTGAGCTGCACGTCACCAGTGCCGGGCGGCAAATCGATGATGAGGTAGTCGAGCTCGCCCCATTGCACGCTGCGCAGAAATTGCGTGATGACGCTGTGCAGCATGGGGCCGCGCCAGATCATGGGCTTGTCGCCAGGATTCAGTAGGCCCATGGAGATCACTTTCAGGCCGGCGACTTCTACGGGGATGATGTGCTTGTCCATGGTGGCGAGCGGTTCTTGCGTGGTGCCGAGCATGATGGGAACGTTGGGGCCGTAGACGTCGGCGTCGAGCAGGCCGACTTTGTGGCCGAGTTTTACGAGGGCGAGTGCGAGATTCACTGCGACGGTGGTCTTGCCTACGCCACCTTTGCCGCTGGCGACGGCGACGAGATTTTTTACGCCGGGGATGGGCTGGCGTTCGGGCATTGGTTGCGGTGCGCCTGGAGGCATTGGATTCCTTCCCATTGAAAAACGAAGAGAGATTCCTCGCTTCGCTCGGAATGACTAAGCAGTAGCTCCGTGGCATTTTTTGTATTTTTTGCCGGAGCCGCAAGGGCACGGATCGTTGCGGCCGACTTTCGCACCGGCGCGCACCGGCTTTGGCGCTTCCGCTTGCGCGGGACCGGTTTGATACTGCAAATCTTTTTGCTGGCGCTGTTGCTTGCGCTCAAGCTGACGCGCCACTTCGGGCAGGCGCTGCGGACCCGATTCGCTCGCGCGAGCGGCGGCGCTGGCGACAGCAGCTTGTGCTCCGCCTGAACCGCGCCGGGGAATGCCGGCTTGCTGCGCATCCGGGCGTAGCTGCATTTCGTCGGGCGATCTCTCTGCTTGCTGAACCTGGATGTGGAAGAGGTAGCGAATGGTTTCGTTGTCGATGCGCGCCATCATGTCTTCGAAGAGGACGAAGGCTTCTTTCTTGAATTCGACCAACGGATCCTTTTGGCCGTAGCCGCGCAGGCCGATGCCTTCCTTGAGGTGGTCGAGGGAGAGCAGGTGGTCTTTCCACTGCGAATCGACGACATCGAGAATGATGCGGCGCTCGAGCCAGCGCATCAGCTCGGAGCTGAACTGCTTTTCTTTTTCGTCGTAGCGCTTGGCGACGGCTCCTGCCGCGGCGTCGGCGAGCAGATCGTGGCTGAGCGTGCCGGGATCGGCACCGGCGGCTTTGGCGTCGATGCCAAACTGGCTATTCATCTCCGCAAGGAATTGCGCGCCATTCCATTGATCGGGGTGCTGCTCGCGGGGACAGAAGGTGTCGACGAGTTCGCGGGCTATGTCTTCGGCGATGCCAAGAACATAGTCGCGCTGGTCTTTTCCTTCCAGCGCGGAGCGTCGAATTCCGTAGATCGTTTCGCGCTGCTTGTTCATTACGTCGTCGTATTCGAGAAGATGTTTGCGGGCGTCGAAGTTTTGCGCCTCGACGGATTTCTGCGCGTTTTCGATGCGGCGCGAGATGAGCTTGGACTCGATGGGCACGCCCTCGGTCATGCCCAGGCGATACATCAGCGCTTTCATGCGCTCGCCACCGAAGATACGCATCAAGTCATCTTCGAGCGAGAGGAAAAAGCGCGAAGAGCCAGGGTCGCCCTGGCGGCCGGCGCGTCCGCGCAACTGATTGTCGATGCGGCGGGCTTCGTGGCGTTCGGTGCCGAGAATGTGCAAGCCGCCGAGCTCGACGACCTCGTCATGCTCGGACTTGCATTGATTGGCGAACTGGTCGTAGATGGGCTTCCACTGATCGGCGGGGACCTGAAAAATCTTGCCTTCGTTCTGGAATAAAACCATGGGCACGGCGGCTTGCGCACCATTGCCGCTCGCGCCGTCCGTGCCGATGACCGCGGGAGCGGCGGCATAGGGCATAGCGAGCTTGTTTTTCAGAAAGTGCTCGCGGGTCAAAAATTCCGGATTGCCGCCGAGCAGAATGTCCGTTCCGCGACCGGCCATGTTGGTAGCCACAGTAACGGCGCCTTTGCGGCCAGCCTGCGCCACGATGCGCGATTCGCGCTCGTGCTGCTTGGCGTTGAGCACCTGGTGCGGGATCCCCGCTTTCCTGAGGATCTCCGCAATGGTTTCTGATTTTTCGATGGAGATCGTGCCCACCAGCACGGGCTGGCCGCGCTGGTGATAATGGCGGATACCGTTGGCAAACGAATTGTCTTCCTGCAGGATGCCGTTCACCACGGCTTCAAACTTTTCTTTCTCCGTGCGATAGACGACGTCAGCGTATTCCCTGCGAATCAGCGTGCGATTGGTGGGAATCACCACGACGTCGAGGTTGTAAATCTTGCCGAACTCCGCCGCTTCCGTTTCCGCCGTGCCGGTCATGCCCGAAAGTTTCTTGTACATGCGAAAATAATTCTGGAAGGTGATGGTCGCGAGCGTTTGATTCTCGCGCTCGATCTTCACGGCTTCCTTGGCTTCCACGGCCTGGTGGAGGCCGTCCGACCAGCGGCGGCCGGGCATCTGGCGTCCGGTAAATTCATCGACGATGACGATTTCACCGTCTTTGTTGACGTAGTCGACGTCAATTTTGTAGAGCGTGTGCGCGCGCAGCGCCTGATACACGTGGTGCATCGCGTCGATGTTCGCCGGGTCGGACATATTGGTCAGGCCGAGCAGGCGCTCGCACTTATTGAAGCCCTCTTCGGTCAGCGTGGCCTGGCGATGTTTTTCGTCGATCGTGTAGTCGATATCCCTGATCAGTTTGGGGATGATCTTGTCGATCTTGAAATATTTGTCGGTGGACTCTTCGGAAGGGCCGGAGATGATGAGAGGAGTGCGCGCTTCGTCGATCAAGATGGAGTCGACTTCGTCGACGATGGCGAAGTGGTGGCCGCGCTGCACGCAATGCGCAATGTCATACTTCATGTTGTCGCGGAGATAGTCGAAGCCGAACTCGTTGTTGGTGCCGTAGGTGATGTCGGCTCCGTAGGCAGCACGGCGCTGTTCGTCGTCCAAGTCGTGCACGATAACGCCGACAGAGAGCCCCAGTGCGCGATACAGCGGGCTCATCCATTCCGCGTCGCGGCGAGCCAGGTAGTCGTTGACGGTAACGATGTGCACGCCGCGTCCGGCCAGCGCGTTCAGGGCGGCGGGTAGAGTGGCGACCAGCGTCTTGCCTTCGCCAGTCTTCATTTCCGCGATTTTGCCGTCGTGCAAGACCATACCGCCGATGAGTTGCACGTCGAAATGGCGCATGTTCAGGAAGCGGCGGCCCGCTTCGCGGACTAGCGCGAATGCGGGAACGATCGCAGGCACCAGAGCCTGGCGCATGGACTCGCGAAAAGTGGGCTCCGTTGGGTCGAGCTCTTTAAGCTGATCCTGAATCGGCTCTTTCAGCGCCTGGAAGCGCGCCTTTAGCTCGTCATCGCTGAGCGCCTTGACTTCGGCTTCGCGCTCGTTGATGGCAGCGACGGGAGGCTGCAACTTTTTGACGTCGCGCTCGTGTTTGGTGCCAATAAATCGCGCAACGACCCTGTCGATAATCTGTGCTGGATCCATGAACGGATTCGTTTCCTGCCGTGTTCGACACCGCCGGATGCCCGCATGAGCGGACCAACACCCCAGCGTAAACACTTTATTCTATCTGTTTAGATGCACTAGCGCCAAACAGGGAGCAGGAATCACAGCGAGCTTAAAGTAATTGCGTAGTTATCTGGCCGCTACTACGTCAGAGGCAACAATCGGCTTGGCCGTTTCTTCCAACGAGCCGCCGGGCGACATATTGTCGGCCAGCAAACGGCGGAGCTTGCCGCGCTCCTCGAGGTTCATGTCCACAATCTCAAAAGACATGCCCTGGCCGCGGTAGTCGCGCAGCAAAGCGGTGGCTTGCAGATGGCGCAGGCCGAGCTGCATCTTCAACTGCACGGGCGTGCCGGGCGGGAGATGGCGATCAATGGTGGCAATGCCGCCGGCCAGGCTCGCGGTGCGAATTTCCATGCGGCAGTTTTGGCTGAGATTGATGCTGAAGGCCACCACCGGCTTTTGCAGGCGGACGCGAGTGTGCCGGCGCTGGCGCACAAACTTGCAGTTCGAGGCCATTTCGAGCGGGGCCAGCGTGAGGTCCGCTTTGCTCAAACCGCTCTTGGCGAAATATTCGCGCGCCCATGCCGGGTCCAGTTTCTCAAGCGCCTGCAAAGAGGCAATGCGCAGTTCCTGGGGGTGCGCCCAGCCGAATACTTTCTTGGTCTCGACGATGCGTTTCAGCGCGGCGATGGACTCGGGTGCATGAATGCGGCCTAGCGCCTCGGCGGCGCGCACGCGCAAAAACGGCCCCGCCCCGGCCGGCAGATCGCCATCCACAATGTTCATCAAGCGGCCGAGCGCTTCGCGGTCGGCGGTCACGCCGATTTCATCGATGACCATCGGCATGACCAGCGGATCGACGTGATCGAGTAGCTTCAAGAGGATGCGGCATCGCCCGGGCGCGCCGCTGGAGGAAAGCTGGCGCACCACGCGGTCTTGCGAAATGCGCGGAAAATTCTTGACGCGGCCGGGAAGAAAAACCTCGACCGCTCGTGGATCGATTTTGCTTAGCAGACCCACCATCTCCGTAGCTTCCGGCACCGGCCCGCCGCGCACCGTGCTGCGCAGATACTGCACGGCTTCCTCGCCCAAATCGACGGCCAGGTTGGCGATGTGCTCGGCATCATCGCGCAAGCTGCAGCGATTAAACCGGCTGGCAAGCTGCTCCATTGTGCTTTGCGGAAGCAGCTTCAGAACATTGAGCAGTCCCGCGGAGGCGTGCCGCGCCCGCAATGCCTCTTCGACAAATTCAGGAATTCGCTCTTCAATGCCCATTTTGCCGCGCAAGGTGTTTGCGATGCCGGGGCGCTGGGTCTCAACACCAGCAACCAAATCGAGCGCCTGTTCCATGGCCGAAAAGCAGCGACTGGTAGCAGCTTGCTGGCTCAAACGCACGAACGCCGCGCTGACCAGCGCTTGCGACTCGGCGTCTTGCTCTACGCTCAGGCGCACGCCCAGATGACGCAGCGCTTCGCCGAGCAGCTTGGGATCGATCTTTGCGTAGAGTTCCGCAAGCTGCGAAAGGCCTGCGGCCGCTTTCTTACGCCCATCGCTGTCTTCGCTTTCCGCGCAAGCAGCGTAATTTTCTAAAATGCCGACGGCTTCCGCGTTATCGCCCCTCTTGATCAAATCGTTGACGTAGGACTGCACGTTCTTGGGAGGAATGCACCAGGCTTCCTCGGAAAGAAGTACCGCTCGTTTCCCGCTCTCGGGCACCGCGGCCCAAAACTGGCGGTCTAGAATCTCGCGATGCGATTCGAGGAGCAGCCCCGCACCGCTCATTTTGTCTTCGTGCGCGCCAAGGATTTTGCGCAGATTCTCAATTTCGTGGCTCATCCGGTCGAGCATCTGCCGCACGGCGTTGACCTTCACTTCGCCGCGCTCGAAGCGCTCCAGTGCAAACCGAATGGCCAGGTGCTCGGCGAGCTGGATCAGCACCGATTGGTCGGGCTTACGATCGGGCGCTTTTGCGGCTAGCTCGGCAAGCGCCTGCTTCAGGATGTCTTGCGCGCGAACGGGTAATTGCGACAGTTCTTCGTGGATACCCGGACCAGGGCCGGAAGGCCCCGCCCCACCGGTGGCACCGACTTGTCCGAGGCTCGTTAGCGTGGTAAGAATGCGGTACATTTCCGCTTCGCTGGGCTCCAGGGAACCGCGGCCGGGGCCGGGACCGGCACCGGGGCCGAGACCACCTGGGGAATTTGTTTGCGAGGAAGGGCTAGAGGCGTTGGCAGGCGCCCCATTTTCCGCGAATGCATTGCTTATTTCCCCACTACTCGCCAGAGCGCCTCCGTCCGCCGGCCCGCCGGTGGAACCGATTGCGGAGCCCGGAGCGGCCGCGCCTTTGGAGCCTTGCGCCGCGGCGATCATCTCCAACAATTTTTGCGGATCGCTCATCCAACGGTTGAACTGGTCGGAGTCACCGCCCCCAAGCGTCGCGGCGGCCAATTGCGCAGCCATGCCTGCTTCCTTCATGCGCGAATCGGTGGCCACGAAACAAATTTCATTAATGCGAATTCCGCGCGCGCTGGCCAGAGCGGCTTTCAATTGCAAGGCCACTTCCGCAGGTTTGGCTTTGCCGGTGGGAAAGGCGCGAATAAAGCGATTCAGCTCGTCTTGCGCGATGCACGGGAAGAACTGCACGCTGCCGACACCCGCGGCGGAAAGCAGCTCGGCAAACTGTTTCTCCGCGGGAGCACCCTCGAGCGGGACGCCATCCAGCAGCAACTGCGAACCCGTCGCCGCAAGCAACAACCCCGCATCGGTCGACTCTGGAATGGCGGTACGCAATTCGCGCCAGGCGCTATCGAACTGCTCGACCGTGCGGACATGGTCAAACCCGTACAAACGGGCAAATTTCAGGAGAATGTTCAGGCTTCTGACGAAGGCCCGTGCTGACGTCGTTTTGGGGTCGACTACTTTCAACTGCGCGCCACGAGTCCCAATGGGACTACCTCACTAGTACCCTAGCGCCATGACAAGGGGGCAGCAATGGTACAGAGGTTCCATGTGCTTTGCGCGCCACGCGACGGCGGAGCGGGAGCAAAACCTGCCCGAATGTACGGTATCGCTCCCGTAGAGGACAGGTGCTCAGTTGCGCCAAATCAGGTCAGCCACAGAGAATCTTCTTGGCCGCTACCAAACACGCGACGTCCAGGACTTGGTCCCAAGCGCGCGTGCGCTTGGAAAACGTAGAGCTGCGTAGGAAACACAAGTTCCAGCCGCCGCCTAGTTCTTCGAGATGGCCATGCGGCCTCGGCGACGCGTGCGGTTCGTAGCCTGCGCCGCGAGGGGCAAGCCGCCGAGCTCCATCAATAATTTCCGCAGCCTGGCGCGGTCTTCCAAATCCATATCCACGAACTCGAAAGCCATGGCTTGCGGCCGCGCGCCTCGTACGATCGACTGCGCCTTAATGCTGCGCACACCATGCGAGATCTTGAAAGTCAGGAGCGAACCTGGCGCAAGATGGCGTTCGCCGGAGCCCACGCCACCGCCCAGATTCAATTCCGGGATCGAAAGCCGGAAATTTTCGCGCATATTGATGGTAGTCGCTATCAGGTTGCGCCCCAGCCGCAAGCGCGCGTAGCGGCGCTGGCGAATTACGGAAACGTTGGGATCGGGGTCGGTCGGCTCCAAAACCAAATCCTTGCGGTCAAAGTTACAAGGAGCGAGCTTGTCAAGCGCGGTGTTCGCGTCAATGCGCATTAGCGCCTGGGCCGACGCGACGCGCAGCTCTTCCGGATACTGCCAGCGCCAGAGTTGGCGCGATTCCATGATGTGCAGCAGCAGGGTGGTGGCCGCCGTGCCGCGCAGCCGGCCTAACGCTTCGATGGCTTTTACGCGCGTGAATCCTGGCGTTGCTTCGTTCGCCGCCAGTTCCAGAATCTTGGGAATGCATTCCGGCCGTCCGCTCATTCCCATCTCGTCGATAGCCAGTGGACGGATCAGCACATCCAACGAATCGTAGAGCACGACGAGCAGCTGCGCGCGGCGATCCGGCGGCGCGGAAGATAGCTGGCGTACGGTGCGATCATGCGAGGTGCGCGGCCACTGCGATAAGCGCACCGGGAGAATCTTGCCTACTGCTTCGGGCGCGAGCAGCGTCAGCAGCCCGACGGTCTCCGCCGCTTCGGTCGCCGGCGCGGTCTGCAGTGTCTCCACCAAGCGTTGTGTGGCGTCTTCGCCAAGGCCACGCACGATGTTGCTAAGAAGCTCGCAATCGTCCCGAAATCCGCAATGGCCAAAACGACTGGTGATGTAATGCAGCGTCGCTTTGGGCATGAGCGTCAAGATGTCAATCATGCCGTCAGCGATTTGGCCGCTGCGCAGCGCTTCTTCCACGAATTCCGGCATGCGCTCCTCTGCGCCAATACGCGGTCGCAGGCTTTGCGTCGACCCGGGACGCTGCGCTTCTACATTGTCCAGCGAAGCGAGCGCCTGCTGCATCGCCGGGTAGCATCGCTTGCTGGCCGCCTCCTGGCTCAGCCGCACGAATGCCGCGCTCACCAGGGTTTGCAGCTCCGGCTCGCGCTCCACGGCCAACTGATTTCCCAATCGCCGGATGGCATCCATCAGCGCGCTGCCGTCGCCGCTACCATAAAGTTCCGCCAAATCGGAAAGCCCAATCGCGGTAGTACGGCGCGCCTCGGGATTGTCCAGGGAGATGCAAGCCGCATACTTCATCAAAATTTCGTTGACCGTCTTCAGCTCGCCGCGCCGTAGCATGTCTTCCAGATAGGCGCGCACGTTTCGTGGCGGCACACACCACGATTCATCGGAAGTCAGCACTTCCTTCTTGTTCTCGTCGGGCACTTGCGCCCAGAACTCTTGGTCCAGGAGCTCCGTGTAGGACTGCACCTGCAGTCCCGCATTGGCCATCAGGTCTTCCTGCGAAGCCAAGATTTTGCGCAGCCCATCGATTTCCGCATTCATGCGGTCCAGCAGTTGCTTGACCGCATTCACACGCAGCTCGCCACGCTCGTAACTATCCAGCGCAAAGCGAATGGCCACGTGCTCGGCCAGCTTGAGCAGCATGGGCTTGTCCGGTTTCTCGTTCGGCGCCTGTGCGGCAAGACCAGCGAGCGCTTGCTGCAACGTGTATTGCGCGCGAACGGGCAGCGCGCTTAATCGCGATTGAAAGGTTGGCACTTCCATGCGCGCTTCCGGGTCTTTGCGCGACTTGCCCAATTGCGCAAAGAGCCCAAGCATCGCGCGCACATCTTCTTCCGCAACGGAATAGGCGCCGCCCCCTTCCCCGCCGCCACCTACGCCGCCTCCTCCGCCTGCAGTTGCGCCACGCAGCAATGCCGAGGCCGTCAGCCATTTGCCGGGCGCCGCTCCCTCCGCTCCGGGAGCGCCGATCGGACCAAGGGAGCCTCCAGGTGCCCCGCCCCCTGCACCACCTCCACCACCGGAACCGCCGGTGCCACCGCTACCGCCTCCCGGTCCGCCTGCGCCGCCACCACCGCCCACACCGCCGCCGCCACCACCGAACCCAGTTCCGCCGCCGGTGCCCCCTCCCCCGCCCGCACCACCTCCACTACCAACCCCAGTTCCGCCGCCACCCCCACCCTGCCTTGGCGTACCCCACAAACTACCGGCGTCAACTCCGCCGCCTCCCCCACCACCGGTGCCGCCGCCGCCTCCGGGTCCGCCTGGCACGCCCGTGCCTCCGCCGCCGCCCGGCACGCCGCCGCCCAGACCGAACCCTGGTCCTGAGCCGCCGCCGCCGCCGCCACCCGCGTTGCGGCTGCTTTCCGCGGCAAGAATCATCTGCAACATCTTGTTGGGATCTTCAAAGAAGTCGCGGAACTTGTCGCCGTGCGCGCCCAGCGCTCTCGCCGTGAGCTGTGCGGCAACCTTGATTCCAGCCACGGAGGAGTCTTCCGCGACATAGCGAATCTCGTTCACCTTGATGCTGGTTTCGCCGGCCAGCGCGTGCTTCAACTGCTCAGCGAGCGAAGAAGGCTTGGCGTTTCCGCTGGGGAATGCGCGCACAAAACGCGCCAATTGCGGCTGAGTCAAGGTCGGTGCGAAATGAATGCTGGCGATGCCGGAAGTAATCAGCAGTTGCGCGAAGCTGCGCTCACCGGCCGCGGAACCTAGCGGCACGCCATCCAGCAAAATCTGCGTGCCGGAAGCGCCGAGCAGCACGCCGCTTCCCCCGCTTTCATCCAGCGCGCTGCGCAACTCTTTCCACGTGGTTTCAAACTGCGCCGCCGTGCGCACGTGGCCGAACTCGTACAAGCGTGCGAATTTCAGCAGAATGTTCAGGCTGCGTACAAACGCCCGTGCCGAAGCTCGAGTATCGGTGGCCATGTTTGTGCGAACGAGTAGCCGCTCCCAAGGTGCTCTTGAGCGATACTTACTACAGTACTGGCGACCCGGCGGGAGAGACAAGCCTCGTATGGCTTATTGTACCCACTTCAATAACATTTTCCCCCAGAATTCAGAGCCTTGCCTCTTCGAGGCAAAAGGCGCCCTCAACCCCTTTCTTTGAACTCGCACGATTGTCGGAGGTTGCTCCATCTCTTTGCCGGCTCTACAATAGCCTGCCGAGCAGCGCCGTCGGCTTTGCCGCGTTGCCTGCGGGCATTTTTGTAACGCTGCGCGGCCGTTATCAAGCGGGTATAGAAGAGTGGCGGATCAGCCCCCCTCCGAACGGTTCAAAACGGACGTGCCGCAAATTCCTGGCGCCCCCTCGCGGGCCGTCCACTCGCAGCCCGGTTTCAAGCCGGTGCGCTTGCTTGGCTTTCTCGCCGCCCTTGTATTCTCCCTGATTTTCGTGCGTTGGCTCATGCTTCCGAAGGCACCCGAGGGTCCGCGTGTTGGACCGACTCCGCAGATCGAAGTTCCCGCGCCAGCCTCCGACGCCAACGCGGCTTTGCCCCTCGCAACCGAATTGCAGCCGTCTATCGCCGGCGTGGAAGAGATGGTCACCCCCTGGGCCTCCAAGGACTTTGTTTACAGGAATCGCGTCAGCGGAGAAAACGTCCCTGCCGTATTGGTTCATTTGCCCACCGGTTCCACCAACTCGCCCGCGAGTTACTGGGCGTTTTCGCTCAATGCGCCGTTCGGAAACTGCCGCCTCGAATACATCACCGACCTGGAGAAGCTACGAACCGACTATGACTTCCGCGCCGCCAAACACCCCATGGTCGGCAATCCGTGCAGCCGGACGGTGTACGATCCGCTCAAGATGATGAATATTCCCGGAAGCGTATGGGCGCGCGGTGCCATCGTGCAAGGCTCCGA
>WNFO01039747.1_pt1 | contig 11877 bp, 8 predicted proteins | sample 5400251 | NCBI WGS metagenome assembly WNFO01 (sample SAMN13153354, study PRJNA577476) | soil metagenome | isolation source: 100 cm saprolite under Madrone tree | place: USA:California | collected 2016-06-14
CACAGCGGCGCTTCGAGCTGAATCCCTTTGCCTTCACCCTGGCTCCGCATGTTTGTGAGATGTTTTGCTTTGCATGGATTGACCGGCAAATCCTCCGGTCGCGCGTTTTCGCCGACGATCATTCCCACATAAACGTCTTCCTGCGGACCGATGAAAAGCCGGCCGCGTTCCTGAATGTTGTTGAGCGCGTAAGCCGTGCTAACTCCCGATTCCATCGACACCATCACACCACGACCGCGTCCTCCGATTTCACCTTTGAACGGTGCGTATTCACGAAAGAGATGACTCATCAATCCTTCGCCACGGGTCAGGTTGACGAGATCGGTCTCAAGACCAATCAGGCCCCGAGTCGGAATGATCGCCTCGATCGACACGCGCGTCGCATGATGAGACATGCTGACAACTTCGCCCTTGCGATTGGCAACCGACTGCAAAATGTCACCGAGATTTTCGTTCGGTAGATCGGCGTAGAGATTTTCCAGCGGCTCGAGCAGGGTGCCATCCTCTGCCCGATGAAAAATCACCTCGGGACGCGAGACCATTACTTCGTACCCTTCGCGTCGCATTTGCTCGACCAGAATTGCGATTTGCATCTCGCCGCGCGCATTGATCTCAAACGCGCCAGCTGTTTCCGTATCGTTGACCTGGAGTGAGACGTTGCCGCGCGTTTCGCGAATAAGGCGCTCGCGAATATTCCGTGCCGTCACAAATTTTCCTTCGCGCCCTGCAAACGGCGAATCGTTTACCAGAATGTGCATGCGAATCGTAGGCGGATCGATATCCACAAATTGAAGCGGCGCCCGTTCTTCGCGGTCTGTCAGGGTTTCGCCGATATAAACTTCCTCGAAACCGGCCAGTCCAATGATGTCGCCGGCGGTCGCGTGTTTTATTTCCACCTGCTCCAATCCCGCGTAGGTAAAAAGCGCCATGACTGTAGCCCGCTCATGGCGGCCATCGCGGTGGATGCAGACGATCGAGTCGCCAACTACTACGCGACCGCTGACGATGCGCCCGAGCGCAATTCTTCCGAGGTAATCGCTGTAATCCAGATTCGAGACGAGCATTTGAAAGAATGGCTCGCTCGAAATTTCTGGCGGCGGCACATGTTGCACGATCGCTTGAAAGAGCGGCGTCATGTCTTCGTTGTTTTCGTGCAGTTCGCGCATGGCAAAACCGTTCTTCGCGCTTGCGTAAATGACTGGGAAATCGAGTTGCTCGTCGGTAGCCTTCAGTTCGACGAAGAGATCGAATATCTCGTCCAGGACCTTGTGCGGCCGCGCGTTTTCTCTGTCGATCTTATTAATCACAACGACCGGCTTCAGTTTGTTCTCCATCGCCTTGCGCAAAACAAAACGCGTCTGCGCCTGTGGCCCATCGTGCGCGTCGACAACAAGCAGCACGCCGTCCACCATTTTCATGATCCGCTCGACTTCGCCGCCGAAATCGGCGTGACCCGGTGTGTCGACGATGTTGATCCGGTAACCGTTCCACTGAAAAGCTGCGTTCTTTGCGCGAATCGTGATTCCTTTTTCACGCTCGAGGTCCATCGAATCCATCATGCGCTCTTCAATCTTTTGATTGGAGCGAAACGTGCCCGATTGGCGCAACAGTTGATCGACCAGCGTCGTCTTGCCGTGATCGACGTGCGCAATGATGGCGATATTACGGATCTTATCCATTGAAGGGAGACTCTCCCTAGCTGGGGGCCGCGAATACTACTAGAGACGACAGTCGAGTCAAACGGAAGCGACGCGGGCGCGAAGATCTAAGTTTACAGGTTTGGCCGCTCCGCAGTGACTAAGGCGCGTGATTAGAACTCTTGATCTGACGAGTCGCAATCAGTAGAACCTTCCGTTAGGCTCGGGCGCTTCGAGTCAACCGACCCGAAGTGTCCGCATGCCTTCAGCAGAGATGACGGTCGCTGGAGGCCGTCGTGTGATTGGTCCTATTGGCAGCCGGGCAATTTGAAGCTTCCAATGCGCGTCTGCCAGCCTGCTGGGCTGGATTGCTGGCCTGCAAGGGTATAGTACTCGTTGACGTACCAGAAGGTGCAATCGTCGGTGGGATCGAGCGTCATGTCCGTGTAGTCGCCCCAACGGGAATTAAGGGTCGTCTGCACACCCGTGCCGTTGATGATCGTGCCTTCGCCCAAAGTCATTTGGCCAAGCGGATCGGCCGCGAGCCTGCCCGTATAACGAATGCCTGGTTTAACATCCACTCCGTTCACGACGCTGTAGCCGAGAGCCATGTTACCGTTCTTGTCCATGGCGATGCTGCCCATCCAGCGATGAATGCCATCTCCCGGCGCGAAGGTGCCCTGTTGGTAGATGCTGTAGGTGCTGCCGTTCCGCCTAATTTCGTACCAGCGGACGCCGGCGACGCCGGGCGATGCCTCTACTGACTGGTTAGTCACCAGTGATTCGTATGTACGAAAGTTGCGGTAGGCGAGCCGGAAGGTCGGCCGCTGGCGGTACGAGAGAATGTCGAGATACTGCCGAGGATCGACAATGCCCGGTTGCGGCAGGCAATCGCGAGAACCCGGCGCACAAGGGAAGATCGAGTCGAAGCTCGCGACTGGCAGCTGTATTTTGAGATTGATTGATGCTATGGGATTTGTCTGCCACTTCACGCTGAATTCCCAGATGTTCAGCGCGTCAGATGTTGCGCCGTAGGGGCCTCCGTCGTCCTGTGTACCGACAAGCGGCGCGGGAGCACCATTTGCTGGCATTCTTCTACCATCAATATCTGCGGGCAGCAGCCCATCGCCAATCAGATTAATTGGCACCACTGCTGAGTCGAGGAAGAAGCTCACAACGCGGGCATTCGGATCTCCTGCGAGCATCTTGTCCCGTTCGAGCCCGTAAACACCAATGCCGTACTCAACTGTTGGTCCGAATTCGCGTGTGGTGATGATGTACATATTCCTCCAGAGCCCGTACTTTGGATAGTCCGGGAAGTTCACACCCGTGGAGAAGGCGTACCGGAAGTAGGCACCAGTGGGATCACCGGTCTGGGAGATTGCCACACAATTGTAAAAAGTTGGTCCGCGCGTAGTGAATTGCGACAGAAGCCAGCGATCCTCAAGTTGGTCATACAACACGACCGGGTCCCCTGAGGCATCGGTGCAATCGGGGATTGCAAAGCCGGACCATAGGCTGCCGATAGCTATCGGGCCGAGTAACAGATTTCCTTGTTTATCAAATACACCGAGCTGTAGATTGATCAGCTCAACATAATGGTTTGGTCCCACCTCGCCATCCGAATCGGGCGGGTTCACGCGGAAGCCATACAGGTTGAAGTTGTCCTGATTTGATAGCCCTTCGAAGGTTAGCAACGGAGCGGGAATCGTCGGTGCTGGGCTGAACAGTTGTAGCGCTCCATCGCCACTATAGCCCTTGGACTGGACCTCTGGACCTTCTGGCCCTCGCTCGGGCCGCACTTCGATTATCTTGTTAGGATCGAAGATCGAAGGTCGGGCAGCTGGCGGCAAATTTCTGAGAGCAGGCAATACGTCAAAAGCCACGGGTGGAGAGAATTTTGGAGTCAGAGGCTGTGTGCGCGCAGTCGGCTGAGCAACAGCGGGCGGCGAGATGGCGAGAAAGACTAACGCTGCCGCGGCTAGGACAAGGAGAACGGCAGCCAGAATACGTACATGTGCAAAGGCGCGATTTCTACTGATTCGACGGAGAGTTTTCATATGTTTTTAGCTGAAGTTGGAGGTTGGAGTTTTGATTCCCTACACGTTCCCGACAACACAGTTTGTCAGCGTCACGAAAAAGAGGTCAAGCCTTTTAGCCTTACATTTTTGTAATGTGGATACCGTTTCTGATACTCGTGCAAACAATCAGAGCCGTGGCTCTTCCGAACGCTTTCGAGTTGATACTCTACGCTGCGCTATAAAGCGGGTTCGAGCGCGGGTGCCTGCGCGGCGGGCTCGATCCACTTGCCGTGCTCGCGGATGAGATCTTTCAGCCGATCGACCGCTTCCGCTTCAGGGATATTGAATTTCACCGCCGTTTTGCCGACGTACAGATTCACCTTACCCGGCGCACCACCAACGTAGCCAAAATCCGCGTCTGCCATTTCGCCCGGGCCATTCACGATGCAGCCCATGATCGCAATCTTGACGCCTTTCAGGTGCAATGTCGCCGCTTTGATTTTCGCCGTCGTGGTTTGCAAATTGAATAAGGTCCGTCCGCAAGAAGGACAGGCGACATAATCGGTTTTGAAAATTCGCGATCCAGCCGCCTGCAAAATGTTGTAGGACAAACGCAGCGCTTGTCCCGGCGCTTCCTCGCCCTGCACCAAAATCGCGTCGCCGATTCCATCGCACAGCAACGAGCCGATGTTGGTGGAGGCGGTGAGAAGGGTTGTGAGAAAATCTGTAGGGCGTTTTTGTGAGAGGCCACCGTCATGGTTGGCGTCTGACACAGACGCCCTACAATTCAAAACGTCTTTCAGCAAAATCGGATGCCGCGCATGTAATCGAGCTGCCAGTAACCGAAACGCTGGAATGACTGCGAGATCCACATCATCTTTCACCGTGACAAACTGCGAACTTCGGTCCGCATTCAATTTGGCAATCTCTGCCTCATCGCGTGGATCGACTTCGACGATGTTCGCAGCTTCGTAAACAATCTCCGGCTTATAATCGCCCATCTTGTCGATCTTGTGCGCGACCTTGTCGAAATTTGCCTGCCGAACGACCACCCGAATTAATTCGTCTCCGCCAAGTTTCACTCCGTCGCGCGCGATCTTCTTGGTCGCGCGCCGCTGATAGGAAAACGGGTCGAATGATAGTTGGACGTTGAGCGTTGGACGTTGAGCGTTCGACGTTCTCTGAATATTCTCGATCAGCGCTTTCGCCACGGGAATCTCATGGGGGCTGTCCTCGGTGAGCGAAACGCGGATCGTGTCACCGATTCCATCGGCCAGGAGCGAGCCAATCCCAATCGCGCTCTTAATCCGGGCGTCCTCGCCTTCGCCTGCCTCAGTCACGCCAAGATGCAATGGGTAATTCCAGCCCCGGCCGAGCTCGTTCAATCGCGCGACGAGCAATCGATATGCGGCGATCATGATTTTCGGATTGCTCGCTTTCATCGAGAAAACGAAATCGTGATAGTCCAGGTCGCGCGCAATCCGCGCGAACTCGAGCGCGCTTTCGACCATCCCCAGCGGCGTGTCGCCGTAGCGATTCAGGATGCGATCCGAAAGCGAGCCGTGATTGGTCCCAATGCGCATCGCGATTCCGCGCTTCTTGCATAGATCGACAAGAGGCGAAAAGCGCTCGCGGATTCGATTCAACTCCGCGGCGTACTGCTCGTCGGTGTATTCGCGGATGACGAATTTTTTGGAATCGGCATAGTTGCCCGGATTGATTCGCACCTTGTCCACCCATTTCGCAGCTTCCATTGCCGCTTCTGGCTTGAAGTGGATGTCGGCGACGATTGGCACATCGCAGCCGCGCTCGCGCAAACCCTGCACAATATTCTCAAGATTGCGCGCGTCCTTCAGGGTGGGTGCGGTGATTCGAACGATTTCACAGCCGGCGTTTGCCAGCTCCATCGTTTGTTGGATCGACGCCTCCGTGTCCATCGTGTCGCAGGTAATCATCGACTGGACACGGATCGGATTATCGCCGCCGATCCCGACGTTGCCCACCTTCACCTCGCGCGTGTTGCGACGGTGATAACGAAGAGGATCAACGCAATAGTTCACGAGATTTCGAATCTACGAAGCCTGGACCACTCTCGCAACGCGCCGCGGCTTATGGCGTTTGGGAGTTTTTTCCAGCCGATTGTGCCTCGAGTTGGTCGAGCTTTTTTCTGACAAACGGCAAATCCTGCACGTCGAAAAACGTGATGTAGAGCATGTAACCAATGATCACGACCGCGCAGCTGGTCTGAACAACTTCCAGCACGCGCATGTTCACCGGTTTGCGCCGCACCGATTCGATCAGCGCCAATACAATATGCCCGCCATCGAGCACGGGAATCGGCAGCATGTTCAAAATCGCGAGGTTTACATTGAGAATGACACTGAACCACAGCGCCAGCTTCCAACCCCCTGCGGCTTCAAAAAGCCTGACATAAATATTCCAAATCCCGACCGGGCCACTCAGATGCTGCAACTTTATATCCGACTTGGGCGAGGCAACCGCGCCAATCGTCTTTAACGTGCTCGTCACGCTGTTGTAAACCTGCTCGATCGGATTGGGATGCTGAGTCGATACTATCCCGGTCGTGTCCCATTGAATTCCGATTCGCGGCTTCATTTCGCCGGCCGTGGGCAGAAGCGTCGGCTTCACCCGAACGTCAAACCTTGAGCCAGCTCTCTCCACGTGAACGACAAGCTCATCGTTTGGATGTTTGCTGATGTATTCCAGTAACGCGATTGGATTGTAGATCGGTGTTTGATTGAATCCCCGAATAATATCCCCTGAACGGAGCCCGGCCGCCGCAGCCGGTGTGTCCGGCTCCACTTTGGCAATGATTGGTGTCTCTGCCGGGTAGACGAGCAGTTGGCGGATACTCTTCCTGCGCCAGCCGCGGGTCTCCGCTTTGTAAGGTTCCACCCAAACCGTTTGCACCTTGCCGTCTCGTTGAAATTTCACCGCGATTTTCTTGCCTTCGCTGCGCACTACATCCCAACTCACGCTGTCACTCATCCCCATAAAGCGCCTGACGGTTTTGCCGTCCACTGACAGAATTTTGTCGCCGGGTTTCAAACCAACTCTCTCCGCTGGCGAGTCGGGCACAACATAACCAATCACGGTCGTTGAATCCGCTTCACTCACCGGATGACCCACCACCCAGACGATGATGGCAAAACACAGCGCCAGAAGGAGGCTAAACAGCGGGCCGGCGACGGCTACGATCATCTTGTCCAGCGCGGAAATTCTCGGCAACCTGGCCCGGTCCACATCTGCCTTGCCCTCGATAATGTCCATCGGCGCAAGTTGCGGCAGCGCGACGAAACCTCCGAACGGCAGCGATCCGAGAGAATATTGGACGCCATTAATCGTTTTTTTCCAGAGCGGTTTGCCGAACCAGACGCCGAATCTTTCTATGTAAAGCCCTCGCCAGCGCGCAGCCAGAAAATGCCCCAGTTCATGCACCACAATCATCAGGTTAAAAAGAATGAGAACCTCGATGACGATGAAAATGATGCGGATGACGTGCAGAAGCATTGTGATTAGTGACTACTGATCAGTGATCTGGTCATCGATTGGACACGCCACCGCATCTGCCGTTGCAACCCTTTTTAACGATTTAGCGATTTGGCGCATCCCTGCGCTTCATTGCGCGCCCACTGATCGGCTTCCAATATGGCATCGAGATTTGGGTTCGCAATGGCCGTGTGCCGGTTCATCACGTCTTCAACCACGCGCCAAATGTCCGGAAAACGCGCACGACGGTCCAAAAACGCCGCGACCGCGATCTCGTTCGCGGCATTCATCACAGCGGGCAATGTGCCGCCCGTCTCGCCTGCCCGGCGCGCGAGATTCAATGCGGGAAAATCCTCATAGCGCGGAGTGAAAAATTCCAACTTTGATAATTTCGAGAAATCAAGCGGCGGCAGCGTGTTTGGGACGCGATCTGGCCAGGTCACGGCGTATTGAATCGGGAAGCACATATTTGAATAGCTCAACTGCGCGAGCATGGAACCGTCCATGAACTCGACCATGGAATGAACAATGCTCTGCGGATGGATGACGACCTCGACGCGCTCCATCTCGACGCCGAAAAGCCAATGCGCCTCGATCATCTCCAAGCCCTTATTGAACAGCGTCGCGGAATCGATTGTGATCTTTGGTCCCATGTTCCACGTTGGATGTTTCAACGCCTGTTCTAGGGTGATCGAATCGAAATCTTTTCGCGGTGTTTCCCGAAACGGTCCGCCTGAGGCGGTGAGGATGATTCGCCGCACGGAATCAGAAACGCCGAACGCCGAACGCCCAACGTCCAATCTCGAATCTTCTGCATTGGGCGTTGAGCGTTGGACGTTGAGCGTTGGGCGTTTTCCGTTCTGGAGAAATCGTCCTTCCAAACATTGAAAAATCGCGTTGTGCTCCGAATCGACCGGCAGAACGTGCACACCGTTATCGCGCGCTCGCCGCATCACAATCTCGCCCGCCATCACATGTCCGCATCTGTCAGGCAGGCGATTTCACGCAAACCGCCATCTCCCGCAAAAATCCGGGGTTTGTACTCAAGCGCGCGCTCAAGCGTATTGATCCTGCTTTCGTCAACAAGACAAACGGCCGGTGCACGCGTTTTATTCGCGGCCGACGCGAGTTTTTTGGCGTTGCTGTTCGCGGCCAGGCCGACGATCTCCATCCGTTCCGGAATATCGCGCGCCACTTTTAACGCGCTCTCGCCGATCGAGCCGGTCGCACCCAAGATAACGACCCGCTTACGCTTTCTGGAGTCTCCCGTTCTCATACTCGGTGGTTAGGCCACGCGAATGACGAGTCGCAGGTAGAAAAACAACAGCGGCGCGGTGAAAAGGAGACTATCCAAAAGGTCGAGCGCTCCGCCAATTCCCGGGAGCAAATTTCCCGAGTCCTTTACGTCAGTGCTGCGTTTTATGAGTGATTCAGCCAGGTCGCCGAGCACTGCGGCGAATCCCAGAAGCAACCCCAGGATCGTGGCGTGCGTCCAGGTCAGTGCGGCCAAATGGCCGGGCATTAGTTTGAAGAGTGCCAGGCTGCACAGCAGCGCAAAAACAATCGCCCCAAAGAAACCTTCCCACGTTTTCTTGCCGCTGATATGCGGAACCATCAAATGCCGGCCGATGGCGCTGCCGGTCAAATACGCGCCCATATCGGCAAATTTTGTCACCGCGATCAAATAGAGCACGTAAAACTGTCCCGTTAGCTGGCCGCTGCTGGAACGCGGGGTTAGATAAACAATTTTGGTGATGAAATTATAAAGCCAAAGGACGTACAGCAGACCGAACAAAGTGTAAGCCATCGTTTGGAGCGGCTCATCTTGACGCAGCCGCGCAAACATTTGTCGCCCGAAGACGGTCAGCAGGAAAAAAAGCAGGACGGCAACTTCGAAGTCATAGGAATGCGCCGGCCCGATTCTGGAAAAGTAATAAAAACTGCCGGCGAGCATCACAGCGCCGCAAATCATTCCAGTGATCTTGAAATTCGGGAGGCCCTTGTGATCGAGCATCCGGTAAAATTCGAGTAGCCCGATTAGTCCGAACACACTGATCAACAGCCAAAACAAAATCTCGTATCCGGAGAACATGATCAGCAGCGCGATTGTCCAAAGCGCGATCGTGCTGAGGAACCGGAGAATAAAAGCGGAACGGGACGTGATGACGTTCGTTCCGGTTTGCTCCAGCGTTGCAGGCATGCACCTGCATCATCTCGAAGGAAGGCGCGCCGCGCAAGAGGGGAGCGCACCCTTCGAAGAGAGACCGCGATCCGCCTACGCCCGAGGAGGTGGAACGCGTCGTCCCCGGCACGCGGTAGCCGACGTCGTTGTAGCCGCCTCGCTATGTCGAGGCGTTCAGTTGGCTTTGCTTTTCCTGGCCACACGGCGACACAGCGCCGTGGCTACAACAATGCTATCGAGGAATCGAAACGGTAAAGGCGTTCGCCGCGGCGAACGCCTTTTCAAATGCGCGCTCGCGTTTCTGGTAGTTCTCGGATCTGACTCCTGTAGAGGCGGCCGTGTCCGCCGTCGGACGGACTCGTCCCGTCGCGAGTCGGCTGCAATTTTCTGAACGCGGAGATCGCGGAGTTGGCCAGGCACTTCAAGCGGAACACGATCGCCGATCACGGTCGCTATCGTAAAGCGAAACCGGACGTCGTGCTCGAGGTCGCCTTCAATTCAATCCAGCCCAGCACGCGTCACGCCACTGGACTGGCACTGCGTTTCCCAAGAATCAAGACAGTCCGGCGCGACAAGGATGTGGATTCCATCGACACGCTCCAATACGCGCGGAACCTCGCACAAGAACGCGCGAATTTGCCGGCAGATTTTGACCAGGCGGCGTGATTAGCGCCTCGGATTTATTGCGGGGTGGGCGATGGAGTTGGCGAAGTAGCCTCCGCCCCAGGAGATGCTGCCGCGCCAGGAAATGCTGCCGCGCCAGGTTTTACCGCGGGAGACATCCTCAATCTTTGTAGTTCTTCCATTCTACGCTGCCTTTGGGCGAGTTGGTCTTGTATTCTCCTGTCTTTCTCGTCTTTTTCAGCTTGTATCCGCGAGCGGTCGGGAATCAGGGCCTGAACGTCGCGAGGAAGCTGTTGCAATCTCCTGTCTCTTTCAGCTTTCAGCTGCGCGGGGTCGCGAACCTGGCCCCGCGACTGAAGGTCGGGGGGAATCCTGCGGGGGCCCGCTATGGCTTTTTCCCTTTCGGCCAATGCTTTCTCGCGTGCGTCCAGCTCGGCTTTGCGTTGAGCAAGTTGTTGTTCAGCGGCCGAATCTTGCTTTTGGCAGGAGCAAATCATCCCAACAGAGATGAGCATCGAAAGGACAAAAATCTTTTTCATATCAGGAGTAAACTGTAACTAGTCTTCCGTAATTCGGAGAAAGAAAACGGAAGCCCAATGGCTAGTCAAACGAAACTTAACGTGCCTGCGGCACTGGTGGAGTTGTTTCCGACCGTTCGAAAGACCTGCTTCAACGCGAAGGTGTAGCCGCCTCGCTGTGTCGAGGCGCTCAGTTGGCGTTGCTTTCCCTAGCCGCACGGCGACACACTTTCTGTAGGCCCGTAGTAAGTGCCTCAATTTGCTTCTGTTGCTGCGCGACAGTTGCTTGCAACTCCTTAACTTTGAGATCGAGCAAGGCGTGCTTGGCGGCTTCGGGGGCTCGGGCTGGGGCCGGGGCGGTTTGGGGCATAGGTATAGTAAACCTGTTTCCCTGGGCATCGACGAGCTCCGTGCCTACCTTCTGATTGGCATCGACGAACACGAAGCGGGCGGTGCCCAAATCAACGGCTCGATCGAAGATGCCGGCGATAAAGGTGTCATATGGAACAGTACCGACAACGGGGTCGGTGAAGGTGGGGGTGCCGATGCGGATGAACGCGACTTCATCAGGAACGACGGTGGGATCTGGCACGCCTACGCCGATATAGATGTTACCGCCAAAGGCTACTATGTTATTACCGGCTAGGTCACCCACGACTGTGTTAAAAGCGGCGCTTACGTTGGCAGTCATTGAATCGTCACCGATGGCTATGTTTCCAAAGCCGGAATCGTTAGTAAACAGCGCATTAACACCCATGGCTTGGTTAAAACTACCAGTCGTGTTGAGGAAGAGGGCTTGACGGCCGACGGCGTTGTTTGAAACGCCGAAGGGGAAACCACCAACAGCGTTTTCGGTATTGAGTGCGAAAGCACCCACGGCGGTGTTGCTGTCGCCATCAATGTTCGCGTTGAGCGCGTTAAAGCCAACTGCCGTGTTGTTGCTGGCACCGCCACCTCCGAAGAAGTCATTATTCTGGAGCGCGCCGGAACCCACGGCGGTGTTTTGAAAGGCATCAATGCCCTCACGGAGCGCCCAGAACCAACGGCGATGTTTGAAGCGCCATCAACGTTAGCCTGCATCGCCCGAGCGCCAACTGCCGTGTTGCGGTTGGCAAGGCCAAATGCGTCGATGTCATTATTGAAGAGCGCGCGTTGACCAACGGCAGTGTTATCAATGCCGGTGAGATTCTGGAAAAGCGCGAACGCTCCATCGGCCGTATTGTTATTGGCAAAGAGGTTGATCAAGAGCGCTCCCGCGCCAGTGGCGGTATTTTCATTCCCGGTGTTGATGGCCAGCGTTCCAGCGCCAGTACCGGTGTTCCAGAAGGCGGGACCGCTAAAAAAGAGCGATCTCCAACCAAGTGCTGTGTTTCCAAGACCGGTAA
>WNFO01004648.1_pt1 | contig 11875 bp, 11 predicted proteins | sample 5400251 | NCBI WGS metagenome assembly WNFO01 (sample SAMN13153354, study PRJNA577476) | soil metagenome | isolation source: 100 cm saprolite under Madrone tree | place: USA:California | collected 2016-06-14
CAATTTCATCTGGGTGAAATCGGCGACACTCGACTTCTATAAACCCGGACATGGCTCCGACATTCAACCCGTCGAAACGAAAATCATCCGCAAAGACCCGGCCCTCGACACGATCATCTCGCCCGACGCGAAGATTGAAAAACTTGCCGGGGGATTCCAGTTCACCGAAGGCCCCGTCTGGGTGCGCGACGGCGGTTATCTTCTCTTCAGCGATCCCAACAACAATCTGATCTATCGCTGGTCGGAAGACGACGGCGTTTCCATCTATCGCACGCACAGCGGGTATTCCGGAACCGATATCGGCGAATACGGCCAGCCCGGTTCGAACGGACTGACACTCGACGCGCAAGGCCGCGTCACCATCAACGAACATGGCAACCGCCGCGTTAGTCGGCTTGAGAAGAACGGCCAGTTGACCGTTCTCGCCGATCGCTACGAGGGCAAGAGGCTCAACAGCCCGAACGATCTCGTGTATCGCTCCGACGGCGCGCTGTACTTTACCGATCCGCCCTTCGGCTTGCCGAAGTTCTTCGACGATCCCCGCAAGGAGCTCCCATTCAGCGGTGTCTATTGCCTGATCCACGGCGAGCTGAAACTTGTCAGCACCGATCTGACGGGCGCGAACGGGCTCGCATTCTCTCCCGACGAGAAATATCTCTATGTCGACGATTGGGACGACAAGAAAAAAATCATTCTCCGCTATGACGTACAGCCGGACGGGTCGCTTACGAACAAATCCCTCTTTCTTGACGCAACCACTGAGCCGGGCGAGGACGCCTGGGATGGCTTGAAAGTCGATCGCCTTGGCAACGTCTATGCTTCCGGCCCCGGCGGGCTCTGGATCATTTCGCCGGAAGGACAACACCTCGGAACGGTTGTTGGTCCCGAGCATCCGCACAATCTCGCCTGGGGTGGAGAAGACCGCAGAACTCTGTATCTGGCTGCACAAACCGGACTCTATCGGATTTCGGTGAATATTCCTGGTGCAGGGCAACCGCAGTAATCACGCTTGCCCTGAAGGACGGACGCGATGGCTACACAAATGAAGAAACTATCCGGCAGTCCCGCGACATTGCCGCGGAACGCCGTTGTAAGTCTCGGCCGCGAAACTTGCGGTTCACTTGAACAGGCGGAACAGCGCGAGTGGCTCGTCACGAACGGAATCGGCGGCTTCGCCTCCGGTACGGTCAGCGGCAATTTGACCCGCCGCTATCACGGATTATTGCTTGCCGCTCTCCATCCGCCGGTCGGGCGAACGCAAATGGTTGCGAAATTGGATGAGACCGCCCGCTATAACGGCGTGGAGTATCCACTCTCAACAAATCGGTGGGTGAGCGGCACGGTTGAACCGAAGGGCTACTTGAACATCGAGAGCTTTCAGCTCGATGGCACAACGCCGGTCTGGCGATTCGTGATCGGTGATGCGCTGCTTGAGAAACGCATATGGATGCAACAAGGGGAGAACACCACGTTCGTGCAGTACTCCCTGATCCGGGCAAGCAACGCCCTGGAACTTGAATGCAAGACGCTCGTCAATTACCGCGATTATCATTCCACGACGCACGCCGGCAATTGGCAGATGCAGGTTGAAAACGTCGAGCATGGCCTCAAAGTCACGGCGTTCGACGAAGCAACCCCCTTCTATCTTTCCTGCCGCGATGCCTCCATCGAAACGCGGCACGACTGGCACCGCGACTTCTTTCTGCCGCTGGAACAATATCGCGGCCTCGACACCAGCGAAGACCACCTCTTTGCCGGGGTTTTTCGGTTCCAGCTTCAGCAGGGACAGACGGCAACGATCGTTCTGTCGACAAACCCGTACGCTGAACTCGATGGAATAAAAAGTCTCGCCGAGCGCACACGCCTGGAGGACTCCCTTCTTGCGGATTGGGAGAACGCGAACAAGCTGGCCTCGCCCACACCGTGTTGGATCGAACAGTTGGTGCTGAGCTCAAATCAGTTCGTCGTGAAGCGCGAATTGCCTGGCGATCCCGAGGCTCGTTCGATCATTGCGGGCTACCACTGGTTTGGCGATTGGGGCCGCGACACCATGATTGCCTTGCCGGGACTTCTGATCACGACCGGCCATTTCGATACGGCCAGAACGGTGCTTCTCGCATTCGCGCGTTACGTTGACCGGGGAATGTTGCCGAACAATTTTCCCGACGCGGGCGGAACGCCGGAATACAACACGGTCGATGCCGCGTTGTGGTATTTCGAAGCCGTGCGGCAATATTTCGAAGCGACACAGGACACGGAAACCATCGTGAAGTTCTTCCCTGCGCTTTCGGAAATCATCGAGGCGCACCTCAAAGGAACCCGGTACAACATTCATGCTGACGCATCTGATGGACTTCTCTACGCCGGCGAAGAAGGCGTTCAACTGACATGGATGGACGCGCGCGTGGGCAGCAAAGTCATCACACCACGGATCGGCAAGCCGATCGAAATCAACGCGCTGTGGTACAACGCGCTGCACACGATGACAACCCTAGCCCCTTTGGCAGGCAAGGCCGCGGAACCCTTTCGCAAACTGGCCGACAAAGTGAAAACCAGTTTTTCAAAATTCTGGGATGAAACAAGAGGCTACTGCTACGACGTCATCGACGCTCCTGGAATCGGGAATGACGCGTCGCTCAGACCAAACCAGATCTTCGCGGTTTCTCTGCCCGAGTCGCCGCTTTCGCCGTCCCAGCAAGAATCTGTTGTCGATGTCTGCGCGCGGCGCTTGTTAACCTCGCATGGTTTGCGGAGTCTGGCCATGGATGTCTCCGATTATGACGGGCACTACGGCGGATCGCCGCAACATCGCGACGGCATCTATCACCAAGGCACCGTTTGGGGCTGGCTGATCGGCCCGTTTGTCCTGGCCCATTTGCGCGTTTACAAGAACCCGGAAATGGCACGTCGTTTTCTCGAACCTATGGCGAAACAAATCACGACCGCCGGCCTCGGTACGCTGAGTGAAATCTTCGATGGAGACGCGCCGTTCCATCCCCGGGGCTGCATCGCGCAGGCCTGGACCGTCGGTGAAGTGCTGCGCTCGTGGAGAGCCACGCTCCCCTGAATGGCTGCGAAATCCATGAAACGACTGACTATCATGGCCCATCTATTCAGCGTCAGTAGTACTACTTTTCTGAATCCCGGACCCCTCGCCCAGCATCCAAAAGAGCCATCAGGGGATTACAAAAGATGTTTGGTGCTATATTTAGCGGCAAATCCGCACCCGAGATCGTGGTCTGGAGGCCGTTGCACTTCGTGAGCGCGCCAAACCCTCATCCGCTCCCATCTAGCGTCGTTCGGGAAGACGAGCCGCTGCTTGTCGCATCCGCTCGCGCCGGCGACACTGCCGCCTTTGAAGAGCTTGTCGCTCGCTACGAGGATAAGATCTTCCGCCTCACTAGTAACATCACCGGGAATCGCGAAGACGCCGAAGACGCGATGCAGGATGCGTTGCTGAAGGCCTATGCACACCTGAACAATTTTCACGGTGAATCCCGTTTCTATACCTGGCTCGTGCGGATTGCGGCCAATGAAGCGCTCATGCGTCTTCGCAAACGCCGCCCGAATCACTTCTCCCTCGACCAGCCCATCGAAGGCGACTCGGACCTCATGCCGCGCGAACTTGAGGAGTGGAGCCCCAATCCCGAGCAGCTCTATGCCAAGTCCGAAATAGACAATATCGTCGCCACGTTCGTAGACCAGCTGGAGGACGAGTACAGAATCGTGCTTGTCTTGCGCGATGTCGAAGAACTGTCCACGCAGGAAACCGCCGACGCGTTGGGCATCTCGATTTCAGCCGTGAAATCTCGTTTACTTCGGGCCCGATTGAAACTCAGGGAAAAACTGAACCGCCATTTTCGGCAAGGTGCGCCAAATTGAACTGCAAAGGCGTCATCCGCGAGATTTCGAACTACATCGACGGCGATCTCGACCCCGTCGTGCGGCAGGAACTCGAGCGCCATCTCGAGCACTGCGAAGACTGCACCATGATCGTGAATCAAACCAAGAAGTCGATCGAGATTCTTTGCGATTCTAAACCCATCTCGCTACCAAGTGACGTGCGTTTGCGTTTGCATGCAGCTCTCAATAAGAAGATTCAGCAATGAATCGCGTTTGATTGCGTCATCTCAGCAAGTCGTTACTTCGCCGCCGCTTCCGCACGACTGAGCATCGAATCGAGATCCGCGCGGCTGAGATAACGGCCGTTCACCACGACTGCACGAATCTTTTGAGAATTCCTGATGTCGACAAGTGGATTAGCGTCCAAAAGGACCAGGTCCGCTAGTTTGCCCGATTCGATTGTGCCTAGTTCTTTTTCCCTGCCTAGATACTTTGCCGGATTCAGTGTCGCTGCTTGTATCGCTTCCATGGGTGTAAACCCAGCCTCTACAAGAAGCTCCAACTCTTCGTGCAAGGCAAATCCAGGAAGAGTGAATGTATTTGCGCTGTCGGTCCCCGCCATGAACTGCACGCCTGCTTCGTGCATTTTTTTTGTCAGCAAGATTTCATTTGCGAACAGTCGTTCACCTGCAGACGAGCCGAGAGCGTCGCGGTCTTTGTTCCATTTTTCGCGCACGCTTGCGGGCAGGTAGCGCCAACGAGGATCGGTCCCGACTGTCTTTTCAGCGCTCGCACTAACAGGATTGCCTCGCACGTTGTTGCGAAGTTCTACCAACGTTGGTACCTGCCAAGTGCCGTTTTTCACGAACTTGGCGAACAATCCAGCTGCAACATTTTCATCAAATGTGTCCGCCGCTCGCGATTCTGCCAGCTCGTAGGCTACCCGGTCTCGGGCCGTGAAAGCCTTTGCTTTCTCATCCATCCATTGTTGTTCGGAGGAGGAACAGCCGAGGGAAACGCCAGTTAGGTGCTCGATGCTTTTCTGACCGGCATCCGAGGCTTCCGCAACTCGAACTGCATCGGGAACGTGTCCCGCCAGACCAATGTTTCTTCTTTGTGCCTCATCGGCAACTGCAAAATAGGCATCTCGAGACAAGAATGATTTCACTTTGATGAAATCTACTCCCATAGCGCTAAGAACGGTGACAGCCTCGCGACCTTCTATAGCATTCATGGCCACCACGTTCCCTGGCCACTTGAAACCGTCTATCAGAAAGCCTGCCATTACGATGCGAGGTCCAAGCAGCCGCCCTCTCTCGATTTGTTCACGCCACAATCGAAGTTGAACATAGCGTGTGGACAATTCTCCCGTGGCTTCGTCGAGGTCGCCGCCCATATCTCGCACCCCGGTAATTCCGTTCGCGATATACAACGGGAGATAAGTTTCCTGCGCTCCGGTGTGCACGTGCGTGTCCCATAAACCGGGGATCAAGAATTTATCGGTGCCGTCTACGATTTCGGCATCGTCAGGCACAGACAGCTTGGCCGTGCCGCCAATCATTACAATTTTGTGGTTACGAATGATGACGCTCATGTCGGGCTTAACCGGTGAACCGGTAGCGTCAATCACAGCGATGTGTGTCAGGACCAGGGTCCTCTCAGGAGCCGCAGGAGGAATCTGCGCTGAAACGATGTTGGCGAATAGCAAGAGAGCAAGTAAGTTGTATTTCATGATCCGAGCGCCCGCCGAATTTGATTCCCGAGCATCTCAAATGATTCATCAATCTGCTATGATTCGAGCAATTGCTCCTTGGCAATTCCAGGTTTGTGCTTTCGCCCAGGAGCTCCGCCTTGATTCACCGGAGGTTCGTATGTCTTGGGTGCCCCTCGTGTCGGTTGAAGAAGCGACTTCGGACACAAAGAACATTTATGACTTTCTCCAGAACAAGTGGGGATTCGTCCCGAACTACTATCAGGCGTTGGGCCCTTATCCACAGCTACTTAAGGACCAGGTCGACATGTTTACCCATGTCATGTTCGTTGAACGCGCTCTGACGAGGGAGATCAAAGAACAGATCGCGTTGGTCGTAAGTGGAATCAATCTCTCGAATTACTGTCTGGCTGCGCATCTGGAAATTCTCGGAAGGCTGGGTTTCGACAAGGCGTTTGCAAGAAAACTCGCAATGAACTTCGAAAGCGCGGCAGTCGAACCCAAAGTGATGGCTTTGTTCAAGTTTGTCGCTAAAGTTTCCCGTCAGCCCGCAGATATCGTTCGTCAGGATTTCGATGCTGTCCGTGAAGCGGGTTGGAGCAACGAGGAAATCACGGAAGGCGTTCTTGTCGCTGCTCTCTATGCCTGTGCCAACCGCTTCTCCGCCGCGATCGGCCTGGTCGCCGACTTCTAGCCAAAGCGCACAGCATGCGTCTTCGTATTGGCTCTTCGCGGATGCTCGTCCGCATCAGCCCGCGCGAGTTGAAGCTTCAAGCGGAAGGCGAGACTTACGACTCTCCGAAACGCCCGGCGGTCAGTCGCTTCGGAAGACTTGCCAGCGAGCGCAGAAACGGACGGCGGTCACCCAGAACACGCGAGACTACGAGGCCGCCTTCGATTGCAGCGACAGCTTCTTGAGACCGTCTGCGGGCGATTGGCGGGCTCAGCCCCGCATCACGTCCGAGGCGAGCGAAGGCATCGATCCAGAATTCCATGGAGCGACGGGCATGTTCCCGCGTGGAAGGACTGTCGGCAAGTGTCACCGTGTCGAGCAGACACCACTGCTGCCCGGACTTATAAAACTCCCGGAGCCGGCGCGCGATTTTGCGGGCGCGGTCCAGAGGCGCTCCCGCTTCGAATGCGGGCTTGACCACATACTCTGAGAACTCACGATCCACTTCCGAGAGGATTGCATCCACCATCTCCGCTTTCCCGCCGGGGAAGCGATGGTACAAGCTGGCCTTCACAAGGCCCGTCGCTTTCATCAGATCGGAATAAGAAGCCCCGTCGTACCCCTTGCGCCGGAAGATATCCGACAATTCCCGGTACAGCCTGTTGTCAGAGATTTTTGCAGGGCGCATCGAACAACGCTCCTCTTTCTTAGACGTTCTGCACCGTTGTTGGGTTAGACCGTACGGTCTAATTCTTGCTCGCATTTCGCCTTGGCTGCAACTTTTCCTGAAACCTTTTCCATGCTATGGCATCTGATCTCCATATAGACCGATTGGTCTAATACGAACACACAACAGGAGCGTACAAATGATTCGCGGATGGATACAAATTGCAGCACTTTCGCTTGGGTTAGCGGCAAGCCCCGGTTTTCTCAGCTCCCAGATGAAGGATTCCGCGATGGCCGAGTCGTCGCGCGTCACCTATCACACAGCGCAGGTGGACGGCGTGAAAATCTTCTATCGCGAGGCAGGGCCCAAAGATGCCCCAACGGTCGTTCTGCTGCACGGGTTTCCCAGTTCTTCGCATATGTTCCGCGAGCTGATTCCGCGCCTGAGCGACAAGTACCACGTGCTAGCCCCCGATTATCCGGGCTTCGGCTACAGCGATGCGCCGTCGCCCGGCCAATACGCATATACGTTCGACCATCTTGCGGACACCGTTGATCATTTCCTCGATCAGAAGGGCATCACCAAGTATTCGATTTACATCCAGGACTATGGTTCACCGATAGGATTCCGGCTGGCGACACGGCATCCCGAGCGCATTCAAGCGATCATCACCCAGAACGGCAACGCTTACGACGAAGGCCTATCTCCCTTCTGGGCGGAGTTTCTATATCCGTATTGGAAGGATCCGAGCCCAACGACCGAGGCGAAAGTGCGCCAGCTACTGACGCTGGACGCAACGAAACTGCAGTACCTGCAAGGGTTCCGAAATCCCGATGACGTGAGTCCGGACTCCTACCTGTTCGATCAGTCGAAACTCGACCGTCCAGGCAACGACGAGATCCAGCTCGCACTCTTCTACGACTATCGCAACAACCCTCCGCTGTATCCGGCGTGGCACAAGTACCTGCGCGAGAAGAAGCCCCCCGTGCTCGTGGTCTGGGGCAAGCACGACCCGGTATTCGCTCCAGCCGGGGCAGAAGCATTCCTGAAAGACGTGCCGCAGGCAGAATTGCATTTGCTCGACACCGGTCACTTCGCTCTGGAAGAAGACGCCGCGGAAATCGCCCAAATCATCCGGGCCTTTCTCGCAAAGAACATTCGCTGACCGATTCAATGTTGGAAACGAGTCGGCGACGCAGCCACATTTTCAAGCTGCGCCGCCGGCTTTGGCGTTTGGGAAACAGACTCCGAGGAAATTCAAAATGCACGTGAAAGAGATTTGGCGCTACCCCGTGAAGTCCATGGCCGGTGAAAGTCTCGATGATGTCCAAATCGACAAGCTTGGCCTAGCTGACGACCGCAAAGTGCTCGTGCGCGACGCACAGGGCCGTGTGATTACTTCCCGAACTCACTACAAGCTGCTGGGCCTTAAAGGTTCACTCGGTCCGGACGGCCAGCCACATATTGACGGTCATCTATGGAACGCTCCCGAAGCTATGGCGCTTGTTCGAAGCGCGGCTGGACCCACCGCCCAGGTTATCTATTACGAAGGATCAGAGCGATTCGACGTACTCCCGCTCCTCGTGGCAACCGATGGCGCCATAGACGCATTTGGTCATGACGGACGGCGCCTCCGGCCCAACATTGTTGTCGGCGGCGTCGAAGGATTGGCGGAGCGCTCATGGCCGGGCAAATGTTTGCGCATCGGAAGTGTCCTGATTGGCATGCAGGACTTGCGCGGTCGCTGCGTCATGACCACCTTCGACCCCGACACACTTGAGCAGAATCACCGTGTGCTCAAAGAGATCGTCCAGAAATTCGGTGGCGAACTTGCGTTGAATTGTTACGTGATTCACGGCGGTGAGATCCATGTGGGCGATGCCGTTCAATTGCTCGCGGATGATGAAGGTGAAATGAACCGCGCGAACCACTAGCAAAGTCGCCCGCGCTGACGACAGATCACGTGGGCGTCATTCGATGGGATTCACAAGGCATCGAACAGTTCAGAGACTGACAGCCAGAGACGCGCAAATCAACCTTTCCCGAAACCTTTCACGCGTTCGCGAATCTCATGGCTTGCGAAGCACACTACGAGTGTTGGAGACATCTATGAAGGAACAAGCAGTCACAGGGGAGCGCTCTATTCGGGCGAATGTCGCGCTCGAAAGCGCAGGCGCTGTAGTTTCTCGCTACGGATTGGTTGTGATTCTGTTGCTCATCGGAATCTTGAAGTTCACGCCGGCCGAGGCGGACGGAATACAGCCGCTTGTCGCCCACAGCCCATTCATGTCCTGGATGTATCTCGTTCTCAGCAAGCAGGGAGTTTCCAATTTTATAGGCGTCGTTGAACTTCTAATCGCGTTGCTTCTGGCGCTGCGACCCATTTCTCCACGCGCTTCATTTATCGGAAGCCTGGGAGCCATCGCAACTTTCCTCCTCACCTCCAGCTTCTTGTTTTCCACGCCAGGCGCAATCCAGCTTGGACACGGCGTTGAAATACTTGGCGGTGCCGGCCAATTCCTGATCAAAGATTTGGTCCTCTTGGGAGCGTCGTTCTGGACGGCCTCGGAAGCTTTGCGGGCCGCAAAACGCTAGAACCGTCCCGCGCGCGGCGTAAGAAAAAAGAGCGGCATCCGCTGGCGCGATTCAATGCGCATATAGTTGATACGTGAGCGTACTGCGGCATTCGGCCCGAGTGCCGGTTCCCCGTGGAATTACGGGGGTCGGCATTTTTTTACTATTCGGAACCGCAATGGCGTTTCTTGCGGGAACAACCTTGGTCTGGCCGGGCACTGCGCTCGACCACGCCTGGGCACTGAATCAGCGTGCTCATCGCGAGCTCGCGCCCCTCGGCCGGATGATCGGAATTCCTTTCCTTTTGCTTGGCGCCACACTTTTAGCGGCAGGCGTCGGTTGGTTCCGACACGCCCTCTGGGGATGGCGGCTGGCCGTCGCTCTGATCGCCGCGCAGGTCATCGGAAATATCGTCAATCTTTTCCTCGGTCACATCGCGGAAGGTGCGACGGGCTTCGTGATCGCCACTGCGCTCCTCGCTTATCTCCTGCTTCCTCGCGTCAGAATTGTTTTTCGGTAGAGAAAATTCGACCAAAAGGCTTGGAAGTAAACCTGCCTATGACGCTTTAGCAAGCAATGTCCACCGTAAGGCCAGCGGCGTCAGCAACGTCGTCACCATAACCAGCAGTACGACTGCGGAAAACAGCCCGTCGTCCACGACCCCGATGCTCTTGCCGATGCCGGCGAAGATCAAACCCACTTCGCCGCGGGGCATCATGCCGAATCCAACGGCCCACCGATTCATTCGTTTCGGACATCCTAAACCGCTCAAGACTTTTCCTATGATCGCCACCGCGGTTAGCGCCGCTCCCGCAATCAGCACATCCTTGCTCACAAGCGCCTCGAGCTTCACCTGAATTCCCATCCACACGAAGAACAACGGCACGATCAGCGATTCTACCGGCGACAGCAATTCCCTCAGCGACAGCCCCTCCAGTTCTTTGTCAAAGACATCGTTCAGAATTACGCCCGCGGCGAAGGCTCCTACGATAGCCGCAAGCCCCGCTTCGCTCGCCAACCACGCCAGAAAAAAAGCGAAGATCCAGCCGGCCAGCAGCTTTACGTTATGAATTCCCGCGCTCGCGAGTCTTCGCGCTACCCATGGCGTGATCCAGATTCCGATGGAAAGCGAGCCCCCAAGGAACAACGCAGCTTTCGCCGTGGTCCAACTCATGCTCCCCACGTTGACTGTGCCTGTTACCGCCAGTGCGCTAACCACGGCAAGTACAATTAGACTCAGCACGTCGTCAAGGATTGCTGCACCAAGAATCACCCGCGCCTCATCCGTAGTGTCCCGCCGCAAATCGCGAAGCACTCGTGCCGTGATGCCTACGCTGGTGGCGGTGAGGATGCCTCCGATGAAGAGATCGCGCGCAAGTCCTGAGTCCGGGTGCAGGAATTTCATCGTGCCCAGCCCGAGCCCCATCGGAGCCACCACTCCGATCACCGCCACGAAAAAGGCAGTTTGTCCCACGCGCTTCATCTCTCGAATGTTCGTTTCAAGGCCTACCAGGAACAGCAGCACCAGGATGGCTATGCGGGAGAGCAGATCCACGAACGAATATACGGCCACGTAATCGAGGCCTTTCGTTCCTCCGAGAATTGCCGAAACCCGTTCAGCGTGAGACCCCGCGGGAAGTAACCGCAATGCCGCCTCGGAAAGACTCACGTTCGAAGACAGAGCCAGATCGGCGATCCTGCGAAGCGCGTCGCCCTCGCGGAGCACGGTTATTCCGGCGTTTCCACACCAATACGCCAAATTTCCAATCAATACACCGGCTGCCAATTCACCGAGCACCGGCGGCTGTTTGATCAGAGTCATCAGGCGTCCGCCGAAAACTGCCGCCAGCGTCAAGACAACCAATGCCAGCAGGATTGGCACCACCGGGTCTGCGTGGAAACCGGATACTTCGCTCATCCAGAACGGAATCGCGGGCCTCATGCCGTCATCATCGCTTTCTCGCTCATCCTTTCGGAATCAATGACAAGCTACGCGAATCGCCAAGGAAGCACTAGCGGAAACGGCAGCAACTCCGCTTGGCGCCGAAGAACACGACCAGTATTCGCTAGACTCTGACAGGAAGGAGGTTTTCCAAACCGCCGCCCTTTCGGGCCTAACGGTTTTCGACACCGTTGGGATAAAACTGTGATAAAAGATATTTACATTCGCTCTCTTCGAGCGAAAGAAAAATCTCCGTAACTTCAACGTAGTTTTGAGTTTACTGGCGGAGGAGGAGGGATTCGAACCCCCGTGACCCTTTCGGGCCAAACGGTTTTCAAGGCGGGTGGTTGCGCCTCGGCTCCAGCCTAAACTAATGATAACACTAGACGGCGCTCGGCTCGCTCTGGACGGTTTGGGCACACCTGGCAGCGTATTGGGATAAAATGGGATAAAAGTTTTTGTGCA
>WNFO01005449.1_pt1 | contig 11873 bp, 12 predicted proteins | sample 5400251 | NCBI WGS metagenome assembly WNFO01 (sample SAMN13153354, study PRJNA577476) | soil metagenome | isolation source: 100 cm saprolite under Madrone tree | place: USA:California | collected 2016-06-14
ACCTGCAGACGTCAAAAGACCCAGCGGGAAAAGCGAAGGTGTTACTCGCGCTCGGTGCAGTGAAGATCAGCGCTCATAAACCGGACGAGGCCCAGAAGATTGCAGAAGAAATCATGACGCTGCAACCGGAGGGACGCGTGAACGCCGAAGCGCGTCTGCTCGCGGGCGAAGTCCAGTTGGAGCGCGGAAATTTCGATGACGCCGGCAAAGCGTTTAAAGGTGTTGCTCTCCTTTACGATGATCCGGCCGTCACTCCTCGCGCACTGGACAAAGCTGCCCTGGCGTATCGGCAAGCAGGCAAGATCGAAGAAGCAGATCGTCTGTCGCGCGAGCTACGCGAACGCTATCCGAACTACGCCGCCGGCGGGTAAGCAATTAACGAATCACGGCTTCTTCATCCCCACCAGTTGCCCAGAGTGTCGATAGTAAGCTCTGACCCCTAACCGGCTCTCCCATCGACTACGCAAAGTTTTTCAGCCGTTCACATGATGCTGTGATTCGCGTTTACCTGAAGCGAGCAACGTGATCGAAACGTACGACCACGTGGGCGATTTCAAAGAGTGGTGGCCCGTTAAAATGCTTGCAATTATCGGGTCAGTTGCTCATCCTAAAGCCAACGTCGCTACGAAATAATTGGCCATGGATGCACAAAACAAAGATGTCAATATTAGTGTGATCCAGTCCGTCTGGCACCGGACGAAAAAGGAACACAATCGAACTTCGTGATCTCCCGCTAGAAAAAGAGGTCAAAGGTGGTGCTGGTACGGGCAATTCCAAACCCATAACAGGCGGCACGGGGCACCACAGGCAGCGACTAACCCAGTTAAAAAAAGTTGCTAAAACCGTAGTTTGAACCTCGGCAGTTTTTTCCACGATGCAGCCGGCGGAAAAACCGCTCGCCTTCACTCTTGGCTCGAAACCGCCGCTTCCAGCTTCATAAAAGCAGTCAGTATTTCATCCGCCCGCACAACGAAACGCTTTCCGTCGCGATGTGCGTCGGCAATCCAGATTGTGCGCCCCTGAGAATCGAGGGTTGAGAAAGATGCTCGTTAACAGCATCTGGCGAGCAGTTCCATCAGGCGTGTTTCGTAAAAATCACAGATGGGGGACTCCCCATCCGGCTGGATCCATTCGGGATGTTGGAACCGCAGGTCGTTGTGAATCTGTTGCCGAAGCTCGGCGTAGGTGTGGATTTCGTAAGGCGCGAGCGTTGACGCCGTAAGAGATTCACGGTTAGCGCGGGACGGTTTGGCTAACTCGCTTGGTCGATGGGCCTGCTTCGTTCTAAGACTAACGAATTTCATAACCGTCTTTCTTTTTGAGGTTTGACAGTGTTGCCGACAGTTTCGCTCATTAGAGCCTAGTCCTATACCTTGTCTGCTTTCTTGGTTTGGGATTCCGTGTGTGCTCGCCATACCGCCATCGCCGAGACTGCGGTGCGCCCAAGCCAGGGAAGAAGAAGCAGAAACGTTATAACTATGGTTGCGCTATCTTGATCTTTCATAGATTTCCAGGAACTTACCTCAGCTCTTGGAATAACAGGATTCGTGCCAGCTTTCGAAGTCGAGTAAAAAACGTACGAATTGGCGCGATTTAGCGTTAATCAGCAAGCCTTATGCAGAGATTCGTTACCCAAAATTTATAGCTTAGTGGCGAGAAACAGATTGAGGGTCTGAATTCAGATTGAGGCTGCTCTGGCTCATTTTTGGAGCCGCCGTGCTTTAGTATTGAACACGCTTTGGAGATTGCTCGCCAACCGCGTAATCCAGCTCATGCACGCAAAGTTTTACAGCCGTTCACACAACGCTGTGATTCGCGTGTACGATGAAGCGGGCAACGTAATCGAGACGCACGAGCACGCGGGCGATTTCAGAGAACCGCAGCGGCCTGCTCAGGATCGCGCTAGACTCGCTTTGGATTGCCCGGATGGCAATGAGTCCCGGCCAGTATGTCATCGACGATTTCTGCACACCTTTGCGAAGTGAGACCGCGCGAAGGATTAACGCCGAATGATTTTCCGCCCGTTCACGCGGTCAGTCGCAAGGATATTGGTTGTGCGCCATTAAAGCCGCAGCGTTGAGGGAAAGACCGGCTTCAAGAAAACGTTGCAAAGCTTCTTCCTGTTGCTTCTCGCAACTCTGAAGCTCCTTCGTTTCGCGAAGCATCTCACTCATATTATCAATCAGGTCTTGTTGTGGGTTCCCAAAATTGAGTGGGTCCGCCGCGAAATCGCTCGCGATTACGGTTGTACCCAGAAGCAGAGCGCACCCCGCGAGCAACATTGTCTTTCGCATGTTCTTTTGATAGACAACGCAAACCTTGGCGGCGTTCGTTTTAGACGGGAGTAGGCGCGCGAGGTTCCGGCACTGGCGCTTGAAGTACGCGTAAAAGACCGCTTTCGTCTCGCACAGCGTTGAGAGGGAGCTTGCATCGTAGGTGTACATCGCTTCGTTGCTGTTTCGTTGCTACTTTTAATGGCCCTTTTCCCGCTTCACAGGATCGCGCTAGAATCGTTTTTGATTGCCGGGAGCGATTCAACCCGATGCCATCAGTGATCCCTGCACGAGTTCCAGAAACGCCGTCAACTTTTCATCCGCGTGCACAACAAAACGGTTTCCGTCATCGCGATGTCGAGTAAAGCGATTCCAAGTTGGCTAGAGCGAAAACGGCGTGTATCTTTTCACGCATGAAGATCTTCGCCGCTCGATGTTTGATTGTCCTCGTTATTTTGGCTGCGGCAAGCTTTGCATTTGCCAATCCTTTCAAGAGCAAAATTACCGGAGCGAGTTCCCCTTTGTTAATCACGGTTCCTGATGATCACTTTCTCAAGATCACCAATTTTACTCAGGAAGGTGGCGTGGATCGCGGCGTCGTCATCGTAACACTAGAGGGCGAAACCAACCAGACGGCAACCGTGCTCACCGCCACCCGGATCGATTTAAGTACTGGAATTAATGCGCAACATTCTCCGGAAATTAGTAAACCCGTCATAATAGCGGGTCCGGCTCAAGTGACTGTCGCACCAGTGCTCGGTGCAACGCTCTTCATCACGTACCAAAAAGAGTCCAACGAAGGCGGCGGCGGCGGGGGTGGCTCAAATATTGTACCCGTTAGTCCTACACCGGGTGTTACGGCTATACCGAGTATCTTTCCTCCACCCAGTGCTACTGCTACTGCAACTCCTACGGCTACTCCAACTCCCACGGCTAGCCCAACTCCTACTCCAACTCCTACGGCTAGCCCAACTCCTACTCCAACTCCTACGGCTAGCCCAACTCCTACGGCTAGCCCAACTCCTACCCCAACTCCTACGGCTAGCCCAACTCCTACGGCGACGTGAACACCGAGGCCTTACCGCAACACCAAGGCCCTAGAATGGCCGAGCTGTAACTTTGTGGCTCCAGACCGGTCGCGAAAGCGGTTCTTCGACAGGTTGATCCCTAAGCGTCTGGCCCCTGACTTCTACCTGGTCATGACCTAGCCAGCGATGGAGTCAATCGCTTTCCATTTTTCCGGAGTTTACTTCAGCTTGGCGGCAGCCACATTAACATCTGCCCCGAGCGCGACAATAGGGCAAAGGTGCCCTCGCGGGGAGGTTAGCGCCGCTCCGATTGGCGACAAGCCGGGAATCGTTGTCGTTGAAGTACCAACAACAGCGCAGTGGTGCGAAATTCGCAACACGGGTGTTCAGTTGGACGCGTACGCGATTCCCTTTTGACACCAGCTCTGACAGAAAACTAAAATTGATCGAAGCGCCGATCATCGCTGTAACAGGAAAGGCGTACTCGGACGTTGGCCATGCGCCCAAGGATCAGTCGAACCGGAAAAGTCATCTTCCGGGCTTCGCTGCATGGGAGATTCACCCGGTAATGAAGATTGCAGACGACAAAAGACCCAGCGGGAAAAGCGAAGGTGTTACTCGCGCTCGGCGCAGTGAAGATCGGCGCTCATAAACCGGACGAGGCGCAGAAGATTGCGGAAGAAATCATGACGCTGCAACCGGAGGGACGCGTGAATGCCGAAGCGCGTCTGCTCGCGGGCGAAGTCCAGTTGGAGCGCGGAAATTTCGATGACGCCGGCAAAGCGTTTAAGGGTGTCGCTCTTCTTTACGACGACCCGGCCGTCACTCCTCGCGCCTTGGACAAAGCCGCGCTCCCAGATCGACTGTCACGCGAGCTCCGCGAGCGCTACCCGAATTACGCCGGCGGGTAGTAGATCATCCGATCCGAAATTCCTCTTGGGAGCTTCCTTCGAATTTGAATTGCGAATTGTCGATAGTTAGCTCCGACCCCTTTTTCTCTGATCCTTTTTCTCTGACCCCTTTTTCACTTTCTTTTCTGACCCCTTTTTTATCCTGACATGTCTAACTTGTAACGCGGAGGATCTGTGCCGAAAGGAAGTTTACTTCTTCCCGAATCATTAGTGTTCAGTTCGGATAATTACAGCTGGTCATCAACTCTGAACAACGCATTGGCCAAATCACGACTGAGTTGTTGCTGAGCAATAGGATCGAACACGTTCGAAATATACTTCGTAACCAGCGCCCTGACACTATCTTGAACCAACACGTCGTTGTCCCAGTTCTGGTACGCCTCAAAACAAGTTGTGAAACATTCCGTCAAGACGGGCCAAGAAGACAACCGCTCAACAACGTGAAGAACCAGCGAAAACGCGTGCACTAAATCTGCGTGCTGGTACTCTCGCGCGACCTCTGCGTCGCCCAGTTGCGGAATTCGGACGGTTTCATAGTCGTAGATTTTTGGGTCGGGCGTTAGATTGCCTGCCGAGAGGCTAGTTCCGGTCGGCGACGTGAAGGCGCCATTGAGATGAATGTGCATGAGCCGCAATTCACGAAAAATGGACCGTGAAAAATTCATTAAGTATGCGGCGACTGGCTTCCCTGAGAGAGAAGGAAGGTCGCGGCGGTCAAGCCTGGCTCCCCAGACTTGCCGACCTACTTGCCCAAGACGGAGCTTTTTTGTCTCTCCTTTCCGGCCAAGCGCCCGACACAACCGTACCAGATAGCCTGAAGCCGCTCTGGCAGGACGCAAGCCTCGTCGCAGTCGTCACAGGCGATTCGACCCGGTGGAATGCTCACAACCGAAACGTTAAGACAAAGTGCTCGAATACAAGCTTAGTATTGTGCGTTCGCTCGCATCATTTGTTGACCGAAAGCTTAACTGGCGCTGAAAGGGAAACATTACGTCGCTGAACAATTCTCTCATGAGTTTGGCACGGGGATCGATCCATTGTGGGTAGCTGATCTGTTTCCAGAAGAGTGATTCAAAGTCACTGACAAATCATCGTTAACAATCTCAGTAAAGTTGGATGGAGTTTTGTGACAAAATCGCGGAAATTGCTTTTGCGCAGTTTCGTTTTCCGGTTTGTGTAGCAGCTCTACATGTCCAAGAAGCCCAGGCGCATTCTCCTCAAGTTCGGCTCCGGCATTCTCACTCGGTCGCGCGCCAACGCACTCGATGACAAACAATTTCGCCGTCTCACTGCCGATGTGGCGCAACTCGTTCATGGCGGATGCGAGTGCATCATCGTCTCCAGCGGTGCGGTCGCAGCCGGAATGCGCATTGTCGGGCTGAAGGAGCGTCCACTCGACTTGACGACACTACAGGCATGCGCCGCGGTGGGTCAATCAAAGCTGATGCATCTCTATGCCTCAATGTTCGAAAAACACCAGCTCAACGTTGCGCAACTCTTGCTCACGCATAGCGACCTGGACAGTCGCACCCGCCATCAAAATGCGAAAAACACGGTGCGGCGTCTGCTCGAATGCAAGAACGTCGTGCCAATTATTAACGAGAACGATTCGGTAGCAGTGGAGGAACTGCGCTTTGGGGACAACGACCGCCTCTCGGCCGAGGTCGCGGTGCTGGCGGAAGCCGAATTGCTCATCCTGCTTACAAGTGTTGACGGGCTGATGGATCATGCAGGCAAACGGATTCCGATGATCGCTGATGTTGCGGACGCAGCTCGTTTTGTTCGTAAGGAAAAAAGCAGGCTCTCAGTTGGCGGCATGGTCTCGAAACTCGAGGCAGTAAAACTTGCCATCGCAGCCGGCATCCCAACAGTGATCGCAAACGGCCGGCGCGCCGGAATCATTCCGCGGATTGCAGCGGGCGAGCGAGCCGGAACACTGTTTCCTGTGCGGGCTGAAAAGCCTGACGCGCACTCGCTTTGAGCGTCGATGGTGAGAGCCTGGAGTAATTATTCTTCATCCGGGTTGATATGGATACGGACGATCTAAGAAACGAGGTTCTCAGCTACGGAAGACGCGCTCGCACCGCCGCGCGTGTGCTCGCGCGAATGGGCACTGAGGAGAAGAATGCCGCCTTGCTCGCCATGGCAGATCAACTTTGCGCCAGTGCCGGCACGATCCTGCAAGCGAATGGCGACGACGTCGAAAAAGCGACCGCTGACCATCTCTCGTTACCGATGATCGACCGGCTAAGGCTCGACGAAAGACGCATTCAGGCGATGGCGGACGGCATTCGTCAGGTTGCTGCGCTCGAAGATCCGGTGGGAAAGATCATCGCCGAATGGACTCGTCCCAATGGATTGCACATTTCAAAGGTGCGCGTCCCCATCGGGGTTATCGGAATCATCTACGAGTCGCGCCCGAATGTCACCAGCGACGCCGCAGTGCTTTGCACGAAGACCGGAAACGCAGTCATCCTGCGCGGCGGCTCGGAATCGATTCGCTCCAACATCGCCGTTGCCGAAGCGCTCCGTGCCGGCGCAGTCAGCGCAGCGTTGCCCGAAGCCAGCATTTTGCTCATTCCAAAAACTGGTCGCGATGCCGTGCAGTACATGGCCGAGATGGATCAATACATCGATCTCATCGTCCCGCGCGGCGGCCGGGCCTTGATCGAAACGGTCGTTAGTTATGCGCGGATGCCGGTGATCAAACATTACGTAGGGCTCTGCATCGCATATGTAGACAGGGAAGCCGATCTCGATATGGCGGTGCGAATAGTGGTTAACGCAAAGACGCAGCATCCGGGCGTATGCAACGCCATCGAGACTGTGCTTGTGCACCGTGAAATCGCGGCTCCCTTTTTAAAAAAAATCGCACCGATACTGGCCGAAAAGAAAGTGGAAATACGCGCCGATCCCGACAGCTTCCGCCATCTCTCGGTTCTCAACTATCAGCCACTCCATTCCGCCCGCGAGGAAGACTGGACAACTGAATATCTCGATCTCATCCTTGCTGCCCGCACCGTGGACAACATCGAAGCTGCGATTGCGCACGTAGAAAAATGCGGCTCTCATCATAGCGATGTCATCATCACCCGCGACGCCGCCCGGGCTGAGAAATTCCTCAACGAGGTCGATTCCGCCACAGTTTACTGGAACGCATCGACGCGATTTACTGACGGGCGCGAATTTGGCTTCGGCGCGGAAATCGGTATCAGCACGGACAAGCTTCACGCGCGTGGGCCGATGGCACTCGAAGAGCTAACGACTTACAAGTACGTCATCCGCGGCGAGGGCCAGATTCGCGAATAAACAATCCATTTCTTACGGTCCGACTCCTCATTTCGCACTGTGGAGAAGGCGGACCGTCGCGCTCCGAAGCGATCTGATTCAAAGTCACTAGCGGGCACCCAGCATGTTTCAACGCGTATCCGAATAGGTGACCGATTTCGGGTTGTCTTTTCGACTGGACGGATGCTCTTGGCGGGATATGTCGCAGATGAACATGAAAAGCAAATTGCGACAGTTTTTCAACAATCGAAGACGCCTCTGAAGGTCCCGGGCGAAATGATCGATCACTTTCGCGCCCCACCCTTCGCATTTTCAGACTTGCCAGGATGTCGCACCCAATTTCCCAATAATGCAAGACAGGCTGGGCGTTGGCCGCGAGCGCGGCCTTGATCTGAGCCGTGCGGATTCGGGCTTTGATGCTTTCGGCGAAACGGTGGCAAGAAAAAAATTACCTCCCGCCAATTTTTCGCGATTCGAGATGGGCTTATTTGGCGCCGCTCACAATCGCGATGCCCCAGGGGCCATCGCCGACTTTGATGCGACGCAGTTCTTTACGCGATTTCACATCGACGACGGAGACGTCGTTTGACGCGCCGTTGGCGGTGTAGAGCTTCGTTCCACTGGGGTCGAGCGCGATTCCCCAGGCGCGATTTCCAACCGGAATTGTTGTCGCCACTTCATTCTTTTGAGTATCGATAACTGCTATCGCGTTTCCGCGACCTGTTGAGACGTAAATCTCTTTTCCATCCTTGGAAACGGCGGTGCCCATCGGCAGCGAGCCAGTCGGCAGTTGGATTTTTGACAGTGATTTGTGCGACTTTGCATCGACAACAGCGACGTATCCGCCGTTCTCGCAAGCGACGTAAGCGCGCGAGCCATCTAGTGAAAATGCAACGGAACGTGGCCGCCCGCCGGTATCGAGTCTTGCGATTATGCGCTGTTGGCCGGGATCGATCGCGAACACTTCGCCTTTTTCTTCGCAGGTCACGTACACATCGCCGTTCTGCGGGTTAACGCTGACGCCTTCTGGCTCTTCCGAAACTTTTATTTTGCCGTGAGACTGCCCCGAGCCGAGATTGACAATCAACGCGCTGGCATCGTCTTCATTTGCGATTATCGCAAATCTTCCATCTTTGCTGATGGCGAACTGCTCAGGGTCTGACCCAACATGCCAGCGATCGATCAATTTACGCGCGACCGGATCGATCACGCCGAGTCCATCAGCGGTCTTGTCCGCCGGCGCGCGATTTTCATCTACACCGGGCGCCATTCGTGGCGAACCGCTCAACGTGACAAACACTCGCTGCCCATCGGGCGTCGCGTGAATCCCGCGCGGCCGCTTGCCTACTTTGAAAGTGGCGACAACGGCGTCCGTTGCGCCGTCAATCACACTGACATCGCCAGATCGTTCATTGCTGACGTAAACGGAATAGCTTGGCGATTCGGAGCAGACAAAAGACGTACTCACGACGAGCACGACGGCTGAGATTAGACAACAGCGAAAACTCATTTGGCAACTTAAATGGCGCTCGCTCAAGCGGGCAAATTGGATGTTGGACGTTGGGCGTTGGACGTTCGACGTTTGCCTCCATGACTCCGCACGACAAGCTCTTTATTCCCGGTCCTGTCGAAGTATCAGAAAAAACGTGGGCGGCGTTTTCGCGTCCGATGATCGGGCATCGCGGCGAGGATTTTAAGAATCTGTATCGAGCGATTCATCCAGGGCTTCAGCGATTGTTCGGAACAAAGCAGCCGGTGTTCCTATCGACCTCTTCAGCGTGGGGCGTAATGGAGGCTTCAATCCGCAACCTGGCCAACCGCGGTGTGCTTTGCTGCATGTGCGGCGCGTTCTCGGACAAATGGTTAGATGTTGCAAAGCGCTGCGGAAAAAATGCCGAGCCGCTCCAGGTAGATTGGGGAAAACATATCGATCCCGAAGCTGTGGATCGAGCGTTGGCTACCGGCAAATTCGACACAGTCACATTGACCCACAGTGAAACCTCGACCGGCGTTATGAATCCGCTCGAGGAAATCTGCGGCGTTCTCGCCAAGTATCCGGATGTCGCGCTCATCGTGGATACGGTATCGTCATTTTCCGGCGTGAAGATCGAGATGGACGCGCTCGGCATCGACGTGATGCTCACCGGCGCGCAAAAAGCGCTGGCGCTACCACCCGGTTTTTCGCTGTTCGCCGCCTCCGAAAAAGCATTTGGTCGGGCGGAAAGGATTCCAAGCCGTGGATTTTATTTTGATTTCCTGGAGTTCAAAAAAGAACAGGCTCAATGGATGACGCAGAGCACGCCCAGCATTGCGCACATCCACGCTTTGCAATCCAAGCTTGAAGAAATTTTCGAGGAAGGCCTTGAGGCGCGCTTCGTTCGACACGCTCGCACGAACGCGCTGGTGCACGAATGGGTGCGCCGCGCCGGGTTCGATTTCTTTGCCGAGGAAGGATTTCGTTCTAAAACGCTCACCTGCGTGAAAAACAATAAAGGCATCGACGTGCTCGAGTTCGCAAAGAAACTTCGGGAGAAACATCACTTAGTGATTGATCCTGGGTACGGCAAGATTCGAGGCAAGACGTTTCGCCTCTCAAACATGGGAGACGAAACCGAGGAGACGGTTTCGCATTTACTGACGTGTCTCGACGATGTTCTGTAGCGTCATTCGCTCCCTGGACTGTTCAGTTCTCCGGGGAGCACAGGCTGCCAGCCTGTAATTGGCGGCAACCCTGCCGGCAACATCTTTCGCACACATAATATCGCAGCATTCCAAAATGACCCGGTCTCGGCAAAGCTGCCGAGACCTACAGGCTGGCAGCCTGTGCTCCCCGGAAAGCAGGCAATCTTCGCTGCTCTAGATATTTTTGCTCCGGTAATATCGCTACGTAGCTTCAGTGCAGGCGTATGGCAGCGATTGAGACTTCCAAATTGACGAAGGTTTATCGTACCTACCGCAAAGAGCGCGGACTCTGGGGTTCGATCAAAGGATTAGTACGCCGGCGATATGATGAGACCCGAGCGGCAGACCAGGTCTCGTTTCAAATTGAGGAAGGCGAGTTTGTCGGGTTTCTCGGTCCCAACGGCGCCGGGAAAACTACGGTGCTCAAGATGCTTTCCGGCCTGCTGAACCCGACATCGGGTGATGCACGCGTGCTCGGTTTTGTTCCATGGGAAAGACGAAATGAGATGAAGCGCCAGTTCAGTTTGCTGATGGGACAAAAGAACGCGTTGTGGTGGGACCTTCCCGCGCAGGAATCGCTTGAACTCAACCGCGCGATCTACGGGATTGACCGCGACCGCTTTGAAAAGGTAGTCGATGGATTATCCGAACTTTTGGAAGTGCGACACAAAATGAATGTGATGGTGCGCGAACTCTCGTTGGGCGAGCGAATGAAAATGGAATTGATCGCTGCGCTCATTCATGAGCCCCGTGTGCTTTTTCTCGATGAACCGACAATCGGATTGGATGTGGTGAGTCAAAAACGGGTGCGTGAGTTTCTGCGCATCTACAATGAAGAACATCACATCGTCACGTTGCTAACCAGCCACTACATGCAGGATATCGAGGAGCTGTGTCATCGGGTTCTTGTGATCGATCACGGCAAAATCTTTTTCGATGGACCGCTGGCTGAGTCTTACTTTTGAAAAAGAAGCGACACGGGATCTCTCTCGCTTTGGTGAGATAACCGAACAAACGCCGGTTTCGGTGCAGCTCAAAGTCCCACGCGCAAAAGTGACGGAAACCTGCCGGCGACTTCTCGAGGCCTGCGATGTTAGCGACATTAACGTCCAGGAAGTGCCAGTGGAAGAAGTGATCCGCCAGCTGTTCGGCGAACGACAAGAAGATTATCGCGCCGCTGAGCTGGCGATCGCGGACGCCGCGCAAGCGAGCTAGGAACGGAACTTTCATTAACACCGGCCTTCAGACCGGTGATTTGACGCCATCCGAGACATTAACCCGTTTCAACGGCTTGCTGGCTTGATCAAAACCGTTGAAACGGTTTCAGGCTTTGCCACCGCTACATCCACCGGGCTCGAAGCCCGGTGTTAATAAGACGCGCCAGAAATGCTCTCCGCAAAACTCGACAGGACGCTTTTTTCCATTCCCTCGGCAAAGCTCGGATGCTGCGGCGTCCAGCCCAGAGCACGCAGCTTCGCGTTGCTCACACGTTTGTTGCTGTCGCCGCGTTTGCCTTCTTGCATTGATCTCCCGATGGGCGGCAGTGGTCGATTCAATCTCTGCGCCAGCCAGCGGTAGCATTCGCTTTGCAGAATCGGCTGATCGTCCACCACGTTGTAAATCTGAGCGATTTCAGCTTCGCGGCTCAACAATAAGAAAAGAGCCGCAGCGATGTCGTCTCGATGCACCTG
>WNFO01023279.1_pt1 | contig 11870 bp, 12 predicted proteins | sample 5400251 | NCBI WGS metagenome assembly WNFO01 (sample SAMN13153354, study PRJNA577476) | soil metagenome | isolation source: 100 cm saprolite under Madrone tree | place: USA:California | collected 2016-06-14
GGAGCTACATCATGATGAGAACGTCATTCGCAATTGCCGCGGCGACAGCTGCGGGATTTTCGTTCGCTCAGCCGGCGTTCGGACAGGCAGGCGACGAAAAACTTGGCATAGTGCATTTCGAGACATCGTGTACGCCCGACGCGCAAAAATTATTCGACCGCGGAATGCTTTATCAGCATTCGTTCTGGTACCGCGCGTCCCAAAGAGTATTTGAGGATGTACTGAAGGCCGATCCCGAATGTGGCATGGCCCATTGGGGAACCGCGCTAAGTCTACTGTGGAATCCGCACGTTCCACCTCCTGCAAAGAACCTTGCCGAGGGTGCTGCCGCGCTTGCACAGGCAAAAAGCGTCGGCGCGAAGACGCAGCGTGAGCGCGATTACATCGATGCACTCAGCGCCATGTACGCGAACTATGACCAAGTAGATCACCGCACACGCATGCAGGCTTATGCCAAGGCTATGGAACAGCTGGCACAGCGCTATCCGAATGATGACGAGGCGCAAATCTACTATGCACTCGCTCTGAATACGTCGGCTTCGCCCGCCGACAAGAGCTATGCCAACCAGCTCAAAGGCGCGGCCATCCTGGAACCGATCGCAAAAAGCCAGCCGCAACATCCGGGCGTGGCGCACTACCTGATTCACCTCTACGACTATCCGCCAATTGCCGAGAAAGGCCTCGATGCCGCCCGGCGCTATGCCAACGTCGCCCCAGCCTCCCCACACGCCCAGCACATGCCGTCGCACATTTTCACTCGCGTCGGCTATTGGAAGGAGTCGATATCCTCCAATGTCGAATCGTCGCGTGTCGCAAGGGCGGATCGGGAGGGTCATGATCAGCTGCACGCCATGGATTATTTGGTCTATGCCTATCTTCAGCTCGGACAGGACAACCAGGCCAAGGCCGTAATCGACGAAATGAATACGGTCAGCGGGTTCACCGAGACTTTCATCGCGGGGCCGTATGCGCTGGCCGCTTCGCCGGCACGCTACGCAGTGGAGCGTGGAGATTGGAAGGCGGCGGCGGCGCTTCAAGTCCGTCCCAGCCCGCTGGCTCACGTGCAGGCGGTCACCCATTTCGCGCGAGCGCTAGGCGCAGCCCGTTCGGGCAATCCTGAGGCCGCCAAGGCTGATATCGCCAAGCTCGGCGAATTGCGGGACAAGCTGCGAGACGCCAAGGATGCTTATTGGTCGGAGCAAGTAGACATTCAGCGGCAGGTCGCGACCGCCTGGATGCTCTATGCCGAGGGCAAGCAAGACGACGCGCTGAAAGCGATGAGTGCAGCCGCCGATGCTGAGGACAGGACCGAAAAGCATCCGGTGACGCCGGGCGTACCCAAACCGGCGCGCGAACTCTATGGTGTCATGCTGCTCGAGAGCGGCAATGCCAAGGACGCGCTCGCCGCCTTTGAAGCGACGCTGAAGAAGGAGCCAAACCGCCTAGGCGCCTATGTGGGTGCAGCGACGGCGGCCGAAAGGTCAGGTGACAAAGCCAAGGCTGAGGAATATTACGGGAAAGTCATTGCGATCGCCGGTGACGCGGATGAGACTCGGACCGAGGTCGCTGACGCACGCGCGTTCGTGAACAAGCGCTGAGGGCACACCGTGGCGTACGTCCTGAGAGCCCTGTTTCTGCTGATCGTACTGACTGCCTTTGCGGCGCCGACGCAGGCCCAGTCGCTTCAGGTCATCGGATATTCAGGCTATCTCGGCGAGTGGGAGTTGACCGCTACAGTCACGGAAAAGACACCCGGCAGAACAAATGAATACTCTGGGCCATTGACGATGAAGCACGTCGGTTTGTGCACTCAAGATGGCCCCGAGGAAAAGACCGGCGAAATGCGCTTACAGATGTTGGCCTCATCGTCCCAATTAGATGGAACACTGGCGATTGCTGGCATCGAATGCAGCTACAGGGGAAGACTGTCGGACTCCTACACAGGCACAATGAGCTGCCCCGATCGAGAACCGGTTCCGCTCAAGCTTTGGGTGAAATAGTTGCCGTTCAACTCGCTCGCGGCCTGATCAGACAAGCAGACATCGCTGAAATGACGGCGGGTCCGTTCGCACCACAACGGACGTGATCCGTCATGGAATATTGCGCCAAGAGCACTTTTACGCCGATCGAATGTTATGGAACAAACGATCATTCTCTTCTGCGCCTGCCTTTATAAATCTACTGCGCGGCAGCTAATTTCCAGTATCGTCTTTGCTTGCGCTATAGGAGCGGTTATGCATTTCGTATTTGCGTAAGACCCACGTGCTGGCATCCATTTGCGCACACACACACACACACAAAGAGACCACCTTTGTTCAGCCGCCATCCGACAACCCCTCTAAGCCCCAATCCTTGAGTGTGGCTTCCCAACGCCAATTCAGAGCATCATCGTGAGGACGATTTTTTAACGGCTTAAGCGTATCGAACTGAATGCCAATTTCCTCTGCAGTCACCTTTGGGCTCACTTTTAACGATAACGTAGATGGCTCGATACCAAACAAAAATGAATCGTAAGCATCGTGATGGGTGGCGCATAACACTATTCCGTTTCGCCAGTCATCGCACCCTTGATCGGCCTTACCACGCATGTGTGCTGCTTTGAGTAATTGCGGGTGGCTAATGCTGCAAACGGCACACTGCGGTCCATACTTCGCGAGCACATGAAAACGGAAACGCTGTTGTCCTATAGTCTTCCTCCGGTGGAGGCCGCCTTGTTGGGTTATGTTGTGTGATTTGAAACTGTCCTTATGGACAGTCATAAGCGCAGTACTCAGGTTGAACGACTGGAGGTCATTGAGACCGGCCGACGGCGGCGCTGGTCTGATGACGAGAAGCTCCGGATTGTGCTGGAGAGCTTGCAGGCGCCTCGAGCGATATCGTCGACCGCGAGACGCCATGGCATATCGCGCTCATTGCTGATGACCTGGCGGCGCTCGTTTCGCCCGGAGCCCACCGGCCCTGAAGCGGGACAGGCCGGCTTCGTGCCGGCGATGCTTATTGCGGAGACAGAGCCGACGGTACCGGCCACGCCGGCAAGCGGCCGGATGGTGATCATCGTGGGAAAGGACCGCCGGGTGATCGTTGACGCGGGTGTCGATGCGACGGCGTTGGCGCGCGTGCTTGAGGTTCTGGAGCGCCGATGATTGCGGTCCCGACAGGCGTGCGAATTTGGATCGCCACCGGCCACACCGACATGAGGAAAGGCATGCAGGGTTTGGCGTTGCTTGTGCAAGAGGGCCTCGGCCGCGATCCATTCGCTGGCGACGTCTTCGTGTTCCGCGGGCGTGCCGGCTCTCTCATTAAAGCCCTGTGGCATGATGGCATTGGACTATCGCTCTACGCCAAGCGACTGGACCGGGGCCGCTTTGTCTGGCCGGTGACGGTGGACGGTGTGGTAGCGCTGACCGCGGCACAGATGAGTTACCTGCTGGAGGCGATCGACTGGCGCAATCCGCAGCACACCTGGCGGCCGCAGAGCGCGGGATAGTCGTAATAAAAAAATCGGCGTAGACTGCAAAAAGGACGGCTCAAATCACCGGTTTTGTGATTCCATCAGGACCATGGACGCCGGTCTTGAAGCCCTGCCAGACGACATCGAAACGCTGAAAGCGGCGTTGATGGTTGCTCGCGCGGAGGCTGCGGCCGCCCGAGCTCAGCGTGCCGACGATCAGGCGCTGATCGCCCACCTGAAGCTGCAGATCGAGAAGCTCAACCGCGATCGTTATGGCCCGCGCTCGGAGCGCACCGCCCGGCTTCTGAATCAGTTTGAGTTGCAGCTCGAGGAGTTGGAAGCTGCGGCCACGGAGGACGAGCTCGCGGCCGAAATGGCCGCTGCCAGGACCAGGAGCGCGACCACGACGGTGGCGTCGTTCACGCGCAAGCGGCCGTCACGCAATCCCTTCCCAGCGCATTTGCCCCGCGAACGGAAGATCGTGCCAGGACCGACGGCTTGTACCTGTTGCGGCGGTGCGCGGCTGTCGAAGCTTGGCGAAGACATCACCGAGACGCTGGAGGTCATCCCGAAATCCTGGAAGGTGGTCCAGCACGTCCGCGAAAAGTTCACCTGCCGTGATTGCGAGAAGATCAGCCAGGCCCCGGCGCCGTTCCACGCCCTCGCCCGCGGTTGGGCGGGACCGAGCCTGCTGGCGATGGTGCTGTTCGAGAAGTTTGGCCAGCATCAGCCGCTGAACCGCCAAGCGGAACGCTATGCCAGGGAGGGTGTGCCGATCAGTCTGTCGACCCTGGCCGACCAGGTCGGCGGCTGCACAGCGGCGCTGACACCCTTGTTCAAGCGCCTCGAGGCCTATGTGTTGAGCGCCGAGCGATTGCATGGGGACGACACCACGGTCCCTGTTCTCGCCAAAGGCAAGACCGACACCGGCCGCATCTGGGTCTATGTGCGCGACGACAAGCCATTTGGCGGGCCGGCGCCGCCAGCGGCAGTGTTTTATTACTCGCGCGATCGGGCCGGCGAGCATCCCCAGGCGCACCTGGCCAGCTACACCGGCATCTTCCAGGCCGATGCTTATGGCGGCTATGGCAAGCTCTACGAGCCGGGCCGCAGGCCTGGTCCGATCCTGGAAGCGGCCTGTTGGGTCCACGCCCGGCGCGCGTTCTTCGTGATGGCTGATCTGGCCGAGAACGCACGTCGCAAGGCTCAGGGCAAGAAGCCGGCAGTGATCTCGCCGCTGGCGTTGGAAGCGGTCCGCCGGATCGACGCCCTGTTCGAGATCGAGCGGGCGATCAACGGCCAGAGCGCCGAAAGGCGCAAGGCCGTCCGCCAGGAACTCAGCGCACCGCTCGTCGCCAATCTGGCGGAGTGGATGCGCGAGCAACGTGCCAAGCTCTCGCGTGGCAACGATATCGCCAAGGCGATGGACTACATGCTCAAGCGCTGGACCGTGTTCACGCGCTTCCTCGACGACGGCCGCATCTGCCTGTCGAACAACGCCGCCGAGCGCGGCGTGCGCGGCATCGCCAAGCTTGAGTCATTGTGCAACCCCTCTTCAAGTGTCTGTAAACATTGGAAGCATGTCTTCGTCAGCAACGCGACACGGGCGACCCTTTCGGGCGATCGCGGCTTTGACACTGTCGCTGGCCAAGTCGATCGTATATGGCTGCTTACGCCCGCCGCCTTCGCCGCTTCGGTCAGAGTGAGCCATTCACCATCTTTCTCCGCGGACCGATAGGCGTGAATGTCGCGCACACGGCGCACCGAAGAGACACGTTTCGCCGTCCAGGTTTTGCCCTGACCGGTCGGCAAGCCCATTCGGTTGAGCGACGCGGCGATATGTTCGTCTGACCAGCGCCCGGCCATGCTGCGCATGACGGCCAAAGCGTCTTCGGATGTGGCGCAGCCGTGTTCACCAGCGCGCGGCTTGCGGACTCGCAATCGAGAATGCTGCCCGCCACGCCAATGTATTGTCAGCAGCACATCACGGGCTTCATCATCAACATCGACGATGATGTCAGCGATTAACGCCCGCAACAACTGCTGCCGCGCGCGCATGCTGACGCCCGGTGCATGCCACGCCGCTGACAGGTTGTCTGCCAGGTTCGTAAAGGCGTTCGGGTCGACCTCGATGTAGTCGCGCTTCTGGTTCAACTGGCGGGCCTGCAGATCCTGGACACGGCGAAGTGCCGCTTCCCAGTTCTTCTCAAGTTGAACGGCGATGAGGCGATTATCCGGATCACAGGCGGCATAGCGGCGTTCGGCAAGGCTGGCCTCATAGCGGGCCTGCTGCAATTCCAGGTCCAGGATGCGCTGCTGGTCGTCTTGTCGCTCCTGGTGCATCCGCTCAGCCTCCAATGCGGCCTCAATGGCCATTGGCTCGACCGTCCGTAACAGCTCTTTGGCAATCGCAGAGTCGACCCGTGGTCCGCCAAAGGTCATGCAGCGGGGCAGACCCATCATAAGGTTCGGCTTATCGCAGCGATACACCGGACGGCTTTGTGGATTGCCGGTATAGGCGACACCCAGACGCCGCCCGCATCGCCTACATGTCATGAGGCCCGACAACAGCGCCCTGCCGCCTCGGCCGGACTTCACGCCGTCCGCGCGGCCGTAATTGTTGAGGGCGAGTTGCTTCTGGTTGCGATCGTAGTCCGCCCAGTTGATGTAACCTTCATGATGATCTTTGATCATCACCTCCCATGTGCCGATCGGCTTGCCGTGGCCATAGCTCTTGCGCGCCCGGCCATCGATGATCGCGGTACGCTTCTCGCTTTTCCCGTACACATACACACCGGCATAGAATGGGTTCTTCAGAACCGCGATGACATTGCGGTACTGCCAAGTTCGCGGAAGCGGGCGAAGATCAGCCGAATCACCTCCTGTAGACGCAGGTCGGGATCCAAACCGAGCCCGACTTCGCGGTGCCAGATATAGCCGAAAGGAACGGATAGCCGGAGCTCGCCGCGGCGCGCTTTGGACCGCGCGGCATCCAGCATACGGGCACGCAAGATGCCCAACTCGAACTCGCTGATGCTACCCTTCATACCAAGAAGCAGCCGATCATTCGGGCGGCACGGATTGTAAATGCCGTCGAGATCGATGACGCGGGCTTCGACAAGACCACACAACTCAAGCAGGTGATGCCAATCGCGGCCGTTACGGGCGAGCCTTGAGGCATCGAAGCACAGGACGGCTCCGACCTTGCCGGCGCACAACCAGGCAACCAAGCGTTCAAATCCGGGGCGGGCGACCATCCCGCTTGCCGATCTTCCGAGATCGTCGTCGATCACCTCCACATCGGCAAAGCCCCACTGGCGGGCGACCTCGACCAGATCGTATTGGCGCCGCTGGCCCTCCAGATTCGTCATTACTTGGGATTGCGTCGACTGGCGCACGTAGACCACAGCCTTGCGCTTCAGGACGGCGGCGGGGATCAGGTCAGCGCTTGTCATCGTCAAGCTCCTCGACGCTGAGGCCGGCCGCTTGCATCAGGATTTGTGCCAGCAGCTGCCTCACCTTGCTCCGGTCCGGTGAGCTCAATCCCGCCAAGCACCTTGCGTCGAACAACAGGTTCAATTGTCGGGAAACCGGTGTCTCGACCGGGACCTTGGTGATCTTCATGGCATTCCTCCTGAACGATTGCGGCATCGATCGGGGAACGCCTGTTCCGGCTCTTGTCAATCAACAGCTGGTCCAATTCCATAAGGGCCGCGCGGTCAACTTGCGGCGCTCCTATGGTCATACCTGCGCACGTCACCGGGTCGAGCATCCACGCAGCCATGGAAACAACAACACCGGTCGGACCCTGGACCTTCAAGAATAGGCCGGTCGCCCGTTGCTCCACACGGCGAATGCGGACCGTGCAGCCAAAATACGGATGCCATCGGTAATGAACTTCTATTTCCTGCCCGACATGGGCAGAATGAACGGCTGATAGCTTTGGGCCGCAAGTCCTGGCTGTTCTGCGGCTCCGATCGCGGTGGCGAGCGCGCCGCCGTTATGTACAGCCTGATCGTCACAGCCAAGATGAACAACGTCGATCCGCAAGCCTGGCTCGCCGACGTCTTGGGGCGCATCGCCGAGCATCCCGTTCAAAGACTCGACGAACTGCTCCCGTGGAATTGGTGCGGGTCCAGCGCGCAGGCCAGTCGGGCGGCCTGACCATGGCTGCGATAACTCACGTCTTCACCATCAGCCGTGTCGCCGAAATGCTCGGCGAGGACGAGGACTGGTTGGACGAAATCAGCATCGAATTGGATCCGGAAGACGGCCGTCTTACAGTGTGGGATCTCGATGAAGACGGAACGACGGCCTTCACGCGCTTCGGCATCGATAATCTCACCGAGCTCGTCCAACTCTATAAAGCGAATCCCAATCTACTACCTTGAGAACTGGGGTAGTCTATCGCGTTTTTTCGTTTCGGGTCTCGCTACCCTCCCAAACCGTTTCAGCCACGTATATTCGACCAGAGGGTGTTGTATTTGAGTAACTCCCTTTCTGCCCAGCCGCGATATCTTTCGTTTGGGCTCGGAGGGCTGCTGCAATGTTCGACGTGTATTTAAATGACAGGCGAGATCATCTGTTGGTCGTAGCTAAGGGGGGAGTGATCCCTGTAGCTGGGACATCAGCCAGGTGGCGGAAGAAGAAGAGAAAAGTTGTTACCGTCAGCGATGAAATTAGGTTGGCTGTTCAGAGAGACGGCTACTATCGGCGCAGGTTGGGAGAAGTAAGAAAAGCAACAGCCGCGCACTGAGATCCTCGCGACCGCTGATCGATTTTTTTGATGAGGTGCACGGGGCCCGGTGTGCTTAGGAGTGCGCGCCTCGCTGCTCGGCGCGAGTCCACTTTTGGACTAGCGTGCGAGACGCCGCTCTACCCGTTTGCGGCTGTTTGCCGACCTTCTTGACGCCTTCTTCACTGCGGCGTTCTTTAACGGCCTTCGCGACGACCTGCACTGACTTAAACGTGTGGAAATTCCACGACGCCACCAAATGTTCTCGCTGATCCCAGAATTTCGCCTCAATGCGCCCCGGATAATGCACACGGGTGAAAACGCAGGGGGATCAAATATGACTTCCAAGTGGACTGAAATTGCTATCGAAAGGATCATCGCAGCTTGTGAGGGGGACGTTTACGGAGCACTTGAGGCACTGTTACTCGTCAATGAGCATTTGGAAGTTGAACTTCATCAGCTCTATGCGGCTGTCTGTCCAAGCCCCTGTAGAACGACGGTGCACTGAAAGCTGCGTTCCGCTTGTTCGTCCGCATTTCTACCAAAGGCTGTGTGATGTTTATGAATTTCGGAATACGAATGCGATGGCCTGTGCACGCCCGACCTGTAATCAGCACCACCATTCGCGTGAGAAAGCCACTGGCGAACTCGCGTTCTGAGAAACGACCGACACTAAACGTTTAAAGCGTGAGAAATTCGCTCTCTCGGTGGCCTACTCGGCAAACTGCAGGCGCTAACCTGCGGATGTGTCGGCACAATTGTGCCAGTTACATTTTATCTTGCAATATCAGAGACTTACTGGCGGAGAGGGAGTCCTCTTCTGCCCATTGATATTGCAGAGAAATTTGGTCTTCTAAGAACCCTACCCACGTTCTTACCCACGTTCGCCCTGCGGATTATGGCGATCAATGCATCAACGCGCTTTCATTTGGTAAGCTCTCCGTGCTGGTGAGCACCACCAATGAAGTTGGCTGCTGCTCCCAACCAATTGTCGAAGGTGAGCAGTTTCCAAAAGGGACCCGTGCCACCGTACCAACCGCCTATTGGAGGGCGGTGGCACTTGGACCAGAACTTGGCGGCCTTCGTTTATTTGTAAAAAATGCTCCGAGACCCAATTTGGGAATATCGGCAAACAAAGCGGCCCCCCGTCCGTAGTGGCGCGAAGGGGATAGTCCGCAACCGTGACCGGTTAGGTTAGCGCCGTAGTAAGGTAGCCGGTCGAGCGCTGCATCGGTGCGGAAATCGGAGTGATGTCCGTATTCTTCGATTTCAGCAACCGCGTCGGCATAGGTGAGGCCCTGATCTTCCATGACTGGCAGGAGCTTATTGATCGCCTTTTCGCTCAACCGAGCATAACCTTCTGGTAGCCCCGCGGCCGCCAGCTTCTGCGCACTTTCTTCATTCAGTCCCCAGTCGCGCTGTGCAATCTGCTCAATCACCTCTGGCTTCTCAGTATTCAAAAGTGCACGAACGATAATCGTTCGCTCATTAAATGATTTGGCATGCCAAGCTTTACCGAAGATGCCTTTTGATGACAGACGCGCTGAGGTCTCATCCCCTTTGAGAGCCGCTCGGTTCTCATCAAGCAGATTGACTCGTGCATCCGCTGGTAACTCGAGAAGTTTTATTAATGCGTCGAGTTTTAATTCCTTTTTGGTGCGCAGTTCGCCAAGCACCTTGTCGCGCTCCTCAAGCGACAGAGGTCTTGCGGCATATCCTCGTTCTGGAATAATCCGAAGATTGGCCGTCTCCTGCACCATTCGGAATTCCTGTGCGCAGGGCAGCGCCCGATGTGCGCGGCGCTCGCCATCCTCTAGCAAACACCAGCCGGGATCGACGGGTTTCAGCGGGCGTTGATAGAAAATAATATCCTTGAGTTGTGCCCATTGGTCTTCGCGCAGCACATGATGCGGTTGCTGCATTTTCTGAATTTCGTCGAACTCGAACTCATACATCGCGGGGCCTGGATAGAAACCGGCTTCCGGTCGCGCGCGCACCATCTTGCCCTTGCGGTAGAGCATAAAAAGATATTCCCCGAGCGTCCGCGCGGAACGCGCGCTCATACGCTCTGTCAGTTCTTTGATGCCCTCCTTGATAACTCCGGATTCTTTTTCCTTGCCGCCATCTGCCTTGCGGTTGGATTTGAAGCCACGCCGCTGATTGAGATGAAAAAGTGCGCGTCCCAATTCATACGGCGTCAATGCAGCGTCCAGTGCTTTTGCGCGTATCGCATAAGGGTCGAGAATTTCAAGACCTTTGCGTCCCACGTCGTCCGGTGGCATCAGTCCAACCGCCACCAACGCCTGCATCAGATCGCCGCGCCGGTCCAGATATCGATCCCTGCGCTTGCGCATGCCGCGCGGTACTCTACGTTGCACTGCGAGCGATGAGCCGTCCTTGGGGTTACGACCATCGCTGAAAATTCGCGCACCAAGACCAATAAGCCCGCACGGATTGCCCTGTTCATCGAGTTTGACCGCCGCCCAACCGATGCTATTTGTCCCAAGATCAAACCCAGTTCTGAACTTTTGCTGCGTCACGATAGCCCCCACCTTCCCCACCAGTACAAGCGACTTCGTCATTTTTTTGCTTATGGCAAAATAGCTTGCGCAGCATCATGGTGCGGTCTAAGTTCGCAGTGCGCAAGGGTTGAATATTTAGCCGATAGGAGATCGAGCGCCGTAGCGAACGTCCTCCGGGACTAGTAGCAGTCGTTAACAAGTCTTTAGGACACAAAATCGAAACGCAGGCTCCGGCCTGCGTTTCTGTTTGAAACTGGCCACCAATCGTCAGCCCGTGGGCGTTTTCGATCCGGTGATTTCGCCAGCATCGCGGCGACGCATAGTCCGCTATGACCCCGATAGCGACCGAATTCTGCGGTGCCGGGTTTGCTCGGTCCCCAGAGTGCCGCCGCCCCCCCCCGAACCACCATCACCCCCCGCGCGGTCGATTTAACGCATGGGGCGGGGCGGCATCAAACAAGCGGAGTTGATACCGACCTGCGACCGCCGACCCGTGCCCAACGAACCTGATTGGCCCTGCGCGCGATTAAGCATCGGACCAAGCTCATTCCGGGGTTAATTGACGGGAGTGCGTAATCGCCTGTCGTCGGCAGTCAAGGCCAGCATTGATGGCCGCAGGTTTGAATTGAGAAGCCACTTTCGTAGCGGCTCTTCTTTCGTCAGTTGGCGGCCTCGCCAAGCTGAAGCACCTTGATCATCAGGATTGCTGTAAAGCTCGACATAAAAATACTGGCAGAAATATCGCCGGAGTATTTCCGTCTATAAAATATCGGCGGGTTTATATAGTGCTAGAATAAGGGCCAAAGCCGCGTCGGCCCCCTGTCTTAGATCATCAACCCCATGCGCCTGCCCCGATATGACGCCGCCAGACTAAATGCAGCACCCCGGTGTTCGGCGCGATCCAAGCGCTCTGGCGAACGTTGCCGAGGGCCTGCCGTTCGTGGCCAGCGCGTTTGCCGGATGCATGGTGCCGGTGGTGGTGCTCCCAAGGGTCAGCGCAACGGCAATTTCCGCCACGGCAGCAGCACCAAGGAGGCGATCTCCTTAGTGCGCGATCTGAACAGGCTGGAGAAATTGCTGAAGCGACTTCCGCGATAATTGCCTGCAAGCTTTCTGTCGTGATCGCGCGCGATCAAACGAGGCTCTCATGAAGATCGTCCTT
>WNFO01005456.1_pt1 | contig 11869 bp, 11 predicted proteins | sample 5400251 | NCBI WGS metagenome assembly WNFO01 (sample SAMN13153354, study PRJNA577476) | soil metagenome | isolation source: 100 cm saprolite under Madrone tree | place: USA:California | collected 2016-06-14
TGAGTTTTGGAGCTCCCGGCCAGGATAATCGGAGCTACCGCGTGTCCTTCGAGAAGATTCGCAAGCATTTGCCCGGGTTCAAGTGTGCCTGGGACGCGCGACGCGGGGCGAAACAACTCTATGATCTGTTCAAGCGGATCGAAATGCCGTCGGAGGTATTCCAGCACCGGACGTTTACGCGCCTGAAACAATTGGAGTACTTGATACGGACACAACAAATCGATGACCACTTTTTCTGGACGGATGCCCCTTGATCCCCGCAAGCGGCGATCAGCGGGTATCGAAAGCCGCAGGTCCAAGGTCGCAGCTCTCAAGCCAGGGCATCGAGTTCAGGGCGCAAGCTGCAGGTCGCGGATCGAAAGAACCACAAATGGAATTTCAATCATGAATTCAGCTGAATCTCGAAGCCTGGCATGGCGTATCCTAGGGCTGGGCGTTGTGGTACTGCTTGTTCTTGGAATCGCGTGGAGCTTCGCGGGTCGGCGCCTCATCGCGTCGCTCCGGCACCATCGACCCCACCCGGCTCCGCCGGCCGAGGTCACCTTCTCTCAGTCATCCGGTGAGATTGTCTGTTACGAATTCGTCGAGGTGACTATTTTGGTCGGAAAGCCCACGGCCGAGAATCCATTCACCGACGCGACAGCTTCTGGTCGTTTGAGGCGGATCGACCAGGGAAGCGACATCGCCGCGGAAGGCTTCTGCGATTCGGCGGACGGGAGCGTCTACCGCGTTCGGTTCATGCCTTCCGCGCCGGGCACCTACGAATGCGCCGTTGCGTTTCGTCAGGACGGTCGTGACTGGGTCTACCGAGGCAAATTTCAAGCGGTCGATGGCGGCCGGCGGGGTGTCTTGCGCGTTGACCCCCAACACCCCTGGCACTTCGCCTGGGAAGGCACCGGTGAGCACTATTATTTGAATGGCACCACGGCGTTCCTCTTGATGGGATGGGAGGATGAGAAGGTAATCCGTGATTGCATCGACCGGCTCCATCGGCTTGATGTTAACCGAATCCGCATACTCCTTGACGGTCGGACGGATCACTTCTGGACCGAACCCATCAAACCGGGCAACGGGTTTTCCGCTCGCCTCATTCCATGGGTGGCCAAGCGCCCGGATGATATCGAACGTCCAGGTTTTGACTACACGCGATTCAATTGCTCCTACTGGCAAGAATTCGAGCGGATGCTGCGTTATGCCCGGGAAAAGGACATGATTATCTCCGTGATTTTCGGATGGAACGACACGAAGGTTCACCCGGCTGCGGGTAGTGAGGATGAACGCCGCTACTTCAGCTACGCCGTGGCGCGTATTGCGCCGTTTTCCAACGTCACTTGGGACCTCGGCGATGACATTGACGGTTTCCGTTCGGATGTTTGGACACACGAGACGGGGACCATGCTGTACCAAGCAGATCCTTATCGCCACTTGGCCACAAGCCATCCGGTAGATAACCGATACCAGGATCGAACGTCGTTGTGGTTCGGAATGACTAGCTTTCAACGATGGGACCGGCCATTGCACCGCTGGATGTTGGATCAACGCCGGCAGCAGGAAGGAACCGACAGGATCATCCCGCAGGTCAACGAGGAATACGGCTATGAAGACCACTACCCGAAGTGGGCCCCGTACACGGCGCCCGCAGCATCGGCTGATGAAGATCGCCGGGCCGCGTGGGAGATCGCGATGGCAGGCTGCTATCAGACCACCGGAGAAACAGCTAAACGTGGAACTGGTGTGCCACCGGACACCGGCGGCGGCTGGGTGAATGGCCGGGGTGACGAAACGATGACCATGCTTCAAGGGTACGCCCAGATGGTGCATTTCTTCAAAAGCATCGAATGGTGGACAACGAACCCACACGACGAGCTGGTGAATTCCGCCGCGTTCTGTCTCGCGGACCCCGGAAAGCTGTACGTTGTGTACCTGCCGCATGGCGGCGCGGCGACCGTGACGCTAGGCCCTGGCCGCTACGAGGCGACGTGGTTCAATCCTCGCACCGGCGAGTACGCGGGTCTGTCCGCGGCAGATGGTCCCGAATGGACATCGCCCGTCGCCGCCGACCACGAAGATTGGGTGTTGTTGCTCGGAAGAATCGAACTAGCACATGAAGGCTGAATGACTCACCATATCACGGGCGATTGCGCAACCGGACCGTCCTCGTCAGCAGACGAGGAGGGGATCGGTCAAAGTTTAGCTCGGGCAAGGCCACCTACTTAAGCCAGAAACTGTCATGATATTCACCGAAACGAAGCTACCTGGAGCTTATATAATCGATCTCGAGCGGCAGGAAGATTCTCGCGGTTTTTTTGCACGCACGTTCTGCGCCCGCGAGTTCCACAGCCAGGGTTTGGCGGGAACCTTCGTGCAATGCAACACGTCGTGGAACGCGCGCAAGGGGACGATTCGAGGAATGCACTATCAACTGCCTCCATCGTGTGAGGTCAAATTGGTGCGTTGCACGGCTGGCGCCTTGTGGGATGTGATTGTCGACCTTCGGCGGGATTCTCCAACCTACCTGCAACATTTCGGCGTGGATTTGACGGCCCAGAACCGGTGCGCGCTGTATGTGCCGGAGATGTTCGCTCACGGATTCCAGACCCTAGAAGACGATACAGAGATTTTCTATCAGATGAGCGAGTTCTATGCGCCCGACAAGTCCGCCGGGGTGCGCTTCGATGATCCGAAGCTCGGCATCCTATGGCCCCTGCCAGTCGCCGCGATCGCGGACAAGGATCGCACCTGGCCGTTGCTGCAAAATTGAACGTGAAAGTGGATTGCCAGGCCCTTCGGACCACCGGGCTGATTGACCGCGCACTCTCCCCAAAGGCGTCGCTCATCTGGCCAAGTATCTCCGAGGTAAGAGGCGCGATTGATCTCGAGTCACTTTGGACATTGGACTTTTGGCCTGGGCCTTCGTTTTGAACACTCCCCGACATCTCGCTGAAGTGATCGAGACGTTCGATCTCGAGCAGGAAGGGGCCGCCCTTTACAACATGGTGCGGGACCTCTACCCCATCTGCCGCAGCATCACCGGAAACGGACTGCGCCAGAGCCTCCGCTATTTGCAGCAGACTGTACCGATGGTGTTGCGCGAGGTGCCCACCGGTACTCCCGTTCTGGATTGGACGGTGCCGAAGGAATGGAACATTCGGGAGGCTTGGATCAAGAACGCTCAAGGCGAAAAGGTCGTGGACTTCGCGAAGTGTAACCTGCACGTGGTCAACTACAGCGTTCCGGTGCGCCGTCGCATCCGATTGGCGGAACTCAAGGAGCACCTTTTTAGTCTCCCGGAGACGCCCGATTGGATTCCGTATCGCACCTCTTACTATCATGAGACATGGGGGTTCTGCCTCGCGCACCGGCAACTGGCGGCTCTGAAGGATGAGGAGTACGAAGTGTGCATCGATGGGAGCCTCGAACCCGGCCATCTGACCTACGGGGAGTTCCGGATCGACGGCGAATTAGAGGATGAGGTCTTGCTTTCATGCCATTGCTGTCATCCTTCCCTCTGCAACGACAATTTATCGGGCATGACCGTCGCCGCCCGTCTCGCGGCGCTGCTGACCGGGATGCCACTCCGTTATTCCTATCGCTTCCTCTGGATTCCGGGAACGATTGGATCGATCACCTGGCTGGCCTTGAATGAGGCCTCCGCGCAACGAGTGCGTCACGGGCTCGTCCTCTCCTGCCTGGGGGATCGTGGGGCATTCACCTACAAGCGGACTCGCCGTAACAATGCGGAGATTGACCGGGCCGTGGTTCATGCGTTGCGACACCGGGATTCGAACTGCTCCATCCTCGACTTCGCTCCCTATGGCTACGACGAACGGCAATACTGTTCCCCGGGCTTTAACTTACCTGTGGGCGCACTGATGCGAACGCCGAATGGACGGTACCCCGAGTACCACACTTCGGCAGACGACTTGAACCTGGTTGACACGAAGTCGCTTGCTGAGTCGGTGGCCATGCTCCTGCGCATCGTTTACCTGCTGGAATCGAATCGGGTCTGCCGTAATTTGTTCCCCAGGGGCGAACCCCAACTGGGCCGGCGGGGACTTTACCGCTCGATAGGCGGCGCAAAGGACTCACCGCAGCTCGAGATGGCAATGCTCTGGGTTCTCAATCTTTCGGACGGCAATCATGACCTCCTGCAGATCGCCGAATGCGCGGGGTTGGACTTTATGTTTGTGCATAGTGCTGCTGAACGATTGCTTGCGCATGGCCTGCTGGCGCGCGAAGGACTCGACCGCTCATCCCCGGATTTGGACAAGAATGCTGGACCCGCCGCTTCATCATGATGACAATGAGCCAGAGCAACCAGCCTGAGCCCGAGAATACAGGATTATCGCGGGGCGTTGCCGTGGTCACAGGTGCCGGAAGCGGTATCGGGCGGGCAATTGTCCTTGAGTTGGCGAAATCCGGAGTTGCGTGCTGCCTTGTCGGTAGAACACTGAGTAAGCTGGAAGAGGTTGAACGCCTGACGGCGCGTGCGGGCGTCAAGTCAATCCCGATGGTTGCCGACCTTGGCGATCTTGGCGCCGTAGCAGCCCTCGCCCAACGAATTTGCTCATCACGCCGGCGCATCGATTGCCTCGTACACAGTGCAGCTGCCATGACCGTTTCGCGGATGGAGGATTCGACTGTGGAGGAATTCAGCAGGCTGATGACGGTGAACGTCCTTGCCGCTTTTGCACTCACAAAGCAACTGCTGCCTGAAATCTGCGCGAACAGAGGACAGATTGTCTTCGTGAACTCCAGCGTGGTGAACCACCCAGCTCCCGGCACCGTGACTTACGCCGCCACCAAGCATGCCTTAAAGGGACTGGCCGATGGTCTGCGACAGGAAGTGAATGCCTTCGGGGTCCGGGTGATCAGCGTCTTTCCAGGCCGGACCGCAACACCACTACAGGCATCCCTTTTCGAACTGGAGGGACGCCAGTATGTGCCCACTAGGTTGCTTCAGCCGGAGGACGTTGCGGCCATGGTCGTCCAAGCTCTTGCCCTCCCCCCCACAGCTGAAGTCACAGATATCCTGATTCGGCCTGCGATCAAGTCCTGAAACGGCAGGCCACTCGGGTCTTGCTGCAGTCTCGCCGGAACTCCCCGCGACTGAGATGGTTGCGCTAAAATGGTGATTGCCAATATTGAGAGGCACCGCGCTCAACTCAGTAACACCAACAGGGTGTTACGCAACAAGGCTCAGTAGGAAACGAACCTTTCTCGAGAACCTGGTCCACCCGTTTCCGTATATAGAAAATGAATAATAAATTTCTAGAGCGGGCCGAGAGCACCCTGCCGCCCAGTCGGTCAGCAATGTTTCCATCGCTATGGCGGAAGGCTTAGGTAAGCAGAACACGCAATGGCAAAGGTACAGCTCAGTAAACTGTATGGATCTAGCTGAGTCTATGAGCACGAAAATCAAAACCGACAACTCACCACAGATCATCAACCAGATACAATTGGTCGGGCAAAGATGCCGGTTCTGTCAGGCTCAATTGAAACACACGTTCGTCGATCTCGGCATGTCTCCCTTGTGCGAAAGCCTGATCACAGAAGAGCAGCTCAACATGATGGAGCCGTTCTATCCTCTGCATGTCTTCGTCTGTGGGGAATGCTTCTTGGTGCAGCTCTTGGAATACGTGAAACCGCACGATATCTACGGAGAGTATGCCTACTTTTCCTCCTACTCCGATTCATGGCTGGAGCATGCCCGGCGGTATGTCGCGATGATCACCGCGCGCTTCAATCTCTCGGCGAAGAGCCAGGTAGTCGAGCTAGCCAGTAATGACGGCTATTTGCTCCGGAATTTTATAGCACGCGGAATTCCCGCATTGGGCGTTGAGCCGGCGGCAAACGTCGCAGCGGTCGCGGTGCAGAGGGGGATTCCGACCGTGGTAGAGTTCTTCGGCGTTGCGACAGCTCAAGCACTGGTGGCCGACGGCAAGAGGGCGGACCTTATCATCGGCAACAACGTGCTCGCGCACGTGCCGGACCTTAATGATTTTGTCGGTGGGATAAAGATTCTTCTAAAGCCGGCCGGAGTAGCAACGATGGAGTTTCCGCATCTGGTGCGTCTAATCGAGGGGAATCAGTACGACACCATCTACCACGAGCACTTCAGCTATCTGTCACTCCTCACCGTGACTCGAATCTTCGCCGCGCACGGGATGAGAATATTCGACGTGGAAGAACTCGGGACACACGGCGGATCACTGCGAATTTACGTCTGCCATCAGGAGTCGCAGGACCAACCAGCCGGAGCTCGGATAACGGAATTGCTCACTCGGGAGGAGAAGGAAGGAGTGAATCGGATTGATTATTACCAAGGTTTTGGCGAGAAGGTCAAAGCGATCAAGCGCAACTTGTTAGAATTCCTGCTGCAGGCCAAGCGGCAAGGGAAACAGGTTGTCGGCTACGGCGCCCCGGGGAAAGGTAATACTCTCCTGAATTACTGTGGCATCCGGACGGATTTCCTCAACTACACGGTAGACCGGAACCCGTACAAGCACGGGAAATACACCGCAGGAACGCATATTCCCATCTTCCCGCCCGAGAAGATTCAGGAAACTAAACCAGACTATGTTCTTATTCTGCCGTGGAATCTAAGAGAGGAGATTGTTTCCCAACTTTCCTACATTCGGGAGTGGGATGGCAAATGCGTAGTTCCGATACCGGACGTCGAGGTCCTTTGATGGATCCGCGGAGACAGAACCGGTAAACTGTGAGTTAAATAGAGAAAGGAATGTTATGAAAGTGGTTTTATTTTGCGGTGGCTTCGGCATGCGGATGCGCGAGCACTCCGAGGCCTTGCCCAAGCCGATGGTGCCAATAGGTTACCGCCCGATCCTGTGGCATGTTATGAAGTATTACGCCCACTATGGACATAAGGACTTCATCCTCTGCCTCGGCTACAAGGCAGATACCATCAAGCGGTACTTTCTCACCTACGACGAATGCCTCTCCAACGATTTCGTGTTGTCCAAAGGGGGCAAGAACCTGGAATTGTTGAGCAGCGACATTCATGACTGGAACATCACGTTCGTCGACACTGGGCTCAACTCGAACATTGGCCAGCGGCTCAAGGCCGTGCAGAAATATTTACGGGGGGAAGCGATGTTCCTGGCCAACTACAGCGATGGTCTTTCGGATGCCCCACTCCCAGCGATCATCGAATCATTTGAACGGAGCGGGAATATCGCCTGCTTTGTGAGTGTGAAGCCACGGGCGAGCTTCCATCTCATCGACACCGGCCCGGACGGAGTGGTGAATAGCATCGCGCACGTTGCCAAGTCCGGTGCAAGAATCAACGGTGGGTACATGGTCCTGCGGCAGGAAGTTTTCAACTACCTGCACGATGGGGAAGAGCTGGTTGAAGAGCCGTTTCAACGCCTCATTGACGAAGGCAAGCTGATGGCCTACCCGCATGACGGCTATTGGGCCTGCATGGACACCTTCAAGGAAAAGCAGGACCTTGAGGACGTCTTCGGCCGAGGTAGTGCGCCTTGGACAGTGTGGAATCATCAACACGAAATCAAGAAGTGATTGAGTGCAATCTGAGTCGCGTGAAGCGGGTGCTTTGCCTGGGGGCGCACAGCGACGACATCGAGATCGGCTGCGGTGGCACAGTATTACGAATGATCGAGCAGTCGAAGAGCATTGAGTTCTACTGGCTCGTCCTCAGTTCCAATCCGACGCGCGCCAAGGAAGCCGAGCGCAGCGCCAACGCCTTCCTGGGCGGCGCACGGCACAAAACGGTCGTTGTGAAATCCTTTCGCGATGGCTTTCTTCCCTACATCGGCGCGCCGGTTAAGGAAGCCTTCGAGGAGATCAAAACGATCTTCGTTCCGGACGTCATTTTCACTCACTTCCGTCAGGATTTACATCAGGATCACCGCATGGTGTGCGAGCTGACATGGAACACTTTCCGCAATCACTTCATCCTCGAATACGAAGTCCCCAAATACGATGCCGATCTACGCTCGCCGAATTTCTTCGTACCACTGAGCGATCGCCAGGCGCGTAAGAAGGTAAACGCGCTGATGCGCTACTTTGCTACGCAGCGAAACAAGCAGTGGTTCTCGGAGGATTTGTTTTACGGTCTAATGCGGCTACGCAGCATCGAAGGCACCTCGCCTACCCGGCACGCGGAGGCGTTTCATTGCCGTAAGGTGCTACTCGGAAGAACCAATTGAGTACCTGCCGGACCTGCGACAATTAGCGGTTCTTATTCCTAGCCGTGCACGACTACGTAATCATTGGAGGTGGAATCGTCGGACTGGCGACGGCTATCGCCGTAGGCAATAAGTATTCCGGGGCGAGCATCCTCGTCCTGGAAAAGGAGCAGGATCTTGCGCAACACCAGACCGGCCGAAACAGCGGTGTCATCCATTCAGGGATTTATTACAAGCCCGGAAGTCTCAAAGGCAGGTTCGCCCGGGAAGGCAACCGCTCAATGGTCGAGTTTTGCCGCGAGCACGGCATCAAGCATGAAGTCTGCGGAAAGCTGATCGTTGCCACCGAAGCGTCGGAACTTCCGCTCCTCGACAGCTTGTTTCAACGCGGTCTCGATCACGGGCTCGCCGTTGCGCGGCTCGCGCCCGAACAAGTACAGGAAATAGAGCCGCACGTGCGCTGCCTCGCTGGCATCAAAGTTCCGTCAACGGGAATCGTCAACTACCGGGAGGTTTCTGCGAAATATGTTGAACTGATTAAATCACAGGGTGGAACGGTACAAACGGGCACGCGCGTTAACCGCTTGCGCGACGTGAATGGGATTCAAGTCATCGAAACACCTCACGGAGAGTTTGAGGCCGGATTCGTTATTAATTGCGCCGGCCTTTTTAGCGATCGCGTGGCCCGCTTTAGTGGCCTCGATCCGGGTGCGAAAATCGTCCCGTTCCGTGGCGAGTACTACGAGTTGGTGCCCGAAAGGCGGCATCTCGTAAAGAGCTTGATTTACCCAGTGCCCGATCCCAATTTTCCATTCCTAGGTGTTCATTTTACGCGCATGATTGATGACTCGGTCCATGCCGGACCCAACGCCGTGCTCGCCTTCAAACGGGAAGGCTATTGCAGGACGGACATCAACTGTGCAGATTTGTTTGAGACCCTCACGTTCCCGGGTTTCTGGAAGCTGGCGCGGAAGTATTACCGAGATGGGATGATGGAGATGGTGCGCTCCGTGAGCAAACGGGCGTTCGTGGAGAGTCTTCAACAACTCGTCCCTGAAGTAACTGAAGATGATTTGGTTCCGACGCATTCCGGAGTTCGGGCGCAAGCGTTGATGCGCGATGGGAAACTGGTGGACGATTTTTTGATAGTGAAAGGGAAAAATTCCATTCACGTGTGCAACGCGCCCTCGCCGGCAGCGACGGCTTCACTTGAAATCGGACGCTTTATTGCGAATCAACTTCCCGAGGTCACGCTCGCTCGGACGTGAGCTTCTCAGCTCCAGTCATGGCAAATCCAACGTGCCCCGGCATTGCTTACTTCCTGCACCGCTCGATCTCGATGCGATGGCCACTCGCCGTTCCGGACCCACGGAAGCGCCACGCCAGTCCAAGCTCTGAGTCAATCTCTTTTAACACCAATCTCTAAGCTATCCAAAATGAAAATTGCTGTCGTCGGTCTTGGGTATGTGGTCTTCCCCTGTCGCTCCAATTTGGACGCTCGCGTGTGCAAGTGGTGGGACCGGACATCGATTCCGAGAAAGTGGAAGCGCTGAATCAGGGTCGAAGCTATATCAAGCACATACCTCCGATGCCATTGCGGAATTCAAAGAGACCGGCAAGTTTTCTGCGTCCACTGCTATGCATGAGCATGTAATCATCGGAGGTGGAATCATAGGACTGGCGACGGCTGCGAGCGTGGGCAATAAGCATCTCAAGGCGAGCATCCCCGTCCTTGAAAAGGAGCAGGATCTTGCGCAACACCAGCCTGGCCGAAACGCCGATGTTATCCATTCGGGCTCTTACATGAATCCTAAAATAATCTTTGATATTGGAATTTGCCATATTGGCTGGGCGTTGTTGATATTCTCAAGGAATTGAAATCGCGCAGAGTTTCCTCTGATACAAGTTAGTGTTGTGCGACTACTGTCTCGCCCGCTAACGTGCCTAAGTCCCGTGTTAGGCGCGCACCGACAAAATGCTTTGGGGCATCCTCGTTAGGAAAGAACGTTGGGGGTTGTCATGGCGGGGATGGTTGACTGTTTTCGCAGGGGTCCTCCTGACTTTCTCGTTATTTTTGTTTCGTATTTATCCATTTCTAGCGGTGACCCATCGTGTGGATACAAACGTTCTCGTTGTCGAAGGCTGGATACATGAATATGCAATCCGCGCGGCGCTAAAAGAATTCCAAAGTAATCGCTATCAACGGGTTTTTACGACGGGCGGGCCGGTCGAGGGAACCGGAGGTTATATCAATGATTACAACACCGCGGCCAGCGTCGGCGCTGATCTCTTAAGAAAGAACGGTCTTCCCAACGAATCGCTGCAGATGGTTCCGTCGCGCGTCATGGACCACGACAGAACATACGGTTCGGCGATTGCGCTGCAGAACTGGTTTCGCGAACACAATATGCCTGTGCGCAGCATCAATGTCGTTACGGAAGATGTTCACGCGCGGCGCACTTGCCTCCTCTTTCAGAAAGCTCTTGGCCATAATGTCGCCGTCGGCGTCATTGCGGTTCCGAATCCGGATTACGATCCGAGACATTGGTGGCGTTATAGCGAGGGTGTGAAGGACGTCTTTGCCGAGAGTGTCGCCTACATTTACGCAAGGCTCATCTTTTTCTATCCGCCGGATTCGGCACGTGATAAAAAGATGGCGGAAGTCTCTCGACATCCCATTGACACCCAACAATGAAGATAGCAGTTGTCGGTCTCGGCTATGTCGGACTTCCACTTTCGATACAGTTCGCGCGCTCATGCGTGAGCGTATTGGAACTCGATGCCGATCCAAAGAAAGTCGAGCTGCTCAATAATGGTCAGAGCTACATCAAGCACATTCAATCGGCGGAGATCGCGGAGCTGGTAGCCGCCGGCAAATTTTACGCTTCCACCGATTTTGGCCAGATCAAGGAAGTCGAAGCGGTGATTATCTGCGTGCCAACGCCGCTCAACTCTACTCCCAATTCGCCGAAGTGCCGGATGCGCGCCGGCATCGACTTTCATTTGGCTTTCTCGCCGGAACGTGAGGATCCCGGGAATCAACAGATTACGTTGAGTGAGGCCCGTGCCGCCGCCGCAACAATTTCAACGCATTTGTCTTGCCTAGCGGCAATTGCTTCGAGTAGATAAGCTCGCATGACGCAGAACAGGGGACAGACGTGGGGCGATCGACAATTGCAGGGCACTGATACAGTTTATCGCAAACGTGCGTTGAGATCGTCTTCTTGCCTTTTCGCTTTCCTGGTTTTTGCCGCCCTCGCATTGGGCGGCTGCCAGAGTCCGCTACCGCCTTTGCCGAATCCGCCAGGTCCTAAAACACCAGTAAGGCTCTCTCCCGGAGATGTCATCAAGGTTTCCTATGCCGACGAAAGCGTTCCAGATCAAACGCAGAAAATTCGCAGAGACGGCAAGGTGAGTCTGCCACTTATCGGCGAAGTCACGGCTGCCGGTAAGAAAGTTATCGATTTTCAACATGAACTCGTCCGCCGCTACGAAGGGCAGCTTGAAAACAACGAAGTGCTGGTGACGTTGGAGAACGGCACGGCAACCGTCATCGTGTCCGGATTTGCCAACAGACCGGGCAGAGTTGTTTTTGATCGGCCGACGACCGTGTACCAAGCTATTATGGAAGCGGGCGGAGTGAGTGACTATGGAAGTCCGAGCAATATTCATCTGACTCGCGTAATTAACGGAGAACA
>WNFO01005627.1_pt1 | contig 11869 bp, 15 predicted proteins | sample 5400251 | NCBI WGS metagenome assembly WNFO01 (sample SAMN13153354, study PRJNA577476) | soil metagenome | isolation source: 100 cm saprolite under Madrone tree | place: USA:California | collected 2016-06-14
GATTGTCACGGTGTGAAGTGCGCTTTCGGTATCCGATCTGCCGACCTGAGGCGCACGTTGGGTAGCAGGTCCATTGACGGTGGAAGTCTCGGAGGCGGCCGTGCTTTTTGACTGTTCTGTGGATTCAGTACGTGGACTTGGTGGTCTGGACACTACCTGGGCCTCGGTTGACGCAAAAAGGCAGCCACTGAGGAGAAGTGTCAGTGCCAGTCTCGTTGTACTGGTATCACTCATTTCAATGCTCCGGCTGAGCACAGAGTTCCAAGTGTAGCAGCGATGGTTAGTACGCATTGGCGGCTACTTTGGCACACGCCTGTTTCGCCGCTGTGCGGGACCTGCTTCATTTCCGTGGACGGTCTTCAGTCTTCTGTACCCAATGCATCGGCGGGCAGCACGCGCGACCAAATGTAAGGCGTGGCTTGCAGTGTGGTGAGGGTTCGGACGTCTGGCGAGGACCAGATCGGATGTTCGTAGAGAATCGAGTGCGCCGAGTTTTCGTCGGGGTACATCCGCGGGGTATCCAGGCGAGAAGGGCGGCTGAACCTCCTTTCTCCTCAATGGCTTAAGCGAAGATTTTGATTCCGACCCTAGCCTCCAGAACCCTGTCCCACCGTGACCCGTGACGTCCCACGACGTCACGCGTGTAGAGCTTCGCAAAGACGGGCGAGCAGGGGTCCGTGGGTGACGAACATGCGGCCACAGTCGAGACGTGCCAACTGTCGGAAAAGTACATGGCCGACTCAGCCGGTTTCAATGACGGCTGCTTTCCAGTGGTGATAGAACCTCTGCTAATTCTTCATGAAAGCCGCGGAATCATCACATGGCAGGACTCTGAAAGGACTTCGTGGCCCACAGATCATCGCGGAGCAGCTTGCACGGTATCCATCACGCGCGCGTGCTCTTCACTGCTGAGCACTCGTGGAGATACGACCGGCGCTCCCGTGTCCTCCGACGCTTGTGCCTAGTCCTCTCACCTTGGGTTTCGGATCTCCCTTGGCGCTGTTCGCATTAACCCAGGCGCGAACCGGGCCGAAGGCGTCATCCAGCGGTGCTCCAGCACCCTCCAGGCAGGAATGCACGAGTCCAATGAACGAGAATTTCGGAGTTGCCAGCGTGTTGCCAATAGGAGTATTGCAACAGCTGGCGTACCAACGCAGCAGGCCCTTCGGCGTGAGTCGCATGCAGGCCAGGGATTCGACACCCTGAGTAAAGGTGATGTTCTTGGGGAGGATTTGCACGACGTCCGAACCGCCTCGCTCGTCCAGGACATCGGCTGACCGCCCCAGGAAGTGCGCGAACGCCTGACAATCCTTGCAGTAGCAGACGGCGCGGTTGGCAGTGGACGGATTGTCGACGAATCCTTTTAGGGTGCCGCACCGACATTGCAATGGGTGACTCATTAACTGTGTCCTCAGTTTCCATAGCGGCGAGCGGTCCGATTTTACTCTACGAGAGGACCTTACTCGGGCCGCGCGAGCAGGTAGGAGCAGCGATTTTGTCGAGTTTGCGCAGTTGAGCATCTTGCAAGGGATCCGGTCCTCCACCGTGCAATTCATTGCAACTGAATGCAACACCGGTCCGGGATGAGCAACCGTTCCCTTCAGTCGCATGGGCAGCCGGCGCTGTCGTGTGCGCTTCAGATTGAATGTCCACCCACAAGGCTGCGGGCTTCCTGCGGCGGGAAGAGTCGATGGGCTTGGGGCATCCGTGCGAGAATTCCCAGCAATGAGGCTGGAATTTGGCGGCCTTTGCGGCGGTATTCTGCTCGGTAATCGAGGGCGCCGGGAGTGTCCGATGAGTAGTGCCGTTCTTGACAAGGAGCGCCCGATCACTCTGTCGGAGAAGAGCGCTGGATTACTTTCGGGGTATCGGAGCGCGACCGGTTGCTGGCGGTGTCCCATACTGAGGAAGAAGCAGATACCATTCGCCTCATCGGTGCCCGGCCGGCGACGCGGTCCGAACGGAAACTTTATGAAGAAGGCTAGATCATCCCGGAGCGGCGAACTGCGTCGCGAGTACAAGCGTTCCGACTTCAGGGGGCTTTGTACGCGGCAAGTATGCGGCGCGCTTTGCCGCAGGCTCGAACATCGTCCGGCTGGATCCGGAGATCGCGGACGCTTTTCCGACGAGCGCCGCCGTAAATGAAGCACTTGGAACCGTCCTCCGGGCTGCCAAGGCCGCACGTCTCACCAAGCGGCGGTAAGGCACAGGCCGCACAAGCCTCGCGGCCCCGCTCCAACAGGGTCGGTTGTGGTAGCCGCTCGCTCGGTTGACGCAGGGGCGGGCGGCGCCTTTGGACACGGCAGCACATCGACGGGGGTAGATTTGCGGGTATCGGGAACTGCGGAGCAGATAACCTGCTTGCCGCTTCAAAGGCTTAGGCGGATAGTTAGATCGCTGCACTGAGAGCTCCACCCTGTGAAAAGCGTTGCAAACTTTCTGTTCACTGTCGTCATCTTTGTTGCCGTATGGGGCGTCTACTCCAGGGTTCGACGACACACGAATCATCCCGCGCCAGCCCCACTACAGATGCAGCCAAACAGCTTGGGGGCCAGCTCCGATGCGTCGGAAACCCCGTCATCCCCTTTACCATTGCGACGGACGCACCTACTGTTCTCAGATGACTTCTTGCGCCGAGGCTAAGTACTTCCTCGAACACTGTCCCGACGTGACGATGGATGGGGATCACGACGGCATACCGTGCGAATCCCAGTGGTGCCCAAATGGTTAGCAGCGGTCTAACTAACGCTTGGAGCGGCCGTGAGAGTTTAGGTAGCACGCTGTGCGCGCCAGAACTATCGGGCGCGCACAGCGCGCAATTGCCGTCTTGAGGCGGTCACGACGACCTGACGGCCGCGATGAGGTTGGCCGCTAGAATCTCGGCGGACAAGAACAGTATGGGGGGAAATGTGCACACTTTATTGCGCGTTCCGCGGTATTCGCAAGGCCTTGCAGTGGGCCTCCTGTTGTTCTGCGGCGGGCACAGCGGCGCCGTGGCCGACCAGCCGCCCGAAGGTGAAACCAGCGCCTCGGCGAGTCCCTCCCCGAGCGATGCACAGAGCTCCGCTCTCAAGGAAAGTTATCTTTCGGCCCTGAAGCAAGGCCTTACAGAGGACTTCGATCAAGAAGTGGTGCGTGGACATTTCGACGTGGGTTCACCGCCGCACGCGCATCGTTACTATTGCCTGGTCAACACTAAGACGGGCAAAAGCGGGGTGAATGGTGTGGCAGGTCAGTTAGTCTTGCGAGCTGACAAAATGACTGGCATCAAAGGAGCTGCCGTCTCTCCCTACAGCTGTGCCGAGGCAGAGCAGAAGGGAATGGTAGTCACCACCGGATACGATCTGAGCGGTAGCGTCAGCAGCAAGATTACGCCGCCTTCGCCCGTGCAAGAGCCCTCGGGAGCCACCGCTGCCGCGGTGTCAGTCGCTGGGCCCGGGCAGACGGAGGTCATGGCTGCGTATACGCGCTTCATCGCCGGCCAGAATGCTCACGATCGTGCCGTCGTTTCCGAAATGCTGCTGGAATCAAAAGATTTCGTGTGGGCCCAATACGGCGGGAATTCGCTATGGGGCCACAAAGAGGCCATGGAGGCGTTCGAGGAGGCGTGGAAAGGTACCTGGCAGATGAACCCGCAAATGAAAGAACTACGCATCGCGAGCGTATCGCCCGGCGTCGCGGTGCTGATTACGCCACTGCTATTCACGGAGGGCGACCCCGGTAAGAATCCGTCCACGATCCCCATAAGGTGGGGCGGCGTTTTTGTGAAGACAAAGTCCGGTTGGCGCATATCGTCGATATTCATCACACCGTTCGAGAGTTGGCAGACGCCGAAGGGCAGCTGACCGAAACTCCGGATGGAGCACAACGGACCCTAGCCTTTCCTCAGCTGTCCCACGGCGTCCTGTCGTGTACTCGCGCGCCCATCTGGTCTGTGAAGCGTAGCGCAGCAAAGCTGGGTGCGGTGCGCTGTTAGGTTTTGTCGGTCTATTCCACAGCTATTACTACTTTTCCTCGAGCGTGTCCTTCTTCCAGATACCGGATCGCCGCCGGGACTTCACTCAACTTGTAGCGCCTGTCGATGACCGGGGTCACCTTTCCGGCCTGCATGAGGTCGCGCATGATGGCCAGATCCTCTTGGTTGAGTTCCGCCAGAAACGGGGCGAACTTCTGGCTCACGAGCGGTGACAACATCAGTGCCTTGATCGGAGTAACCATAGGCCCGATCCATTGACCGCTGTTTGGTCCTCCGACTATGACGAAGATGCCTTTGGGAGTTAAGGCGCGCCTGTATTGCAGCAACGAGTGATTCCCGACGTTGTCTAAAATCAGATCGTAACGTTGCTCGCCTTTGGTGAAATCCTCCTGGGTGTAATCAATGACGTGATCCGCGCCGATTGATCGGACCATAGCCACATTCCTCGTGCTGCATACGCCGGTCACATCTGCGCCGAACGACTTGGCGATCTGCACGGCGAACGTACCTACCCCTCCCGATGCGCCGTTAATCAACACCTTCTGCCCCGGCCGAATCCGACCCTTGTCGCGCAGACCCTGTAATGCGGTGAGTGCCGCGATAGGTACAGAAGCCGCCTGCTCAAACGTCAGGTTGGCCGGTTTCAGCGCCAGTGCTCGATCCTCGCGAACAGTTACGTACTCGGCGAAGGCCCCAAATTTTCCGCCGAAGACCTCATCACCTGGTTTAAACCGCTTGACGTTTTTACCAACCGCTTCGACAGTTCCCGCAAAGTCAACGCCCAGTCGTGGGTTTTCTGGTTTCCCGAACCCGGAGTCCATGCGCACGATGTACGGCGTGCCTCTCATGTAGTGCCAGTCAAGCGGATTGACGGAAGCCGCGTGAACCTTCACCAAGACTTGATCGTCCGCGGCGATCGGCTTTTCAATGTCCTCAAACTTGAGAACATCGGCTGAGCCGTAGCAATGATGAACAATGGCCTTCATCAGTTGCGCATTACCGGGGAGCAAAGGCGCCGGGCCGCAAGCAGAATCGTGGCTCATAGCGAATGCCAGCGAAACCAGCGCAACTGCCACGAGCACCAAGATAACACCCAGGACTTTGTAACGTAGAGTCATAGACCTAACTCCCGACTCGCCGACACCTGTCGCTCAATGCGGTTGAATGTCTGGGCAGCGGCGATGCCGCTCATGCCTTTGGATGTCTTGTAAGCACTCTTAGACCCGGCACAAAAAGAAATGGCAATGCGCGCACGGAGCGCCGCAGACAATGGCGAGGCCCCCGCGCTTATGCGGACGATCACGATTGTTGCCGCCGTGCCGCACACCATCCCGAGCTCCCTGGAGCGGAGTGTACTCCAGGCGACGCCGTGAGCGGGGTCGGCTGACCGCAAAACAACGTCGCTCCGCGGCGGTTGAACGGTCACTCTGGTTGATCGGCAACTGACTCGACAATTTCCTGCATCCAGGGCACGAGATGCTCCATGTCGAATGTTCCATGATCGAAGAAGCTCATCAGGGAATCGTAGATCGCTTTCGAGTCCGCGGTGATCGCGTACCCATTAATTCGCAGAAAGACATCGACAACCGCGAACGCCACTCGTTTGTTGCCATCCACGAAAGGGTGGTTTTGAACGAGGCTTTCCAGAAGTGCCGCAGCCTCGTGAATGATCGTGTCGTAATAGCCGGTTTGGGGGCGGTGAAGAGCTGATTCGAGCGCCCCGGCATCGCGAATGCCAGGAGCGCCGCCGTAGCGCTCGATCAGCTGTTTGTGGAAGAAGAGGGCGTCGGCGGTGGTGACGTACTCGGTCATTTAGCCAGCGACCGGTACAACTCGTCGCGCTCCTTGAGGCTTTCCTGAAAAGCCTCAATTACATCTCGTCGCGTGGCCTGCTGACGCTTGTGAGCCAAGTACTCACGCATGGCATCACCGAGCACCGCCTGAAACTGACGCCCCTCACGAGCCGCAATCTCCTGTAACGCCTCCAGAACCTCAGGCTCGGCCTGTGAAGAAAATTTGCGCAGCGCGCTCATATAGGCATCTCGTCATGATTTATCTTGATGAATCATGATATATCAAGAATGCTGGAGTCAGGTGTATAATAATTGTATTAAAATCAATTTATTAGGATCTAATATTAGAATTGTCTGAGCTGCTGATCTCGAACGCGAATTTCCTCCGCGCTGCTCGTGGCGGGCTGTGGCTCCATGCCGCAAACAAAATTTCGGGCATTGTCGGGGCTGCCCTGCCCGCTGTAGCGGGCAATCTCTGGATAGGGGCAGAGCGGGTGAGTCCGCAAGGGAGCCTGCTTCGGATCATCGTTCAAATATTTGGTCGCCAGTATTCGCTCTGGCGCGACCCCATGCTCGACCCATTGTTCGAGTGCCCCGATCATGTCGAACGAATTGGCCCCCGGGCCACCGCCGCAGTGACCCATCCCGGGGACCATGAACAGCCTGTAGAACGATCCCGGATCGATATGCCCGCGACGAAAGCTGCGCTCCACGCGTTCGTAGTACCAGATGCTGGCCCTGGGAGGAACGTCAGGATCACTGAAGCCGTGATAGTGAATGAGCTTGCCGCCGCGGCTCTTGAACCGCAGCAGATCGGGGTCAACGGCATCCAGCACGGATGCGAATCTCTTGTCGATTTCCCGCGACTCTGCTGGGTAGTTGAACGTCCGGAAATCCCAAAGCGGATTTCCGAACACGAAATACTTGAAGAATGGCAAGCCGAGCTGCGCGTGAACGTTCTCCTCCGCAGTTTCCGCGATGATCCAGCCTCTCCAAAGGGTGGCTTCGCCCCCGCGCTCCAGGCCCGGGTAATAACCGACATGAATTGCCCCAGCGGGACCTGTCCAGAGTTTGCGAACGGCGGTGACTTGTGGCTGGGTCAGACAGTTCTTGTTATCGGCGCCTCGACATTGCAAGACGCCCGGGTCGAAGTGACAACGCCGCGGATCCTCGAGTACGCCGTCCCCGACCCCATCGAGCTTGTCGCACACCTTGTTGACGGCATTGCCGACGAGCTGCGCCTGAGCTGCCGAGAGTTGGCTCTGCGCGTCGGAATATAGGGTCGACACGACCCAAAGATGCACGCCCACCTCGTGGTGAGTCTGGTTGTAGTCGGGGTCACCGGCAATGATGCCATCGTAATCTGCCGGGTAACGCTGTGCTTCCATCATGGCTTCCTGGCCTCCCTGCGAGCACCCCTCGAAGTAGGCGTATCTTGCCGGCCTGCCGTAGTACGCTGAGGCGAGCGCCTTACCGCTCGCGGCCGTCAGATGAACGGCCCGATAAGCATAATCGACAATCCTTTCCGGGTGCCCCAAGGCAAAGACTCCAGGGGCGGCACTGTTATCATGCCCCGTATCCGTCGCGGCCGTTGCGTAGCCCCGCCTCAGGCCAGCGGCGAGCGATTCATAGGGCATCGTCCCGCCCAGCCCGCCATTTCCCACGACTTTGAACTTTCCATTCCAGCCTGCGGCGGGCGGCAGCCAGACTTCAACGCCTATATGTGAGTCGGATGTCGGCGTGAGCACGGCCGCGACTCGGCAGAACGGAACCACGTCGGCAGCTAACCGCGTCTGCGCTATCACAGCGAGATCATTTGCGTTCCTGATCCAACCCGCGCCGGCGATTTGCCCGGCATCAAGGTGAAATGATTTCAGACTCTCACAGCTTGCGGCGCGGCCATTTCCAACGTTGGCGAGCTCGGCGGCCGAGGTGGCGATTTGCTGCGGCTCCGCCGCGATACCCAAACTGCAAAAGATAGCAGTCGCCACAATACCGCTAACGCTTGGTGCGAGCCTGCTCAACCAGATGACAGATCGATCCGATGTACCGTAGCTCATGGTTTTATTCCAGCCAGCGCGAAGCACAAGGTCAAGTATTCACACACAGCGTTCATACGAGCACGCTAGCGTGTGCAGCGCAGCGCCGATATTTCTGTAGCAATCGCCGTTACCGCGTTGCACGAAGTGGTACTAGACCCCACGAAATGAGCGGCACGGATCGGCGGGATTCTCACCGTGTCAGTCGCTCAATTTCGCGGGTCTCGCAGGAGGCTCCAACTGGCCGTCCAATAACAAGATCACGCACATTGTCATTCTGTGCCAAGAGAACCGTTCGTTCGATCACTATTTCGGCGCGTTCGCCGCGACGCTGGGAAGACCCGGGGACACCGCTCTGGGCTTCGACCCGTCCCGGCTCACTTAGCCGCGGATTCTCGAACAGGTACCGACCGGCCTGCCCGGTGCCGGCAACGCGGTGGGCCCCGCGTTCCGCGTACCTCTGATCGTCGTCTCGCCCTGGGCGCCGGCCAACTCGGTCTTCAAGGGGACACTCGACCACACTTCCATTCTTCAATTCATAGAGCGCACATTTTCAACGCCCGCGCGCCCGATAACGCTGTCGACGATCGATTCGAGACGGCGCGGGCTCGCCGACCTCACCAAAGCCTTCGATTTCCGCCAGCAACCCAATAGCTCGCTGTTACCCTCCGCCGCGCAGCTGTTTCCTTCCGGCAATCGGACCATCCTCACGCTCAATCTGCAGCGCACAACTGGCCGATTGCTCGATCAACGCGCCGAATTGGCTGGCGCCGCTGCTCGGTGTCGGAACGGGCTCCGGCAGGCCTTCTGGGTTCGCATATGCGCACCCGCAGGCTTCGTCGCAGCGCCGGCTCGCACGCATGCTCGGCCGCCGCGACGCGGTGCGGTTGACCGATCGCTTTACGGCGCGGCGATGGTCCAGGAAAATGTCGTGACGCCCGGACGCCGATGCCTTGGCAAGCGATTCGGTCGTGGATAGAGACCTGGATCAACCGTGCGAGGCCCCATGGATCGTCGCCACTTCGTCCGCTTCGCTGCTGCAGCCGCCGCCGGCTCAGCGCTCGAGCGTACGCGCATTGCATCGGCAACCGCCGGCTCATCGGACGATGATCTGCGGGCCTTGTTGGATATTTTTCTCAACGAGCATCTCGATGATCGGCCGCAGTTCGCCACGTTTTGGGGCCTCGACACCGGCCAGCGGGCAGCGGCGCGCACCAAGCTCAATGACTACTCGGCGGCGGGTCGCGCCCGCTGGATTACTTTGAGCAAGACCCAGCTGGGCCGTTTGCAGCACATCGATCGGCGGAAACTCTCGCCAAACGCGCAGATCGACTTCGACGTCGTCGTATGGCAGCTCGAAGCGGTAGTCAAGGGCGGCGAGCGATTCCCGTTTGGCGAGGGACCGAGCGCCAGTTATGCCCCGTACTCGCCATACGTCGTCAGTCAGTTGACCGGACCCTATCAAAGCGTACCGGACTTCCTGAGCTCCCAACACCCGGTCCGAACGGCGGATGATGCCGAGGCCTGTCTGGCGCGCCTGGATGCATTCCCGATTGCCCTCGAGGCTTCCACTGCCGCCTTGCGTGCTGACGCTGCCCGCGGCGTGCTGGCGCCCGATTTCGCGTTGGATACCGCCATAGCACAGCTCACGCAGCTGCGAGCACCGGCGCCGGCGGCGAATTCTCTGACGACATCGCTTGCGCAACGCACGCAGAGCGCCGCCATCTCAGGCGACTGGGCCACTCAGGCCGCGGCGATCGTCAAAGACAAGATTTATCCGGCGATCGATCGACAGCGCGCTGCAGTCGTGACGCTGCGCGCCAGATCGAGCCACGATGCTGGAGTGTGGAAGCTCCCGGATGGCACTGCCTTCTACACGGGGGCGCTTGCTTTCCAGACAACCACGCGTCGCACACCCGACGACGCTCATCGGCTCGGCCTCGTTCAGGTCGCCGAACTCACCGCCAAGCTTGATACCCGGCTCCGTGCTGAAGGGCTCAACTCCGGACCCGTCGCTGATCGCCTCGATGCGCTGTCGCGTCGGCCGGACCAGCTCTATGCGAACAACGACGCGGGGCGGACCGAGCTTCTCACATCGCTCAATGCGCAGACGAATGCCGTGCGCGCACGACTCCCTGGGGTGTTCCATACTCTGCCGGCCACTCCTGTCGAGATCGTGCGGGTGCCTGCGGAGATCCAGGACGGCGCACCGAACGGTTATGCTCGGCCGCCATCTCTTGACGGCTCCCGACCGGGTCGGTTTTATATTAATCTAAAAGACACCAATGAGTGGCCGAAATTCTCGCTCCCTACGCTCACTTATCACGAAGCGCTCCCTGGACACCAATGGCAGATCGCGATCCAGCTGGAATCGAAAGACATTGCACGGTTGCGCCAGGTGACGGGCTTTTTCGCCGCGTACGCGGAGGGCTGGGCACTTTACGCCGAGCAGCTCGCTGACGAGCTCGGCATGTACGACGACTACCCACTCGGGCGAATCGGCTATTTGCAATCGATGCTTTTCCGTGCGGTGCGCTTGGTTGTTGACACCGGGATCCACGCCAAACGCTGGACGCGCGAGCGCGCCACGGATTACCTGATCGCTCAGACTGCGATCCCGCGCGCGCGGGCGCAGCGGGAGATCGACCGCTACTGTGTCTGGCCGGGACAGGCCTGCTCCTACAAGATCGGGCATGCAGAATGGCTACGCGCCCGCGAGGCGGTCAGGACCCGCATGGGTACGCGATTCGATCTCAAGGCTTTCCACGACGTGTTGCGCCGTGGATCAATGCCTCTACTGGTGTTGCAGCGGACGGTTCAGCAACTCGGTGACTCGACGTAAACGGCCTCAGAGCGGGATCACCGGAATACAGATTTCGCAAGCGAACACCCCGGTCTGGGGGTCATAGCTTGAGCCCTTCGGGTAATGCTCAAAGCAGGGACGGGCGTCGAGCTGCATGCCGCTCGAGGGCAACCAATCCCGCAACAGCGCGGTCCAGGCCTGTGCCACATCTTTGACGGTGCCCTGGAAGCTCATTACGGCGTATCTGCCGCCCGGAATGGTTGTCTTGAAGGCCTTTCCGGACGGCACAAACTTCGGCGGAACCTCGGCGCAGGCATCGTACCTGCACTGCTCGGGCGCGGTGCTGCTCGGGTCATCGTGACTGATGCCGTAGCGCGGCTGATCGAGCAGGCCGTTCGTGACGAGCCACGGGTACACGGTTTCCATCCAGAACTGCAACACGGGCTGCCCATACGGACCCAGATGGCGAAGATACGCCACGGTGGTTGGCTGCCGCTCGATGAGTTTGACGTTCATGGATGCCTCCGCACCTACGAGTGCGTTGACATGAGTCTAGCCGCAAGCGATTCCAGACGGGAGCGTGAGGCTTTTGCACCTTTTCTCTGCGACCGACCACGACGTCCAAGCCCAGCGTCGCTACGAGCGGCGGCAGCAGTGCTGTTACGGAAATGCTCCACGATGAGGCGCGAACGGAGAATCTTCATGGCCGTGCGGAAGCCGCAACTTCCGGACCTACCTCAAGGCTACGGCGAAGGCTGGGCCGCCGTGTGGAGGTACATTTCGTGCTCCGCGCTCGCGGCAGCGGCCGTCGGCACCCGCCCAGATCCGCCCGCCACTATAAAAGTGAAACTGCGGCGTGATTCGCAGAACTGCGGTACTCTAGCCGCCGCTCGTGACCGTATCGGCTTGTCTACCTTGGCGCGATTGCACCATTGCGGCTCGTTGCGGCCGATGTCTGCCATCCTCGCAAAGCTGGCGAACCAGGAGGCAGGCCTTTCCTGCCTGTATGTTCTCTCTCGTGGGTAATCTGCAGTGACCAAACTATACGTTGGAAATCTCCCCTTCACGGCGACCGAAGAGTCCGTGCGCGCCCTGTTCGCGGCTCACGGAGTCGTCGAGAAAGTTACTCTGATCACCGATCGTGATACGGGTCGTCCGCGCGGTTTCGGTTTCGTGGAAATGTCGAACGCCGATGCCGCGCGCGCCATGCAGGCGCTGAACGGCACCGATTTCGGCGGCCGCCCCCTCAAAGTCAACG
>WNFO01043918.1_pt1 | contig 11867 bp, 10 predicted proteins | sample 5400251 | NCBI WGS metagenome assembly WNFO01 (sample SAMN13153354, study PRJNA577476) | soil metagenome | isolation source: 100 cm saprolite under Madrone tree | place: USA:California | collected 2016-06-14
TCATCTGCTGAATCATCTGCACGAGCAAACCGGACTGACTGACCTGGGCCTTGCTGGTGGCGTGGCCTACAACTCGGTGATGAACGGCAAGATTCTACTCAATACTCCTTTTCGACGGATCTTCATTCAGCCTGCTGCCGGCGACGCCGGCACTGCGATTGGTGTTTGCTATCAGATCCACAGTGGGATTCTGAAACGCGAGCGCCGCGAAGTAATGGAGGGCGCGTATTCCGGTCCGGAGTTTTCCAACGATGAAATACGCGTCGAGTTGGAGGCTTGCAAGCTGCTTAACGACGCTCTGACCGATGCGGAGTTAACAAAGCGCGCGGCGCAGGACATTGCCGCGGGATTAGTGGTTGGATGGTTCCAGGGAAGAATGGAGTTTGGACCTCGCGCTCTCGGCAATCGTTCGATAGTGGCAGATCCACGGCGGGCAGAGATGAAAGATGTTCTCAACGAGCGAATTAAGAAGCGCGAGGCGTTTCGTCCGTTTGCACCGTCGATACTGGCTGACCACGTTGACGAGTATTTTGAACAGAGTCATCCCGCGCCGACGATGTTAATGGTCTATCAGATCAAACCCGAACGACGCGCGGAGATTCCCGCAGTGACACATATCGATGGCTCCGGACGCTTACAGACCGTGTCGCGTGAACTCAATGAACGGTACCACCAGCTTATCTCGGAATTCTACGAGTTAACCGGTGTCCCATTGGTACTCAATACGTCCTTCAATGAAAACGAGCCTATTGTATGCACACCGCGTCAGGCAATCGAATGCTTCCTCAAGACCAGGATGGACGTTCTTTATCTTGGCAATTACTGCATCAGAAGATAAGTGCTGAACTCGGGTAACAGTATAGGAGAACAACAAATGCGAATTCTGGTAACCGGCGGAGCGGGTTTTCTCGGCTCCCACCTCTGTGAGCGACTAATTGCCCAGGAACATGATGTGATCTGTCTCGACAATTTCTTTACTGGCCGGCGAGAAAACATCCTCCATTTGCTTAGTAACCCGCGCTTCGAACTTGTGCGCCACGACGTCATCGAGCCCATCCTTTTGGAAGTGGATCAGGTCTATAACCTTGCCTGCCCAGCATCTCCGATTCATTACCAGTACAATCCGGTTAAGACAGTGAAGACGAGCGTTATGGGCGCGATAAATATGCTAGGCCTCGCCAAGCGAGTGCGCGCCCGAATTCTGCAGGCATCCACTTCGGAGATTTATGGGGATCCAATGGTTCATCCGCAGCCGGAGGAGTACTGGGGCAACGTGAACCCGATAGGGTTTCGCTCATGCTACGACGAAGGAAAGCGTTTGGCTGAGACGCTGATGATGGACTACCACCGTCAGAACAATGTCGACATCCGGATCGCGCGGATTTTTAATACCTATGGCCCACGCATGCTGGAAAACGATGGCCGAGTCGTTTCGAACTTCATTGTACAGGCGTTGCGCGGTGAACCACTGACTCTTTATGGCGAGGGCCAGCAAACGAGATCTTTCTGTTATGTCGACGACTTAATCGAGGCTTTGATCAGACTCATGAATACAGAAGGTGTCCATGAGCCTGTCAATCTGGGCAATCCTGGCGAATTCACAATTAAGCAATTAGCGGAAGAGGTGATGAGGATCTGCGGATCAGACTCGGGATTCAAATATCTATCTCTGCCTCAGGACGATCCGCGGCAACGGAAGCCCGACATTACACGCGCCCAGACATTGCTTGGTTGGAACCCAACGATTCCCCTCCGTGAAGGCTTGGAAAAGACAGTGGCGTATTTCAAAGCGCACAGTGACAGTAATCAGCACTCAGCCAGGCGATGAACATTCTCCTTTTAAATCAGTGTTTCTATCCCGACGTGGTTTCCACAGCTCAGTACCTGACTGATCTTGCGATGGAACTTGCCAAGCGCGGACATGCTGTCACTGTGGTTACCGGCGATCGCGGGTACGACGATCCAAGCATTCGCTTTCCCCGAAAACAAGCGTGGGAGGGCATCACCATTATCCGCATACCGTGTTTAGTATTCGGTAAGCAGACTAAGTGGCGACGAGCGTTAAATTTTGCGAGCTTCCTGGGCTTCTGTGCCTTCCGTTTGCTTATCCTTCATCGTTTCGACGTGGTGGTAGCGCTGACGTCACCACCGCTGATCTCATTTCTCGCGGCGCTTTTTGTGCAACTCAAAGGCGGGCGGTTCTGTTTTTGGGTGATGGATCTAAATCCCGACGAAGCGATTGCTGCGGGATGGCTCAAGCAAAATTCTATTACCTCCAATTCTCTGAAACGATTGCTGAACTACAGCTTACGATGCGCGGCGGAAATAATAGTATTGGATCGCTTTATGAGGAATCGTATCCTGGCAAAAGGAGTCGATGCGGAGCGAATCACGATCATTCCACCGTGGTCCCGCGATGACGTCATCCACTATAGCCGGAAAGGACGAGAGGCATTCCGCGCTCGTCATGCTTTGTCAGACAAGTTCGTTGTGATGTATTCCGGTAACCACAGTCCCTGCCACCCGCTCGACACTTTGCTTGAATCCGCTCGTCGACTCAGTGACCGTAATGAGGTTGTATTCTGTTTTGTTGGAGGCGGGAGCGAGCGAACCAAAGTCACCCGGTTTGCTGTAGAACACCAGCTGAACAATGTGAAGTGTTTGCCTTATCAACCGTTGGCAGAACTAGCAGGTTCATTGTCGGCAGCAGACCTGCACACGATTGTGATGGGTGAGGAGTTTGCAGGCATCGTGCACCCTTGCAAGATCTACAACATTATGGCGGTCGGTTCGCTGTGTTTGTACATCGGCCCCGAAGAGAGTCATGTGGCGGATATTGCGAGACAAGCTCGCACCAGCGGCCAGTTTTATCTGGTGCGGCACGGAGATGTTGATGGAGTCATAACCGCCATTCTCGAGTCCGCCCGTAGACGGCAATTGCATAAAACCCGCGAACAATGGGATGAACAAGCCTCGAGTTTCTCGAGAGAATCGCTCTTGCCGCAACTGATCAGACTGATTGAGTCAGAACCCGATGCCGCAGAAGTCGCAAATGACCATCATGTGACTTCGAATCTCGGACTGGATAAGGCCATAGTGATCAGTGCATCAGGCACCGCGACTCCTGAATCTAGTTTCCGTAGTACGACAAACTAGATAACCACACCCAACTCCATGCTCTCTCGCCGGCAGTGCCGGCTGTTACCACCAAAACCGCTAGCGGGTGGTCCTGCCAACAACAAAGAACAGAAAGCTGAGACGAGTTTGGAAGTCGTAACTCCTTCGCCCAGGAGGTGAATATCGTTGAATACCTATTTTGCCCTTTTCCTGATTGCGACTATGGCGTCGCTGACCATGACTCCGATCATTCGGCGTCTCTGCGGACGTTTCAATCTGCTTGACGTGCCGCTCGATGGCCGACGCGTGCACAGCAAAGCGGTACCTTGCCTCGGCGGCGTGGCGATCTATCTATCCTGCCTCATCGCGTTGTCTATGTTGCCCTTTGTTGACAACCTGCTGACGCAAACACTGAGGCAGCATACGCCGGAAATCCTGGCGACCTTGATCCCGGCAACGCTCGTACTGTTCCTGGGTATCTATGACGATCTTCACGGCACTAATGCCACAGTTAAATTTGTAGTCTTAGCTCTTATTTCCTTTCCTCGGTTCAGTCCAGCTGCCAATGACAGTATCTCTTGTCGTTACGGTTCTCTGGCTGATGGGTATAGCCAACGCGTTCAACCTCATCGATGGACTCGACGGTCTGGCTTCAGGCGCCGCACTGTTCTCAAGTCTGGTAATTCTTGCTGTTTCCATTTCCCAGGAACGACCACTGATGATTGTAGTAGCACTCGTTCTTTGTGGCTCGTTGGCGGGATTTTTGCGTTACAACTTCAATCCGGCCTCAATCTTTCTGGGCGATTCTGGGGCGCTGTTTGTGGGATTTACGCTCGCTGCACTCTCCGTATTAGGAACCCAGAAAGCGACGACTGCGGTGGCAATTGTGATCCCAATCCTCGCGTTCGGATTTCCCATGGTAGACACGGCCATTACGATGACCCGACGATTGATTAGCCGCAAGCCCATCTTTGAAGGAGACAGAGAACACGTTCACCACATGCTCTTGGCCCGGGGCTGGTCGCAACGACAGGTAGCGCTCGTGTTGTACGGCGTGTGTGCGGCTTTTGGGCTGGTGGCGATGGTCTTTACAACGACCGGTTCGCGGATGACCGGCTTTGTAATGTTCGTCATCTCCGTCACCATCATCATTGCGGTAGGGCATCTCCGTTACCACGAAGTTGACGAAATCAAGGCGGGGGTCAGGCGTACAGTGGGCGAGCGCCGGCTGCGAGTTGCCAACAACATTCGCGTGCGACGCGCCGCTCGTGCACTCTCGAAAGTCGACGACTTTTACGAATTGTTTGAAGCGGTGCGACTGATGCTCGACTTTGGTGAATTCACCTTTGCTGATGCGCAAGTGGGACAGGCCGGACGCGCGGAAATAAACGGGCACGCTTTTAAAACAAGCTGGCAGCGACATCCAAAACAACAACTCGAGTTCCGCAGTGGCCGTATCTGTTGGTCGTGGACAAAGGAAGATACCGAGGCCGCCGACTTACCACGCAACCTCACCTCGTGGTGCCTTCATTTGCCGCTGGCAAAAGAGGGTGTGGAATGGGGCTGGCTTAATCTGTACCGCAAGTTGGAAAGCGAGCCACTGCTTGTCGATCCAAATTACTTGATCGATCTCTTTCGCCAGGAACTGACCAACGCAGCGCAAAGGTTACTGAAATACCATGAGGCTATGATTACCCCGTCTGAAATGAGTGTGGGTGCGACCGCCGAAAAGATAGCTGGATAATGTCGCAGGCAAGCATCGCGGAAATTGTCATGGTCGAGGAGCGATCTGCTGACTTGCGTGTAACAGGGCTGCTGAATACTGGGATCTTTGCGGCATTGGTCGGATTGGTTGTCTTAACTGCTATCCCCTACGGGACAATCGAGCCCTGGTGGAAAGCGGCGTTTGTGTGTCTGGTCTTTGCGCTCGGCATCTGCGCCATAGTGGAAGCTCTACTCAATCGATCGGCCAGCACCGTTCGCCTCTCGGTCTTGTTTCCCCTATTGGCGCTGACCGCGTTTGCCTTTCTACAAACAGTATCGCTTGGTACTGGCAGTAAAAATCTCGGAAGCACGAATCGCTCTCAATGGATTTCAATAAGTGCCGATCCTTATCAAACACGTTTCTTCGTGCTGCAGTTTCTTGCCCTGACGCTTGCTCTCACTATGCTCTACCGCGTTGCCAGCAGCGAACGGCGCGTGCGCATCTTAATCCATGTAGTCATTGGGGTGGCGGTCGTCAGTGCCCTCTTTGGCATTCTGCGACAAGCTGCACAGCACAGCCTTGGCTTTGTGCTCCCACTCATGAAACCTGGCCAGGGTTACGGGCAGTTCATAAACAAAAATCACTTCGCGTTCCTGATGGAAATGGCCTTTGGCCTGGGTCTGGGTTTAGTCTTGGCCGGAGGCGTTAAGCGCGAACGGATTATGGTCTATGTTGCGTTGCTGTTGCCCATCTGGACCGGCATCGTACTATCGAACTCGCGCGGTGGCATTCTCGCCATGTTGGCCCAACTTGTTGTTGCGGTCCTGATGTTTACCAGTGTGATCAGTAAAACTCAGGCCGCAATTAGCCAATATCGGGTTTTTCATCTTTTGCGCTCATTAGGGCTTCGTATCGCGCTACTTATAGTTTCGAAGCAGTCCGCAGCGAGTGGAATCCTGCCGCAGCCGGTTCTCACGACGGCGCGACCAGGAATGAAATCTGGCGCGCCACCTGGGAAATGTTTGAAGCGCATCCAGTCTTCGGCGTGGGACTAGGTGGGTACTGGACTGCGATAACTGCATACCACAACGCCTCTGGAATACTGACGCCGCAAGAAGCACATAACGATTACCTTGAACTTCTTGCGAGCGGCGGTGTGGTTGGCTTTGCTTTGGGAGTTTGGTTTGCGATGGCTGTGTACCGTCTGACGAGGGAGAATCTGAAGTCTGGGAGTAGATTCGGGCGCGCGGCCTGTTTTGGAGCAACGCTCGGTATCACAGGTGTTGCGGTGCACAGTTTAGTCGACTTTGGTTTGCATATGATGGCTAACACGCTGGTCTTCGTAATTCTCGTAATGATTGCCACAACAAGAATCGAGTCTAAAACACCGCTGACGTTACGAGTTAATTCTCAAGTGCCACGACATCGGTTACACGGAGAAGTGCCATGACATCGGTTACATCAATGATTAATACTGAGTTTTCTTGGGCTGCGGAAGGAGCCCGCAGGGCGACTGGAGCAGTCCAAGAAAACTCGCGCTTGGTTTCATCTCAGCCGATAGTCGTATTCGGCAACCGGCAGATTCTCGATCTTCACGAGCAACTTTTGGCGGTCCACGTCGACCGTCGCGATCACGTATTCGTAGACCGCTTCGGCCGGCAGGGGAAACTGCTCGCCAAAGACATCCAGCAGCGCATTACTGCGGATGAAACGCACCAGATGGTAACGGCCCGCTTGGGGCTTCGGCAGCGGGTGCCTTGGCGCGGTGTCCGAGTCAGGAAAGCGAATCAGGTCCAGGCTCTGCTGAAACACCGCCAGCGGCGTTTTCCCTTTCAACTTGCTATAGCGATAGCGGCTGTTGTGCTTCTGCTCAAAGAGCAACGATTGCGGGCCCAGTTCGTCAGCGCCTTTCATCCCGATCTTGCGCAAGAACCCGCCTCGGTAATGGTCATTGAATTTCTCCACGACGCCGTTGCGCCACGGCTCGGCCAAAGGTATGAACCAGGGTTCTACTCCCTGGCCCAGGCACAAACGAATCAAACTTCCCATGCCACGCGGGTAACGCCGACTGCCATAAAAGACCGGTTCGTTGTCCACCTGTTGATGCTGCGGCACCCCCAAACGACACCAGTTAGACCAGATAGCGTCAATGGTATGCTGCCCGGCTTTGGCCAGCGTTGGCGTCACCGCACAACGAGCGGTGCTCAGGTCGACACTGTTCAGACTGTAGAAGCGCACCGGCCCATTCAGGTAACACGGTCCCACAAAATCCGTCTGATGCACTTGGTTAACATGCTCGCTACGCAATTGCGGATACTGCTTCCCCTTGGGCTCGTAGCGACCAGTCCGCCGATGTGTCAAGCCTTCGCGATCAATTATGCGGCAGATAGTGCGCAAGCTGGGGAGTGGAGAAACACCGAGATCTTCCAACTCCCAGGTAATCGCCTGCGCGCCGCAGAACAAACCCTGGTTGTAAAGATGCAAACGCGCCAACTTGACGGCCTCGACAATCTCCGAAGAAACTTGGCGCCGATTGCTATGAGGACATCTGCTCAGCTCCTCATACCATTCCGCCGCGGCTTCGCGGGTGTGATAACGCTCCACCCATTTGTAAACCCAGCGACGCGAGTAACCCAGCGACTGGGCGATGGCCGACAGCCCTTCGCCTTTCAAGTAACGCTGCACAGCAAGTTCCCGATCGCGACGTTGTTTCTGCTTCATGCCTTCCTCCTTCAAGAGAAAGGCACTGATGATCACCTAAACAACGCGACCGCTAACTGGCAAGCTGTTTTTCAAAGACCTGTGCACGATGTCATGGCACTTTTTCATGTAACCGATGTCGTGGCATTCATCAAGAGAAAGGCACTGATGATCACCTAAACAACGCGACCGCTAACTGGCAAGCTGTTTTTCAAAGACCTGTGCACGATGTCATGGCACTTTTTCATGTAACCGATGTCGTGGCATTCATCAACTAAGTACTAAACTCAAACTTTCCTTATGAATCAACTTCTCGACCAACTTCCCTTTTTTACGACAGACCACCGCAACCTGGCTCAAAGTGTAGCGAGATTTGTTGAACGCGAGATAGAGCCACAGGCGATAGAAGAACGTGGTGTAGAAGAACGAGCGCGCGATTACGTGACGTTGCTGGCCAACGCCGGGGTGCTGCGTTACGCAGTCGCAAAAGACTTAAAGTTGGATACTCGTGCACTCTGCTTGATTCGCGAAGCACTGGCTTACACTTCCGCCCTCGCGGATCTAGCCTTTGTAATGCAGGGCCTGGGGACTTACGCCATCAGCCAGGCCGCGCCCGAACATGTGCGCGACTTCTGGCTCTCACGCGCCGTCGAGGGCAAGGCCATTGCAGCCTTCGCCCTAACTGAGCCTGAGGCCGGATCGGATGTAGCTGCGATCCAAACAACTGCTCGCCGCGAAGGCGATACCTATGTAATCAATGGGACCAAGAGATTTATTTCGAATGCCGGTATCGCCGATTTTTACACAGTCTTTGCGCGAACCGGAACCCGTGAAGATGGCCGGCCGGCGCTCTCCGCATTTGTCGTCAGCGCGAGGATGCAGGGCTTTAGTGTTATCGAGCGAACATCGCTAATGGCTCCGCATCCGATCGGCGAGATTGCATTCAACGACTGTCACGTACCGGCAGAAGATATGGTGGGAAACGAGGGCGATGGGTTCCGTCTGGCAATGGAGACGCTGGATACCTTTCGCGCGAGCGTGGGGGCGGCAGCATGTGGCATGGCGCGCCGCGCGCTTGATGAATCGCTGCGTTACGCTTTGACTCGCAGGCAGTTTGGGCGGCTCCTGGCCGAACACCAACTGATCCAGGAGAAGCTCGCTGACATGGTCACGGAACTCGATGCAGCGCGGCTGCTCGTGTACCGCGCTGCGCACCTGAGGGATTCTCGCGCCCCCAGAGTCACGCGCGAAGCCAGCGAGGCGAAACTGTTTGCCACCGAGGCCGCAGGAAGAATCGTCGACAGTGCGGTACAGATCCATGGCGGCATGGGCCTGGTGCATGGTTGTGTGGTAGAGCGGTTGTATCGCGATGTTCGCGCATTGCGCATTTACGAAGGCACGTCGGAGATACAGAAGCTCGTGATCGCTGCTCAGCTCTTGAAAGACTAGTAAGCGTTTATCCTGGCTGTCCGTCAACCTTTGCTAATCGTATACTCTTTCCATCGTGAAAACTCTATCTTGGGATACAACGCCAGAAGTCCAGCGCCGGCATTATGAATTAATGCGAGGGTTATCGCCTGAAAAACGACTGATGCTGGCTTTCGAACTCACCGAAGCCACGCGCAAACTAATCATCGCCGATCTGTATTACCACTTTCCTAAAGCCACCGACCAAGAAATTCGTCGTCGATTCATCGCTCGGGTGTTGCCTCGTGAAGACGTAATCCGCGCGTATGGGTTCGATCCTCACGAAGAAGGCCCATAATTCTCAGATGGATGTTCCCTTCTCAGTGCTGCTGCAAGTAGCGCGCATTTTGGAAGCGCGCGCAATCCCTTATGTATTGGTGGGTTCATTAGCCAGCTCAATGCATGGGATGTATCGCTCTACAGCGGACATTGACATTCTGGCCGACGTGAGACCGGAACAAGTCCGTCCGCTGCTTGAGGCGCTACAGGAAAGTTTCTATGTAGACGAGCACGCAATGCGTGAAGCACTAACGCAACGCAGTTCGTTCAATGTCATCCACTTGGATTCAGTTTTCAAGGTAGACATCTTTCTTCCTAAAACTGATGAGTTCGCCTGGGCGCAACTAGAACGACGCCAGCTAAGGAGAATCTCGCCCGATGCTAAAGATGCCGTGTACGTAGCTACTGCCGAAGATACAGTATTGGCTAAGCTGCGCTGGTATCGTTTGGGGAATGAGGTTTCGGATACCCAGTGGAATGATGTGGTAGGCATAATCGGCGCCTCCGGTGAGAGTTTAGATCGGGATTACATGCGTGTGTGGGCAGTTAAGCTCGAAGTGGCCGACTTGTTTGAAAAGGCTTTCGCCGAAGCGCATTGAAAGCAAAATCCGAAACACTATGAAGATCAACATCATCGGTGGCGGTCCGGCGGGTTTGTATTTCGCAATCCTCATGAAAAAGGCCGACGCCTCGCATCAAATAAGAATCTACGAAAGGAATGGACCTGACGACACTTTCGGCTGGGGTGTAGTGTTTTCGGGTAAGACGCTCAAAACTCTGCGCGAGGCAGACGTAGAGTCGCACCATGAGATTACAAGGACCTTCGAGGACTGGGATAACGTTGATGTCGTCCATGGCAGCAGCAAAGTCTCCGTTCATGGCAATAGTTTTACAGGTATCTCGCGTTTGCAACTCCTCAAAATACTCCAGCATCGCTGTATGGAGCTGGATATCGAAGTCGCCTTCCGGACGGAAATAGTTGATATCGACTCACTGCGGCAAGGTTGCGATCTGCTCGTGGCAGCGGACGGAGTCAACAGCACCGTGCGACAGCACTTCAGCGAGAATTTCAGGCCCACGCTGGACGTTAGGTCTAATCGGTATATCTGGTATGGAACCAACCAACTCTTCCATGGTCTGACACTCACATTTCGCGAAAGCGAAGCAGGCATCTTTGCCGCGCACTCTTATAAGTTCAACAAGACTACCAGTACGTTTATTGTCGAATGTGATCCTCAAACGTGGGAGAAAGCCGGATTTGCTGGTATGACTGATGAACAAACACGTGAGTTTCTCGGCGCCGTCTTCGCAAGAGATCTCGAGGGCCGGCGGTTGCTTTCGAATAATTCAAAGTGGATTAACTTCGTGTTGGTGAAGAATGCCCATTGGTCTTTTGAAAATGTTGTCTTGCTCGGCGATGCCTTACACACCGCTCATTTTTCGATTGGCTCCGGCACTAAGCTCGCTATGGAAGATGCGATTGAATTGCAAGATTGTCTTTTTCGAACAACAAACGTATCGCAAGCTCTCTCTGAGTTTGAGTCGACACGAAAACCGGTTATAGAGGATTACCAGGCGGCTGCTTATGAGAGCATGGTGTGGTTTGAGAACGCCAACCAGCGCATGAACCTCAGTCCGACAGAACTCGCTTATAGCCTGATGACCCGAAGCGGGCGTGTCAATTATGAGGATTTGAAGAAACGCGATCCTGAGTTTATCCGCAGATTGGAATTGGTTCGGATCAGCTAAACGGTTCTCAGCCTCGCGGTATCCATTTCGGAGCCAGGAGTCGTCGCCTTCCTTCGTCAATTGTCGCCACGCCCGCCTCGTCGAGTTGCACGCGATCCCAGAGTTTGCAGGTCACTGGCCGATGCGCCTGGTCCAATGCTTCACAGTAGTTCGTATAAGTGCACCGTCTAACTTCATGACCGCGCCCAAGCCTAACCTTTCTAAACCAATCCGGATCTGCCAAAGCTTGGCGCGCGAGCCCAACAATATCAGCGCCACCGCTGCTAAGTATCTCCTCGGCTTGCTCAAACGTTGCGATGCCGCCTGTGGCGACGAGTGGTGTTTGGTAGCCGGCACGGTTCACCGCACCTTTGATTTCCGTCACTAACGGAACGCTGCGACCGAATGGGCCAACCTCGTCTGACAACACCGTCGGCATGCATTCGTAACCACTTTGACCGGTATACGGATACACCGCCTGCCCGACCTTTGGCTGTTGCGCATCTTCAAACTTGCCGCCCCGCGAGAGAGAAAGAAAATCGAAACCAGCTCGAGCAAACTCAACTCCAAAATAGCTTGCATCGTCGACTCGGTTTCCGCCGGCTATTACTTCGTCAGCCAGGAAGCGAACGCCCACCACGTAATCTGTTCCCACGCGATCGCGCACCGCTCGATAAACCTCCAGCGGCAACCGAACTCTATTCTCACGTGCACCGCCGTATCCATCGCTCCGATCATTCAGTGCACTAAGGAAACCCGCCATCGTGTAAGCGTGAGCGTAGTGGAGCTCAACACCATCAAACCCAGCTTCGCGAGCACGAGCTGCCGCAGCTGCGAAGATGCCAGGCAACTCTCGCGGTAACTCTCTAAT
>WNFO01004654.1_pt1 | contig 11866 bp, 11 predicted proteins | sample 5400251 | NCBI WGS metagenome assembly WNFO01 (sample SAMN13153354, study PRJNA577476) | soil metagenome | isolation source: 100 cm saprolite under Madrone tree | place: USA:California | collected 2016-06-14
CGCTTCACGCCGCCGCTGCGCGGCGAGTAAAACTGCGTCAAATCACAAATCTTCAAGATCGACAATCGCGCCGACGCGATCAAATCAGGAGCGCGATTCCAGTTCGCTCAAGTAACGTTCGGCCTCCATTGCGGCCACGCAGCCCGTGCCCGCAGCCGTCACCGCCTGTTTGTAAACGCGGTCCGCCACATCGCCGGCGATGAAGACCCCGGGATGCTTACTCTCCGCCAGATTCTTGGCGATTAAATAACCATCCGGATCGGCCTCGATTTTTCCGGCGTAGGCCTTCGTATTCGGATCGTGACCAATCGCAACAAACACGCATGCGACCGGTAATTCGCTCTCCTCGTTGGTTTTGACATTTCGCAAGCGCACCGCACGCATCTCGCCTCTCTCGTCTGGAATATATTTTGTGACCACCGTGTCCCAGATCGGCTCGATCTTTTTATTCGCGAAAACGCGGTCGGCCATGATTTTCGAGGCGCGCAGTTTGTCACGCCGATGAATCAAGTAAACTTTTGAGGCGAAGCGTGTGAGGAAAAGCGATTCCTCCGCGGCTGAATCGCCGCCTCCGACCACGCACACGGGCACATTTTTGTAAAACGCTCCGTCGCACGTGGCGCAGGAGGTCAGGCCATGGCCGATCAACTTCTCTTCGCTCTCAAGTCTCAGCCAGCGCGCGGAAGCTCCGCTGGCAATGATGAGCGCCTGCGTCTCCAGCCATTCATCATCGGCTTTGATGCGCACGTGACTATTGCTCGGCTCAAAATCGGTCACTTCCGCGTAAGCAAAACGGGTGCCGAATTTTTCCGCCTGCTTGTGCATGTTTACGATGAGCTCCGGCCCATCAATTCCGTCTGGAAAGCCTGGGTAATTTTCCACGAGCGTCGTGGTCGAAAGCTGGCCGCCCGGTTGACGGCCTTCCAGCACAAGGGGATTCAAATTGGCGCGCGCCGCATAAATGGCAGCGGTCAATCCCGCGCAGCCGCTCCCGACGATGATCACCTTCTCCACGAATAAACTTAGCACGCCGCGCAAGCGTGCCAACCGGAGGTGGATTGAGCAGTCGTCGCCGCGGCGATCTCGATGTTAATAATTAATGCGCCTTCGGCGCCAAATTGGCATCGCGCGACGGAGCGGCCGATCCACCTTTGATTGCCACGATCGCCCGCGTAATCTGCGCGATGCCCGAGCTGGCCGAAGTCGAATGGTATCGCAAACAATGGAACGACGGCCGCGGCGATGAGATTGTCGATGTTCGCGTTCACACAGGTAAATACGTGTTCCGCGGCACAAACACGCGCGCGCTCCAGGAAAATATTGTCGGCAAAAAGCTTCTAAGATCGACAAGGCGCGGAAAACAGATGCTGTTCGAATTTTCCGGCGACAACTGGCTCGGCATTCATCTCGGCATGACCGGCAAAACGCACGTCGAATCGCCCGATTTTCGCCCGGGTAAACACGATCATCTCGTGCTGTATCAGCAAAAGCGCGCGCTCGTCTTCACCGATCCGCGCCAGCTCGGTCACGTCCTCTTTCATCACGGAGCCGATGAACCGGCGTGGTGGAAACAGCACGCTCCCGAAATCGTTTCGCGCGAGTTCGACCAGAAATTTCTCGACCAATTCTTGGATCGACACCTTAAAGCGCCCGTCAAAGCCGTCCTGCTCATGCAGCGCGGTTTCCCCGGAATCGGCAACTGGATGGCGGACGAAATTCTGTGGCGGGCGAAAGTGTTGCCCTCGAAGCGAGCCGGAAAATTAAACACGCGCGAGCGCGTCAAGATTTTCCGCGCCGCAAAATTCGTCGTCAGGCGATCGCTGGAAACGCTCGGCAGACACTTCTCCGATCCGCCGCGAACTTGGCTCATTCATCAGCGCTGGGAAAACAGCGGTGTTTGCCCGCGCCATCGCACACCTTTGCGCCGCGCGACAATTGGCGGGCGCACGACCGCGTGGTGTCCACGTTGTCAAAGATGAACGGGAGGACGGCCTCGGTGCCGTCCGACAAATTAATGGGACGCGCCGGAGCGCGTCCCTCCAATGCAAATTTGTCGATCTTGGGGGTTGTCAATCTTACGCCGTGATATGGACAACGATTTTGTGGAAGCCGGTCACGCCGGAGAACGGGCTGCGATCTTCTTCCCATTCCTGCACGTCGCCTTCGCCATCAGTGGCGCGCACGACGATGGTGTAATCGTCCGGTTCATCAGGCAACCAGCCGCCCCGTGCGCTCCAGAGCGACCACGCGAGATCCCCTCCAGTGTAATAGATATCGGCGTCGTCCCACGTTTCACCGTCATCGAAACTGAGCTCGACGCGCGAGATGCCGCGATCGCCACCGAACGCGACGCCTTTCACTTCGATTGGTTCCCGTAGTTCGTTAATCGAGAATCGTGATTCGTGGTCCGGCACATCGATGCGCGACCGTGTCGGCACGATGAAATCCGGGCCCCAACCTTGCGTTTCGTAAAACCCTTTCGCGTTCGCATCTGTCACTTCGATTCGCGTCAGCCATTTGACATGTTTCTCGCCGAAATATCCGGGAACGATGACGCGCGCCGGATAACCATGCTGATGCGGCAGCGGCACGCCATTCATTTCGTAGGCGACGATGGTGGCAGGGTCCATCGCCTTTTCGAGCGAAATTGTGTCCCTGTAATTGTCCACGCCGTGCAAGCGAACTTTCGCGGCATTTGAAAGCGGCGCGGCTGGGTCGAGCAGATCATGCATCGCCACACCTTTCCAGACGGCGTTGCTCATCAGGCCGGCGTCCAATCCGTTGCTGATGCACATGAGCGTTGTCTCCTGCTCGACCGGAGTGATGGCGGTGAAATCTTCGAACCGATACTCACGCGAATTCTCGACGAGGCCGTTCACTTCGAGATGCCACAGGTGCACATTCACGCGCGGATCGACAACGTTCTTCGTCACGCAATAAAACAATTCATTAGGCGTGATCGGCTGAACGACACGGCCTTTGTATTGCGTTCCGTCGTAACTAAACGTAGCCGCGCGATAAAGTTTCCGCATCAGACCAACGCCACCGCCGGCAACGAGCACGCCGAGCCCGCCCAAGATCAACGCGCGCCGTCCGATTGCTGGAGTGAACTCTTGCTCGTCGCTTCCAGTTTTTGCACGAGTGAGAAAGTGAAACCCGGTTACAAGGGTTCGTTCAAAAGCGAAAACAGCGAGCGCGAAACCGACCAGCGTGACCAATCGCGCCGCATCAATCGGCAATCCGCGATAACTTGTCCCGAGCACCGGCCAGAGCGCGACCGCGGCCGCGATGATCGGCAAGACGACGAATATCCCAATTGTTGCCGGTGTAACGCGCCGCGCCGGATTACGCCGCATGACCAAACCGAAAATCGCGCCGCCAAGAGCACCAACAAGAAGCTGGCCCGCCATTGTCGATCCAACGCCGAGCTGCTTTAGATGATTGTAGCCGCCGACTCTGCCCATGATGGAGAGAAACGGTCCCGGCGAAATGAAAACCGAGAGACGATCGCCGATAATCGCGAGCGGCGTCGCGACGCCGAAACATGCGAGGACGAGCATGACCGCCGTCATCGCGATGCCGGCTACAAGTCCGGCGAGCAAGCCGGCGGATAGCGCTTTCGTTCCCCTCATGTCGATTGTCGATCTTATCAATGCAGCGGCGGAAAGGAATCAAATTGCGAAGGTGGATGGAGCGCTCGATCCACCACATCAGCCTATGTTCCGCTCGAACGCAATCCGCAACAATGCCGCGATAATCCGCGCGCCGGCGACAAATGTTCCACGCAAGGTGCCGGAAACTTTCGATTCTCCGCCCGTCCGGCAACGATGATTGACTGGCACTTCGAGAATGCGCAGTCCAGCGCGCGCGGCCCGCATCTGCATCTCCAGGTTCCAACCGTAGGTTTTTTCTTTCATAGACAATTGCTCGAGTGCGTCGTGCCGGATGGCGCGAAACGGACACATGTCGGTGTAACGAACGCCGTAGAGGAATCCCATGATCAAGCCGGCGATCCGGCCGGAAAAAATCTGCTGGAAATTCATGCTGCCCGGTTCGCGTTTGCCGCGCGTGCGCGATCCGATCACGAAATCGTGAGTCCCGGCCATAACTGGATCGACTAGTTCATCCAAGAACTCCGGACAATCACTGCCATCGCCATCGAGGAAAACGACGACATCGCATCGCGCGGAGAGAGCGCGCACTCCCGCCATACAGGCGCGTCCATAACCGCGCCGCGGTTCCACAACGACCCGCGCACCCGCGGCGCGCGCGCGCCTCGCCGTGTCGTCATTGCTGCCGTTATCCACCACGATGATTTCGTGCGCGATGTCTTGCGCAGCCACTGCTCGCACCACGCCGGCGATCGGTTCTTCTTCGTTGAGCGCCGGAATGATCACCGTGACCCAACCCGAAACCGCGACTGCCGATTTCATCGCAGCACGAGCCACGCGCTGGTGAAATAAAAGAGGAGCGCAAAAAAATCCGCCAGCGCCAAAGTAACAGGCCCGGCCGAAATTTTTGGATCCAGTTTCCACCAATGCAGAAGCGACGGAACCCCGAGCCCAAACAGGCACGCCGTCACTAGCGACGCCGCGATGCTGCCGCCAATGACGAGTGCTGCACGAATCTCATCGCGCCAAAACCAAACGATGGCCGTGACCAGCGCTCCGCACGCGACAGCGAGCAATAGTGCAGTCATCATTTCACGTCGAAATGCGGTTGCGAACCAGCGCCGCGTAACTCGCGCTGAACGCAGCGCCTGGATCGTCACGCTCATCGATTGCATGCTCACGCTTTCGTTTAAGCCGAGGACCATCGTGAGAAAAAACGCGATCACGAGACTCCGCGCGAGTGTCACCTCAAACGCGCCGGCCAAGAGCGCGCAGATCGTTCCGCTGGCTACCGTCGCGAGCAGCCACGGAAAACGATAACGGAACATGCGCCAGGGCGAGGCGTCGCGCACCTGCGCGAGATGGAAGCCGAGTATCTCGAAAAAATCCGCGCGCGCGACGTCCTCGCCTTCGGTTTCCTGCGTCTCGAGCACGCTCTCCATAAAAACGTCTGCATCAACAACTCCGATGATGCACCGGTCCGCATCGACGACGGGAAAAGCGAGAAACTTGTAGAGCACAAAAAATTCGCACGCTTCCAGAACAGTGGCCGTGGCTGGCAACGCGATGACCCGCGGCACCATGATCTCACGCAATGGCGTGGCCGGAGCGGCCGTGAGCAAACGCCGCGTCGGGACCACGCCGACCAACCGCATTCGCTCGTCCACGGCGTAGAAGTAAATAACGCGCTCGCCGACACCCTCGCGCCGAATGGTTTCCAGCGCCTTCTCCGCGCTCGCACCCGCCTGGAGCAAGGGGAAATCTTGGCGCGCATAGTCAGCGGCCGGCGCGTTGAAATCAATTGCGCCCGCAAGTTTCATTGCCGCGCGCGTTCCACTTGATGGACGATGCCTTTGTTGCGCAGAATTGTTGCCGCTTCGCTGAAATAATCACGAACGCTGAATTGCGATCGAATCCAATCGAGATAGCGCGCGATGCCGGTTGCAAGATCGACATGCGGCTCATAACCGGCAGCGCGGACTCGCGTCGCGTCAGTCGTGAGGTGGCGCATTTCACCAGGACGAAATTCGCCGCGGGCCTCTGGTTCGATGTCGATCTTGAGCGCGTCAGAGACGCGGTCGGCAATTTCACGAATGCTTGTGCCTTTCCCACAGCCGACATTCACGGCCAATCCATCGAGCTTGTCCGTTTCGGCGGCGAGCAAATTCGCGCGCGCGATGTCCTCGACAAACGAAAAGTCGCGTGTCTGTTCGCCATCTTCGTAGAGAACCGGCGGCAAATTGTTGAGCAACCGGGTGCAGAAAATTGCGATCACTCCGGTGTAGGGATTGAAGATTGATTGGCGCGGTCCGTAGGTGCAGGAGTAGCGTAACGCTACTGCCGGAATGCCCATTTGTTTTCCCCAAAGCAGAACGAGTTTTTCCTGATCGACTTTTGTGAGACCGTAAACGGTTTCGCCGCCGACCGGCGCATTTTCCGGGGTTGGCGCGCTTTTGGTAATTGCGCCGCAGATCGGGCAATGGACTTCCCAGCCGCCTTTGCGTAATTGGTCGATTGGCCGCACCGGCGGAAAAACGAGTCCGTGATTCGGGCAAATGCCGGCGCCTTCGCTGTAAACCGCCTGTGATGACGCGACGATAATTTTTTGAATCGACAATTTCCTTTCGCGGATCACTTCGAGCATTTGGGCGGTGCCAAACGAATTGACGTGAACGTATTTCGCGATCTCGGGCATATATCCGCCGTAGGCGGCCTCGTGAAATACGACGTCAATCTTGTCGAGCGCGGCGGAGATCGTCTCGCGATCACGCAAATCGCCTTCGACAAATTCGACGTGCTTGTTTATCCAGTCCGGTTTGCCGCGCCGATGCGTTTGCGGCTCAAGATTGTCGAGCACGCGGACCGTCCAGCCTTCGCGAACAAGCAGATCGGCAAGGTGTGACCCGATAAGACCAGCGCCGCCGGTGACGAGCGCTCGTTTCATTCTGTTGCAGGCCAAATCCGGTCGCGGCCCTCCCGCTCGATCAGCTCACGCAAAAAACGTCGTGTTTCAGGCGCCACCTGATCCTTTGTGTTTGGGATTAGCAGTTCATCGCACAAACGGCGCAATGTCGCGCGATCATCGACATCGTAGCCAGTCGGCAAAATTTTGACTTCGAGATCGAGCTCCGCAGCGCGCTGCATTGTCTGCTCGAGCACGCGTTCTGTGCTCCAATCGATTTCCTCGAAAAGCCGGCGATGATCCTGTTTCAGTCCGATCAAATAATAGCCGCCATCATCCGCAGGTCCGAGCACGACGCGATCGCCGCGGATCGACAACATGTTCGCCGCTTCAGCATAGACGCGCGACGGAACCGTCGGGCTGTCCGAATCGATCAGACAAACGGATTGAAATCCAATTCGCAAAAGATCTTCAGTCGCGGCGGCGAGTCGTTCACCAAATCCATCACCGCGCTGTGGCACCAGCTGGAAATTGTCTGGCAAGATGTCGATGTACGTCTCTTCCGCGCCGATAGGAGTGTAAACCGCAATGTCTTGCACATTCTTACCCGACGCTTCCAAGATTGCGGCGGCGGTGTCGCGAAGAAAACAGGTGTTGAGCACCGCCGCTTCATCCGCGGTGAGTGGCGGGACGAGACGCGTTTTCACATGACCAGTACGCGGCGCTTTTGTCATGACGGCGAGCGCACAGCCCCGAGTGCTTTCGCGGCTAATTTGTTCTGTGAGCTTAGGAGCGAGAATGCGATGAGCCAACTTCATTGCCGGAACCCTTCGCCTCCAGCGCGTTCAAGCTTTTTCGCAAAGAGCGTACTGATAACGTCCGTCCTGCCAGGTTTTGATCTGCTTCCATGGCTGCGCCGTGAACAAGTTCTCGAATGCGCTGGCGGAAAAAACGGTAGCCTTCTGCGGTTCCCGGTAACCATTTCCCGAATGCATGACGCCAGCCAGCAGCCACATCGCAAAAAGCGGGATGGACGCCCAAAACGCGTAGCGCGGTTCAGCCACGAAACAGCGACCTCCCGGCTTTAAAACGCGATACATCTCCGCGATGGCCCGAGTCGGTTCTGGCAAAACGGTGAAAAGCCGCGACGCGATCAACGCGTCGAACCGTGCGTCCGCACATGGTAGTTGCAAAACGTTGACACACTCAAAGAGACAATTTGAAAGTCTGATTGCTGAGGCGCGTTCGCGCGCCCAACGCAATTGGTTCTCCGACCGGTCGACCCCGGTGACTGAAATCTGGGGAAACGGTTGGGCAAGCCGGCGCGAGTAAAAGCCGGGACCGCAGCCGAACTCGATCAATTCTGTTCCGGACGTCGGCCGACCGCTTGGCCAAAGCGCTGCGATCATACGGTTGGTATCATCTCGGAAAAGGTGCTCGCGAAAAAACGCATACAGCCAGGCCACATGCTCGAAGAGACTCTCACTCTGGTCGCGATTCTCCGTCCGCGCCGAAACTATCGGTGTCGATGTTTCATGGCTGGTGATTGAACCATTAGCACGAGTGATGGTGCGTGGTCGCATTGGTTTGCTAATTCGCTGACTTGTTCACCGCTGGATTTCTAATCTGCGTTCTTTATTTCAGTGAGTTCTTCTCCTTCTGACTACGAATAAAACCCGACCGTCCACCGTGCTCGCTTCGGAGCGGGAACTGTTGATAACATCTCTAACATTGGCCGACAAATACTCGTTGCGCGGAAAGGGACGAAACTTATTCGGAGTTATTCGAAGTTGTTGGCTTCTTGCTGCGCCATCATTTAACAAGACAAAATGCACATCACCACCAGAACGCTGATTACCGCGATCACTTTGGCATTTGCGGCAGGCGGTTCAGCGCAACACGGAGATGAGCCTTCACTCACACGAATTCAGCAGATTTTAGCTGCGAAAAAGTATGTGGATCTCACGCACGCATTTGAGGCGGGCATTCCGCGCTGGCCGGGATTTCCGGATGAAACGCGCAAGACGATTTATTGGTATGACAAACGCCCGGACACGATCGGCAGCGGATTTTTCGCTGAAGTGTTCACCCACGTCGGACAATGGGGGACACATGTTGATCCGCCGGCGCATTTCATTAAAGGGTTGCGCACCGTGGATCAAATCGATGTCAAGGAAATGATCCTGGCGTTGGTGGTTGTCGATGTCCACGAGGAGGCGGCAAAGAATCCGGATTACATCTTGTCGATCGAGCGCGTGAAAAAATGGGAGAAAGATCACGGACCAATTCCGGGAGGCGCGTTTGTGGCGATGCGGACCGATTGGTCGAAGCGATGGCCGGACGTGGCAAAAATGGCGAACAAGGATGTAAACGGCGTCGCGCATTATCCCGGTTGGAGCTTGCCTGTGCTCAAATATCTTTATGAAGAACGCAAGATTACGGCTTCAGGCCATGAAACCACCGACACCGATCCCGGCATCGCCACGACGAAAGACGATTATTCGCTCGAAACTTACATTTTGAGCACGAACCATTATCAGATCGAGTTGCTCACTAATCTCGATCAAGTCCCCGAGAGCGGCGCAATCGTGGTCGCCAGCTTTCCAAAACCCAAAGGCGGCTCGGGGTTTCCCGCGCGCGTATTTGCGATTTTGCCCTAATTTCGCTTCGCATTTGACCCAATCGTTGCGTAGCGTTAATCGCAAGCGCGATGGATTTGCTCGGGGAAGGTTAGATGCCATGCTGGCAAAGACTTTTTGAGTTTAGACTCGATCCCCTCCGTGGTCGAAAATGTGCTTGGTCAGTTGACCGAAAGTCGCGGCACGAACGAAGATAGGCGCTGGATTCACCCCGTGAGATGAGAGATATGTCAGGGTACTGTTACGTATATGTTTTGCGTTCCCTCGCAGATCATCAATTCTATGTTGGCTTAACGAGAGATTTGCGAGCGCGGCTGCACTCGCACAATAAAGGACTCATCGCTTCAACGAAAAGACGGATCCCGTTCCAGCTTGTCTATTGGGAGGGCTGTTTGAATGATGGTGATGCCGCTCAACGTGAGAAATATCTAAAGACTGCTTGGGGAAAGCGGTACATCAAAACGAGGTTACGGAGGTATCTCACGGGGTAAATGCACATCACCGACATCATGCAGGGTGATTCTCCCACGTTTTCGTTCGAGTTCTTTCCTCCGAAAACGCCGGAGGCGGCCGAGATTCTATATCAAACGATTCGCGATCTCGAATCGTACATGCCGCACTTTGTCAGCGTTACTTATGGTGCCGGCGGCTCAACTCGAGATTTGACCCATGATCTTGTCGAGCGCATTCAGACCACGACAAAACTGGATCCGATCCCACACCTGACGTGCGTCTGCCACAAGGAACACGAGATCGAATCGATTCTGATTCGATATGCGAAAACCTGCATCGGAAATATTCTTGCACTCGGCGGCGATCCGCCGCGGGGATGCAGCTACGACAAGTCTGGTGATGCCTTCCAACACGCGATCGATTTGGTGAAGTTCATTCGCAGATTCAACGAATCGGGCGCGCATCCGGATCGCCGCGGTTTCGGGATCGGCGTGGCCGGTTTTCCCGAAGGACATCCGGCGACGCCGAATCGATTAGTCGAAATGGATCACCTCAAAGCGAAAGTCGACGCCGGCGCCGACTACATCGTGACACAACTATTTTTCGATAATCGCGACTTCTTCGACTTCCGCGAACGCTGTGCGCTCGCCCAGATCCACATCCCCATTATCGCCGGCATCATGCCGATTACTTCCATGAGCGGATTCAAACGCATGGCTGAACTCGCCGGCGGCACACGCTTCCCGGCCAAGCTTTTGCGTGCTCTACAGCGATGCGAAAACGATCCTGAAATGGTCAGCCGCGTTGGCGTTCACTTCGCTTCGGAACAATGTCACGATCTTTTGGATAACAACGTTGCCGGTATTCACTTCTACACACTCAATCGTTCCGACGCGACGCGGATAATTTTTGACACCCTCGGCATTACGCGTCGGCGAAACGCACAGGCCCCGACCGTTTAGTCGGGCGATACTACCACATCTTCGCCGGTGTCTGGCCTCTACTGAGCGCAAGGCAGACGGAGTTTTTGCATCACTAAGCCCGGGGAATTATCGTGCCGGTGCCCAAGGAGTGCGGTTAGCGGAGAAAATAATTGCGGCCGCGCTAAAATATTTTCCCGGGCGTCTATTTGATTACGCCATTCTTACATTACGAGACGACGAGCGAGTTGGCGAGATTTGCGCGAAGGCTGTGACGCACGCAGAATCTCAGGATGTTCAAAATCCGCCGAGCGATTTACTGGCAGTTCGGAGGGCTGGTGATCGCAGTTGCGCTGATTTCCGCGCTTTCACGGTTTTTCCCCATTGTCGATTTCGTAGAGGCGGCGCAAACGCGCGTAATGAACTGGGGCACTTGGGGTGCGATCTGTTATCCGTTGCTTTTTGCGGCTTGTAATATCCTCCTGCTTCCGGGCGGTGTTCTGGCCGTCGGGGGCGGTTTCTTTTTTGGACTGTGGTGGGGATTTCTCATCGTATTCGCGGGCAATGTATTGGGCGCAGCAATTTCGTTTGCCCTGAGCCGTTGGGTCGCCCGACGATGGTTTCGGCGAAGGCTTTCGCAAAACGCTACATTGCGTGCCTTAGAACCGGCCTTGGAACGTGAGAGTTGGAAGATCATTCTCTTAAGCCAGTTGCATCCGCTTTTTCCCACGAGCCTACTGAACTATCTTTACGGTCTGACGCGACTTCGGTTTGTTACCTACATGCTTTGGGCCTCGATCGGCCGGATGCCTGGGCTTTTTTTGTATGCGTATGTCGGGACCTTGGGCCAGTTTGGGCTTAAGCTGATGCGCGGGAAGAGTCATCCACGCGTAGTTGAGTACTGGACATGGGGAGGCGCCTTTTTTATGACAGCATTACTCTTACTGGTGCTGGGTCGCATTGCGTCTCGAGCCGTCAAAACGGCGCAGACGGCATCGACAGCGTCGCGCAGCCAAACGAACCGGCAAGAAGCGTCGTGCATTGTGCTACATCATAAATGATTTATGATAAACGTGTTATGCCTTATAAATCTTTGATCGACGCAACACGTAAAATCGTTTCGACGATCAATTGTCCAACTCGGGCATGGGTGAAATTTATCCGGAAATCTAAGGATGTTTAAGCTGCCGACTGAATACGATGTTTTGGTGGTTGGAAGCGGCCACGCTGGGATCGAGGCGGCTTTGGCGGCGGCAAGAATGGGATGCCGAACGTTGATGCTGACGCAGAACCTGGACACGATTGGTCAGATGTCGTGCAATCCGGCCGTTGGCGGATTGG
>WNFO01013570.1_pt1 | contig 11865 bp, 9 predicted proteins | sample 5400251 | NCBI WGS metagenome assembly WNFO01 (sample SAMN13153354, study PRJNA577476) | soil metagenome | isolation source: 100 cm saprolite under Madrone tree | place: USA:California | collected 2016-06-14
AAGGCCATCAGCGAAGACCTCGGCATCAAGCTCTAAAACGTGAAGGTTGAGGACCTCGGCCGCGCTAAGAAGGTAATAATAGACAAGGACAACACCACCATCGTCGAGGGTGCCGGAGAATCCGCCGAGATCGAGGTCCGTGTCAAGCAGATCCGCCAGCAGCTCGAAAACACTGACTCCGACTACGACAAGGAAAAGCTCCAGGAGCGCCTTGCCAAACTCGTGGGCGGCGTTGCGGTCATCAGGGTAGGCGCAGCCACTGAGATCGAATTGAAGGAAAAGAAGGCTCGTATCGAGGACGCAATGCATGCTACCCGTGCGGCTGTCGAGGAAGGTATCGTTGCGGGCGGTGGCGTCGCACTTGTTCGCTGCATCTCTGCTCTCGAAAAGCTTAAACTCGAAGGTGATGAAGCGATCGGTGTCAACATTGTGAGACGCGCGCTCGAAGAGCCAATGCGACAGATTGCGCACAACGCTGGTTACGAAGGTGCCGTCGTTGTAGGCCGTGTGCGAGCTTCAAAGGACGACGAATTCGGTTTCAACGCAGAGACCGGTGAGTTTAGTAACCTGGTCCACGCAGGCGTAATTGATCCAGCTAAGGTAACGCGTCTTGCGGTCCAAAACGCTGCTTCCATCGCGGCTTTAATGCTTACAACGGAAGCGCTAGTCTCGGAGATCAAGGAAGAAAACGCGCCCACCAAGGTGCCGGAACAAGGCATGTACTGAAGTTTGAATATCACCCAACAACGTTGTGCAGCACGCGATGCGCCACAGCAGCCCGGAAACGAAGTGCCGCTATCAACGGGGGGTCACTCACCAGGTTCGAGAGCACGCATCTGCTTGGGCCGCAAAAAAATTTCAGCACGGTCTTTGCTGGCCAGGCGGTCGGCATCAAGGAGGTTCACGACGATATCTGGCTGGTTAGCTTTATGGATTATGATTTGGGATACTTCGATCTGGATACGCGCGCGTTGGAACCGCTTGAAAATCCGTTCGGCCCAAAGTTGTTACCCATGTAATCGGTACGTTCTGTAACCCATGTCTTTGGTCTGGGACCTTGAAGAAAAGTGGTGCGCCTGGAGGGACTCGAACTCTCGACCTTCTGGTTCGTAGCAGAACAAGGTCAAAGTCTAAGTGCTTGTTCTGGTGTCGCTTACGGACCCAAGGAAACCGTTCCGATCCGCGCAATGATACCTAACTGAGACCGAAATAAGAAAAGCTTCTTCACACTCTCCTTTCTGGGATTGCTCCATTATTCGGACAGCAGAGTAAGGAAGTATAAGAAGCAAAGGATTCTTGCGCAGGGTGTCGGCGGCACTTTTCATCAGCTGTGCGTAAGAGTGCCAATTGCCTGAGCTCGTGCCCCGGAACAAGGACCGGGCGTCTAGACTCGCACCCCTTCAAACTGTGGGAAGCCCCCCTTTGGGTAGGTCACGATGAAAAAAGTCTCTTCGCCGCGCTGTCAAGTTAGCTCCCGTCACCCACCTCCTGGGGCTGGCAGCAACCCTGTTCATTCTTCTCGCACTGTCTGGGATAACGTGGCATTGGCTCGGTGGTAAGGAATCCAAATGAATCGTGCATCGACCATGATTTCTCTGACGATACCTGGGTGCGTCATCACAAGGCACAATCGCAGCCGGGAAAACGGGCGCAGTTGCCCTCTTGCCCGTTCATCCTTCCTCACACTGTGGCCGTTCACCATTCCTTGATTCCCGCGGGAACCTGCCAGCACGACCAAGCAGGACAATTAAATTCCGCTTGTCTGCCAAATGACAGCGGTGCCTGTTTCCTTCCGATATTTGCTGCGTGGATGGCCAGCTACCTCATCCGCAATACAGGTAGGAGGAGGAGGTATGCATAGTGGATTAGGACGGCGCCGAAAATGCCACTCCCTACTTTGTTCTGGCGTTTCGTGCGGCGCCTTCGGTTGGCCGCGAGAGGAGTGGCGTGGCCAATCGCTTGCTGTTTCGTTGTGGCGCCCTTCGTCGCGCCTAGGACCTCATCTAACGACCTTTCCATCTGCATCGACAACGTGCACTGCACCAAGGTTTAGCTCGCGGATACCGGCCTCCACCTTGGCGAGATCCCCGACTACCACCCAGACCAGGTGATCCGGGTTCAGGAAGGACTTCCCTGCCGCGCCAAGATCGTTCGTTGTCAACGCTCGGACCTTCGATGCATACGTTGAAAAGTAATCGTCGGGCAAACGATATTCCACGATAGTCTCAATCGCATCGCCAACCTCGGTCATCGTCTCGCGGGAACCCGCCAACCGAAGAGTGCGATTGGCTTTGTCCTTCGACAGTTCGTCCTCCGTGATCGGACGTGCACCGAATACGTCGCGAAGTTCCTTGTTGACCTCAACGAGCGACTCTTTCGTCTTATCCGTCTGCACCGGGGCCTGCGTAACCCATGCGCTGTCGCCGCGCGCAAACAAAAACGCGGTGCGAGCCCCGTAAGACCAATGTTTGTCTTCTCGCAGGTTCATGTTCACCCGGCCACCAAATGTTCCGCCTAGAATGTCATTCCAAATACCGAGGGGAATTTCCTGCGGGCTGTTGCGCGGAGGTGCAATCGTTCCTGCCAGGATAAACGACTGTGCCGCTCCTGGTTTGTCGATCAAATACACTTCGGTTTGCTTCGGTGCCTCTACCTTTGGAATGGTCCTCTTCGCGGTATTGCCTTGCTTCCAGGACGCAAAGGCCTTTTCGAGTTGCGGCTTAATCTCCCCGAGCGTTGTGTCGCCCACGATCACTAGAGTGGCGTTATTCGGCCGGTACCACGTTTCGTGGAATTTGATGATCGTGTCTTGCGTCAATTTCCCGACGCCCGCTTCGTTCAGGACGAGGCCATACGGATGTTCCTTACCGTAAAGCAATGGCGTCATCACTCGATTCGCCATCGCGCTCGGGGAAGTCTTCGCGCGCTGAATGGCCGCAATCTGCAGCTTCTGTTGTCGAGCGAAATCTTCCTGCGGGAACGACGGATGCAGCACGATATCGGAGTAGAGCGCAAGCGAAGGCTCAAGCTTGCTCTTCAGCGCGGAAAGAGACACGGTTGAACTGTCCAAACTGGAACCAGCTTCAATTTCTGCTCCGAGGCGTTGAATCTCATCGCTGATTTGCAGCGCATTGTATTTATCCGTGCCGCTGGTCAGGAGCGACGAGGTCATGCCAGCCGCCCCCGGTGTCGCCGGGTTGTCTGCGGAGTTCCCCGCGTCCATAAGCATCGTGAAATTCACAAGCGGTAGTTCATGACGCTCGGCCAGAACGACTTTCAAACCATTGGAAAGCGTCATACGCTCAAACGCCGGCAACTTTACATTTGGCGTCGTGCCAACTTCGGGAAGCTTGGACCGGTCGGCGCCCGCGCTAGCTACCTTGTATTCCAGGTAGGGCGTGACTTCGAGTTGATAGAGACCATCACTGAGCCAGCGTCGCGCGGCATCGCGCAGGTCCGAAATGGTTGCTTTGCGCACTCTCTCGAGTGAAACCAGATACTGCTCCGGGTTTCCCGTAAAGACCTGGCCCCGCGCTACAATGTCGGATTTCCCGCCAAATCCTCCGATGCGGTCGAGTCCACGCACAAGATTCGCCTCGTAGGACGTTTTCACGCGCTCCAATTCGTCCGATGTTGGACCATCCTTCAAAAACCTGGCGAGTTCTTCCCGCACGTCCTTGTTAATCGGCTCGAGACTCCCACCGGGTTTCGCCGACGCGCCAATGGTGAACTGGCCGCCGATTTCGTTGGCGTTGATACCGCTGCTCACTGCTGTTGCAATCTGCTCGTCATACACAAGCCTCTTATAAAGCCGCGAATCCTTGCCAGCCGCAAGCACGTCGCTCACGAGATCCAGATAGTCCGTGTCGGCTTGGCCGTATCCAGGCATGTTCCAAACGTTGAACGCTCGCGCCGCCGGAACGCGGTCTTGCGCCTGCTGCCGATGTACGCCTGTCATTTTCGCTACCCACTCATTCTGGTGCGCAATCGGAGGACCGGCGGGGATATCGCCAAAGTACTTCTCAACTTTTTCGCGGGCCGTTTTCATGTCAATGTCGCCTGCGATCACGAGCGTGGCGTTCGAAGGCCCGTAGTAGGTCTTGAACCATTCCTGCACATCCGCAAGGGACGCTGCGTTCAAATCCTCCAGGGAACCGATCGTCGTCCAGGAATACCCATGCCCCACCGGATACGTATTTTCCGTGATCAAGTACCGGGCGATCGAATAAGGCTGGTTGTCGCCCTGGCGCTTTTCGTTCTGTACGACGCCGCGTTGCAAGTCGAGTGTCTCCTTGTTGATCGTCTTATAGAAATGTCCCATTCGGTCAGATTCGAGGAACAGCGCATAGTCGAGCGCCGATGTCGGAACATCTTCGAAATAGTTGGTGCGGTCGGAATTGGTGGTGCCATTAAGATCCGTCGCGCCCACACGCTCCATCGCGTCGATATACCGCCCCTTCATATTTTCGCTGCCGCCGAACATCAAGTGCTCGAAAAGGTGTGCAAATCCAGTCTTGCCTGGCTTCTCGTTCTTTGAGCCCACGTGATACCAGATGTTTAAAGCTACGATCGGTGCCTTATGGTCTTCATGCACGATCACCGTTAGCCCGTTGGGGAGCACAAATTTCTCATAGGCGATCTTGACGTCCTGCCCGGAGGCCCTGCTAGCGATGATCGTCAACCACAATGCCATTCCCAGCGAAAGAATTACATACTGCCTGCAGCCAAGAGCTTTCACGTGTTTTCTCCTCAAACTGCACCCGTCATTCAAACTGCTGACGCGCAATTCTCAACGAAGCCATGCCTAGGCTTCCACTTCTTTTTTTCGCTGTGGGGTGGATCGTAGCACTCGATGCGGTGGATTGGCGGAGCGTACGCGTTTTATCGTCCCGGCCAATGGCTCACTGTGCGACCAATCCTTCAACGATCACTTTCGGGTGTTGTTCGCGGGTGAGCATCTTGCGGACTTACCAGGCTTGAAATATTGGCAGCCCAACTCTTAGTTTGTTTCTCTGCTCTCTGACTGTATGGCCATTCTGGGTTGGTCATGCATTGTTGTTAGCGATTAGCGAGTCGCACCACCTGCTAATCCGCGTGCCCGGCTGAACGATCTCAAACGAGGCGAAACCGCTCAGTGGGCAGTCCCCTAACACCGACTGGTATTTCGAACAGTCCTCCAGCATGATTCTCGCTGTCCGTAGCAAAAAGGGACGCAGTGGTCACGAAGAGCGTGTCTAAAGAAGGCCCGCCAAAGGCGCAGTTGGTTATATTCGATACCGGCATCTCAACGACTCTGTCTAGTTTTCCGTTAGGAGTGAACCGCAGGATACATCCTCCGAAAAACCGGCAGTTCCACAGATAACCCTCCTCGTCCACCGCTGATCCGTCGGGAAGACCCCGTTCCACACCGGCGACGAACGGTCGACGGTTGCCGATCGAGCTATCCGCGGGGTTACAGTCATAAGCATAGATGATATTGCTGGGAGAGCATCCACAATAGAAGGTCGCGCCATCAGGACTCCACGCCACAGTGTTGGTGATCCCAAAGCCGGTGTCCCAGACAGACACGCTCCTGTCGGGCATTACACGATAGAGCGATCCTGAGTTGCCCGCGACTTTGAGATTCTGCCCATCCGGGTCAACATTGTTTCGCATGCTGCCTATCCAGAAAACCCCATTGGGGTCAGTGGCGCCGTCGTTCAAGCGGTTGTAAGGCCAGTTCGGTTCTGGAGAGGCGAAGTCGGCGCGCTCATCAGTAAACGGACGCCACAGAATCAACCGCGATCCCAAAGCCACGAGTATTCGGTCAGGATCCGTCGTCAGTGATAACGCACAGACAGGCTCACCGAACCACCAGCTCGTCTTCTCTCCGGACTCGAGAACGTAACGTTGAATTCGGAAGCCGTTCACGTCCGTCCAATAGAGGCTTCCCTCTTCGGGGTGCCACAGCGGGCTTTCTCCAACGATATTCTTTGAATCCTCGAGTAAGCGTGCTATGGGCATGTGTCTCAGTATTTCCCGCGCTTCTGGTCATCGATCTGAGCCAAGGCGTTGGTTCCGGCCAAAGGCCGCTCTAGGTAACAACGACCCTATTCAGTTGTTCCGCGTCTGCCCCTTGCTTAATCTTCACTGCCTTATAACCGCCCTGTGCTTTGTAGTACAAAAACAGCGCCCCAAAAATACAAATCAGCACAATGGGCGCTATGGTGATGTAGCGGAAGGATTCGGCCGCTCCGTATTGGTCGTAGATTCTTCCCATCAAAGGCAAAGTGCGATTTACAGCCATGTTTCCTATTGCGCCCATCAGGCCCAGCAACAGCGCTCCGCCCCGTGGGAACTGCTCGCTGGTGATGGCCAACATCGTCGGCCAGAAGCAGCAAACGCCAATGCCAAAGACCGTCGCTGCAGCAAAGGCCGTAACGGCGTCATGTGCGTAGCTGAGAGCAAACAGACCGATGCCGGAGAGAGCCGAACAACCAAGCATTAAACCGATCGGAGAAACCTTACGGGCAATCGTGCCGGCGAAGAATCGCATCACGAACATCAGCCCGCTGATATAGACCAAAACAAGAATCCCCGGTGTATGAGCAATGTTTCTCAGCACCGATTCCATCCACTGGTTAGGCGCTAGCTCGGTGGCTGCCGTCAGCACCATGCAAAAGGCCAGTAGAAGAAACATCGGGCGCAGCACCTCTTGAAACATCTCACGTGCTGAAACACCGGATGCGACCCGCTCCGTCGCAGGAAACTTTTGCCCGACGATCATCCATCCATACACGATGGCGGGGATGAGAATGGTTGCCACCTTTATCTGCCATCCCAAGCCGAGCTCAGTCAGCGCATAGGCCGCCAAGCCGCCGATGATTAAGCCGCCCGGCCACCAGGCATGGAGCATATTGAGCTTGTGAGTCTTCTCATCGGCATAGGCTGTAGCAATCAGCGGGTTGATAACTCCTTCCACCAAGCCATTTCCCAATCCGACGACGAACGTGGCCAACTCCAGGACGCCATAGCTTGGAGCGAAAATTGTCAGCAGCACTCCGGATATGTGGAGCAACCAAGCCACACCCAAGAGCGCCCTCATCCCCAACGCATCGCACAGCGGGCCGCCGATAAGTATGGCTGCCGCAAATCCGAGAAACGCTTTGCCGGCAAAAATGCCGACCAGCTCCTTGTTGACATGAAAGTGAGCGCCCAGATCATCGAGGATGGCAGCGCGAATGGAAAACACCATTGCCGTGGTCATGAGTGCAATACAACTGGCGACGAACAACCGCCTGCGTTGGCCTGCGGATAACAGGAGACTTCCTGGCCCGACCGTTTGTGTGCTCACGAATTGATCCCGCCTTCCTTGTCCAACTGCTGTCTACCAGTCCGGCGGAGCTCCCACGGGGTACTGCTCCAAATCAACCACGGAGCCGGTGATGCACTGGCTCTCGTCACTGGCAAAATAAAGCGCCGCCAGGGCAACATCGCGAGGAATTTTTATGCGCTGCTCGTTGGGAGTCAGGGTCCAGCCGGGATTGAGCTGGTTGACGCGAATGCCATATCGATTGAGATAGCTCGCGGTGTTCTTCGTGAGCGTCATGAGCGCGCCCTTGGATGCTGAATAGGCCATCAGCTTCGGCTCTCCGATGTACGCATTGATCGAGCCGATGTTGATGATGGATCCGCTTCGCTGCTGCTTCATGCAAGGGATGGCTTCCCGCATGCAGATAAAAGCGCCGCGCACGTTGGTGGCAAAAATCTCATCCCATATTTCAGAGCTGGTATTCTCGATGTTCCCGCGGGTGCTTATCGCCGCATTGTTGACCAGCACGTCGATCCGACCGTAAGTCTCCACGGTCCGGGCTATGAGCGCGCGACAGTCGGCCTCCCGGCTGACATCCGCCCTCTGGAAAATGGCCAGGCCGCCTTCCTTGTCCAACTGCTGTCTACCAGTCCGGCGGAGCTCCCACGGGGTACTGCTCCAAATCAACCACGGAGCCGGTGATGCACTGGCTCTCGTCACTGGCAAAATAAAGCGCCGCCAGGGCAACATCGCGAGGATCTCAGCTCGTCCATTCCAGTAACGCCGTCTTCGATGGAAATCCATCCATCGAAGCCTTCGCCCTTGAGCACGGAAAAAATTTCATCGTAATTGTTCAAGCCTTTTCCAATAACCCCGTGTTTGAGACTCTTGGCATAACCGCTCGTTCCCTTATACTGTTTCAGATCCTCCAAGGTGCCGTTTGCCAAGTATCTGTCGGACGCATGCATCGATACGACGCGGTCCTTGACGGCGGCTAGGACTACAAGCGGGTCTTGCCCGGCGACGATCGCATTGGATGGGTCATAGTTGACGCCGAACCAGGGTGAGTCGATCTGCTCAATGATTTCGAGGAATATGTCTATGTCTTGCGCGAATTCGGGATAGCGCCAGTAGCCGTCCTTATAGTGATTCTCCATGTTGAGGACGATCTTCCGAGAGGCCGCGTGTTCGACGAGCGATCGGATGGATTCGACCGTCCAGCGCACGCCTTCGTCGCGGGAAACCTCTTCGCGCCGCTGACCGGAGAGCACCCGGCAAAAGCTGCCGCCGAGTTGGGCGGTGACATCGATCATCTGTTTCTGGCGTTCAACTTCCGCCTGCCGGATCTGTGCATCGGGCGTTGTGAAATCGGGCGATGCGCACATCATCGGCGCTTCGAGGCCATGTTTCACGAGCTGTTTCTTGACGCGCTCCAGGTACTCGGGCTCAAAGCTCTCAAAAAATCCGGGATACATCTCAATCCCGTCAACGCCCAGCGTCGAGGCCAGCTCGATCCACCCAAATAGCGTCATGGTTTTCGTGACGCACAGCTCATCCATGTAGCATTTGGGAAACGCGCTCAACTTTGGCATGAAGATCCGCCCACCAATACCACTTGCAGAGGGTGCTACTTAGGCGCTCCTCAGCTTCGCCTCACAAGTCAATTGGGGCGCAACACCGCCTTGACGTACTTACCCGTGTACATACCGTCGAAACACTCTTTCCATTGATCGAGCGCCGCCACCTGACTGATGACCGGGCCAAGATTAATCTGCCCTGCACTCAGCATCGCCACGACTTTCTCCCAATTCTCAAAGGTGTGGCTGAAGCTGCCCTGGAGGCGCACGGCCTTTTGTACCAGCGGGTCCAGCGAAAAGTTCAGCGGCTGAGGTCCCCAGCCAACCTTAGTGATCTGACCGCCCGGGCGGACAATCTCGAGCGCCGCTTGCATCGCCGCCGACGCGCCGGCGGCGTCAATGACCAGATCGGCCCCCAGCCCATCGCCGATTCCCCGCATGTAGTCCACGATGTTCGTGCTCTGAATATCGACGGTCTGTGTAGCGCCAAGCGCTCGAGCCACATCGAGCCGGGAGGCGTCCTGCTTGGTTCCCGCGACAATCAACGTCCCTGCTCCTGCGATACGGGCCATCTCCGCGCAAAGCAACCCGATCGGACCGGGGCCGATCACGAGGACTGTGTCGGCCGGTCGAATAGAACTCTTCACGGCCACGGCGTTGTAGGCGACACAGCAGGGCTCGGTGAGCGCGGCGCGCTCGAAGGGCAGAACGTCCGGAATGTGGTGCAGACAACGAGCCGGAACGCACGCGTAGTTGGCCATCGCGCCGTGCGTCCCGGAACCGAAACCCGAACGCCTGGGGCACAGATTGTATTTTCCGGTACGGCAATACAGACACTCGCCGCAAAGGTTGGCCGCGGTTTCCGAGACGACGCGGTCGCCCTCGCGAAACCCCTTCACGCGGGCACCCACTTCAGCAACTGTGCCGCAGAATTCATGTCCGAGCACGACGGGTACGCGCACCGGCCAGCTCTGGGAATTGTGATACTGATGGACGTCGCTCCCGCAGACACCGACCGCGCCTACTCGCAGCAGTACGTCCTCTTCACCGATTGCTGGCACGGGCGTCTCACGCAGTTCAACCGCAAGTGCTTCGAGAGCATAGTGCACGACGCCGCTCATCACATCTGTCATTCGCGAACCCTCCGCGTAATCTCTCTCAATAAAGTTTTCAAATCGCCGGCGGCGACACTGAACGAATGAGCGTCAATGGCCAGCGGAGCACCGATCACGACGAGCGGAGCGCCACGCTTTGGCATTGCCACCGCTTCTTCCAGGGTTAACCCGATCATCCGGCTCGCCGCGGCTTTGTCTTCGCACCCGAGATTGTCGCCCATCACCTTGATATCGTAGTCCCGCCCGGCTTTCACCACGACCTTAATGGTTTCCACATGTGCGCGGGCCATGACCACGACGTGCGTGGCGCCCGCCTTCGCCATCATTTCGGCTTCGAGATAACCTCCGTCCATCGTTTTCAGATCGGCCACTATCGGATGGTTAGGAAAGGCGACGCGTAAAGCCCGGACACCGTGCAAACCTTCGGCCAGAATGAACGGCGTGCCGGCTTCGAGCCAATCCACGCCGGCTTCAACTGCGATGCGGGCCGTCTCCAGAGCTTCGCTGATATCAGTAAGATCCAGAGAGATCTGAACAACCGGTGGATGGGAGCTTGGCACAGTCGGGTAATGTCCTCCTGGTAGTCAGTTAGAGAGACTGTCACAGATCTAAGAGCAGCAGCCATCGTACCGAAATCCCGAAGGAGCGCCTATCTGTAGATCAAACGTCGAAGAATACTCCACCTCCTCGAGCTTGCTTATCTGCGAATAGCACCCACGCAACACGGAAACAGTTAAATAGATTTATGATCATGTTCGTCCTGTCCCCGTTCGGGCCACAAGGTAGAAAAGAAGACCTATCCGGCCTCCCCCGCCCCGCATATATATAATGTATATAAAGGTTAAGTCCCGGCAGCCATCTCGTCGCTACTCTACATCACAGACCACTCTGGCACGCAAGGTGCTCCCTGGATGCGTTGGCTCTGACAAGCGGCCACGCACCGGTAGCACCGGATGCCATTGTCCAGCGCGCAATGCGCCACAGCAGCCCGGAGACGAAGCGCCGCTATCAGCTGAAACTCATTCACCAGGTTCGAGAGCACCTCGAACGAGCGAATGAAAAAGCCTATCAAGGACGTGATCCGTTACATTTTCGTGACAGTCGCGTCCCTGCGGAAGTCTCGCAAGTTGTGGAGGTGCGTAACTAATTGAAAATGAAATAAGTGGTGCGCCCGGAGGGACTCGAACTCTCGACCTTCTGGTTCGTAGGAAAACCGTAAAAAAATACAACTAGCGCGGTTCCAGTCACTCACGAACCTTAAAGGTACAAACGCACCGGTCTTACAGTTAGCAGAGTTAGAAGCCTAAAGGGCAGAACGGAAACTTGTTCAGAAGAATTAGAACTGACATCATAACCATCGAAGAGGTAGAATGCCGCACAAAGGGGAGAAGGGAAATAAATGGCTGAAGGTTCCCATAAAATCGAACAACACGACCAAATGGTTGTCGAGATAATCGGGACGCTCAATCTGCGTTTCAAAAACTTGAACCTCTACTATGAGGCGGGCTGGACAGATAGCTTCTGCCATCGCCGTTGCCTACACGAGCACCTTACTCTAATAGAGGCGGCTGAATGCGGAACGCCCCACGGTGCAGGATGGTATGTGCTCGCCGTGGAGAACGGCACGCCGCGCCAGTTGCTGGACTCTGAAGAAGATGTTGTAAATAAGTTTCGTTTCGGCCAAATGGAGCGCTAAACGTAAGCGTCCGGTCAGCACCGGTCAGCATGCGCCGATCCGCGAAATCAATCTTGACTAATACTTTTTCATAGGGTATTTAAAACTGGCTCTGCACAAGAATTTGTAGAGACCCGCATTTCAGGCTGCTTTCTGAAGAACGATGAATTCTGTTTTTGTGACCGCCATACGCTGTGCCTTAAGCAG
>WNFO01004656.1_pt1 | contig 11863 bp, 10 predicted proteins | sample 5400251 | NCBI WGS metagenome assembly WNFO01 (sample SAMN13153354, study PRJNA577476) | soil metagenome | isolation source: 100 cm saprolite under Madrone tree | place: USA:California | collected 2016-06-14
TACATGGTCTTTTCACGCTGGCGCCTGCGGCACCGAGAGTGCTCAGTACATCTGGGGACCCCGCGATCGCTCCTGCTTCTTCGCGTGTTCGGCTTTGACCGCCGCACGCAGCGATTGCTCGAGGACCTCGGACAATGCTGGCGATACCTTGGTCCGGTCCGGCTGATTGGCGGTCCCGATCTCGCCTACGCGACCCTCGAACCCTACGAGTTCTTTGAGTTTCTGAGCGGGCGGCTCGCCCGCGCATTCATCAAGGACCGGGACGATCTGGATGGTCGGCTGCCGGAGAGCACGGCAACCCCGGATCCCGATGGGCTATTCCGTATCGAGGACTTTTTCTGTCATGACGATACCTGGCAGATGACCGTCTCCCGTCTTGCCCATAAAGCAGATGCTGTACTGATGGATCTGCGCGGCTTCATGTCTAAGCGCCGGGGATGTATCTTCGAGATCGAACAGTTGATCGCGTCGGTTCCTCTTCAGCGCATCGTGCTCCTGGTTGACCGTTCGACCGATGTTCCCTTCCTCGAGCAGATCCTACAACGCGCTTGGCGCGCTATTCCAACCGATTCTCCCAATGCGATCGCAGGTGAGCATCGAGTCCGCATCCTGCAGGCATCATCCAGCCACCGCCATACGCTCAATGCCCTGCTGGGTCTTCTCGGCGTTTAGAACAATGGAGTCAGACTCGATTGGAGTGAAATAATCTGGTATTGTCGCTGCCCGGAACAAGAGAAAAACAAGGCAGCCTCTGGCGAGACTCCCCCGCTTTGTCATTCCTGGACAGCCCCAACACATCATCCAGCGCGAAAACGCCTGCACCGGTAATTACGAGAACGCGCATGATATCCAAGTCGCAATGCCGCAGGCGAGACGCCCGCCAGCCCGACAGGCAAGATGCCTGTGCTAGTCCCATCCGATCTGGCGGCCTTTGTTTTGTTCTTCCAGCCAGTTCATCAGCGGCTTGAAGTAATCAGCCATGGCGCGGGTTGAAATGTCTTGCCCGGTGGCTTCCTTCAAAACTTTGCGCCAGTCTTCCGTCCCGCCTTTTCTCAAAATGTTATTTAGCCACGCGCCAACCTCCTTGTTGTCGGCGTAATTACATGATTGCGGCGGTTGATGCAGAATTTTGCGCGCGATGTAATCGTGTAATTGAAACTTAAACACGGTCGCAAACGCATAGTTATAGTAGTAGGCGGGAGTATCATTGATGTGCGTTTTGGTCGCAGCGTCGCAGAATTCTTCGCCGCGCGGCGATGGCGGCTCGATGCCCTGGAAATCAGAAACGTATTTCCACCATCTCGCGTTCCACTGATCAGGCGAAAGATTATGCGCGTAAATGTCTGCTTGCCAATGCGGCATCGTGCCGCAGGAGAAATAAATGAATGGCACAGAGCGGGCGAGTGCGTCGTCCAGAAGGAATGCGTTCTTGTCCGCATTGAATTCGTGCGGCAAAACACCGCGGGATTGCAGATACGGCACCTGAGTGGAGGCAAGCGAAATCAATTCGCCCACTCCTTCATGAAATCCGGGCGCCGCTCCAACTCGCAACAAGTACGGAACCTCCAGCCGCGTCCGACGCCATTGCCCTGGCCGACTCCATGAACTGCGGTGAAACGCCGCAACCCCTTGCCGTGTAGTAAGACGAATGCGGGAGATAGCGCACGGCGCCGTAAGACCTCTGTAGAGGCAGCCGTGCCGGCTGCAAAAGCGTCCGGGATCGCAGGCGACACGCCTGCCGCTACACTACGCAGGCGTGATAAGCAGACGCCCGGGGTCAAACCGAAACATTTTGGCGGGCAAGAGCCTGAGGCGATACAGATAGCCGGAGTCAACGACTCCGGCTACAGCTTATCAGTGGCTTTCGTTTCCACTTTCGCAGCATTCATTTCGTTGATTTTTCGATGAAGGGTGCGGCGGCTGATCCCGAGTTTTTTCGCCGCTGCGGTTACGTTACCGCCCGTCGCCGCGAGCGCCTGGGCGATCAATCTTCTTTCTGTCTCGTGCAGGTCGAGCGGACTCGTTTTTTCGCCGAAAGCTTCAGCCGAAACGCCGCCAGGCAATCCCGCGACTGCGGGACTCGCTGCCTGACGCAGAGCCATCGGCAGATCGCGCAATGTGATTTTTGGACCTGTTGCCATGACAACACCATGTTCGATGGCGGTGCGCAACTCGCGAACATTACCCGGCCAATCGTAAGTCAGGAGCGCATCCATTGCATCCGGCGCGAAATCGAGAAGCGGCTTGTCGTTTTGCTTGCAGAAGTGCCGCAGAAATCCGCGAACCAGAATCGGAATGTCTTCTTTTCGTTCACGCAGCGGCGGCATGGTGATGCGCACCACGTTCAGGCGAAAATAAAGATCGTCGCGGAATTTTCCCTCGCGCACGAGTTGTTCCAGGTTTTTGTTTGTGGCTGCGATCAGCCGCACATCCGCGCGCAGCGTTTGATTGCCGCCTACACGCTCGAAAGCGCGTTCCTCGCTGATCACACGCAGCAATTTGACCTGAGTGCTCGGATCAATCTCCGCTACTTCGTCGAGGAAAAGCGTGCCGCCGTTGGCCTGCTCGAACCGGCCGATGCGCCGTTCGTGTGCGCCTGTGAACGCGCCTTTCTCGTGTCCGAATAACTCGCTCTCGAGAAGTTGCGGCGAGAGCGCAGCGCAATGCACCGCTACAAATCTCGCCTTGTTGCGGCGGCTCAAATTATGAATGGCATGCGCAGCCAACTCTTTGCCCGTGCCGCTCTCGCCCTCGATAAGCACGTTGGCCGAGGAAGGCGCAACCTGCCGGATCGTCTCGAGCACTTCATGTAACGCTGCAGAGTCGCCCCAAAGGTTTTCGAGCCCATATCGTTCGTCCACTTGCTGCCGTAGCGCGCGATTCTCCTGCTCAAGCTTGCGGCTTTGCACCGCGCGCGCGATCAGCAATTCGACCTTGTCGAGGTTGAGTGGCTTGGTCACAAAATCGTAGGCGCCGCTCTTCATCGCTTCGACTGCGAGATCGACCGAGCCGTAGGCCGTCATCATGATGCAGATCGGGGGTCGCTGTATTTTCAGGGCGCGATCGATCAAGACCATCCCGTCTTCACTGCCGAGGCGCAGATCGGTAAGCAGCACGTCGATCTGCTCGCGCTCGAGTACGTCTATCGCGCCTGCAATATCGGCGGCGACATATACGTCGTAATCGTTCTCTAGCAGACGACGCAAGCCGTCGCGTGTATGCTTCTCGTCATCCACAATAAGAATGGTGGGCTGGAGATTCATGTGGCTTCGCCGCGTTAAATCGCTAAAGGGTTACATTGTTACAACGGTAAATCGGGCGGCTCCTCATTTGTAACTCTTGTAACGTTTTTAACTCTTTTAACAAGTCGCGCGGCTTGCCTTTGGATTTGGTCATTCAAACGTTGAGCCCTAGTCAAACAAACATGGCCATGCATAGGAAATGATGTATTATCGCCGATGCCCCAGCGGATCTTCCCCGCTCTGATGTCGCTCTTTCTCGCTGGTTTTCCAATCCTCTTGGCTGCGGAGGAGTCCACCAACAAGGACGGCGATTGGAAACTGGCCGCTCGCGATAAAGACGTTGAGATCTATAGCCGTCCGCATCCAGCTTCGCAGCTCAAGGAGTTCAAAGCGGTCGGCCCGATTGATGCGCCCACTCATGCTGTCTGCGCGGTGATCGATGACTTCCAGAATTATCCAAAGTTCATGCCGTCCGTGACTGAGTGCCGGCTCATTAAACGGGATGGCGATTCAATCGTTGGATATCAACGACTCTCGCCAAAAGTTTGCGCAGATCGCGATTACACGCTCCGGGTCTGGAAGGAATCGTGGCGCGCACCTGATGGTCTCGTTTTTATGAGTCATTGGTCGCCGGCGAATGAACTCGGACCGGCAGAAAAGAAAGGCGTAGTGCGCGTAAAACTTTGCGAGGGCAAATGGCTGCTTGAGCCCGAAGGCGTAACCAAGACTCGCGCCACCTATTCCATTTATACCGACACTGGCGGCTTTATCCCGTCATTCATCGCGAATCATGTCAGCATGACGGGAATAAACAGGCTGTTCGCAGCGATCCGGAAGCAGGTGAAAGATCCAAAATATGCTGTGATTTCGGCGGCATCGTCGATCCCAGCAACACGTTAGCGTAACCATCTTGCAGTAGCCCGCGCGACAGTCTTTTCTCCTCGTCATTAGCGCGGACCGCTTTCTGTTTAGCGCCAATGGCGCTGGCTCATGTTAACCTGGGGCATCGCCCCAGGATTGGAATGGTCGCGTAACCGAGCGCTGAAAGCGCATTTCAGTGGCACCGGAAATGAATCGCGCTTTCAGCGCTGGTGTCTTGGGAACCATAAATCCCCAGGGCGCTGCCCACGGCCGGCAGTGAATGCCGCGCCTTTGGGCGCTAAACACATAAATGATCTCAGCCGTTCGGCAATCTCTGGTCCGGTCGGAGTCGCTGGCCCAAGCAAAAACGTGCGAAATCGGTTGCAAGAAACTTGCGACAGTCTTTTCTCATACTCCATGAGAGCGAATCGTTTCCTGTTTCTAGTCGGCACAATCGCTGGACTTGGCCTAAGCGGTCTCCCCGCTGTCGAACCTGCGCCGGAAACTCCAAAGAGACCTGTCTCTACTAAATACCAGGACGTAACTATTGAAGATCCGTATCAATGGCTTGAAGAGGATAATAACCCACAGGTGAAGTCGTGGTCTGACGCGCAGAATCAGCGAACCCGCCAATATCTCGACAAGTTGCCAGACCGGGCGGCCATTGAGAAACAGCTGACGGAGTGGTACGCGAAAACTTCGCCCAGTTATTCTTCGGTTGTCTCGCGGCCGGGAATTTTGTTCGCAATGAAATTCCAGCCGCCAAAGCAACAGCAGGTGCTGGTGACGCTCGCGTCGGTCGACAATTTGAAATCGGAGAAAGTAGTACTCGATCCCAACGTGCTGGACGCCAAAGGCACGACTGCGATCGATTGGTTCGTGCCATCATTGGATGGCAAATATGTCGCTGTGTCGCTTTCCAAAGGTGGCAGCGAAGACGGCACGCTCCATTTTTACGAAATCGCGACAGGCAAAGCGCTGCCGGACATGATCGCGCATGTCCAGTATCCGACAGCAGGAGGCAGCGCGGCCTGGAACGCCGACGCCACGGGAGTTTATTACACACGCTTTCCACGGAAAGGTGAGCGGCCCGATGCAGATCTGAATTTTTATCAGCAGATTTATTTTCACCAACTCGGCACGCCCGATACAGAGGATACCTACTCGATCGGCAAAGAGTTCCCGAGGATCGCAGAGATCGCGCTCGAAGCTTCGCGCGATGGCAAATACATCCTCGCGACGGTAGCAAATGGTGATGGCGGGGACTTCACGCATTACCTACTGGGGCCAGATGGGACGTGGAAGCAGATCACGCAATTCAGCGATGAGATTAAAATCGCGCGCCTGGGTCGCGACAATGCGCTCTACTTGGTTTCGCGCGCGGGCGCGCCGCGCGGCAAAATTCTGCGGCTGCCGCTCGACGTCCCGGAATTGAAGAATGCGGCCGAAATCGTTGCGGGTGGGGAAGCGGTTATCGAGCACATCGTGCCGAGCAACGACGCGCTTTACGTAGGCGATCTGCTCGGCGGGCCCTCTCAAATCCGCCGCTTCGATCTAAATGGAAAAAGTGAAACGATCATCCCGATTTCGCACATCTCGGCTGTTCAGGAGATGCTCGCGCTGGAAGACGGATCGCTCCTGTTCCGCGACGTGAATTACACCGAGCCTGCGGCGTGGTTTCGGTGTCTCAATGGAAAAACCGAACCAGCAAAGACTGCGCTGCGCAGCACGTCGCCTGTTTCATTTGCCGATATCGAAGTGCGGCGCGAGTTCGCCACATCAAAAGACGGCACCAAAATTCCGCTCAACATAATTTTCCGAAAAGGAATGAGGTGTGACGGACAGAGTCCGACGCTGCTTTACGGCTATGGCGGCTACGGAATCAGTATGTCGCCAAATTTTGATTTTACGCGGCGGCTTTGGTTCGATCGCGGCGGCGTCTATGTCGTAGCGAACATTCGGGGCGGCGGAGAATTCGGTGAGGAGTGGCACAAGGCCGGCAATCTTACCAAAAAACAAAACGTGTTCGACGATTTCGCGGCGGCTGCCGAATACTTGATCAAAGAGAATTATACGCGCCCGGAAAAACTAGCGATCCAGGGTGGGAGCAACGGCGGCCTCTTGATGGGCGCGATGATCACGCAACATGCCGATTTGTTCCGCGCCGTTGTTTCCTCGGTGGGTATATACGACATGCTGCGAGTCGAATTGGCGCCGAACGGCGCGTTCAACGTGACCGAGTTCGGCACGGTGAAAGATCCGGAGCAATTCAAAGCGCTTTACGCCTATTCGCCGTATCATCACGTTGTCGATGGGACAAAATACCCTTCCATCCTGATGATGACCGGCGCCAATGACGGACGGGTCGCGCCGTATCACTCCCGCAAGATGACGGCGCGCCTCGATGAAGCGAACAAATCTGAGAATCCGGTTCTGTTGCGGACGAGCTCAAGCGCCGGCCATGGCATTGGCACGGCCTTACGCGAACGCATCAAACAATTGGCCGACATCTACGCGTTTCTGTTTGCGCAATTGGGAGTGACAAGAGAAATGACGAAGCGCTAATGGCGAATGACGAAGGAAGGCTTCGAATGGCAGAAACATCAGCTTTGCGCTTCGTAATTCGTCATTGATTCAAATTTCGTCATTCGTCACTACCAGTCAGTTCCCATCTTGCGAAGAAGATTACTGATTTACGGAGGAGCGATCGGGATTTTCTTTCTGATCGCAGCCGCGATAGGCGTGGCTGTGTTTTATAGTCCATTGCTGACTCACTACATCGAGAGCGATGCGTTCCGCACAGCGATGGAAAATGAGACGGCGAAAGGTTTGCATTTCCCCAACTCCCACTACGCGCCGATCCGACGCACCAGCGCATTCACAGCGCAAAGTGAGAGTTTTGAAGCGCGCAACGGACAGAAAGCGATGAAGTCACTCGATGCTCGCGGCATTACGGCAACGGTTGATCCGTTTGGCTTCTTTGTGCGGCAGTGGAGGTTCACCGACGTGTGCGTGCAATCCGGTGAAGTCGAGATTCAGATTTACAAAGCGCATCCTGAAGCAGTGGCACCCAAGCCATGGTTTGCGATTTTTTTGCCGAACAGAGTGTTTGTGGAGAAGATCGAAACGCCGCAGGCCAACATAACCTGGCAATTTCGCGGCGACCGTGCCGGATTTTTTGGCACGCGATTGCTCATCACGCCTCACGGCCCCGATTTTGAATACGTTGCCACCAGCGGCAGGCTGAAGATGGCTTTGTTTCCCGATCTCGACCTTCGCCGCGCGCATCTTCTCATTACGAAGACGCTCCTGACGATTTACGACATCGATTTGGCATCAAATTCGAGCAGCGGCGAAAGTATTCACGCCCAGGCAAACGCTGGACTCGGTCAGGATAAAAGTGTCGATTTGAGGGCTGACTTAAAGCAGGTCCCAATTCGCTCCTGGCTACCGGCCGAATGGAAAAGGCATTTAGCCGGTAGCGCCTTCGGAGACCTGCACTGGGCCGGGAAAGATCCGAAGCTGGAAAGCTCTTCCGGGGAAGGTTCGTTGCGCGTTAGCAACGGACGAATCGAGAACCTGCCGGTTCTGCAAAAGCTCGCAGAGCTTGCGCAGAAGAAATCATTTGAACATTTGGAGCTAAACGAATGTTCGCTCGGCTTCGAATGGAAATATCCAAAGATCGACATCAATAACATTGCCATCGAAGAGAAAGGAAAATTCCGGATCGAAGGAGAACTGTCGATCGACCAGCGTCGTTTGCGCGGCATGATTAGACTTGGGCTTACCCGTGAATATCTCGACTGGCTGCCGAATCCTGAAGAAGTCTTTAGTCGCAAGCAGGGCGGCTATCTATGGACCAATGTCCGTCTGTTCGGAACGATCGATGACCCCGGGCAGGATCTGAGTCCGCGCATCATCGAACTTTTCAAGCAATCGCCCGGAGCCTACCTGGAATTGCTCTTCCGGCAGTTCGAAGGCTGGTTGAAGAAAGCCTTTAGCGGCGATTAAACGCGCGCATTCCTAATAGAGGGGCGAGCTCCGGCGAGGCCGGGCATCCCCGGGGCGTCGCAGAGCTCCGCCCTCCATTCATATCTGACTTCATTCCTCTGATTTTTGATCGCCCGCTTCCAGCATGCGAATGCGTTTCTCGACGTACGGCAACCGAATCGTAAGCGTGAGACCTTTGCCCTCGCTGCTCTCGATGGAGAGTTCGCCGCCATGCTCGCGCACAATGCGCCGCACAATTAACAATCCAAGACCGCTGCCGGACGGCTTCGTTGTGAAATAAGGCTCGAAAACGCGACTCAAGTTTCCCGCCGACATGCCACTGCCGGTATCAACGAAACTCACGATTATATGCGTGTCGTCCACGTCCGTGCGGATGCGCAAGGTGCCATGGCGCTTCATCGCTTCGAGACCATTTTTGATCACGTTGTAAAACGCCTGCTTCATCTGATCGCGATCAAGCTGAAGCAGAGGCAGATCCGAGCGCAGTTCTTGTTCGACGACGATGTCACGGTCTTGAATTTCGGGCCTGAAGAAGCGCACCGTCTCTTCGACTATCGTGTTTACGTTCTCAGGACGGAGTTGCGGACGCGATGGGCGGATTGCCCGCAGAAATTGGGTGACGATCGAATCCAGCCGATTGACTTCTGAACGTGCGATATCAATCGATTGTTGAAGTTCCGTCTTCGCATCGCCATTCAGCTTTTGGACGCTGCGCTCCATCAATTGCAAATGAATGTGTAGCGAGTTGAGTGGATTTCCGATCTCATGCGCGACGCCCGCTGCCAACAAGGTCAGGGCGTTCAAACGTTCGGACTCAATAGTTTGCTGGGCTGTGCGCCGGCTTTTGGTGATATCGCGCAGGATCATGACGTGGCCAACTACCTCGGCTGTCGCCGGGATCGGCGATCCCGGTCGGCCGGAATCACTGATTCCGGCTACAGAATTCCGTGATTCCATCACCAGCGGCACAATGTAAAAATTGATGAACCGATTTTGCGGATAGAAAATTTCCATGTCATGACTGACTGGCCCGCGGCTTCTTGTAAGCGATCCCCAATCCAAACCTCGAACGCGTTCGTCGAGCGGTTTGCCGATTGCATCCGCCGCTTCCAGCCCAAACAATCCGCTGGCTGCATCGTTTAGATAAGTGATCTGGCCGTTCGAATCGGTCACAATGATGCCTTCCTGGATGGCATTGAAAACCGTTTCTAGAAAACCTTTTTCCTGCGCCAGACGCAGAAAATAATTCTGTACTTCTTCCGGCCCGATGCGCCCGAGTCGCTCGATGAGTTTCTCAAGAAAGCCAGCTTTCATGACGTAGATCGGCGTTAACCGATTAAAACGTTTAATCGTACAACCGAAAAGCTCTTCGTCGATTTAACGATTCAACGATTCAACCATTTCCGGCGCCGGCGCCGCCGGAGCCGGAACTTCCACTGTTAACATCTCCACCCGCAAATAGTTTAGCACCACCGGCGCGAGGATGAGCCCTGGGATACCCATTAGTTCTTCGCCAATGATGAGCGCGATCAGTGTCAGCCAAACGGGGTTCCGTATCCGGCCGCCGATGATCTTGCTGTTTAGAAAATATTCCAGCTTGTGGATTAGAACCAGAAACACAAGGGCCGAAATCGCCAGCTTCGGGGACACCGTCAAAGCGACGAACACAATAACGGTGTTACTTACGAGATTGCCGACGATGGGCACAAGGCCGCAAAGAAAGGTTACGGCAATGAGCAGTGGCGCATGCAGCAAGCGCACTGCGAGCAGGAAAATTGCTGTCAATAACGCGTTGATCAGAGAGATCGTGATCTGCGCCCCCATGACAGTCGCAAAGCTGCGGTAGAAATCGCGGAATCGCGTCGAAACTTCATCGCAGCAAATAGAGTAAAGATTGTTCTTCACGCGGTGGCTCCCACGATGAGGGTCCAGGCCGGTTTTCAAAAAAAGGCTCCCGGCCGCGACGATCCCGAGCAGACTGAAAACCAGCACCGCCGCAGCGCTCTGGGCAAAATTGGCGACGTTTCGCAGATAATGCGCTTCCTGTCCAAGCGCGTCGGTTACGACTTGTCTGAGACTTTCAAAGTCAGTGAATGGCAATTCGATCTGGCGCTTCTGAGCCCAGGCGCTGGCCGGAGGAATGGACGTATCAGCCACATCCGGCAACGCAAGGATGGCAGCGCGAGCAAAGTACAGACCGGCCGCTGCAATCCCGGCCACAACAATGCCAAACAAGATGAGAGCGAGCCATTTTCTTTTGGTTAGAAAGTAGAGCTGCCGTAGTGCAAAATAGGAGAACAAGACGACGAGCAGCGGTGCTCCTAGATGTAACAGTCCCGCCAGAGCAATTGTGAGGGCGAGTACCCCGTAGGAAAGTCGAGTCGGGGTTACCATAGTGCGCAACTAGTTACCTGAATGTAGCGCAACCCTTCAGCTTGCGCCGGGAAAATGGTAAAGATCCAATCGGCGTTAGCGCCGATATCGCCAATTGCTTTTTTTTACCGCCGCGAGCAGCGGCGAGTCGCGACGCTCTTCCATTTCTGCACGCGTAAAAGGGAAAACATCCACCGGCACACCGAGCGATTTCTGAGGCAAAAATCGCGGAATGCGATCGCGCGGCGAGTCGTTCGCTTCGCTTAACACGATGAACACATCGAGATCGCTGCCCGGCGCGTAGGTATCGTTTTCGAAAGATCCAAAGACGATTACCTCCTCCACTTCCAAGCGAGTATCTAGCAGCTCGCGCGCGTACTCGTCCATCCCGCGGCGTACCGCCCCCACATCAACCGAGAATATTTTTACAGAACTCAAGGATTACCTCCGCGTTTTCGATTGCCCTGTCTGCTTCCCCCCGCGTGTAATAATCCACTGGCGCACCTCGTTCGAAACCATTCGGATAACGGGTGGGAATGTAATGTTTGTCCAGCTCTCGAGCCCGATCCATCAATTCCGACCGCGGACGAGATTCGTTAGGCAAATATTCAAATAACTTTACCAATGCATGTCCCCACGCTTCCAAGTGCAACTGTTGATAAAGAGCTTTGATCGCCTTCTCTGCCGCCTGATGCGACGCGAATGCCGCCCACTCAAAATGCTCCGATCCGCGCGAATCGCGCGCGGCGCGCAAATCCGCTTCCGCTTGTCGCAACCAATCTCGCGAACGTTCTGGCATATTGTGAGCAGACTAACCCGTCACGCGCTCGGGGCAACAAACGGGCGTGACGATGTGTTTGGCTAGAGCATTCCCAAGAGTTGTGATTTGTTAAGTGCCATGAAAATCGTGATCGCCGCCACCGGTGCCAGCGGAAGCATCTATCTGCAAAGGTTGCTCGAACAGATTGATTGCGCCGCGCATGAGGTCCACCTCGTCATGAGCGCGCACGCAGGTCAGGTTGCGAAGCAGGAGCTCAATGACCTTAAAATTCCGCAGAACGTTTCGCAGCATTCTGAAAATGATATGAATGTGCCGTTCGTCAGCGGGTCAGCGCGTTTTGACGCGATGGTAATTGTGCCGTGCTCCATGGCCACGCTTGGGCGAATCGCCTCCGGTTCCAGTGACAGCGTACTGCTGCGTGCAGCCGATGTTTTCTTGAAGGAACGGCGGAAATTGATTCTCGTCCCCCGAGAGACACCGTGGAATTTGATTCACGCGCGCAATGTCGTCACGTTGCTCGAAGCCGGAGCGATTGTTCTCCCGGCTATTCCTTCGTTCTACAACCGTCCCGGTTCCCTAACCGAAGTCGTGGACA
>WNFO01004659.1_pt1 | contig 11857 bp, 13 predicted proteins | sample 5400251 | NCBI WGS metagenome assembly WNFO01 (sample SAMN13153354, study PRJNA577476) | soil metagenome | isolation source: 100 cm saprolite under Madrone tree | place: USA:California | collected 2016-06-14
GAAGTCGCAGAGGAGTGGGGAGAGCAGTTCGGGGGCAAAGGTCTTTTGGCCGTGCCGGCAACCGCGTTCATGTCAGCCGGCAGCGACGCCGCCGCCCGTCTATGTCTGGAGTCGGGCGCGATTGATACGCTAGAGACGGTCACCATGTTCAAGGGGAGCCCCACTTTCGGTTCCACACAAACGATCTTCGCGGTCATCCAGAAGGATGCGTACTACCTCGAACAGAACCGGTATAAACCCTGGCCTCGCGCCACTCGTTATGACGTGATCGTGCCAGGGTCGGTTCAGACCCAGCTTGCGCTCGCGTGGGGCGGATTCCCGCAACCGGTCTGGTTCAAGGATCATCCCCAGGTGGCAAACGTTCGTTCCATGGGCGGCCTTCTCGACCGGCAAATCATGGAAGGTGTCGCCGCCACCGAGAGAATGTTCGAAGAGCAGCTCCGTCCTCTGCCCCATCAGGAACAAGAACGCAAGCTGGCTGAAATGGCCAGTTCCGTACAGGGCAGCACGCCGCCCCGGGAGAATACGCGAGAGCAGCGCACCATCGATGTGGTGGTCGGACGGGGCAGCATGGATGTGGTCCAGTGCGTCATCGTCGGGACCTGTTGCTATCGGCAGACTGGCCTGCTTCAGGCATTCGCCGCGCAAAACCTGGTCCATACACCGCCTCGCAAGGTGGGATTTGCTTCGCCCGCGGAGGCCTTCGGCCACCGCGAATTGCTCAAATGTGTCGAGAGCCACGGATTGGCGAAGGCAAGAATCTACTCCTAACGGGATTCTGACAGCCAAACGCCGCTTGGCAAAAATATCTATTGCATGCGAGCCATCGACTACTTCGACAAGGGCGCTGACGCGAATACCGGGAGCACCGCTATCCTCGATGGTAAGGTTCGCTACTCTTACCGCGAGGCCCGCGCCATCACTGAACGGATCGCCCGCGCCATGTGGGCCCATGGACTCCGTGGTGAGGAGTGCGCCGCAATCTATTCCCAAAATGATGCCCGCGTTCTGCTGTGTATGCTGGGCCTGATGCGGGCCGGCGCGGTGTGGGTTCCGATCAACTATCGCAATGCCGTCGATGCCAATGTGGAGTACATGAATTATGCGGGGACAGCTTGGCTTTTTTATCACAGCGACTTCAGGGATACCATCGAGCAGCTCCGGGGGCGTGTTCCGTCGTTACGCCATCTGATTTGCACCGACTGCGAGGATGGCGGAAATCCCTCTCTGGAAATGTTTATGGATCAGGGGCAGTACGGGGATGAGATCGAGTGGGGCGATCCCCAAGGAAATCCTGATCGGCTCGTGGGGCTGGTTCCCACCGGCGGCACCACCGGCCCCGCCAAGGGCGTTCGGGTAACCAGTCTGGCCTGGGGGACGATGACGGAGATGGCCTGCCACTACTGGCGCGGCGACGGGGTGGATCGCGTCTGTCTCAATAGCGCACCACTGTCGCATGCGGCAGGTGTCGTGGCCTTTGTCATGTCCGCGCTCGGAGCGACAAATGTCATCATGCCGAAGTTCGAGGCTGGGACGGTCTTGCGCAACATCGAGTGCTTCGGGGTCACACATCTGTTCCTGCCGCCTACCGCCTTCTACGCCCTGCTCGCGCACCCCGACGTCGGACGGTTCGACTATTCGAGCCTGCGCATATTCTTGCTGGCAGGATCGCCAGTCTCGCCGGACAAGCTTAAACAAGGCGTTGAGGTCTTTGGCCCTTGCATGTGCCAATGCTATGGGCAAACAGAGGCACCCATGCTGCTCACCTGGCTGGACACCAAGACCGTTCCGGCCGCCGCAGCGGGCGACCATCCAGAGCGTCTGCGAAGTTGTGGCCAACCCACCTCGGCGGTGCGTCTCGCAGTGATGGGCGATGCGGGCAGCCTCCTGCCGCCGGGCGAATGCGGTGAAATCGTGGCTCGCGGCGCCCTCGTCACCCCTGGCTACTACAACCTGCCTGAGGCCACCGCGGAAATCCGGACTTACGGCTGGCACCACACCGGCGACATCGGCTACCTCGACGATGACGGATTTGTCTACATTGTCGATCGCAAAAAAGACATGATCATCACTGGCGGCTTTAATGTGTATTGCGCAGAGGTAGAGGCCAGCATCATGGTACTGCCGCAGGTCTATGAATGCGCGGTGATCGGCGTACCTGACGCTGTCTGGGGTGAAGCTGTGAAAGCCATCATCGTGCTCAGAGACGGCGAATGTCTAACCGAAGACGCGGTCATCACACACTGCAGGCCGGGCTTGGTGGAGTGAAGGCGCCCAAGTCCGTCGAATTCCGGCAAGAGATCCCCAAGACTCCCGCGGGCAAGATCGATCGGAAAAACCTTCGTGAGCCTTATTGGGCCGGTGTGGAGCGGAGAGTCCACTAGAATTCAGGTTTTTCTTTGCGGTCAAAATCTGCAACCGAAATGGGCGCCAAGGACTCGCAAAAAGCTGCTAAGAACTCCATCCCGCTGGGACGCAAAGGAACCAATATGAGCGGCAAACCGCCGTTTTATGGCTGGAGGCTGGTTGCTGTTTTATTTGCCCTGGATTTTCTGAACATGGGATTTCCCTTCTTTGGCGGGGCGGTCATCAACACCTACATGCTGAAACAGGTTGCGATGAGCCGGAGCACCTATGGTTTGGGATTCACTCTGCTCAATCTGTTCATCGGTTTGCCATCCACGCTCGTGGCGGCTGTGATCCTCAAGTGGGGAGTGAAGACGGCCTTCGGGATTGGCTCGGCACTGATTCTTCTTGGAAGTCTTTGCTTGTCGCTATTCGCATCGAAGCCGTGGCACTACCTGGTGGCATTTGGAGTAGTCATTGCAAGCGGTATCAGCTTCTCCACCATTGTCCCGATCACGACCGTCGCAGCCCGCTGGTTCAACCGCTATCGGGGAAGGGCAATGGCCATCCCGTTGAGCGCTTCCGGATTTGCCGGCTTCCTGGGCGCGCCCCTGATCAACAGGATACTGGCTGCCAATGGCGGCAACTGCCGACAGGCCTGGCTCGTGGTGGCCGCGATAGCAGTCGCCTCTGGAGTAGTCGCACTTCTATTCGTGAAGGAGCGGCCGGAAGACCTGGGACAGACGGTTGATGGCGCTCCACAAGAAGCCGCCGCGCGCATGGAGAGCGCGACTCCCACGGCGCACGCGTGGACACCCGGCGAAGCTTACCGCACACGATCTTACTGGATGGTATTTATCGGCGGCATTGCTTGCCAGTTTCCCTACTTCTTTTTCGTAGCGCACTGGATTCTGCATCTGAAAAGCGTCGAGATCAGCAGCGCTACGGCGGCGTGGGCATTGGGTTTCCTCACCCTGGGCGGCATCGGCGGGCGCCTGATCGGTGGCGTACTGATGGACAAAGTAACTCCGCGTTACGCCTTTATGATGGGCCTCTGCTGTTACCTGGCCGGTTCTGTTCTGGCCATCGAAGTACGCGCCCACCCACTGCCGATGGCCTTTGCGGCAGCCATTCTATATGGCGTCGCCTTTGGTTGGACTTTCGTTTGCCTGAACGCAATTACAGCCCGCTTCTACGGCCCTTCTGCCTATCCCAAACTAAACGGAATGATGTTGCTGCTGACCGGTATCGCCTGTTCACCCGCAGGCATGGTTGGCGGCGAGGTGTTCGACAAGCTTGGCAGCTACACTGCAGCCTTCGCCCTCAATATGGCCCTTGCTGTCATCGGGATTTTTGCCCTGAGCTTCGCAACTGCGCCGCAGCCGCGAAATGGGGTGCGTACTGCTCGGGCTGGGTCCGCGTAAGCGACTCGACACCTTGGAGATTCGCTGCCCCCGGCCCCGTGAGCGCGTTGACACACTTAAGGATGTACCCGTGGATCGCTATATCACGATTGCTGAAGGCGCAGGCGTCAAGTGATCGACAACCCTCTCGAGCGCCCCACCTGGGGCTACCGAGGAGCAGTAACCAGAACATCCGCAATTGGGGCCGTCCTCCTGGACAGCCCCTTCAGGGAACCTTGGTGTCTTGCTCGGTTTGAACATGATTACTAAGATTTACTGAGACTCTCGCATGCCCTTCCCCGGAGATAAGACATGCCTCATTTGTTACGAGCCGTTGATACCCTCCACGCAGTCTTCGCGTTCGTCCGCCGAGGTCAGAGACCAGACCTTCAATTAGCAATCCTGGCCCGGCCCGGTGGGCGTTTGCCCTGAAAAACCAAAATCAATTTGACATTTGGACCTAGATTCGCAAGGATAGCGCGGTTCATGTCGAGGAAGAGGAGGAACAACGATGCCTACAAACGACACTGGAGACTGGCGCGAGCTCTTTGATGTTGCCTTGTTTGAGCCGAATAAAGTCAAGTTGCGACAGCGCATCGAACGCGCGAAGCACGTGATAAACGACCGACTCGGGGCTTTGACGAAAGATCAAAACGAACCCGAGAGAAACATTCCGGAACAGATTGCCCTTCGCGATGCGCTGACGACGCTCGCTGAGCTCCACAAGATCGCCTCTGCCCGAAAGGCGAACTCGAGTGTTCACGGTGAACGTGGCAGAGCTACCGGTTAAGCACAACTCTCGAAAGGCCCAGGAATGGCAATAAGAGTCTTGCAGCAATCGATACCCACCAAACTCCCACCCGCGAAGCTCTATCTCGATGACATAAATGAGATTTTGCAGATTCTGACAGACTCAAGCGAAGACTGTCAGGCGAGCTTCGTTGCAGGCACGTCGAAATGCGACACGCTGGACGATTTGAAGGACCTTCGGGGGCGCACCACACACTTCGTAATGAACATCTCGTCGCCCGGGAAGCATCACACTCTTGAACTCACGACCTCTGCGACACGGATACACATCCATGAGATTGGGGACCAGTTGCCCGCCTGGTCGAAATATGTGAACGTCGCAGCGATTTTTGAAAGGAGAAAGCTAAGGCTAAAATCGGCCGTTCGCTCCGTGGGATTGTGGATCTTTGCAGGCTTGTGGCTCTTGACGGTTGCAGTTTGGACGTTCGCACCACATGTCGCCAAACCTATCTCAATAGATAAAGTACGCCATCTTGTGACCGGTGTTCTCTTGGCAGCCGCCGTCGTGTATTACCTCGTTAGCTCGCACAGCGTGGTCTACCTGCGTCCTCCACACAAGGTTGGCCTGGGAAGATGGCTGGAAGATCACAAACCGGAAATTATCGTGGGCATCATATGCGCTTTGATGGGCGCAATTAGCAGCCGGGTTGTCGAAAAGCTTTGGAAATAAGGATTTTGAAGGATCCTTTAGGCGCGGGAGCTATGCCAAGCGATCCTGCCTTTCCTCTGACGGGATGATCCGGGATTCCGTTAGCTCAACTGTTTCTGTTGAAGGATGTTTCGGTGTCATAAACATGATAGGCCGGTAGTGACGGCGCATACAGTTGTGACATCTCACGAGTTGGAGCAGAAAGATGAACAGGATTTTTTCCCACCATCTCTTGGGGCGGGAGAGATAGACTCTGGAACTCAGGCAATACGGGCAGCTCTTTCGACTAACTCTGCGCAGAATGTGGACTCGAGACAAAGCCGTCTTCCCCGGGATAATCGATCACGATGTTTTGTCAAAAACGAGGGCCTGGCTCATGCCAGCAAATTGAATTTCAACGAGTGTCTGCGATCCGTCATCATTGTTTCTGTATACAAACGCATCACGTTCGAACCTGAGACCGCGATTTACCCACCTTCCGTCGGCTGTGGCAATCACATAATTCTCCCGCACAAACTTCACGATTGCGCTGGCGCTGTATGATTCCCAACTGATCAGGCAATCCTCGACAGGCATTTCAACTCCTTTTCGTGCCGGCCCGGAACGCAACAATCGGTTGATGGTGTCGCACCCGCCATAGACCGTCAAGGTCCGCGAGCCACTTTCGAAAGCTCGCGTTTTAAAACCCTGGGACGCCAGACTCTTGCGTGCGCCTTCGGCCCGGTCATCCGCGTACGGGCCCACAAGCAGAACGTAGGAATTCGTCCAAAGCCGGCCTTTTTGAATCACAGTTGTATGAAACCCCAGTCGCGTCAGTTTGTCGCTGGCGCGTTCAGCCCCGGCGGCGTCTTTGAATTTGCCAACTTCAAGATAGATTCCAGGAATTGAGCGTGTAGTCTGTTCACTAAGATGCTCAGCTCGGACCCCAGGATGGTTCTCCGGCTCAAGCTTTGGAATTGGGCGGGGCTTTCCAGGAGTGACGTTGGCGGGCGGCGCGACCACAGTGGTGGGCAGAGAAAAAGAAATCGTCGAACGGGTTGACGAAATTGCCGTGCTGCCGGGGACGACAGGAGCTTTGAGGGCAAGACCAACCGCGGCGGCAGGCCTAGCGGGCTCGAGCCTCCGCTGCTGCGGCTCGGCCGGGCGGGCGTGGGTTTGCGTCTCAAGCTTCTCGGGCCGTGGAACCATAGTCGGCGCAAGTGTTGTCGATAGCGTTCGCTGCACCGGAAAAACCGTCTGCGCCGCCGGTGGTGGCGGTGCCGGTGACACCGGTTGGGTCTGTACCTGGGGTTTTGTTGCCAATCGTTCGCCCAATTGGATCAGTGTTTCACCGAACTGACGGCGATAGCCGTGAAGGAGGAACGCGGCCGTCACCAGAGCCGAAACCAAAAGCCCGGTGACCAAACCACCCGAGAACCCTCTCAATGGCTTCGGTACTCTAATCCCCGGCGAATCCAGCGCGATCGTCTCAGAAACAATGGGCGGGATGTTCACGGCCGGTCGGGTGTCACTAGAAGGGGCAAATGCGCGCCACGGCGAGACTGGCCGTGGGGACACGCCGTCCGCAGCGAGTGGTGTCGTAAGAGGGGTTATCCAGTTGCGGATGGGTTCGCGAGCTTCTGCGGGCAAGGTGGTGAATCGCAAGGCGCCAGTCTTGCGCGTCTCATCCATCCAAACCAGTTCGCCCTCGACTTCGATTCGGCGCTTGTGCTCCCAGAACCAGAAACGGATCGTCTTATTTGCGTGGACCGGAGCAATGGAGTGAAAGCAGAGTCCCCCCTCAGAAACATTCAACACGCTGCCGCCGTTGCTTGGCTCGATATTGATATAGACGAATCGTTCCACCGCTGTCCGTGGAGTCCGTCGGCGTTCTGGCCCTGTCATTGGCAAAATCACGGAGTAGAGAGAAGACTGGCGAATTGCCGGTGAAGCACGTAGCAATCGGCTAAATCGAGCAAATGATGCCTGGTGAGTAAACCTAAGCCGGGGTTGCAACAACGGGTCCTCCCGACGCCGTTGTTGCAGCGCCCAGGCATGGAGGCTTCAGAAGTCTCCCCCAGGCCAAGAATGCTCGGAGGCGACATGAGTGGCAACCGGCGAGAGATAGAGGGCCACCTAACCGCCTGGACGGAAACTTGCCTCGACATCTAGTTGGGTACCGCAATGTGCACAGAGGGAGCGAGCTCCGCAAATGGGGGGCTCACTCCTATGCTTTCAGTATGGTTACCCATTCTGACCCGCGTCCCGCGCCGCTGGAAGGCTCAGCACCGTCGTCGTCCCTGTTCCCTTGTGTGCCTCGCTGGTATCCGCCAGAGCGAGGCATGTCCTATTTTCATATTCGGGAGTGAACTTTAGTAATCGTGAAGGCCAGGGCGGGTACGTTAATCTCGCCTACACACTGCGGGCCTCGCGGGGGAGCTCTCGCAGGACCCTTACCAGTCGGCCCCTCGGATCGTAACCAGGAGCCTGCCGGACTGCGGCTTCCTTAGCCGCCAACCATGGCCAACAGAGAAGGTGAAAGATGGATCTCCGGGTTGTGCGATCGAAGGTCTCTCCCAAACAGAAGCAACCTGCCGATCGAGCCAAAGCAGCGATAGAAGGAGAGTTTCTTCCCGTCTACGTGGTTGACCAGAACCGCCTCGCGGCCAGTTACCTGATTGAGATACTCGCTAAAAACAGCGCTCTCCGCCCCGTCATGTTAGAGGAATTGATCGTACACAAGCCCACGGAGCGAATGGCCCCTGTTTTCATCATCGATCGCGCGGGAATCGATTTGCCATTGAGCGAGTGTCTACACGTCTTAAGGGAACGTCATCCGAATGCAAAGTTTATCGTTCTGGACTCGGAGCAGCCTTCGGAGGAGATCGTGCGATTGCTCTCCCTTGGAGTCCATGGTTTTGTGGCATATCCACAGATCGGTGAGCAACTGGCAGAATCCGTCCGATGCGTCGCTCAAGGCAAACTATGGATCTCCTCCAGCGTATTGGAGGCCTTTGCGCGACACTCCATCCGAGCGCTGAAGACTGTCAGCGAGTCTCCGACTGCGCAAGGGATTACGCAGCGCGAGAGTCAGGTCATCGAATTAGTGAAGCGTCGGCTTTCCAACAAGGAAATCGGGGCCATTCTAAATATCCAGGAGAGTACCGTTAAGTTCCATCTCTCAAATATATTCTCGAAGCTGCAGGTGAACCGGCGCAGCGAACTCCAGGAGAAAGGTCAACTCAGCGACATTTGGAGAAGACTGATTGCTTCTTGAGAATCTGTTCGGGCGAGATCCAGGTGCCCCCCCTGACTGCACAGTGCCAGGAACCAGGGTTCAAGCACACACGCACACGGCTCCCGATCCGGCAAACCGCGGGCTTGAGCATCGAACCAAGGTCATCTACTAGGTGTTGAGACGAAACGCTCCCGGCTTTTGGCTAAGCTGCTTTTGATGTAGCGATAAAACCTGACTCGCCCCCGCTCGTTCCAATACGGTGCATCATAAGTATCGATCCCGAGCCCCGAATGCATCGCACTGAAAAAGACGCGTTGCGCCGGGTTGACTACGATTCCTGCGTGTCCACGCCAGACAACCAAGTCACCGGCCTGAGGACGAACTACTCGCTGAAATTCGCTGGTTCCGACATAGAGGTCCGAGGAAGGCACGTAGCGGTAGGGAAACCCAGCCCGACCATAGATCGCGTGAACGAGGTGCGAACAATCAGGCTTGGGGCCCAGGTGGATACGGGAGTCCAGCGCCGCTGCAATCACAGCCAAGCCATCATCCGGTGTGAACGTCCGAGAGGAAACAGGGGCTTGGCCTGCACTGACGTTGCTTTCAGTTGTGGGGTTACCTTTGCGCGAGCTTTCAGATCTACGAACCTGTTGTGATGACGAACCTGTAGCCAGTCCGCACAGAACCAGCGCAACTATCGCCCGTTTGGAACTGAGCCGCATGCCACCTATTATGATGCCGTCTCAAGCGGCCACGCCGGTAACTTTGGTGCTATAACGCCTTGAGTTTCCGAGCCAACCCGGATTCACTCCCTGGTTGGATCTGGCTCATCGGCAATGGTAGTTATTGTGGCTGACCGGGTACTCATCCTCGGCCTTCATTGCCGACTTGATCCGCGGATACCTCGCCGATTCCTTGATACCAAAGTATTCCCCAATGCCAAGATCCAATTGTTTCGTCTTCGGTCTTCTGCTCTGATCGCTTCATCCCGTTCGAGCGAATCGGACATGCGTGCCGAAAAGTTCAGGAATATAATCTTAACTTTCCGTTTTTCGCGGCACGCAACTAACCTGGGCGGGGCGGCTAGAAGCTCGGTGTAACGACAGCGGCGAAGCCAGTTAAGGAGAAGGATTTATTGGGAACAGCACCTACCGCAACGCGCCCACCTTTGCCTCCGTTCACTCGCGAGGGTGCGATTCAAAAGGTACGCCTCGCCGAGGACAGCTGGAACACCCGCGACCCGGGGAAAGTAGCTCTGGCATACGCGATCGATTCACGATGGAGGAATCGCTCGGAGTTCATCACCGGACGAAACGAAATTGTCGCCTTCCTCTCTCGCAAGTGGGCCAAGGAGTTGGACTACAGGCTCATCAAGGAACTGTGGGCGTTTACCGGCGACCGCATCGCGGTGCGCTTCGCTTACGAGTGGCGCGACGACTCGGGTCACTGGTATCGCTCCTATGGCAATGAGAATTGGGAGTTCAATGACGATGGGCTCATGGCTTTACGGTTTGCCTCAATCAACGATCTCCACATTTTGGAGTCAGCCCGCAAATATCACTGGCCGCTCGGCCGCCGTCCCGATGATCATCCAGGGTTGAGCGACCTGGGCCTCTAGTTCTCTCGTACGGGAGATCCGAGCCTTTGCGAACAACGGAGTATGTATGTCAGACAAGAAAACAGCGATCGTCACGGGGGCATCGGGGGGTATCGGTGCGGGTTTGGTCGACGCTTTCCTGAAGGAGGGTTATAACGTCGTAGCAACGTCTCTTAATACCAGCCGATCGTTGACTGCCTCACCCAGCCTGGTTCTTGTCGATGGCGATATCGGGAAGCAGGAGACCGCTGCCAAAGTCGTCGAAGCCGCGATCAACAACTTCGGAACCATTGATGTTCTGGTGAATAACGCCGGAATCTTCCGCACCAAGCCGTTCATCGACTTTACTACCGAGGACTTCAACGCTCTGGTCTCGACCAACCTGCTGGGATTCCTTTACATGACTCAGTTCAGCGTGAAGCAGATGCTGAAGCAAAAATCAGGGAACGTTGTGAGCATCACAGCGGCGCTTGCGGATCAGCCAATCGCCGGCGAAAATGCCTCGGTTTCGATGATTACGAAAGGGGGCTTGAATACCGTCACCCGGAGTCTCGCAATCGAGTACGCAAAAGAAGGCATCCGCTTCAACGCCGTAGCTCCCGGCGTCGTCGACACACCACTGCACCAGGGTGTTCCCAAGGAATCTCTTACGACAAGCCAGCCGCTTAAGACGATAACGGAGATAAAAGACATCGTCGACGCAGTTCTCTACCTGGCACGGGCAGGTCAAGTGACGGGCGAGGTAATCCATGTGGACGGTGGTTCTCACGCTGGCCGTTGGTAGCCGCAGAACTTTTCAATCTCGCTCCGGGGCCCTAGAAAGAGACGGCAGAGGGGCGTAGGCTTGAGGTTCGCACGGAAAGGAGCATTCCAATGACTCGACCCAAGACGAAAATATTGGTGGATGGTGGCGACCCGCAGGAGACTCGGCGGGTCAAGGAATTGCTGGGGTTTGTCGATGGACAGACGACCAACCCATCTTTGATTGCCAAGAACCCGCACATCAGGGAACTAATCGCATCGGGGCACAAACTTTCAAATCGGGAAGAAATGGACGAATACAAGAAAATCGTGCAGACAATTTCTCCATTGGTCGGCGATGCGGGAGTGTCTATCGAAGTTTTCTCGGATCAGAGGACAATGGCACAAGAGATGTTCGACCAAGGCCGGGAAATGTTTTCGTGGATTCCCAATGCGTACATCAAGTATCCATGCACGGCAGAAGGCCTCCGTGCGGCACAGATGTCCGTCGAGCAGGGCATGAGGATCAATATTACCCTTTGCTTTTCGCAGCAACAGGCTGCCGCAGTGTACGCAGCGACGAAGGGCACAAAGCACCCTGCCTACGTTTCGCCTTTTGTTGGGCGTTTGGACGACATAGGCCAGAACGGTATGGATGTTATCAGGAACATAAAGCAGATGTTCCGGAAGGGTGACGGCCATGTTCTGGTCCTAGCAGCAAGCATCCGTAGCCTAGAGCACCTGCTCTACTGTTTTGCCCTCGAAACGGAGCTTGTAACCGTACCTGCGAAGGTCCTGGAACTGTGGGCGAACAGCAATTTCCCGATGCCCGACAAACAGTTTCAGTACAAAGCTTCCGGTAAGTCGATCCCGTACGAAGAGCTTGACTTGGAACGACCGTGGGAAACGTTTGATATGCAACACGAGCTTACACGCAAAGGCATTGAGAAATTCGCCGCCGATTATCGTGCAACGCTCGCCCGACCCGCATAAGCGAGACTGAAATTGTGCTGCAGCGGCTGCTCTTGAAGAGAAGCCCGCAGGGGTCTCATCCGATGAACGAGTTGCGATTGAGCCCAGGTTGCGGGACGGGA
>WNFO01006008.1_pt1 | contig 11857 bp, 11 predicted proteins | sample 5400251 | NCBI WGS metagenome assembly WNFO01 (sample SAMN13153354, study PRJNA577476) | soil metagenome | isolation source: 100 cm saprolite under Madrone tree | place: USA:California | collected 2016-06-14
AATTTAATCAAGGCTTCGCCGAGATCATCAAACACGCGATTATCGCCGACGCGAAGATGTTCCAGATGCTTCAACGTTGGAAGACAGGCCAAACGCCTGCCCTACAACGGCTCATCAAGCGCAACATCCAGATCAAATCGAGAATCGTGGCGAAAGATGAGCGCGACCGCACTGGCGAGCGTGCGCTTCTTAATTTCGGTCACACGGTTGGCCACGCGATTGAGCGCGCGGGAGATTATCGCAAATTTCTTCACGGCGAAGCGGTGAGTCTTGGAATTATCGCCGCATGCGCCATCTCCGTTAAAAAGGCTGGGCTACGGTCAGATCAGCGGGACGCGATCGTTGATCTTCTCGGAAAATTCGAGTTGCCCATCAAATTGCCGAAGAATTTCCCGCGCCAAAAGATCTTTGACGCGTTGAAGTTCGATAAAAAATTCGAAGGCGGAAAAGTGCGGTTTATTGTGACCCCGTGCATCGGCACCGCGCATGTAACCGAAGACGTAACGTTCGACGACATTTGCGAGGCGATTGCACAACTGTAGCCGGAGCCGGCGACTCCGGCGGCCGGGATCAACGATCCCGGCTACAACGCGCTTTCGAATAATATTGGACCAATCCGTCTGCCACGCTGTCGGCGTATTCGCGGAAGATACTTTTGCGTTCGACGCCATTGACGTTCCGCATTCCTTCGTAATCTCCGGCCTGAATCCGAGCGAACACGTCCTTGCTGACCTTGGTCGTGCTGTTCGTCGTGGGATATTGATAAGGCGGGAGGCCGGTCGTGTGAGCTATTGCCACCGCGATTGTGTCCGCCAGCGGCAATTCCTCATCGTAAACGCGGCTCAGAACCCGCCGAATCATCTCGAAACGTTCATCATCAAATTCCAGCTCCTCTGCCAAATAGGAGCCGTTCACAAGCACGTGAAGATGGTTGGTGTCGGTCAAGGTCGGATTGTTGGCATCGCCCCACCCTTCCGCATTGAAATGCAAACAAAGCACAAGATCGGGGTGCAATTTGAAGTTTACCAGCGCCGCCCTGCGTCGAATCTCGCTGTAGCGGTAAAATAAAATTTGGCTCTGCCAGCGAATGGTTTGCTCCTTGGCCGGATCGTTTGGATCAAGGACGTCGGCACGCGGCTGTGGAACACCGTTCTTGATCAGAATTTTTCTTGCAAGCTCTCGAAAATCATCCGGCCGTTTAGCGGTGATCGGTTCATTTCTATTTCGAATGAACGAAACTTTTGCGCCGAGTTCACGCAATCGCGGGGCCAACAGTCGCGCCACCCGCAAAGTCAGATCGCCTTCCTGGACTGGCTGGCTGCTATCCACCTGAAACCAGCGCTCCTCCATCTTTGCCCATTTGCCACCAAGATGCCCCGGATCGAGCGCGATCTTCAAACCAACAAGAGGTTTGTCCGCTTTCGCTGGCGGTAAGGTCTTCGCTGGCCGCCAAAGCCGCGGAACGGGTTTGCGCGTCGTGTCGTCTTCCGCAAATCGCAGCGTAAAAAATTTCTGTGACTCACGGTTCATCAAGATGCGAGCTGTTTTCTCGTTTATTTCGATCAAATCGGGCGCGAACCCGTGAGTGCAATAAACGTTTGGAATCAGGCGACTGAAGTCATCATGCGTAATCGTTCCCTGATATTTCTCCAGCACGCTCCATCGCGGATTCGCGCCGAGAATGCCGAGATTATCACCGGCGCGACTGCCGGCGGGAAACATCGAGGGAAAGAAAATAAGAAAGGACGAAGCTCGGATGACGAATGACGAAAGAATGACGAAGCGTGAATGGCGAAACGGCATCCTTCGACCGTCGTCATTTGTCATTGATTCGTCGTTCGTGACTTGGATTTCGTTATTAATTTTCACATCGACGTTTCAAACCGCTCTAATACGATGCTCGCAGAATGCTAACCGTTCTTTTTCTTGGCGATGTCGTCGGTGAGCCGGGACGCACAGCAGTCATCGCCCGACTGCCGGAGTTGAAGTCGAAGCACGCTTTGGATTTCGTCATCGTGAACGGCGAGAACGCGGCAGGCGGCCGCGGAATAACCGGAAGAATCACGATCGATCTTTTACGAGCAGGCGTCTCAGTCATCACGACAGGCGATCATATTTGGGATCAGAAGGAGATTCTTTCATTCATCGACACTGAACCGCGCTTATTGCGTCCTGTGAATTATCCCGACGGGGCGCCGGGAAGCGGATCAATCGTGCTGGAAACCGCCAAGGGCAAAATCGGCGTCATCAATGTGCAGGCACGCACGTTTATGCAGCCGATTTTGGAAAACCCGTTTCGTGCTGTCGAAACCGCTGTGACGAAGATGCGCGAGGAGACCGCGAACATCCTCGTCGACGTCCACGGCGAAACCACAAGTGAGAAAATCGCCATGGGCCGTTTTCTCGACGGAAAAGTCTCCGCTGTCATCGGCACTCACACTCATGTTCAGACAGCGGACGAGCAAATCTTCCGCGGCGGCACTGCTTTCATGTGCGATGCCGGCATGTGCGGACCGGTGAATTCGATTTTGGGCCGCGCCATCGATCCGATTATGAACCGATTCATCTCGAATCTGCCGGCATCATTCCCGGTTGCCGGGGGCGAGGTGCGCTTGCGCGGAGCGCTAATTGAAATTGATGAGACCACGGGACGTGCGATGCGCATCATGCGCGTGGATGAGCCTGGTCCTGGCGGGCCTGCTCCCGCCGAGCCCGAGCCAAAGATCGATATCGAACAGGCGCATTCTCCGGAACAGGCTTGAAACTGTTGAGGTTACAGCCAACTATTGACCTCCGCAGTTTCGAATTGTCTAAGAAGATTAACGTCCAATAGAAACCATGAAAAAATCTTTTGCCTTTACTCTCATCACTGCTCTGGCTCTCTGCGTTTCGCAGGTGTGCCACGGACAGGCGAAGAAAACTTCGAATGAAGCAAACAAGCTGGCCCGCGAAGGCGCGGAGGCCGCGAAGAACCAGGACTGGGACAAAGCCGTTGAGCTACTTCGGAAAGCTACCGCTCTCGACCACAAATACACGGATGAACTCTCGGCTGTTTATCAACGGCGCGGATACGCAGACGCCAGCGAACAGAAGTACCAAGACGCCATCACTGAATATGGCGAAGCGCTCAAACTTACTCCGCAAGATGTGCGCATCTACGAGCAACGCGCAGCGGTTGAAATGAAAATAAATGATTACGATAAGGCGCTCGCCGATTACTCCGAAGCCATCAAGGTCAAACCGAATGAACTCCGTTATTACAACTACCGCGCCTATATTTATGAGTTAAAGAACGACTTGAAGAACTCTATGGCGGATACCGACAAAGTTTTGAAGCTCGACGCTAACAATCAGGAGGCGAAAGCGCGGAAGCAACGAATAGAGCAGAAGCTGGCGGCAGCCGAGCCCTTGTTGACTCCTCCTCCATCAGCCCCCAGCGCTCCTAAAACTTCACCACAAGGCAAGAAGAAGCCCTGAGTTTTTAGCTTTTGCGATCAGGTGCCCGCTGGTGCGCTGGCCTTCTCGCTTTCCTCAGATGTTTGAGGCGCTGCCGTGAATTTTCGTTTGCGGCGGTTTGCCGGCAGAGGCGCCAGGGTCATGGTGATATTGCGCCCGGTGATCTTGGGATCCATTTCTACCTGCGACATACCGGAAAGGTCGTCGCGCACCTTCTCTACAAGCTGCATTCCAAATTCCTGATGTGCCATTTCGCGGCCGCGAAATTGCAGCTGCACACGCACTTTGTTTCCGCGATCCAGGAATTCTTCGCCGTGCCGGATTTTGGTCAGATAATCGTGCTCGTCGATGTTAACGCGAAACTTGATTTCTTTTAGTTTTGAGCTGGCCGGCTTTTTGTCCTTCGTGTGTTTGGAAATGTCGTATCGGAACTTTCCAAAATCGATGATCTTGCACACCGGCGGGTTAGCAGTTGGCGCGACTTCAACCAGGTCGAGCCCAAGGGTTTGAGCTCTGCGCAAGGCCTCATTCAATTTCATGACGCCAAGCTGTTCGCTGGTGGATCCCAGAATGACCCGGACTTCGCGGGCGCGAATCCGACCGTTTACACGAATTTGTGGTTGCAGATTAGATCAAGCTCCTGACCAGCGAAACGGGAGTGCGCCGCGCCGCCGTATTTCCGTTCATCGCAATTCCCAGCCTTAGCATTCGCATACGCCGGGGCACTCTGGCTTCGCTGCGGCTGCGATTCACCGCGACGAAGTGCCCGCCCTATCGCGAGCCGAAGGGAAGTTGTAGGCAACAATTTTGCGGTGGCAAGATGAATCTCGTTACAATCCAATGTCGATCTGGCCACGATCATGCCGCCGGCAGCGGTTCGATCCGCACATATCCAGGAGCGACACCGAATTGTAATGAGCAGGAATCTCGCATTTGGGTCAGCGACCGTAAGGATCACTTTGCCGGCGGGTCGCCAAAATGGGCCTTGTGCGCCGCGTACGCAGTTGCGTCGTCAAGCATCGAATCGATTGTAGCTGCCAACGGCTCGAGTTTGACTACACCGGAAAAGACCGCGCGGTCGCCAATCTCAGTATCGATCACAAAAGCTGGGCGCTGCGTGACCTGGAGCGCATGGAATTCCGCCGTCGCCGCACGAACGTGCTGTTCGATGTCCGCCGATTTCGCGCGCTCCAACAATTTTCCGGCATCGATTCCACCCGCTTTAGCGCCGATTTGAGCGGCCACAACCCAGTCACCGATTTTTCTTCCTTCGCGCAACGCCGCACGAGCCAGCGCAAGGCGAACGCGATCATCGGCAAAACCAAAGTCCTTCGCCGCTTCGGCCACGCAATTCGGCCCGAGCCACTCGGGGAGGCTCGGATCGTACCAGTCAGTATTTAGCATGAATGGCGAGCGCATCATCATGCCGCTACGCCGGTAGAACCATTGCTCCTGCTCGCGCGAAGTAGGCAAACCGCTCGGATCCATCAACGCGATCTTCCACTGAAATTGAATCCGCCCTTCGTATCGCTTTTTCAATTCAGCCCATGTCGGCTCGGACCAAAAACACCACGACGAGACGACGTCGAGATAATCAGTGACAGTGATGGACATGCCTGAATGTTAAAAAGGTTAAAAAAGTTACAAGCTTGAAAAGGTTACAAGGCTGCATCGTTGAATCATCAAATCGGCTTACGTTGTAACGTTGTAACGAATCACGTCGGCTTGCCCCAACTTTGATTGTGAATCTAAATCATATTTTTCTTTTTATTGCGGTGATTTCACCGCTGCTGGTGTTGGGGCGGGCATGGCGCCCCAGCGCCCCGTACCATGGCTGGCGCATTGCTGCGCTCATCGTTCTGGCAATTACAGCTTTCGCCTGGCTTTTTTTGCGCGACGCCGCCGGATACATCGGCGCCTGTGCGTGGTTCGTCCTTCTGTTTGTTCCGGCAATTGGGTTGCGCAAAATGACCGAGCTTGCCGCCCAGAGAAATTACAGATCGGCCAGAAAACTCGGGGCGGCTCTTCAAATTCTGCATCCCACGGGTGAATTGCGGGAGCAGGTCCGATTGTTTCACCACTTGGAAACCCAAGCGAAGCACGGAGCGGCTTTCAGTTCAGTTCCTATCGAGTACGAAACTGAACGTCGCACGCGTCATAGTCAGTTCCGGCACGCGCCTGCTGTTCTCATTTTTATTTTGCTCAACGCGGTTGCATTCCTCGTTGAGATTTCGGTGGGCGATTGGAACGACCCAGAAGTCCTGCATCGGCTCGGAGCGCTCGAGCCCTATTCGGTCGTCGTGCAGCACGAATATTGGCGTTTTTTCACTGCGCTATTCTTGCACGGAGGTTTTATACATCTGCTTTTTAATGTTTTCGCGCTTTATATTCTTGGCCCGCCCCTTGAACGATCCATCGGCACGATGCGTTTCGTCGTGTGTTATCTGATTTCAGGCCTGGCCTCCGGCGCAGGCGTTATGGGTTTGACCTTAATGGGTTGGGTGCAACCGGCTCAGCTGATCGGCGCGTCGGGCTCGATCATGGGCATCGTCGGCGCGTGGGCGGGATTTCTGATGCGACATCGCCACGCACCACATGCCAGGCAACGATTAGGAAACGTCGTAATGATTGTTGTGATCCAAATCGCGTTCGATCTTTCGACGCCACAGGTCAGTATGGCGGCGCATCTGTGCGGACTAACCGCCGGATTTATCCTTGGGCTAGTTCTCGCTCCGCGCTCTCTAGCCGGCGTTTATAACTCCGCAGGAGGGGACTAGTTGTCTGAAACCCAATACTATTCGTGTCTGCTTCATGGGAGACTTGCCGGATCAGGTTTTCTTGATTAACTGCGGTTCTGTTCGCTGGGGTGTTCGCGTGAGACGCTTTAATCTATAATTGGGCTGGCTCGCCTCGCACAGGGAGGCGGCTACAGGAATCCGCATGCCGACTTTTCAAACTTACAATGTGACGCCCATCCTGCCGGCGACGCTGGAGCCGCTGCGGGAGATGAGTTTCAATCTCTGGTGGACGTGGGAGCCGGCCGCGCGCCGCTTGTTCCGGCATCTGGACCCGGAGCTGTGGAACCGGACCAACCATAATCCAGTGCGCATGCTGCAACTTTCGCGGCAATCACGGCTAGAAGAACTCGCGCAGGACAAAAATTTTCTGCGGGAGCTAAAGCAAGTTTTTGAGGATTTCGAAAAGTATCTCGGACGACACGACACTTACGGAAAAACCGGAGCCGGCAGCGCAATCAAAAATCCCATCGCTTATTTTTCCGCCGAATTTGGTTTCCACGAGTCGATCCCGAATTACTCCGGTGGCCTGGGCATTCTCGCGAGCGACCATTGCAAATCGGCAAGCGATCTTGATCTAAATTTCGTTGCAATCGGTCTGCTCTATCGGCACGGCTATTTCCGGCAGCAGATCGACAAGGATGGCGTTCAGCAGGCAATTAACCTCAATCAAAACTTCTATCACCTGCCGATCCGCGAAGTTCGCAGGGGCGACACCAAATTTCTTATCTCAGTTCGGATTCTGGACCGAGAAGTTTTTGCCAGACTTTGGGAATTGCGCGTGGGGCGGGTAAACGTTTACCTCCTCGACACCGACATTCCGGAAAACAGGACCGAGGATCGATTGATTACTGCCGAGCTTTATGGCGGCGACCTTGAGATGCGGATGCGCCAGGAGATCATGCTCGGGATCGGCGGCGTGAAAGCGCTCAGCGCACTCGGTATCCAGCCGGACGTGTTTCACATGAACGAGGGGCACTCCGCATTCCTCGCGCTGGAGCGCATCCGTCTCAATGTCGTGGAGAAGAAGCTCGATTTTTATTCGGCACTCCAGGTCGTAGCGGCGGCTAATGTTTTCACTACGCACACTCCAGTTCCCGCCGGCAATGACTCATTCCCGCGCGAGATGATGCGAAAATATTTCGGCAATTTCGCGAAGGAACTAAACATTCCGTTCGACGAACTGTTCTCGTTCGGCCACACACGACTCAATCCGGACGATCCGTTCAGCATGACTATCCTGGCACTGCGTCTCAGCCGGCACGCGAACGGCGTCAGTAAATTGCACGGTGAAGTCACTCGATCGCTTTGGAAAGATGTCTGGTCCGGGGTTCCGGTCCAAGAAGTGCCGATCACCAGCATCACAAACGGTGTTCATACGAAGACGTGGATGGCGCCGGAATTTGCGGCGCTTTACCGCAAGCATTTAGGCGACTGGGAGGAACACCTGACCGAACCGGAATTTTGGCGGGGCGTCATTGATATTCACGACGCGCAACTTTGGGAGACACATCAACAACTCAAAGGCCGCTTGATTGACTTTATCCGCGATCGGGAACGACACCGTCGTGAACGACTAGGCGAATCCCCGGAATCCATTCGCAAAGTTAATCGCATTCTTGACCCGGAAATTTTGACGGTGGGTTTTGCGCGGCGTTTCGCCACTTACAAGCGCGCCACGCTTTTGTTCAGCGATAAGGAGCGATTAAAACGATTGGTGAACGACACCACTCGCCCTGTGCAATTCATCTTCGCAGGCAAAGCACATCCGCGCGATGAAGCGGGCAAGGCATTCATCCAGGAAGTTTACAAATTTAGCCGTGAAGCCGGTCTGGAGAATCGCGTCGTTTTCCTTGAGGACTACGACAGCTACATCGCGCGTCGCCTCGTGCAGGGAGTCGATCTCTGGCTGAACCATCCGCTGCGTCCTCTTGAAGCAAGCGGCACCAGCGGAATGAAAGCGGCGCCCAACGGCGGGATTAACCTGAGCGTGCTCGATGGCTGGTGGCGCGAAGGCTACAACGGCAGCAACGGCTGGGCCATCGGCGCCGAGATCAACAATGGCACGACTGAATTTCAGAATGAAGTGGACAGGAGCAGTCTTTATCAGTTGCTCGAGAATCAAATCGTTCCGCTTTATTACGCGAAACCGGACGGCAAACTTCCCCTCGCCTGGCTGCAATTGATGCGCGAATCGATTCGCAGCGTCACGCCGGTGTTCAACACACAACGGATGGTGAAGGAATACACTGAGCACCTTTACATCCGAGCAGCCCAGGCGTACCAGAATTTCTCCTGTGACGGCTGCGGCGCCGCAACGCAACTGAGCCGGTGGAAAACACAGATGCGAAAGGACTGGCCGCAAGTCCAGATTTCAGACGTGCAGGTAACCAACAAAGATCGACAAAGCATTTTGGTTGGTGAGGCCCTGCAGATCAGAGCGCGCGTGCATCTCGGCGCAGTCGATCCCCGACATGTGCGCGTGGAAGCGTATCACGGCGAAATGGACAATGGCGACATCCGCAATCCCACTGCCACAGTTCTAAATCAAAGCAGCCAGCCTGATGGGAACGGGAACTACATTTACCAGGGAACAGTCCCCGCAACCGAGAGCGGCACCTACGGTTTCAGCGTGCGCGTCGTGCCGACCCATCCCTGTTTAATGCAAGCGCACGAACTGCGCCTGATCACCTGGTCTTAGCTCGGCAGTCCCGCGTCTGCGCGCCTCCATTCGGGGTACGCCTCCGCGACTTAGGCCAGACATCGATACTGCGTTTGTTTTGATCGTTCGAATTTTTGCCGAATCTTTCGAGAACTTCGCTCTGCAAATCCAGGATCGGCGCCGAACGCGGCAAGATTCAATACGATCATGACCAGCGCGAAAAGGTACATTCCCATTGTCAGCCCGATGGCGATATGCATCCCCACAATGCAAACTAGCCAAATGAACCGGGTCTTTTTCATCCAGATGAAAAATACATAGCCAAGTTCGATCAAAACGATTGAAATTCCGAGGATTGGCAGAAGGTATTTGAATCGAATAAGAATATCTGCTGAAATGATGTCAAAGGGCGGTCGTGTCAGCGATCGCCAGAGATTCGATCCGTCCCACCAACCGCTGCCAAGGGATTTTCCCAGGCCCCCGAAAAAGTAAACGAGGCAGAGGTGCACCTGTAATACGCGCCGCCAAAAGCCCAAGAGTTGTGGATCCTTCGGTTTTGTTTTTACCAGCCGGTAATCAAGGGAGAACCGATCGGGCAGTGGTGACAACATCAAATAAAAGAGTCCCATCGTCATAAAGTTATCGGCGCCATATGACAGCAATCCCCCACTTTGAGCTGCGCAAAGATGAACGAACCAGCCAACTATGGCTGCCGCGCGGCAGAAGAGTCCCAGCAACAAACAACATCCCGCCACAAGCAGGCAGGCCCAGGCAACGGAAAGTACTGTTTCTTCGCCCATGTTGACGTAACCGCCGACAGCAACAAGCCAGCCAAGTTTCGGAATGAAAGGACTGTCGAAAGAGATAATGGCCTCTCCCAATTCACGGCTGACCAGACCCTTGCCAGTCCCGGCGAACAAGTAGTGCCAGTCACTCTTTAAGAACAGCGCGTAAACGGTTACTTGGAGACCCAGGCCGATACGCAAAACGGCAAGCCACTTGTCGGTTTCTGCCGGAAACAGAAATTCCATCAATCGTTTTCGCCATCGTCGTAGCCGCGTCATCGCGTTGTTGGCTCCTTTTCTTCGTTACGAAGGCTGAAATCGTAACTGAACAGAGGTTGGAACGATTCTTTTTTTCCTTGTTCAAAGTCGCTGATGCTCGGCGGGGTAACCGACCCAAAAATGGCCCGAATTTTTTTAACGCCAGGGTGCTCCCGCCAGACGGAGAACGCGAGCATTTTGACGACCACTTCCCGTATTGGCTCGTAGCGATTGTCTGCCAACCGGTTTAACAGACTGTCCAAGCGGAGAGCGGCTGCTTTTCCGCTCACGCGCGGCGACTCATATTCTACTCGTCCGTCCTGGTAATAGAGTTCCAGGGTTAACTTGTTGTAACCTGGGACATTCGGCGCAAAAAAGGTGTATCCCGATTGGCTACCCGCAGCGTGCAGGTAGGTGGCGATACCTTGCCGCACAGGACTGGCCGCAGCCGCTTCCTTCCACAGAACGGATGCCGCAATCAGCTCAGCCTTGCGCGCGTATTTATCCAGCGCTGACGGCAACATGGTCTTGCCCTCGGCGACCACCGAGAATATTCCGGCAAAACAAACTGCTGTTATGAGGAAGAAATGGACGACGAACCAGGCAGCGTAAATGCGCTTGGAAATCATCTCCTTAACGGTAGGGGCATTTTGCGTCTTCGGCGATTGTTTTTACCGCCAAATAGCCCGCCTCTGCAAAACCTTCGGCGTTGCAAAGCGCGAATGAACGCGAATAACTAGAATGACGAAGAAGTGGCCTGATGGCCGGTCGTTATTTGGTCATTCCTTCGGGCTTCGTTATTTCAGCGCAGCTTTATTTGCGTCAATTCGCGCGATTCGCCGGCAAATGAAAATTCGCTCGGAGATTAGCCGGTTGTCCAAACGATCAATAAGAGATCGTTGAGCACGAGTAGCCCTGCGGCGGCGGGATAAGCGCGCCGCTTTTGTTGTCTCAATACGCTGGCTGGTAGCGGCGCCAGCCGACAACATGGCCAGTCCCGAAAACCTTCGGGACCGGCATACTGATTCGTTAGCTAAAGCAGCAGGCTTAAAGGGCCGCTGCGATCAACTTCAAGTTCTCAGTCGCGGCCTTACTCTCGCTGGTTCCCGGCAGGACTTGCTCCACGAACCAAGCACAGTCCGGACGCCCGTTCGCGTAAAACATTGTCGCCTTATCGGTTTGAATGCTCTTCAGGGAACGAGCCAGAGAGTTTTGGTTCTGAGTGGGCGCATGCAGTGCGCACGCATACGGGCAGTATGAATAACTGTCAACAATAAAGGACGAAAGAGTTAGCGTGGCGCTTAAGCAGTACTGGACGAGTTGATGGGACCTCCTCAGGGCAAACGGGGCGTAAGTGGAATCGACGTGAAAGGTAGGGCGCGCCAGTCCCCTGCGCGCCGCTTCGCTAGCCGGGCAGCAGAGGTTGACGGTCGTTTGGCCGATAAACCCACGCCCAGTCTTCTGCCCGTTCACATAAACCCTTGCGGACGGGATTTATCAAAATGTAGTTCGTCTTCTCGTACACTTCCCGATGATCGAAGAAATTGCGTTGCCATTGAAAAACCAACTGCCATCAGCGGCTCACTGCGGAATTGTGTGCGGCAGCTTCTTGCGAACGGGCAAATCCATGCGGGGAGTGTAACGAGATCGACCAATCAATTAGACACGAAAGCCAGCGCGCGAATTTGGCAGGGCCAGTTCTCAGCACATCCCCGGGATCGACAACGGCGCGCACGGAGTAACGCGCCCTACCAAGCTTGCCTATTTTGGCGCGAGTGAAGCGACGATTGCCTCAAAGCGCGGGTCGCCCCGCAGCGGGTCCCATAGCGGGTGAAGACGCAAATAGCCGTAAGTCACATGGCTCCCTGGCAGTTTGGCCGCTTCCGCCAATCGTTCAATTG
>WNFO01004660.1_pt1 | contig 11856 bp, 10 predicted proteins | sample 5400251 | NCBI WGS metagenome assembly WNFO01 (sample SAMN13153354, study PRJNA577476) | soil metagenome | isolation source: 100 cm saprolite under Madrone tree | place: USA:California | collected 2016-06-14
GGTGCTCGTGGGTCCGTCCCCACCCGAAACGTCAGCGCCGCAGGTCGAGCAGAACTTGCTGCTCTCGGGGATCGGGGTGTGGCAGCGGAAGCACTCGACCACGCCGTTGGTCATCGGCGGGTCGGCGTGATGGGAGTCGACGACGGTCTGCGGGCGGACAGCCGGTGCTTGGCGCGTAGTGGCGCAACGGACACGGCGGCGGCAGCCGGAGGCACCGGGAAGACGGCGTTGCTGCAGTCTCCCGGGACGAGGAGGGGGGCAACCCCGACACAGACCTCGTAGTTCGTCGTCGTCCCCGCGAAGTCGACGACCACGAGGTAGTAGTCTCCCGTCGCGAGTGCCGGCGTCCGGTTCACGTCCGAGCCCGCTGCCGTATCCGCCAGCACGATCTGCAACGCGGTGTCGGTCGGTTGCGGCACCCTGACGATGTACAGGTCGAGGTCCTTGAGAGAGTCTGGGTGCACGCCAGGAAACGCGTGCATCCGGACTCGCGCTGTGGAGCCAAGCCCGCCTTGTGCGTAATGGAATCGGATCCAATCCACGTCATGCGGATTCTCGATCGTCAGCGTGTCGCGGAACGGCGACTGGAGCGTGGGGTGGAGGTCGGCGGCGTTGCAGGAGTTGTCGTCTTCATGCGCGTCGGCCGGTAGCTCGCTGGCGTAGCCGTCGAGTACGGCCATCCCGTAGGGCGCCGCCTGACTGTAGATCGTGATCGCGTGCAGCCCGCCAGCCGGGGCGTTCTTGAACGCTACGATTGTGGAATCGCCGTTCGCTTCGTGCGGCGCGAACCCGAGGCCGTGACACGCGTGGGAACCCGGGCCGAACGTCCAGGAGTCCGGGCCAAGGGCGTATGTCGTACCGGTCCACGCGAGCGAGTCGGTCACGAACGTCGAGAACGTGCCGTGCACTGAGGGTGCACTGAGAATGATCGTCAGATCGCGCGTCGTCGCATGGCCATACCGATACCAATCGACCCCGAGGGAGTCGCCGCGCTTCAACGGCTCGAACAACAGGGCCGGGTTGAACACGAGGAACAGATTGTAGACGGTCCCCGGGTACGGCCACGGCCGGGGCGCGTCGAGGTCGAACCGGTGCGGCGCCGTCTCATTGGGCTCGTACACGTCGCGCTTCAACACGTGCGTCGAGTCCGGGCTCGCCGTGACGACGCCGTTGCCGATGAACGTGATTCGGTCGGACTCGGCCGGGGGCGGAATCCAGTACTTCTGCTGACCATAGCCGGTGGTGTCGTGTTGTCCCGAGAGCGGATACGGATACAGGAAGAACGCGCTCTTCATCGATGCCAACACGATTTTGTCGGCGCCGGGGCCGAAGACGGTCACAACTTGACCGTAACGCGCGGTATCAGGAACTACGCTGTCGACTTCGAGCGGCGCCGCAACGCGAATGGTGTCCGCGGCCGCGAGCTGACCCTTGTCGAAGTTGCGTGCGGCCGCCCTGATCACCACGGTGCCGGAGGTAATCCCGACGATGTGTCCAGCGTCGTCGACCGTCGCGACGCTCGAGTTACTCGAGGACCACGTGAAAACGACGTTCGGTATCGGCTGCGAATCGGCGGCTCCGAGGATGCGCCAGGCCGTCGCCGTCGCCGCTGTATCGTTGCCGCGCAGCAGGATCGCAATATGGGTCAGATCGACGTGCACCGACGAGTCGTGCTCGGTGGGATAGACGCACGTTGCGACGACTGCACTGATCCCCACGATCGTCAGGGCGGCAAGACCGCGACTGCGTCGCATGCACTAATCCGGCGGAGGTGGGAGTCAATGTAACAACGGCCAGTTGGACACCCAAATGACCTACCTCACCTAGAGCCGCCCCCGGCGCTTCAAATCGAGGTATTTGGCCACCACCGCCTCGGCCGCGCGCTCAGGCGGCACGTCCAGGACGATCACGCCGGCGCGCCGCATGTGCCCCAGCGCCTCATCGCGGGCGCGCAGCAGCTCCTCGGCCGCCGCTTTGCGAAACGCGTCGTGCGCGAGGGCGGGCCGGAGCGCCGCCACGGCGTTCAGCTCGGGGTTCTGGAGGGTGACCGCGAGCGGGAGGTGGCGCGGCCGCAGCGAGGCGACGTTCGCCACCAGCGCGTCCGACGCGAAGCGATCGATCACGTCGGTGAACAGTACCGTCAGGGCGCGCTTGCGGTTGCGCCCCGCGAGGTAGCGGAACGCGCCCGGATAGTCGGGCTCGACCAGCTTCGATTGCACCCGCGCCAGCACGTCGAGCACCCGCCGCAGCGCCAGCCGGCCGCGCTGCGGGACCACGAAGTGCTGCACACCGTCGGCGAATGCCATCACCCCAACGTTGTCGTCGTGCTGGACCGCGGTGTAGGCCAGCTCCAAGGCCGCCTGCACCACGTAATCGAGTCGCGACACGCCCGCCGCTTCGGCGGTCATGAGCCGCCCCAAATCGAGCACCAGCAGCACGTGCTGCCGGCGCTCGGCTTCGTACTGCCGCGTGATGATCTTGCCGCGGCGGGCCGTGGCCTTCCAATCGATGTGCCGGAGGTCGTCGCCCGGCCCCCACTCGCGCAGCGATTCGAACAGCCGGCCCTCGCCGAGCCGGCGCAGCGGCGCGATCCCCTGCTCGTGGCGCCGCTGCGCTCGCGCCACCGACGCGCGCAGCCGCACGGTCACGAGCGGCGGGTAGACGGCGGCATCCCAGGGCAGCGCGATGGCCGCCCGGCGGCGCCCCATGCCGAGCGGCCCGATCGAGTCCACCGCGAACCCGCTCTCCGCCTGCTCGCGGCCGCGCCGCACGGGATGCACCGACACCGCGTCGCGCACTTCACCATGCGGCGGGACGCTGACCGGCCGAGGCGGTTGCGTGCCCCCGAGCAAACCGGGCCGCACCTCCCGCACGCGCAACCGCGCCAGGCGCGCGGTGGCATTCACCCAGCGATACGACACGTCGCCTACGCGACCCACGGAGAACGCCGGGGGCGCATCCCGGAAGACGTCGATCGCGGGGGCGCCGGGCCGTGTTGCCAGTGCGGCATCCAGCCAGACGGCCCCGATGAGCAGGACATCGGCAATGAGCATCGCGTCGAGTGCCCACGGGAACCGCAGGCCCAGGACCCCGCACAGCGCAACGGCGACGCCGGCCGCCAGGCCGCGGCGGGTCCAGAGAAGGCCGCCCCACGCGCCGACCAGATACCACACGCCCCAGAATCCGCCGACCACGGCGACATACGCCAGCCATTGAAGGAAGGTCACGCGGTGGGAACTTCCGTTTTGTCGAGGATCGCCTTCAACGCGGCGTCCGGGGTCACGCCCTCGAGCTCGAGCTCAGGAGCCACGCTCACGCGGTGGCGCAGGACCGCGGGCGCGAGCTGCTTCACGTCATCCGGGATCACGTAGTCACGCCCGTCGAGCAGCGCCGCCGCGCGCGCCGCCTTCAGGAGCGACACCCCCGCGCGCGGGCTGGCCCCCAGCGTGAGCGAAGCCGCGGCCCGTGTGGCGCGGACGATCCCGGTGATGTACGCGGCGATCTGCGACTCGACGCGCACCGCCTCGGCGGCGGCGCGCAGTCGTTCCAGCCCGGGGGCGTCTGTCACGCGCGTCACGCCGTACGTCGCCGGTCGATCCGCCTCGAATCCCGTCACCGTGCGGGCCAGGATCCCCTGCTCCGCGACTGCGTCGGGGTAGCCCACGAGCACCTTCATCATGAAACGATCCAGCTCGGCCTCAGGCAGAGGGTAGGTGCCCTCGAACTCGACCGGGTTCTGCGTGGCGAATACGGTGAAAGTCGCAGACAGGGGATACCCGATGCCGTCGACGGTGACGGTGCGCTCCTGCATCGCCTCGAGCAACGCCGCCTGCGTCTTCGCGGGGGCGCGGTTGATCTCGTCCGCGAGCACCAGATCGGCGAAGATCGGCCCCGGCCGGAAAGTGAACTCGCGCGCGCCGGTGAGCAGCGTGACTCCGGTAATGTCCGCGGGCATCAAATCGGGCGTGAATTGGATGCGCTGGAACTTGACATCGAGCGCGAGCGCCAGGGTGCGCACCAGCAGCGTCTTGGCGGTGCCGGGCACTCCCTCGAGCAGGACATGCCCCCGAGCCAGCAGGCACACCAGCGCCTCGCGGGTGGCCGCGGCTTGTCCCAACACCACATGATCCAGCGCCTCTACGACCCGGCGCGCGTCGTCTGCGGGCGAAGCTCCTCCCACACATCCTCCAAGGCTTGGGCGGCCACGAGCGCGCGCTCGGCGCCGCCGGGTTGGGTCTCGGCCTGTTGCAGGCGGCGGACGGCATCCCGCGCGCGCGTCGTCGGCAGCGACAGCTCGAGCGTGCTGAGCCAGGCGCGCTGCTCGTCGAGTCGCAGCACGCCCGCCCGCCCGAGACGCCGTCGCAGTCCGGCCACGATCAGTCCCACCGCGGTGTCGACGCCGCCGGCGCCCTGGAGGCTCAGCGCGAGCGCCTCGACGTGCTCGAGCGGAGAACGGCGCCGGCGATCGATCACCGGGCGCGCCGGTCCGAATCGGACCGCCGCGACCGCGAGAGCCACGAGGCCCACCGCGACCAGCTGCAGCAGCGCCCAGCCTGCGGGGGTTCGCGCCAACCAGTCGAGCACCGCGCCCTCGAGTGTTCCACCGCGCCCGAACCCCTGGTGGTACTCGTCCCAGGTGACCCGCCCCCGCGTGGCGGGCGTGAGCAGCGGCAGGACGAAGAAGGGCACGTCCGTGGTTCTCCAGGCACGGTTGCGAAAGTACCCGGGGTCCGCCGCCAGGGTCACCATGCCCCCGCCCGGGTAGCGCAGCCGGAGAATGACCGGCTTGCGGCGCTCGGTCTGAAGCAGCGTATCCCGCTCCGGAACCGCCAGACCGCTGCACCCGGATTCGCGGTCGAGATTGCGGCGCGCCCGACGTCTCGTGTCCAGATTCTGCACCGAGAGCAGCGAATCGAGTGGTCGGAGCACGGCGGTGACCGGCGGCAGCTCGAGGTCCGAGACGGGTTGCTCCACCGGCTGGCTATCGGTCGGATCACCCTTGAGGAACGCGGTGTGGGCGTCCCATCCGGTGCAGCGCGTGATGCCGCCGCCATCGCCGGCGGCGAGCACCGCCCCACCGGAGCGTACGTACCGGACCACCTGCTCCAGCTCGGCCGCGGTGAGATCGTCCGGCGGATCGAGCACCACCAGGAGCGCGGGAGGTCGCCGCGCGCGCGTGAGGTCGTAGAGCGGCGTGCGGCGCCGCTCTAGCGGGCGACCGAGGCGCTGCAACACTTCATAGACTCCCTTCGCGCCGTCCGGCCCCGCGAGATAAGCCGACGGCGTCCCGCCCCCGGCCCCGCCCACCGCGTTGCGCAAGCCCGCGAAGATCGCTACCGCGACCGCCAGCGAGAACAGCGCCACCAGGGCGAGCTCAGGCCGACGCGACATGCAGGGTGATCCATTGCGCTGCGACCCCGAATTCGTCGTACGCGCGAGCGTCGCAGGGCTCCGCGGCGAACACATGGCGGTACAGCCGCTCTACCAGACCGACGAACGACGCGCGGGCCTCGGCGTCGAGCCGCGCCTCCCCGATGTACTCGGCGGGCGTTTTCGACGGATCAAACTGCACGGCCCGGGCGCGCTCCAGCTCCAGCAACAACGCGTTGAACCGGTAGGCCAAGGCCTCGGTGTAGCGGCCGGCGCGCGCCAGGGCGTCGGCGCGATCGTGGTAGGCGCGGGCGTCTTCCAGCCGCATGCCGGTGGGCGCCCTCGACGCCCCCGGCGGGCGCATGGTCGAGCGGTAGATGCGCCAGGCCACGTATCCGAAATGCACGAGGATGGCTACCAACGCCACCACGGCGGCCCAAAAGATCACGCGCGCGAGGATGGGGTGGCCGGCGTCGAGCGATCCGATGGCGAACATGAGCTTCCGCCACCAGGACTCGACCCACTGCAGCAGATGAGACCGCTCGCCCCAGTGATACTCGGACCGGGCGAACACCTCCCGCACCGCGCGCCGCACGGAATCCGGCGGCACGCCTTGCGCGCACAAGAGCAACCACGCGCTCACGGCAGCGTCGTCGTCCCGCGCGCTCGGATCACCCGGCGCCGAGCTGCTGGCTCAAGAGCTCCAGATCGAAGGCTTCCCGCCGTACCCGGAGGTCGTAGTACATCAGCGTGAAGACACAGGGCAGCACGGGCGTGAGGATCACCGGCAGGATCGCCGCGAGCACGAGCAGGACCGAGGCCCAGGAGGATGCCGAGAATCGCAGGACACCCGCGAGTGCCCCGATGCCGATCGACGGAACGGCGACCAGAATGAACGCGACGAGCGCGAGTCCCAGCACCTTGAGCTTCCGGCCGCGCGTCAGGTCCCACGAGCGCCCGAACGCGTCGAAGCTCGAGCCCAGCGGCTCGAGCACGACGACCTGGGTCGTGACGCCGTACCCGCAGGCCACGAACGCCGCGAGCCAGGCCGCGCCGCCGATCAGCGCGATCGCGACGAGCGCGCCGAGCCCGCCGGTCTTGGCGAGCAAGGGGATGGCGATCGCCGCCAAGAACCCGGGCACGATGAAGACGAGGCCGATGACGATGGCCTTGCCCAACCCGACCACGAACAGCGGCCACACCTTCTGCGTACCGAGCGCGAGCGCCTGCCCGAGGCTCGCGTCGCGGCCGAGGTAGAAGTCCGAGATGACGCGGATGACGCCGGCGGTGAGCAGCAGTCCCGCGAAGTATTGCATGACGGCCGCGAGGAACAGGATCGCCGGGTGCTGCTGTGGGCCGGAGAGCTGCGCGTAGACCGTCAGCACGACGGGCAGCCCCAACACGATCACGCCGAGCGCCACGAAGGTGATGAAATGGCGACGGTAAATCGTGAGCGCGCCATCGAGGATTTCCCCGACGCCCATGGGCCTGAGATCAGCCATCGACACTCGCTCCCGCGGAGGGATAGCGATAAGATGAGGACGTGACTGCGCCCGCGCGAGTCCCCGTGCCGTCCGGCCCGCCCGATCTGCGGCAGCAGCACGGCGTGGAAACGCCGGAGCACGTAGAAGTCAGGTTCGAGCTGGCGGGGCTCGGATCGCGGGCGGCGGCAGCGATGACGGACTCCATTCTGCTCCTGCTGCTCCTCGTGCCGCTCCAGCTCCTAGCCGACCGGCTGGGACTCGAGACCGCGCTGGGACGGTGGGCCAGCGCGCTGATCTACCTGCTGGCGAGCTTCGCGCTGTTCGGCTACTACATCCTGTTCGAGGGCCTGAACCGCGGCCGCACGCCCGGCAAGATCCTGCTGGGAATCCGTGTCGTGATGGATTCCGGGCGCCCGATCACGCTGGCGGCGGCGGCCCTCCGCAACCTGGTCCGCGCGGCCGAGTACGCCACGCTGCTCCTGCCCGCGGCGCTCACGGTGCTGCTGCACCGCAGCAATAAACGCCTGGGAGATCTCGCCGCCGGCACCATCGTGGTCCGGGACCACGCGACCGAATGGGGACTCGCCCCGCCCGCGCGGGCTCCCGACGAGCCCGTGGAGGTAGGTCCGCCGGAGCTCTCCGAGGAAGAGTTCCGCCTGCTGGACCGGCTACTAGCGCGGCTCGGCGACCTCACGCCGGAAGTGCAGGTGCGCATGACCGTCGACCTGGCCCGCCGGTTCGAAACCCGGGTGCCGCGCCGCACCACCGATCCGCAGGAGTATTTAGTCACCCTGTTCGAAGAGGAGCGACGCAAGCGACGCAGCCGCTTCGCGACCCGGGCCGCGACCGGCGCGGGACGCACCACGGTGACCGCGGAGCGCTTTGTGGCGCGCAAACAGGACGCCTGGGAAGCGTTCCGTGGCACGGCGGCCCGAATCGAGCGGGTGGGGCTGCGCGCGCTCGCGGCGGCGGAGATTCCGGCGTTCGCGACTCGATATCGCGAGGTGGCCGCCGATCTGGCGCGGGCCCGCACCTACGGTGTGAGCCCGGAGGTGGTCGCCTACCTGGAGCGCCTCGTCTCGGCAGGACACAACGCGGTGTACGGCGCGCGGTCGCGGGCACGCCCGCCCGTCGCGCGCTACGTCCTGCGGGACTTTCCGGCGGCGGTCGTGGAATCGTGGCGCTACGTGCTGGTCGCGTTTCTGCTGTTCGCGATCCCTGCGGCCGTGGGGTACGCGGTGCTACGCGAGCGGCCCGAGCTGACCGAAGAAATCGCCCCGCCCGTCATGGTGAGCCGCGCCGAACAGGCGGCCGAGCGCCAGACCAGGGGCATCGGCTACGCTCAGACGGAGACCGAAGACCGGCCGGTGCTCGCCTCGTGGATCATCAGCAACAACATCATGGTGTGCGTGGCGGCGCTGGCCGGCGGGCTGGTCGCGGGTGTCCTCACGGTGCTCGCGCTGGTGTACAACGGTCTCTCGCTGGGCATCGGCTTTGCCGTGTTCGCGAATCACCACGCCGCAGGCTACCTGGCGACCTTCATCGCAGGCCACGGCGTACTGGAGCTGACGGCCATCTTCATCTCAGGTGGGGCGGGGCTCCGGCTGGCCCAGGCCCTGGTCGCGCCGGGGGACTTCACCCGTAAGGACGCCCTGGTGCTGCAGGGCGCCGTTGCCTTGCGCATGATCGGGGCGGTGGTGTGCCTGCTCGCCGTGGCCGGCGCGATCGAGGGGTTGATCTCCGCAAGCGATGCCGCGCCGAGCTTCAAGTTCGCCGTCAGCGCCGCATCGGCGGTGCTGCTGGTGGGTTATTTCGCGAGCGGGTGGCTGTACCTCAGGACCAGCGGGCCCGCCGCGGCGGCCACCGGAGCCACGGGCACGACTTCACGCTGAAGCGGCGGTGGGACCACCACCGCGCGGGCGGAGAGAAACGCGGCCGGTGGCGCCGGCTCACCTGTCCAAAGCTTGGAGGATGTCGCGCATCTTGCGCGAGAGCGCTTCGATCTGCTTCAGGCCCGCAACCGTTTCCGCGTCATATTTGTCGGCGCCGAGCAGGAGCAGCTGGGTTTCAGCGAGGATCGCGGCCAGGGGGTTCGACAGGTCGTGCCGCAGCCTCCCGATGCGGTCCAGCGTATCGGCCATCTACAGCAGCGAGCGGTAGAGATCGCGGAGGTGGTGATCCCGCAGGTCGCGCACCGCCTGCCACAGATCCGGCTCCGACGTGGCGCAGAAGATCTCCGCCGTGGAGCGTTCCGCCTCGGTGTCCGGCGCGCCGAACAGGACGCGCCCGCGCCAGATCCCGTCCTCGGACCGGCGTACCTGGAGACGAATGGCGATGAGTTGTCCGTCGAATCGGATGGGGGGAAGGTCGTGGACGACCGCTTCGGGCGAATCCGGTGCGTTGTAGCGTGCCGGTTGTCCGGGCATGCTGACCCTAGGGCTGGTTTGCGCAAAGATAAGCGGCGGAGCCGGTTAAGCAATACGGCGCCGCCGGCGCCGCCGGAGGTTGGGGAGGTCTTGGAGGTCGGAGGAGGTTGGGGGAGGTTGGTTCCGAGCGGAGCAACCTCCCCAACCTGCTTTACAGTCTAAACGGCGCCGGCGCGAACGTGATGATGAAGAGCAACAACGCCACCCACGCCAGCACGCGGCGCGACGCCGGCAGCGGCCGTTGCACGTCGAGGACCGGAGGGTGGCCGAGGCGGCCCCGCGACAGCAGCAGCACCAGTCCGCCCCAGAGGTACCAGCCGGACCATAATGAGCCAAGCCCGACGATCAGGAGCCAAAAGGCGAACGCCACGCGCTGGTGCCACCGCGGCAGTCGCGCATACAGAATGTGTCCGCCATCCAGTTGGCCCATAGGGAGCAGGTTGAGCATCGTCACGAACATTCCCACCCACCCGGCGAACGCAACCGGATGCACGTCGATCGTGGTGGCGTGACCGAGCAGCAGCCGACGCAGCACGAGACTCACCAGCGAATCCCCGAGCGGGATCTGCGGCGCGCCGCCGAAATACACGACCAGCCCGCGCAACCCCTCCTCCGGAGCGCCCGCGTGACTCAGCGTCAGCCCGAGGATCAGGAGTGGTAGCGCCACCACAAATCCCGCGATCGGGCCGGCGACGCCGATGTCTAGCAGCTGGCGTCGGTCGGATACGATGGTGCGAAGACGAATGAACGCGCCCATGGTGCCGATGAACGACGGGATGGGAAGAGGGATGAAGTACGGAAGCGACACGTCCAGCTGGTAGTATCGCGCCACGACGTAGTGCCCCATCTCATGCGACAGCAGGATGGCGATGAGCGAAAGCGAGAACGGGAGCCCGGTGGACCAGGCGCGCAGAAACCCGGGATAGCCGGGGTGACCGCTCGTGAAAAACGCCAGGGGACCGGAATACGGAATCCCGCCCGCGAGGACAGCACCGGCGAATGTGATCGTGCAAAGAGTGGCAAGGAACAGCAGGATGTGCGGCGCCCAGCGCTCACGGCGCCGGGCGAGCGGGCGTGTGAGGATGAGGTGCCGCCCGTCGGGCTCGTCGGACCAGTAGTAGTTGCCGGGCCGCTGGGCCAGCACGGCGGCGAGCGCGGGAGAGGGCCCGACGTGTGCCGGATGTACAAGTCCATCAACGACTTCCCGATCGGGGAGGGTCGTGGTCCGCCACGCGAGCAGGAACCCGGTCAATTCCACGGCGCACCCTTGACTCGAGGTCGGCGGAACCCTACTATAGCTCTCTCGCACCCCTTCGAACTCCCTGATTCCATTTTCGACGCGTTCACTTCCCCACCCCGGGATATCGCCCGCCGTAGAACTACGGAGCAAAGACACACGTGGATATCGCTGAACTGAAGAGAAAATCCGTCGCGGAATTGCACGCGATGGCCGAGACCCTGAACATCACCAACTACTCAGGGCTCCGCAAGCAGGACCTCATCTTCCGCATCGAGCAATCTTTGCTCGACTCCGACACCGTGCTGCGGGGCGAGGGCGTCCTCGAGATCCTCCCCGAAGGCTACGGCTTCCTGCGCAGCCCCGATTGGAACTACCTGTACGGGCCCGATGACATCTACGTCTCGCCGAGCCAGATCAAACGGTTCGATCTGCGCACCGGCGACACGATCATGGGCCAGGTACGGCCGCCCAAGGAGGGTGAGCGCTACCTCGCCCTGCTGAAGGTCGAGGTGGTGAACGGCGACGAGCCGGAGAAAGCGAAGCACCGGGTCGCGTTCGACAACCTGCGCCCGCGCTATCCCGAACGGCGCATCAAGCTCGAGCGCAAAGACGGCGACCTGTCGATGCGGGTGATGGACATCTTGAGCCCTATCGGCATGGGCCAGCGCGGACTCATCGTCTCGCCGCCCAAGGCCGGAAAAACGATCCTCCTCCAGAAGCTCGCCAACTCCGTCATCGAGAACCATCCCGAGGTCTACCTCATCGTGCTGCTCATCGACGAGCGGCCCGAGGAGGTGACGGACATGGAGGAGAACGTCAAGGGCCCGAGCGTGGAGGTGATCTCTTCCACGTTCGACGAGCCGGCGGACCGCCACGTCCAGGTGGCGGACATGGTGATCGAGAAGGCCAAGCGCCTGGTGGAGCACGGCAAGGACGTGGTGATCCTGCTCGACTCGATCACCCGCCTGGGTCGGGCGCACAACGTGGTCGTGCCGCACTCGGGTAAGATCCTGTCGGGCGGCGTCGACGCGAACGCCCTGCAGAAGCCCAAGCGCTTCTTCGGGGCCGCGCGCAACATCGAGGGTGGCGGCTCGCTCACGATTCTCGCCACGGCCCTGATCGACACGGGGTCGCGGATGGACGAGGTGATCTTCGAAGAGTTCAAGGGCACCGGCAACATGGAAGTGATCCTCGATCGCCGGATCGCCGAGCGTCGTACCTTCCCCGCGATCGACGTGCAGCGCTCCGGCACGCGCAAGGAAGAGATCCTGTTGTCCAAGGAAGAGCTCAACAAGGTGTACCTGCTCCGCAACTTCCTCGCCGACATGCCGCCGGT